>Ga0111538_10003035_pt1 | contig 23526 bp, 20 predicted proteins | sample SoiMethybrSBSTD1_FD_79669 | JGI IMG/M metagenome (GOLD analysis project Ga0111538, IMG submission 79669) | Bulk soil microbial communities from a Populus tree surrounding site in Tennessee, USA - Soil MetaG P. TD hybrid SBSTD1 (version 2)... | ecosystem: Environmental > Terrestrial > Soil >...
CCTTGCTCGAGCGCCTCCCGGGCCTTCACGATTGGCGGGTTGTAACGATTCTGGTGCACGACGAACAGCTTGACGCCGTGTGCATCACACGCCTCGATCATCCGATCAGCATCCTCGAGGCGGAGGGCGAGAGGTTTTTCCACGACCAGCGGCCGGCCATACTCGACGAGGTCCAGCACGTTGCCGCAGTGCGCGCCACTCGGAGTCAGGACAGAAAAGACATCGATTCGATCGCCAAGCGCGCGCATCATCTCGGGAACGCTGGCAAACGCCGGCGCACCGTACTTCACGGAGAACTCTTCGGCACGAGGTCGGTTGAGATCGACGAATGCACCGATCTCTGCGTCGTCCAGATAGTTATTAAGGACGTGTGCGTGTTTCTTGGCGATACTTCCACATCCGATAAGGGCGAACCGCAACTTGCTCATATCCTCTCTCTCTTGACTAACGATTCGTAGAGCGCCACCAGCTCACCGCTCTTGCGCTCCCAGCCGTACTCATCCAGAAAGGCACGGGCGCGCGCGGCTCGTTCGCGTCGCAATTGCGGCTGGCAGTGCAGCTGTTTAAGACAGTCAGCCAACGATTCGACGTTGTCGGCCTCGTAGTAGAAGACCATGTCGTCGGAGAAGTAGTGCTGGATCGTCCTTAACTTCGGTACAACGGCAGGTATTCCAAGGGCGACATATTCCAGCAGCTTGACCGGAAGCATCAGGTCACCAGCAACGGTGCTGCGGTTGCCGACGACGCCGAGATGCATGGTTCGCAGGCGTGCCGGCAATTCATCGAGCGGGTAACCTTTCGGATTGAATTCCACCGCCGCATCAATTCCCAGTTCATGCGTCAGCCGCTGGAAGCTGACGAGATCGTCTCCGTTGCCCCAGAGATGCAATCGGATTTGAGGATTGCTCTTACGCAGCTGGGCGACCGCACGAATGAGCAGATCCACGCCGAGTCGCTCGGCCATGGTGCCGTGATACACGAGGTGGAATGCCCCATCGGGTGCCTCGGGCGTATAGCCTTCAGTAGCCGCTCCGAAGATCCGTGGGTCTGGGACGTTCATGGTGATGAAGGTCTTGTCCGCCGGCAGCCCCCGCGCAACGAGCGTGTCGCGCTGCGGATGGTTGACGCAAATCACCTTGTTCGCGACAAAGGTACTGACACGCTCCTCGAAACAGAGCGCCCGGTGTATCAGGCCGCTGGCCGAAAACTTCGTGGCGAAGGTCTCTGGCATCGAATCATGAATGTCGAGGACGACCTTCCGTCCCATGAAGCGCGGGAGCAAACCAGCGAACACAAGGAAATCGGGCAGATTGTGGACGTGGAGGACGTCGACTTCGTCCTTCAAAACCAACGCCAGGCACGCGAACGAGGCGTATATGAGAAACCGCACGTACGAGGCCATGTACGCGAGCGTGCTCTTGCCGCGATACTTCGGCACAGCGAGTTCCCGGACCTCGACGCCAGCGATGACGCGCGACGTCGCCGTCGCTCCATTTCGATTCGTGAGGCAGCAAACATGGAATCCGTGCGCCGCGAGAGTCTCCGCCTCGCGACGAACACGCGCGTCTATCACGTAGTTCGTGTAGGCGATCATGCACACGTACCCGACACGCCGGGCGGCTCGAGGCGTCGGTTGAACGGCTACAGGAGCGCTCTCCGGGTTGGGCCCTTTCTCGAGCACGACGCTCACAGATGAACCCTCAAAGAAGCATCGCGCCCGATGGTATGAGTCTCAGGCATCGTTCCAGGTCGGCAAATGGTGACCTGCGCGGCCGGCAGTGACGAATCGCTGGAAGGCGTGACGATGCTCACGGCGCCTTGCGCATCACGCGAGAATCGGATCGATCGTCGCCAGCGAAACCAGTCGACGGTCTGCGCTGCCGTGCCGAACCAGGCCCGATCGCCGTCTTTCACGTCCGACAACAGGTCGGCGTAGGGCTGCCCCCACTGGCGCTCGGGCACCAGGCTCCTGTCGTGCCAGTTGATGACGACGGTGCCGCCAAAACGGCGGGCTTGAGCCAGAATCCGCTGACAGCGTTCACGCGCGTCATCCCGCGACAGCGCCATGCGATCGCTGAAAAACATCGCCGAATCCATGATGGAGAGTGGCAGTTCCATCAGGCGCGTGGCGGGGATCCGAAAGACCTGCGAGGTCCCAGCGCGATAGCCAACAGCGTCGTTGTATCCGTAAGTCGAGTCGTAATCGAAACCGGCGGACTCGAGCTGTTGCGGCGAATTTTCATTGAAATACAGCCAGTGCATGCGAACGCCGGCGCGCTTTTGTCCAGTGACTGACGTGAGCTGCGCCCGTTCCGCTCGCCCGGAGTCGGCATCGCGCCATGCATCGATGCCGTGAACCGCAATTTCACTGCCTCGTTCAACCGCACTCTTGACATCGTCAGCGATGTCACCGATCTCATAGGGCACGGCGCGCAAGTGGCGCACGTCACCATCCGGACTCACCCCGGCTCGCCCTTTGAAGGGCACGAGAAAGAACGTCGATGGGAGTCCAGCGTCGGCAAACGCGTAGTCGGCGAACGGGTGCCAAAAGTCCGACGCCAGGCGCGTGAGCACGGCTGGAAGTCGGACGAGCGCTGCCCAATTCCTGACGAGCTCCGAAAACGGCCGCCTGCCTCGAACGAAGTCGGCAAGCGAGCCCACGGATGCGCGCGCGATGAAGCCTGCGAGCGTCCAGTCGAATGCGTGCCGCCGAATCCCAAAGAAGTCCACGTCGTGCGTCAGGCAGCAGGCAAACTCGAAACCTGCTGGACGAGGCGGAACTTCAACGAACGAAACACCTGATCCGATCAACGCGCACCTCAGCACGTCGATGTGATATTCGAGCGTCGGAATCTCGGCAAAGGCAGCCGGCTGACCAGCGGACAGTAGATGGCGCGCCTCACTGAACAGGTCGTAGCCGATTCGCCAGATCGTTCGCGCGCCGCAGGTTCGACCGTAATCGACCGGCTTTCCGTGGCTTGTGAGCGTCGCCGGCACGCCTGCCGCTTCGAAGCGAGCGAGGTTGCCGTAGATCGGAACCCGCTGCCCGTTGAAGTCAATCTCCGCGGGTCCACTTACCGCCGCGACTCGTACTCCCGACGACGCGTCAATCGCGTGCTCACCGGCACCATAGAGCAGGAGTACGGCGGCGTCGAGGTGCTCGCCGCTTCCGACCGTGCTCACGATGGCTGAATATCGACGTCCTGCGACAACCGGTTCCCACGGAGTCTTGAAGAGCTCGAAGAACTCCGCCGCGATTTGGAGTTCGTCCTCATTCGCAGCGACGCCAATCACAGCGGAGCACTCGTCATGCGAAGTGACGGTAGAACGCCCGGCTCAGGCTCACTTGAATGCCTCTGGGCGCCAGGGCATACGCCTGCCTTGCGATTGCCGGTGTCCACGCATTGGCGCACCGCGCCGCGCCATTCACGGAACATCGATAGTACGTGAGCGCGCGACGTGTGCCTCCGAGGTGATCTTTGAACGCCAGCAACCCTGGGTTATCCAGATCGGTTCGCCCGAGATCGAGTTCTTCGAGGCCCTGTTCCTTCGCCGTCTGTATTGCTCGCCAGAAGAGCAAGGACATCGCGCCGAGTCGGTTATAGGCGACGTCAGAGCAGCCGTACTTGTAAACAAGCGTGCGCTTGTGGGCGGCGGTGACTATCGCTGCGACGGGTCGTCCTTCGTGCTTCGCGACGTGCACGACGACACGATCGCCAAGGCTGTCGATGACGTTCTGAAACCACGATCGCGGCTGCACGGGCACGCCGTGGCGGCACCTGGTTATCGTGTGCAGTGAGTAGAAGACGTCGAGCAAATCTGAGGAACGTCCGGCGTCGACCTGGACACCCAATCGCTCGGCTTTGCGAACGCTTCTCTGCACATGGCTTCGGTGAAAACCCTCGAACACTGCCGTCAGGTCAGCCCGAAGATTGACTGTGTGAAGGCAGTACTCGGCACTGGGCACGAATCCCTGGGCACCGGCAACTGCCGTCAATGGGCGCATTTCGATGTAACGTCCTTCATTCAAGAGCCGAGTCTGAAGAACCTCGAGCATTCGTCCCAACGTGTCGCGGCTTGCGACGAGCGGTTCACAGTGATCTGAGAACGGCAACGACACGAGGCGTGCCCCTGTCATCCAACTGCGCACACGACAAAACAGCAGGGCGCTTCGGAGCGGCTCGCCGGGCGCGGCATCGGTGAAGCCGACCGGCTCGTAGGAGTACGTGCACTGCAACGCTCTCAGCCATTCCAGCGTGTGAAAGAGCGACGCGTTCGGATGCTGCTCGATCAACGCAACCCATCGTTGATCGCGAAGCGGGTCAACCTCGTAAAGCTTCACGAATCAGCAATTCCTGACCGGTTCCGACGCCGTGCCTTCTGATCGTTTCAACAAAACGAACAACGGCGCCAACAGCCCGAGTGCCAGCAGGAAGAACACGAACCCACCTTCGTGATGCAACTGGCCGGTCAGGAAGGACGGATCGACATGCATCGCCAGCAGGGACAGCGCAACGATACGAATCGCGTTCTTGATGACGGCAATGGGCAGAATGAGCAGCACGAGAGCGATCTTTGTCCAGGGCTTCTGCAGAAATTGGTGGCCCGCCAGGAGGCTGGTCAAGAGCAGCGCGATGCTCGAGCGGATTCCACTGCATTCGTCCGCAATCTCAATGACAAAGCTTGGCAACGAGAACACAAAACCCTGACGATGGAACGGCGTACCTGTCAAAGTGAACAGGCCGGCGACGGCCTCGCTCGAGCCATGTTTCAGGAATTGCGTTGCTCCATCCACCACGACGGTGGGTATTGGGATCATAAAAACCAGGAAGGCCAGGGGAAAGAGCGCGGCACGTGCACTCATCAAGCCGTACGCCATCACGAACACGCCGGCCCACGCGAGTGCAACACCGGCCATCGCCACGGTCAGAGTCGTCGTCGGAAGGTTATGGCCGAGAATTGAGAGTGCGAGGCCTGCGACAGCCAGGCACCCACCCATCAGTGGCGCCGGCCGAACAGCGCTGAAGATGATGTCGCGGTTGCCGTAAATCAGGACAAGCGCAACGAAGGGAACCCCGACCACATGAGAGACCGTGGGATTGACCAGCGCGAGTTGAGCGAGTGCCCACAGCTTTTCGATGTTCAATAACGCAATCAAAAGCGCAAATCCGCAAAAGATGACGTGCTGACGCGTGAGCGATCTCATTGACGGCGTTCCACCGACTCGTCAGTCAGCGTGTAGACGACGCGGTCGCCATCGAGCGACGCGTACGCAATGCGCGCGCGATGACTATCTGGGCCTTCGATTCGCCACGTGTCTCCATGCGGCACGAGTGTCATCTGACTCCTGTTTCGCCACCACCTATCGACGTCGCCGGGCAACGCCATCCAAATCTGGCCACGTGCGTAAAGGTCTTGCAGGTGTCCCAGCAGGTCGATGTAGACACGGCGTGCACGCATCTCGACGAGATAGTCCGGATGAGTGATGAAACTGATGAATCCGTTCAGCGAGCGAATGAGATCGATTTGCTGCCGCCAGATAGCGGGGGAGTATTCGCCGATTATGTGGAAGAGTGAGTAATCCTGCGTGGTGGTGAGCGGCAGTTCGAGGAGATTCCCTACAAAGTACGGCATGACCGTGCAGCAACCGCCACGCTGCGGCTCGAGGTGAGCAGCATTGGGCACTGACATGTCGTACGAGAACTCAAATACGTCGAACCATTCCTGGTTTCGGTACATAGCGCCGGCCCGAAAGCCTTTGCAATCCAGCAATCGTGTGTACTGGTTGATTTGCGCGGCTCGTTCCAGAAACTGGGGCCTGTTGTGAAACAGATAACCGTCGTGGTTGAGGTCATGGAGATTGACTTCAAAACCGCGGGCACGAATCTGCTCGACCAGGTCAGTTGTGGTCGGCCCATACATCTCTGGCACGAGCTGGAAGGCTGACTTGACACCGAACGAGTCATCCAGCTCCATCAGAGCACTGCAGAAATCCTGACCCTCCGAGCCTTCGACGTCGTGCGTCATGACCGCGCAGCTCGGTGCCCCCTCGGGCCAGAACCACACGAAAGGAATCGCTTTCGTCTCAGTCTGGCGTAACAGAAGACCGAGTGTGGTGCGCATCAACGTGTCGACGCTTGTGTCCACCGGCCATCGTGGAAAAGCGATTTGTTCCCAGCCGCGCAACCGAACCCGCTGAAGGTGTCGCCTGATGCCCACTGGCAAGGCAGGGCGGAAGAAGTAATACAGATCCTGAATTGCCGTGGACGCAGTGAACCGTTCGAGGACGCCCGGGGCAGGGGGACAGTAACGTTCCTGCCGCAAGTTGGTTGCGACTTCCGCAAGGTCAAACGGCAGACACAATTCGTCGCCGGTCGACGTCACCGCTCGCAGCGCGTCGTCCAGATCGGCACCCAGTCTGTTGGTGGGACGCGGACCCAAGCGGCGGCCGTATGCCAGTCCGTCGCCGAACGCGAAATATCCCTGCTCGGTCGGCAGATCAACTGGTGTAGAAAACCGGGCAACCGCTTTCGCGCATCGGAAATAATCGACGAATGTATCCCGGGCTGCAGCCCCTGCCCCCGCAGCCTCAAGGGGGCTGGGGTGTTTCAAGGGACGCGATGACGTCATCGAGCGCGCTGGAAGGTGGAGCAGCATCGTGTCAGAGCGCGATGATTCTCCCGTGCTCGTTCAAGGATTGTTCAGCAGCCTCGAGCAATCTGACGACGCGGAGGCCAGCCTCACCATCGTTCATCGGGGCTTGATTTTTCAGGATGCAGTCGACGAAATAATTCAACTCGAGCTTGAGCGCCTCTGTTTGCTCGACCTTGGGGGAGTAGATGTCTCCTGAACGATAACTCACCAGGAGGTCGTACACACCCTGGCCGTTGGTCACGTCGACGCCCTTGTCGTACACCTTGATCTTCTCGTCGGGTTCGAGATCGTTCCAGACAAGCATCTTGTCCCTCCCGCCGATGAGCGTCATACGCACCTTCACCGGCGACAGCCAGTTGACGTTGATGTGCGCGATGAGACTGCCAGGGAAGTACACCGTGATGAACGCCATGTCAGCCAGATCATTGACGTGCTTGGCGCCAGTGGTCACGACTGCCTCTGGCTTGACCCGGAGGATGTGGTCCATGATCGACAAGTCGTGTGGCGCGAGGTCCCACACCACACTCACGTCGTGCTGGAACAGACCGAGGTTGACGCGTGTGGAGTCGAAGTAATACAGCGAACCCAGAGTCCCCTTATCGACGATATCGCGTATCTTCTTGACGGCGCCGCTGAAGAGGAACGTGTGATCCACCATGATCTGCAGATTCTTGATCGCCGCCAGCTCGATCAGCTCCTCGGCCTGCTGTGACGTCGACGTGAACGGCTTCTCCACGAAGACATGCTTGCCGTTCTCGAGCGCCGCCTTGGCGAGCTCGAAGTGGGTCCACACTGGCGTAACCACCGCGACCGCGTCGATGTCTGGAGACGTGAGAATCTCGCGGGCTTCCGATGTCATCGTCACACCCGGATACAGTTTGCTGGCGCGTTTCAGCGCCGCCGGGTTCTGGTCGCAGATGGCAACCAGATCACCATTCTCGAGGCCGCTCACGTTGCGGACGATATTCGGGCCCCAATAGCCAAAACCGATGACACCGAAACGGACGACACCCGCCCGTGGACGCGCGGTCGACTCCGGAACGGGAAGACTGACTGTGCTCATTTCGAACTCCCTGTCGTGGCGTCAAGTTTTCGCAGAACTCGTGCAGGGTTACCAATCACAATGACATCGGGAGGGACGTCGCGTGTCACCACACTGCCGGCGCCTACGATGGCACGCTCCCCGATCGTTACGTTGGACAAAATGGTCGCGCCCGATCCAATCGAGGCGCCCTTCTTGACGAGCGTCTTTTCAACCACCCAGTCGTCTCCCGTCTGGAGCTCTCCTGCTGGTGACGTGGCTCGCGGGAACGTATCGTTCACAAACGCGACGTTGTGGCCGATGAACACGTGGTCTTCGATCGTCACGCCCTCACAGATGAAGGTGTGGCTCGAAATCTTGCAGCGCCGCCCGATATACGCGTTCTTCTGAATCTCGACGAACGCACCGATCTTGGTCTCATCACCGATCTCGCACCCATAAAGGTTGATGAATTTGCCAAGTTTGACGTCCGTGCCAAGTTTGACACTTGCGGCTACCGAGATGAATTCGCCTGCGGGCACACTATCGTTGTGATTCACGAATCGAGCTCCGAAGGGGATGAAGGATGAATGAACGGGTAAGAGCGCTGCGGCTTAGCAGGCGCCCTTACCGGAGATCACTGCACGTGGTGTTGCCAGGAGGATCTTGATGTCGGCCCAGGCGGACGGGTTTTTCGCATACCGGAGATCAAGGCGGACCATGTCATCGAAAGTCGTCCGGCTTCGACCGCTTACCTGCCACAATCCGGTGATGCCTGGTTTGGCCTCCAACACTCGTCGGTAGTGCCACGGCTTGTACTGCTCCACTTCGTAATGAAGCGGCGGACGTGGGCCCACGAGAGACATCTCTCCACGAAGCACATTCCAGAGCTGCGGCAGCTCGTCGAGGCTTGTCTTCCTGAGCACATGGCCGATTGGCGTGACTCGGGGATCATTCACGATCTTGAACGCCGTGTCCTTCGAACCGCCGCCGGTCGGTGCGACGCCCTTGATCATCTGGCTGACGAACTGTTTGTGCATCGACGCATCGTTGTTCACGTGCATCGTGCGGAACTTGAGCATCTTGAACGATCGACCCTGCTCGCCAACGCGAGACTGCCGAAAGAACACGGGGCCTGGCGACTTCAGCTTCACCAGCGCCGCGACCAGCGCGAACACCGGTGACGTCAACAGAAGAAGCAGGGCGCTTGCACTGATATCGAGCAGCCGTTTGAGTCCCGCCCGCACGCGGGCCGCCGTGGACAGGTGCAAACCTCTCAGCAGCGGGTCCGCGGTCTCAACCTTATCGGAGGCGGCCGGTCCTGCCAGCGCGTGCCTGTGCAGCCGAATCGCAAAGTCGGCGCGCGTCTCCGCGTCCAGCCGGCGAGCCAGCGCGACCTGCACACGTGATTCGAGATCACGAGCGAAGCTGGAGTCGTTCACGTCAATCTCGGGCACGATCAGGCCGAGCGTCGAACTGCGCTCGAACCAACCGAGGACATCCGTATCACGTTTCGCGACGGTCAACGCCTCGATGACAGCCGACCACGTCGCGGCATCGCAGAGTCTTTCAGTCTTGCGAGCTACGAGCACGAGCACAAATGGCTGCTCGAATCGATCGGCTCGTTTCTGCTCGCGAAGTAGTGCGTTCCGAAACAGTCCTTCCTCGACGACGAGCGGAAGGCCCTGCCATTGTGCGTGAGATCGCGCACCCGTGCGCTCGCCCTCCCGGAGGGCTCTGGCAACAGAGCGGCGACCCACCGACGCGGAGAGAGAATCTGAGACAGATTCAGACATGGTTTGATGAACTACTTCGACGGCGAACCTAGCCTGACGACGCGCACCCTGAGCCGAGCTGCAATTGACTTGGACAAGCGTTCACTCAATACGCGGTTGACCCGCTCAACGATGCGACGTGAGGCATCGGCGCCTCGCTCGTCGAGGCCCTGGGCCAATACGGCACCAGCCACGTGCCTGTCGCGGTACCACCCGATGAAGTCAACTTCCCGCACACATAGCCCGAGACCTTGTAAGAGACTCGCCGCGGCACCTGCACCGAACTGCATGCCACGCTCCGGACACCGGCGAAGGCTGACGAGCAAAAGGAAAAAGGTTCGCCCTGAACGAATCGCCCGGACTCGCTCGACCTCGAGGAAGTGGCGGAACGCCTGCTCGGCGTAGAAGTCGCCGACACGACCTTCAAGCGCGACGACACCGAGAGAATCAACAGAAGACTCATCCCGTCTGCGTAACGCGGTCTCTCCGAAAAGGCGGGAGTACGCCAACAACGACTCAAACGACATTCGACCGCCTCTTTCGCGCGAGCATTGTGTCGGTCCTGGGAATCGAGGCGAAGCCAGGCTGCAAACAAACCGCCACTTGCACAGAAATTGTTTGACGGTTGGCAATTCTGTCTAACAGTTGGTGTTTCAAGCGTTTGGCTTGCTTGTCGACCGAAGGCACTTCGCATGTAAACGACGCGCGCTTTCCAGAGTCGCGATACCAGCGGCGAAAAGTCGGCGCAGTTATGGAATTCGGGGACACATGCGAAGGAGTGTGTCGGAAACTTACACATTCGATACAACGTTCGGGACTTGACACAGCTTCGCCCTCTCAGTCACAGAACCGAGGGTCGCCAAGCCGTTTCGAAATCGTCTGGCGCCGGTCTTAGAGCAAGAGGTCTTCCGCGCTATCGATGTCAGATTTCGAAGAGCGGTTCTGCAAGTAGCCTCTTAGAATCAGCTACTTACACGGTCAGCTGCGGGATAGAGACGGCTGGTGAGATCCCGAAAGTCTCGCTCATCGAGGACTTAATCCACGTATGACTAGGATCTTTTCCCGACGGCTGGTCGCACGTCTTCAGGGCTGTAGATAGTAATGACCGTAGTAACTGGTCGCGGGAAGAGCGCTCGGATCTACGTCGTTTAACACAGTGCCGATGATGTACTCCCGCCCGAGATCGGCGATCGCTCTGTCAACGGCCGCAAATGGCGTGACTCCCGCTCGAATGACGAACACCGCTGCGTGCACCAGGCGACCGAGGACTTGCGCATCTGGCAGGAGACCTACAGGAGGCGTATCAAGCAGTACCCAGTCAAAACGGCCGGCGACATCCTCAAGGAATTTCCGCATCCGGTCGGAGCTCAATACCGCGAGCGGGCTTCGCTCACCATGGCCAGCGGGCAAGACCCACAGCCGTTCAGACACTTCAGTTAGGGGTAGGTCCATTCGATTCGAGACGAGGACTTCGCTCAAGCCTCGATCGTTGTGAACGCGCAACACCTCATGAACTGATGGCCGCCGCAGATCAGCGTCGACCAGCAGAACCCGCCGGCCATATGACTCGCTCAAGGTCAATGCGAGATTCACCACCGTGAGCGTCTTGCCTTCTCTCGGGACCGCGCTCGTCACCATCACGGTCTTGAGTCCCTTCCCTACCTGGGCATCATGAAGAGCAGCAGCGAGACGACGGTACTGCTCAGCGGCAACCATGTCGTGAGCAGCACCAACGACAAGCTTTCCGCTTGATGCCTGGTCCGGTGACGTCAGTGCGCGTCGCTTTTGACTTTGGAGCGGCGCCGGCGGGACGCGTTCTGACGAAACGCGAGGCTCACTCGCGAGCGGCATTTCCACCCTCGCCCCACGGCCCTCGAGCGGGTACTCGTTCAGCGTGCAATCGTCTGCAAGTCGCAGTGAGGCGGAGCCGTCAGTCCCCCGGGTTGAAACTCGGCCCGCATGAGACGCCTGCGAGGCACGTCTCATCGCTTCGTCGATTCGACTCATACAATCCTTTGCGGCAGTCCTGTCATCGCCGCCGTGACCCAAAGAAGGTGAAGCGCCGTGTTCCCGGAGCGTTCTCAACGGGGGGACTCTGCTCAGCGTCTGCATTAACTGGAGGTGGCGGAGCCGGCCCATCGACCGCGGGGGCTTCCTTCTCCTGAGCAGCCACTGAAGACGCTCGCACGGAAGATTCACCATGCAAGTGAAAATCCCTGCAGACCTCGAGCACGACGCTCCCATCCACCGGCTGTCGTTCCATGGCCATGCCGCTGACGAGCGCGTTATCGCAAATCACACTGATGATGCGTGGAATACCACCTGAGTGCTCGTGGATGAGAGACACACCCTCGCGCGTAAACAATTTCGACGGCACCCCTCCGGCAATCCTGATGCGAGTGGCGATATACGCGGCCGTCTCCGACACGTGGAACGGCTCTATTTCGCAACGCAACGCAACGCGCTGCTTCAACTGACGAAGGGCGGGATCCTCGAGCCGCGCGGTCAGTTCCGGCTGCCCGGCCAGGACGAGAGGGAGGAGTTTTTCATCGACCGTTTCGATATTCGCCAGCAGCCGAACTTCTTCGAGTAGCTCAGTGCTCAGCGTCTGTGCCTCGTCGACCACGAGGGCGGTGATCTCCCCTCGATTGCGGCGTTCTCGCAACGCGCGCTCGAGTTCCTCGAGCAGCACAGTCTTGGATTGGGAAGCCTCGGCGCTGAGACCAAACCTCGTCGCCAACATCGAGATAAACTCCGCCCGTGTGAGCGCTGGGTTGTTCAAATAGACGCACCGAACGCCCGTGCATCGCTCCGACTCGAGGGCCGCGTGCAATAGAGTTGTCTTTCCCGTGCCCGCTTCTCCGACGAGGACGGTCAGTGCCTTCGCCCCAAACAGACCGTATTCAAGGTTACTGAGCGCTTCACGGTGTTTCGGAGGCAGGTACAGGTACTTCGGGTTGGGCGTCAACTCGAAGGGCAACTCGCGAAGGCCGTAAAACCGCTCGTACATGCGCGCGCTACCGCTTCAGGAAAACCCAAGCAACAAAGACAACCGAACCAATGACCGTCGCCGTCCCAGCAGTGTCAACGATTATCTGGCGAGCACGTCGCTGGCGACGTTCTGAATCCGATGTCAGTGATGGAACTTGGGCCAATACTGGTACATCGAGGGCCCGAATCACATCTTCTTCACGTCCAAAGCTCGAATCCAGAAAGAGCAACAGCGATGACGCCAGCAGACCGAGTGCGAGACCCCCAATCGCAGCCGCCAGCGAGAGCCCGATGCGCTTCGCTTGATTGGAAGGTCGGACAGGAAGGGACGCCGGGTCGAGAATTCGAAACTGTTCGCCAATCTGGCGACGCTCGAGATTGGCGGCCAGTTTCGAGTCTTCCCGTTTTATCAACAGGCTGTCGTAGCTCTTCTTCAGAACATCGTAATCGCGCGTCAACTCGACGAGCTCCGACTCGCGTGTCGGAACGGCTGCGACTTTCTTCTGATAGTCGTCAATGATGGCCTTGAGACGCGTCTCCTCGGCCTGACTGACGGCCAACTGGTGATCGATGACGTCGACGTCAGCCTGCAGATCACGGATCCGCTTCTGACGAGCCTGCTCGGCGGCTGACTGTACGGGATCGGCGGAGGGGGTCGGCGTGGCCGGCTTCGGGCGACGCGCTTCCTCGGCGACGCGTTCCCGAAGCTCGCGAACGGTGCGCTCCATTCGTCGAACATCAGGATAATCGTCCGTATAGCGCAACTTGAGCGCTTGCAGCGCTTTCTCTGCTGCCTCGAGTTGCTGCGGCGTCGAAAGCACGGCCTGGCTGTCCGGCAGGTTCCCTGTCACGACGGGTTGAACAACGGCCACCGGTGACTGCGCATCTACAAGCTGTCGCTCAACCAGGAGCCGACGTTCCCGCGCGCGATTTGCTGACTCGCTCGCAGACTGAAGTTGCAGCTGGGCGGTCGTGATCGCCTGCAGATTGCCGTCAAGTTGCGACGGTAGTTCGCCTGAATGGAGGCGACGATAGGTTTCGAGCTTCCGTTCGTGCTCCAGGAGTCGGCTCTTGGCATCCTCGAGTTGTGACTCGAGGAAGACGTTTGTGCTCTCGGCCAGGTTCTCACGATCCTGACTGTTCTCGTCGATAAAAAGCGACGCGAGGCGCGCGGCGACTTTCTGTGCAATAAGAGGGTCGCGATTGACGTAGCTGACGCGAAACGACTGAGCGCCCGTCTGGATTTGGACAGGCCCGATATCCAGCCGCATCTGTCTGATCACATCCTCCATGGGCGCTTTCTGTCGCATCTCTTCATACAGTCCGAAGTCGCTTATCACCCGCTCGAGCCGTGAGCGACTCAGAATCTGGTCGCTGATCGAAGGCAGCCGGTCCTCCACTGTCGCGGTCACCGTCGACTTGACGTAGCTGTCGGGTACGCGCTGCGGAACAACCATGATGAGCGTTTCGGATTTGTAGACGGCAGGAATTCGCTTCGCAACGAAAGGCGTCATCGCGAGCCCAAGCGCGAACGGCAACAGAATCAGCCAACGCCGACGTAGCAGAACGCGGATGACGTCTTGAGGGGTAAGTGTTTTTCCTGGCAGCACGGTTCTACCTTCGGAATGCGGGCATCCAGAGGGTGAAGCCGACGCGCACTCCGTTCCGCTCGAGACCGCGCGGAACACCTATTAACACCGGAGTGCCGGCAGCAAAGTCGTAGAAGTAATACAGATATTCACCATATGTCGCGACAAGTCGAGTCAGCGCGTACCGAACACGGACGCTACCGGTGTACGTGTCATATGCCAACGCACTGGTATTCAGAATCGATTCGCCGCTCGAGTAGCCTCCTGAAACGGCGACGTCGATTCGATTCGTGATGTACCCGTCGATTCCGAGACCCAGACTGTTCGCGAACACAGGCTCAGGAATATCGACCACGTATTCAATCCCTCGTCTATAGTTCGCCCGCACCTGCCACGTGCGCTGAAATTGGTACTCAACGTCGGCAGAACCTCTCCCGAGATATTGCCGGAAAATGACATTCCCATTTTGCGTTAGCTGAGGCACGTCGGCGGCTGAAGCACCGGCGCTGAACCGAACCGTCGCGTGCCGCGTCGCCGACAGGCGCTTGGAATAGTTCACGCCAAATTCGAGCGTATGCTCGGTCGTCAGTAAGTCGTTGGTATAACCGAACGCTCCTGAACGATATTGATACTGCGCGATGATCGCGGTGGTGCGATTGACATTTCTTGCGTAGTCGCCGCGAAGCACGTAACTACTGACATCCTCCCACAGTGGGCTTTCCTTCTTTCGGTCGATATACTGGAAATCGCCCGATACGGTAAGACTGCTTCGACGGCCGAAATCCTGTCGCAGAGAGAGCGTCGACGTGTGAGTGTACGACTCGAAATCGCTTACGTTGTAGTCTGGGGCTGTTGATCCTGGAGTGCCAGGCTGCACATCGACTCCGGTCGGGAATATCCCTGAAAGGTGCGTCGGGGTGTAGGCTCCTGCTTGATTCGCCATCAACGTAAGCCGCCCTGGTAGGCGAGCCGATATCCCGGCGCCAAAGCCACCTTGACCCTGAGTTGCGCCGAGATCTCCGTAGTGCCTGATCACGGACGTGCCGTTAATACCTACGTCCGTTCGTCCGGTCTTCCGCACGTACGCAGCCGAAGTATTCAAAATGGTCGAAAAGCCTCCAGTCTGCAAGCTTGACGGATCGATCACATTGAGCAATGAGACCGGTACGTCCTCGTCGTAACCCTCAACTAACGATGTCGTGACATTCAAACTTGTTGTTGCGGCGGTGTCCGGTCTCACACCACCGAAAAGACCCTGCTGACGCGGTGTCGAAGGGCTCTGAGCAGTCGCCGAATTCATCGGCAGAAGCATGACGCAAGCCGTTGCGAACAGCGAATGTAGTTTAAGTCTCACGGTGCCGTTATGTGAGCTAATTGACGATGACGGTATCGCCGGGTTGCAGAAGAATATTTTGTTGGACGTTCTTGCCCTTAACCACGTCGTTGTAATTGAACTTGAATCGACGCTCGCGTCCGTTCTCAGCGCGTACGATGATGATGTTTCCCTTGTCGGCGTACTCGAGCAGGCCTCCGACAGCCGTCAGCACCTGCAAGACATTCATGTCCGCGTTGAGAGTCACCGTATTGGGACGAGCCACTTGTCCGAGCACATAGACCTTTCGGCTACGTACTTCTCTGACGATCACCGTCGCATCCGGTTCGGCGATGTACTTTGACGCCGCTTTCTCGAGAGCCGCGTTGAGTTGCTCCGGCGTCAGCCCCGCGGCCTGCACGTCGTTGAGCAGCGGAATAGAGATCTTGCCGTCGGGCCTGACGACGACATCAGCCGAGAGTTGCGTGTCAGACCAGAATCGAATCGAAAGGAGATCGTCCGCGCCGATGACGTACCCAGGCGGGACAACCGTTGCTGCCGGCGCCGGATTCCCTGCGCTTGCCTGTGGCGTCTGTTCCGGAATCACCGGCTTCGTCTGCGGCTGCGCAGATAAGGAAGCCGAAAGAACAGTGAACGCCATGAGGCTCACGATTCGCCGCGAAGTTCGTTTTGCTTGCATTCAAGCCCAATCTTGCAAGGAGGTCGCCAAAGAAAGCGATTTATCATCGACCGCTTGCGCGTGCAAAGAAGAAGCGCCTCTTCAGGGCTCCCCAAGGGGGGCTCGATACCCTACGTTTCCCCAGAAAATAGTCTTCTCCGGCGAAGACTACCGGCGGCGCTTGAACCAATGAAAACGTGAACTTTGATGCTGAGGCACGAGTTCAAACGTGACGACCAATGGAGTCGTACTCAAAGCCCAAGGCTTTCATCTTCGCCGGGTTGTAGAGATTCCGGCCGTCGATCACAATCGGGCGGCGAAGCGTGCCCTTGATTCGGGCAAAGTCCGGATGCCGGTACTCGTTCCAGTCGGTCACCACCACCAGCGCATCGGCTCCTTCGAGCGCGTCGTAGTTCGACTTCGCATATTGAATGGAATTCCCGATCTTCCGCCTGGTTTCCTCCATTGCTGCCGGATCGTGTGCAGTAACTGTCGCGTTGGCAGCAAGCAGCGCATCGATTAAGGTCAAGGAAGGTGCCTCACGCATGTCGTCGGTGTTGGGCTTGAATGCCAGGCCCCAAACCGCGACGTGCGTTCCGGCGGCATTACCGCCCAGCGCCTTCTCCAATTTCTCGAACAGGCGTCTCTTCTGGCGCTCATTGGCGCATTCCACTGCGTCGAGTACCGCAAGTGGCGACCCATGCTCGGTGGCAGTCCGGGCGAGCGCTTTCACGTCCTTCGGAAAGCAGGAACCGCCATAGCCAGGTCCCGGAAACAGAAAAGAGGGTCCGATTCGATTGTCCGAGCCGATGCCTTTTCGCACCAGGTCGACGTCCGCGCCCACTTTTTCGCACAGATTCGCGATTTCATTCATGAATGAAATGCGGGTGGCCAGCATCGCGTTTGCCGCATACTTCGTCATTTCGGCCGATGGAATGTCCATGAAGATGATCGGCCGGCCAGTGCGGACGAACGGAGAATACAGTTCGGCCATTACGCTGCGCGCGTGATCGGATTCCACGCCCAACACGACACGATCGGGCTTGAGGAAATCGTCGACGGCAGCGCCCTCCTTCAGGAACTCAGGGTTGGAGCACATGTGAAAGGGATGCTTGGCGTGGCGCGCAACTGTGCGCTGGACTCGTTCGGCCGTTCCCACAGGAACGGTCGACTTCGTCACGATGACCATTTCGCGTGCCATATGCTGGCCGATCGTGTCGGCCACGCTCAGAACATGGCGCAAATCCGCTGAACCGTCCTCGTCTGGCGGCGTCCCTACGGCAATGAACACCACTTCGGCGCCGCCGACGGCGGAGGGGACATCCGTCGTAAACGTCAGTCGTTGCTGCCCCTGATTCCGGATGACGAGATTGTCGAGCCCGGGCTCGTAAATGGGAATCTTGTTTTCACGCAGTGCGTCAATCTTGCGTGCGTCGACATCCGCGCACACGACGTCATTGCCGGTCTCCGCGAGGCATGCCCCGACCACTAGTCCAACGTAACCCGTTCCGATCACCGCTATCCGCACACATATCTCCAGGCTCTGGTGACTTGATCAACCGCTAAGCTCGGCGTTTCAGCGCCAAGGAAGGCAAGGGGCGTGCCCGGGGAGGGGCGGCTAAACAGCTCAATATCGGGGGACACCACCAGAAGTCCGCCCGATTGCAGCCTTTGTTCCGGACGATTCCGGAAGGGCTTTGTGCCTCGGGCCTTAGGCTTTTCGAATCCTCTCGCGATGACTGACCACGTTCTTCGTCGCATTCCGCGTGTCGACGACGAGTCGCGAGTGTCGGACGATGAAATCGTAATCGTAGGCAGTGTGATCGGTCGCGATCAGGACACAGTCCTGCTCGGCGAGATACGCCGCCGTCAGTTCCTTGCTGGACATCGCAGGCAGGTCGGGGTAGTGCCGCATCTTTGGTAGAGACAGAACATGCGGATCGTTGTACGTCACTAGCGCTCCCCGCTCGAGGAGTAACTTCAGAAGCTCGAATGAGGGGCTCTCGCGGGGATCGTCGACGTCTTTCTTGTAGGCGATACCGAGAATCGCGATGCTGCTGCCGTTGATTGGCTTGCGCTCCTGGTTGAGGAACTCGGCGAGCCGCCCGATGACATAGTGCGGCATGTGGGTGTTGATTTCGCCCGCCAGCTCAATGAAGCGAGTTTGTTCGCCGTGTTTCCGCGCCAACCAAGTGAGATAGAACGGATCCACTGGAATGCAGTGCCCTCCGAGTCCAGGACCTGGGTAGAACGCCTGAAACCCGAACGGCTTTGTTTTTGCGGCCTCGATAACCTCCCACACGTCGATGCCAAGCTTGTCGTACAGAATCTTGAGCTCGTTGACGAGCGCAATATTCACTGCGCGATACGTGTTCTCGAGAATCTTGCACGCCTCCGCCACTTCGAGACTCGACGTACGCACCACTCTCACGACCGCGTGACCGTACATGGCGCAGGCGAGCTCAGTGCTCTTTTCATCGAATCCGCCCACGACCTTCGGAATCGTGGCAGCCTCGAACTGCGGGTTGCCGGGATCCTCTCGCTCCGGACTGAATGCAAGAAAATAATCCCGCCCGCACGTGAGACCACTCGCTTCGAGGATCGGCCACACGTTCACACGCGTCGTTGTCGGATGCGTGGTGCTCTCGAGCACGATTAACTGTCCAGGCCGGATCGTCTTCGCGATCGACGCGGCAGTGCCTTCGATGTAGCTCAGGTCCGGATCGCGGCTGTCGTTGAGAGGCGTAGGGACGCAGATGATGACGCAATCGGCTTCACCGAGCCGACTCATCTCGGATGTCGGTTCGAATCGCTCTTCACGGACCAGACGAGCGAGTCCTGCCGAATCGATGTGCCTGATGTAGCTCTCGCCGCGTGTGAGCTTCTCCACTTTTGTGTGGTCGATGTCAAAGCCCATGCAGCGGAAGCCAACTGCTGTGAACGCGCGTACGAGCGGTAAACCGACGTAGCCGAGGCCGACGACGCCGATGATTGCCTCTTTGGATCGAATCAGTTCAGCAAGCTTGGCGTAGCTTGTTGCCGGATCGACCCCGACTTCAGAATTCACAGATGTAGACATCTCATACCTTGGCGACGGGCTCCCCGAGCGACGCCCGGCCTATCGAGTCGTAGACAAAACCAAGCGAACGCAGCCGATCGGGGTTGTACAGATTGCGACCATCAATGATGACCGGACGCCGGAGCGCTTGTTTCATCCGGTTGAAGTCGGGGTGTCGATACTCGTTCCAGTCGGTGACGATGACCAGAGCATCCGCGCCGTCGAGCGCATCGTAGTTGGAATCCGCATAGCGAATCCGATCGTCGAGGCGTCGTCTGCACTCAGACATCGCCGCTGGATCGTGCGCCACGACGGTTGCCCCCGCAGCAAGGAGACCATCTATGAGCGTCAGCGCCGGCGCTTCGCGCATGTCGTCGGTGTTGGGCTTGAACGCCAATCCCCAGACCGCGATGTGCGAACCGCGAAGCTTACCATCGAGGGCGACGTCGAGCTTCTCGAATAGTCTGCGCTTTTGATCCTCGTTCGCTTCCTCTACCGCATTCAACACTTTCAACGGCATCCCATAGTCCTGTGACGTCTTCAGCAACGCCTTCACATCCTTCGGGAAGCATGAACCGCCGTATCCTGGCCCGGGAAACAGAAACGAGGGGCCGATTCGCGTGTCCGATCCAATACCCTTTCGCACGAGATCGATGTTGGCGCCCACCCGCTCGCACAGGTTGGCAACCTCGTTCATGAATGAGATGCGCGTGGCCAGCATCGCGTTCGCCGCATACTTCGTCATCTCCGCCGACGCGATGTCCATGAAGATGATCGGACGGCCCGTTCGCACAAACGGCGCGTAGACTTCGGTCATCACGCTTCGGGCGTGATCAGATTCGGCACCCAGCACGACGCGATCGGGCTTCATGAAATCGTCGACGGCCGCACCTTCCTTGAGGAACTCCGGATTCGAGCACATGTGAAACGGATACTGCGCGAATTTGGAGACAACCGCTCGCACGCGTTCCGCCGTTCCGACGGGCACGGTCGACTTCGTGACGATGACAACTTCTCGCGTGATGCTGCGTCCTATCGTCTCGGCCACGGCAAGGACATGTGTGAGATCGGCGGAGCCGTCCTCATCCGGCGGTGTACCGACGGCAATGAAGATGACCTCTGCGCCACCGATGGCACGTGCGACGTCAGTCGTAAACTCGAGTCGCTCTTGCGACTGATTTCGCTCGACGAGTTCCTCGAGCCCCGGCTCGTAAATTGGAATCGTGTTCCGGCGAAGCGCCTCAATCTTTGCCGCGTCGACATCGGCACACGCCACATCGTTGCCCGTTTCCGCGAGACACGCCCCGACGACGAGCCCGACATACCCAGTCCCAATCACTGCAACGCGCACCGGAAACTCCTTTCACAGTTGAAGCCTGCTGGCCGGTTTGCTCGACCGTGGGCTCGATGCAAAGCGTCCGCCACAGTTGCGGAACTCGGCGCTCAATAGATTGTGTATATAAACGGCGCCAACGCGGAATCGTGGGCGACGATCAGCAGCGCGCCGACCACGAACGTGAGCAGAAGTACAGGCGCGCGCCACCATTTTTTTCGTTCGCATAGATACGCCCACAGCTCACTGATGAGATTCATCTATCTCCCACAACCCAGTTCGCTGGCACTGCTCTCGCTGAGCACCGCATTCGCCACGTGTGCCATCGTCGTTATCGTCATGACGGTCTCAGCGGGTGCGGGTAGGTGTACGCGGTATAACCAGGCTTCGCAGCCGTTGAATCGGTCGAGAAGAAATAGTGCGTATTCAGCCGAATGTAATCGGACACCGCTTTAGGCGAACCGTCGCAGGCATCACCCGCGGGCCTGTAACCTCAAGCGTCGGCGAGAAGGTGGCACCTCCTGAATTCGACCAGATATACAGAGGCTCCGCATCACCGCGATAGCCGAGATTAGCATCGGTCGTTCCAGATCCGGTGACATACCCAAGGCCAATTTGACGCGGGTACGGTGGCCCGTCGCTTCCATGCTTGCTGTACGTTGACGTGCTATTACCCCAGCACGCATACCCCAACGTGCCAATTCCCGACGAGGCGTTATTTCGGCGAAGCGCTAAGACCGTGAACTTGATCTCGGGTTTATTGTTCCAATCCTGTGACGTAATGTTGTCGAACGTGTTGGAGTAGATCACGCCGGTCCCTCCCCTGAGGAAGAGAAAGGCGTTCTGGTTCGCTATGCTTGACGGGGACTCGCCGTCCTGCCCGTTGTCGAAAATCCCGAGCGTGTGATACAGCTCGAAATGCCGAATCCCTGAATCGCTCGTCTCCTGCCCATGCGAGCCCATCTGCGAGTTGTCGTAGATGTTGTAGCGCCACACACTCCGTGAGTTGTCGTCGATATCGCTCAACGACTGCGTGAATCCGGAAAAGTAGTTATCCTCGATATAGATGTTCGCGGTGCCGTTGGTGTCGGCCGTGCCCATCGTCGAGACGGTCCTCCATGAGCTATCCGTGGGATTCGGATTCTTCAGGCTGATGCCCTGGCCCGTGCATTCGTTCTGCGCCGGAGCGGCGTGCTTCCAGCCGAATCCGCAATCGAACCCGTTGTCATAGATCACGCCACGATTCACGGTGGACTCAATCGCGCGGCCTGAGAACGTCCCCGTCTGGAATCGGTTGCCATACACCAACGTCGGCTTCCCGCTCGCGCCACCGGTGTTAATCTGGATGTGATCACCGGACCCGCTGCCCATGATGAAATGAATGCCGGTAATCTCCGCGCTACGCGTCGTGGGCTCCGTCACAGTGATCAAGTCGCCGGACCCGGCGTTATGCGTGATCTGCGTGCTCCCGTCGCGCTTGAAATTCCAGACCTTGAACGTGCCCGAGCCTCCGGTTGTAGTGATATCCAAAACGAGGGTCGTGCCGTTCCAACTCGTCACGGTCCCGCACATGAAATCCGCCGCGATATATTTCACTTGTGCGCAGATCGCTTCAGACTCCGTGAATCCGTCCGGCGCTGTGCTGCTCCGAACGATAAAGGACTTCGATCCCATTCCAATGGCGAGGCTCGTCGTACTGGAGCCCGTCAACCGACCTCCGCTGGCGCCTCGCAAGCAAATTCCCTTGCTGACCGTGACACCGCTGCTCCACGCGAAGGAGCCAGCCGGAATGGTGACGATATCTCCCGTCGATGCTGCATTGATCTTACTCTGCACGTCAGGGGCAGACCCATCAGTGGCGCGCGTCATGCCTGTGCAGGTCGATGCGAGTGAGCCAACCCTGAACCGCACGCCGGTGCTTTGCAGACCGCTCTGATTGACCACGACGCTACCAGTCGTCGTGCTCGGAACCGTGACCGTGATGCTCAGTGCCGACCAATTCGTGACGGTGGCGGTGACGCCGTTGAACGTGACCGTCCCAGATCCCTGCGTTGCCGCGAATCCGCTGCCGGTGATGGTGACGGAGGTGCCAGCGGTGCCTAATGTCGGATTCAATTTCGCGATCGTCGGCATCGCCGGGTTAGCGTCTAAAGTGACGTTCGCGGGATTTCCAGGACCCTGCGAACACGACGAGTTGGCGGAAGAGACGATGAGCAAGACTGACATCGGCGCAACGTTCCGCCAAAAGTTCCAAAGCGAAGCGGGACACTCACCCAACGCTGAAAACATTGGACACCTCTGATTCCGACGTCCCATCAGGAGTGAAACGGAAATGGCGGAATCGCCTTGCTCCAGGATCAGAACCGGACCGAGATCCAGAATGATCTGATTGTTCACATCTGACTATGGGCACGCCAAAGGCTGTGACTCGGGACGATCTCGACGAACCGTCTGTCCTAAACGCAATCTTGTCGTCCGTGAACGTATGATGTTCTGCCGAGGCTGTGAACGACAACTCGCCGCGCCTGTCCCGACCGCTGGGGCCGCGTAGTTCCTGATATCCGCGCGACTGAACAAGTTCATGTACAAGTCGAACAGTTCGCCGAGCGATACAAAATCGGGTGTGTACAAGCGTTGCTTCGCTGTCCTTCGTGGACAGGGCAAAACCGCCATTTGTTCGAATTTCAGCAGCGGCTTGTCGTAGAACCCCGCGTATTCGACCGTTGATATCGATGCCGGCCGCCTCGCCCTTCCCGTCATCGATGGCTGCGAATTGTAGCTGGCCGGGAAGGGCCGAAACATCGTGATATGCTCGAGGTCTCCAACCACTTTGCTTGGCCGCCCCTGTTCGCCGGCCTCAGTTCGCGTCTATCGACGCGATTTTGGAGGTCTGTGCGATGCCTAAAGACGTTTTTTCGCCAGCCACAGTCGTGTCGGTGAAAAGGCTTGTGCTGGAACTCGAGGCCGATTCGACATCCTTCATCACGTTACGGGTGAAGCCCGATCGACGGCAGTCGCGGGAGACGGTGTCGGTGGCACGCGAACGGCGCGGAATCACGCAATCGTCAGCGCGCGGAAATGAGGATCTAGGCTGAGGCTTGCCCGCCCGACACA
>Ga0111538_10003036_pt1 | contig 23523 bp, 18 predicted proteins | sample SoiMethybrSBSTD1_FD_79669 | JGI IMG/M metagenome (GOLD analysis project Ga0111538, IMG submission 79669) | Bulk soil microbial communities from a Populus tree surrounding site in Tennessee, USA - Soil MetaG P. TD hybrid SBSTD1 (version 2)... | ecosystem: Environmental > Terrestrial > Soil >...
GAGGCGCGAAATCTCGGGGATATCGTGGCCGAGGCGGGGCGGGTGGGGATCTACGCGGGGCTCATCAACCACAGCGGCACCATACGCGTGGACAGCGCGGTGGCGACGGAAGACGGCAGGATCATCCTCAAGGCGACGAAGAACACCACGGTCGAAGCGGGCAGCATCTTGAGCGCCAATGGGCCGTCGGGCGGGCAGATCACCATACAGTCGGGCGATACCACCCTGGTCGACGGGGCGATATCGGCGACGGGCAGCGCCGGCGAGGGCGGGACGGTAAAAGTGCTGGGCAATCTCGTCGGCTTGTTCGATCACTCGAAGATCGACGTTTCAGGCGAAACCGGCGGCGGCACCGCGCTGGTGGGCGGGGATTTCCAGGGGAAGAATCCGGACGTTCAGAACGCGTTTCGCACCTGGTTTGGCCCGAACGCGAAGATCAACGCGGACGCGAGCGGGAACGGCGCTGGCGGAACGGTCATCGTCTGGTCGGACGATGCGACGCGCGCCTACGGCACGATCTCGGCACGCGGCGGCAAGGAGTCGGGCGACGGCGGTTTCGTCGAGGTTTCGGGCCGCGGCTGGCTCGACTTCCATGCCCGCGTCGACACCAGCGCGCCGAAAGGCCGCACCGGCACGCTGCTTCTCGACCCGGTGGACGTCTGCATCTACAACAACAATTCGGGCGCCTGCGGCGCAGGCGGGGCTTCCGGCTTCTTCAGCGCCGGCTTGGGCTCCGCGCTGGTCTTCGCAAGCCCCGGAGGCAGCGGCGAGTCGCAGTTCCAATGGGGTTCCGGCGGCATGCAGAGTCTGTTGACCTTCAACAACGTGACTATCACGACGAGCAACGGCAGCCTCACGGGGACAGGGCGCATCAACATCGTGGAAGATCTGGACGTGGTGAACAACAACGGCCACATGCTGCAACTGGTCGCGCACACCGACGTCAACGTGAACGGCAGAATATGGGTTACCAACTTCGGAGAGTTCCGGGTCTACGCAGGCTGGGACGAGGCCACTTCGCCCGTGAGCGCCCTGCAGAACAGCCCGTCCGCGCCGGTTGCGGTCCTCCTCGGGGTGGGCGACATCAACGTCAACGCCAACATCGACATGCACGCGAATACGCTCCTGCGCGCCGGGCACGACATCAACGTCGCCAACGGCAAGATGGTATCCGTGCTTGGCGACGGCTTCTCGCCCGCTCCCCGCTCCCTGACCGTGCACGCGGGCAATAGAGTCAACCTGGATCACTCTCTCCTCAAGGTAGACGTGAGCGGCGGCGAGGGAGCAGCCGCCACGATCAAGATTCTCGCCGGCCTCGGCGGCGTCATGGTGAATGGAATCCAAAGCGGAGGGAGCGCGAGCATATTGGCGAAGGGCGGCGATTTCAGCTTTTTTCCCGGCGGCCCGGCGAATATTTTTATCGGCTCCTCGGAAGAGCCCATCCTCGGCCCCGTCGTGTTTACGGACGGCGCCTTCGTCACCGCAGTGGGCGGCAGCTTCAACAGCGTGCTGAACGGCGGGGATGCGAGGATAGACGTTTTCAGCAACGGCAGTATTACGGTCGAGAACAACAGCGGGTTGTTGGCGCAAGCCGGACACGCAGGCGTTGCCCCGGGCGTTGGTGGCTCATCGCTGGTGCAGCTCTTCTCCAACGGTGACATCAACATATCGAACGCCAACAGTTTCGGCTGCTTCGCTTGCTTCATGCCAAGCGGCGTCACCGCGAGGGCCGGGACGGGGAGCAGCGGCGGCGGGTCGGCGGAGGCGAAGCTGAGCGCCGCCGGCAATATCATCGCGCAAAACGGCTTCCTGGGCGCCGAAGGGCGTGGCAGCAGCCTCGCGCGCGTAACCGCAGCTGCCAACGGAACAGTTTCGATCGGGAATTTCAGTGTGTTCATGTCGCGGGGCGGCGACGACGGTTTCCCCGCTGGCGGCGATGCCCAGACCAACGTGATAGGCAACAGCGTCGCGATCGGCGGCTTTTCCACCGTAACCGCGTTCGGCGGGTCGGGGACGAACACCGGTGGTACAGCGAGCGTCAACATCATCGCCGCAGCGGGCCAGGCTGCCGCCGGCACGAGTGGTAACGTCGAGCCCGCTGGCTTCCTGCCCCAGGGCCCGGTCACGATAATGGGTGCGGAAGGCATCACTGCGTTCGGCGGATCAGGTACGAACCGGGGCGGTGATGCGTTCCTGACGATAGTTGGTGGGCCGGTCACCATCATGGACACGGGTCCGGCCAGCATGGGACAGGGTGTGGTGGCGTTCGCCGGCCACGGCACTGGCGCCGGGAGCACGGGCGGCGATGCCAGTACGCTGCTGGTGGCTCTTGCCGACGCCAACATCGTCAGGAGCCACGTCGGGTCGTCGGGCGGCAGCGGGGTAGCGGCCGGCGGCAGCGGGACAACGGGGGTCCTCGTCGGCGGCAATCTCGTGATCGATGGCAGTGGCGCCTCCCCGGGCACGCTCTTCGCGCAGGGGGGAGGCAGCTCCACGGGGACGCTGGGCACTGGCGAGATGGGCCTTGTGCTGTTCGGGCCTACGTCACAGCTGACTGTCAACGGCGACCTGGTCGACGTGGCCGGCGGGCAAATTGGATCGGGCCCCTCGGCCGTCTTCGGGCCGGGATCCATCAACGTGGATTTCCTGGTGCGCACGGAAGGAGGCTTCTCGGTCAACGGAGTCGATGGCGCGATATCCGGCGGATCAGGCAGCCCACCGTCCCACGGCTTCCGCGTCAACGGCCAGCCCGCCGTGCAAGGCACGAATTTCTTCCTGGTCTACGGACCGCTGCCGCCTGCGCTGGCTGAGACGCCTGAGACACGACCACCACCGGCGTTCGACTCCCAAGTGATATCCTCGGTCCTCAACGTGATAGAGGACCTGCTGCCCCGGACCAAGAACGAGGCGCCGACAAAAGAGCAGCAGGAGCAAAAGAAGAAGGAGAGGGAGTGCTAGGAGAAGCCGGCCTGCCCTCTGAAAAGCTATCGTAACCGCAGCGGCCTGTGCTACCCTTTTTCCGGGGCACAGGCCGTGGTTTTTCGGGAGTTGTATTGGCGCAACAGGGGTATGGACAGTCCGAAAGAATCTCGCGTAAAATCACTAGTTAGCGATTGGTACCTAAAAAGTCACTTAAGAAGCTGATGCCACGACCTGTCCGAAGTGCGTTGCTCACGGCCGTTCTGATGTGCTGCACGGGGTTGCCGCATGTGTCGCTTGCGCAACAGCCGGCCGCGGAGATTCCGTCCCCTCGCTTCACCATCAACCGGTTCGAGCTTGCCGGCGGCACGCTGATCCCGGCGCAGGATCTCGAACGCCTCGTTGCGCCATTCACCGGTCCCGGCAAGGATTTCGGCGATGTGCAGCGCGCGCTCGACGCCGTCGAGCAGGCCTACCGCGCGCGGGGCTACGGCGTGGTTCGCGTGCTCCTTCCCGAGCAGGACATCACGCAGGGGGTAGTGCGCTTCCAGGTGCTCGAGCCGCGCGTGGGGCAGGTGGTCATCGAAGGCAACAACTTCTTCGATGCCGACAACATCCGCAGGAGCCTGCCCTCGATCAAGGAGGGCGAAACGCCGAATTCCAACGCGATGTCGCGCAACCTGCAGGTCCTGGGGGAGCATCCGACCAAGCAGACCAGCCTGACGCTGCGGCCGGGCGCTTCCGACGAACAGATCGACGTCGGCGTGAAGATTACCGACGAGAAGCCGTTGCGGTATTTCTTTACGCTCGACAATACCGGGACCGGGGACACCGGGTACTACCGCACGGGCTTCGGGTTCCAGCATTCGAACCTGTTCAACAGGGACCACACGCTCACCGGGCAGTACGTCACCTCTCCCACCCAGATCAGCGATGTGACGATACTGGGGCTGGGCTATCGCATTCCGTTCTACGGGCTGAACAGCACCCTCGATCTCGTTGCAGGCTATTCGGACGTGGACTCGGGAACGGTTCAGTCGCTCGGTGGCGCGTTCAACGTCACCGGCAGCGGCACGATAGCGGCGATACGCTGGAACTACTTCCTGCCGCGGTGGCATGAGATCGAGCAGAAGATTTCGCTCAGCCTCGATTATCGCGCGTTCAAGAACGAAGTCACGTTCCAGGGGCAGAACCAGGTGCCCGACATCACGATCCACCCGGTGGGCCTCACCTACTCGGCGCTGCGGCGCTTTGCGACTGCGGAGACCTCCTTCTACGCGGGGCTGTCGAGGAATATCCCCGGCGGGAACGATGGGGATGGGGAGGCTTTCGAGCGCCAGAACTTCGGTGGACGGGCGGAAGCAAATTCGAACTATACGATTTTCCGTGCCGGGGGAAATTACGTGCAGTCCCTGCCGGGTGACTGGCAAGCCAGGGCTGCTGTCAATATGCAGTACACCAGTGACAACCTGGTGGCGGGCGAGCAGTTCGGCATCGGCGGCCCGGACTCGGTGCGCGGCTACCTCGTGCGCGAGCTCTCGGGCGATCGCGGCTGGCAGAGCCAGCTCGAAATGTACACGCCGGACGTCGCAGCCCGGTTCGGCCTGCAGGACGCCTATCGCATGCGTTTTCTTGCGTTCTACGACTACGGACACGTTCGCGACAACGATCCGCCGCGGAACCCGCTCCAGACGCAGGACTCGATCTACAGCATCGGCCTCGGTATGCGAATGAGCTACAAGAAGCTGCTGACCCTCCGCCTGGATTTCGCGCAGATCATGCAGGCCACCACGGCCCGCGATAACGACAGCCTGCGCCTGACGGGGGCACTCGCCGTAGTGTTCTAGCAATAACCGGGTTTTTTCTCGACCGGCCGCGCGACGCGGCCGGTTCGGGATCGGCGGGAGAGGGCTTCGAGTGCAGCAATCCCGTACGAGACGGTTGCTGGCGGCGGTTGTCCTCGCAGCTTTGTCGCACCTCGCGTTCGCCCAGACTCCGCTGATCGGCATCGAGCGCTTCGTCGTGGAAGGCAACACCCTGCTGACGCAGCAGGAGATCGACCGCACGCTCGCGCCTTTCTCGGGCAAGGACAAGGACTTCGGGGACATCCAGCGCGCGCTGGAGGCCCTCGAGGAGCGCTACCGCGCCGCGGGCTGGGGGGTGGTGCAGGTCAGCCTGCCGGAGCAGGACATCACGAAGGGCGTGGTGCAGTTTCGCGTCACCGAGGCCCGGCTCGGCAAGGTCGTCATCGAGGGGAACACGCACTTCAGCGACGCGAACGTGCGCCGCAGCGTCCCGTCGCTCGTGGAGGGGACGACGCCCAACTCGCGCGAGACCGGCCGCAACCTCCAGGTCGCCGCCGAGAATCCCGCCAAGCAGACGACCGTGCTCCTGCGCGCGGGCGAGCAGGAGCGCGAGGTGGACGCCGTGATCAAGGTGGCGGACGAGAGGCCGTGGAAGGCGAGCGCGTCGGTCGATAACACCGGTACGGCGCAGACCGGCAAGCACCGCCTCAACCTGGGGTACCTGCACGCCAACCTGTTCGACCGCGACCACACGCTGACGGCGCAGTACATCACGTCGCCGGGCCGCTGGAGCGACGCGAAGGTCTACGGCGTCGGCTACCGCATACCGTTCTACGCGCTGGGGTCCTCCTTCGATATCGTGGCGGGCTACTCGGACGTCGACACGGGCACGGTGGGAAATCTCTTCACCGTGAGCGGCGCCGGCACCATAGGCGCGCTGCGCTGGAACCAGCACCTGCAGCGCCTGACCGATTACGAGCACAAGATCGTCTACGGCCTCGATTACCGCGCCTACCAGAACCGGGTGATCGCGCAGGACCAGAGCATCGTCCCGGACATCACCGTGCACCCGGTGAGCGTGTACTACTCCGGGATTTACCGCACCAGCACGAGCGAGCTCAATTTCTACGTCTTCGTCGCGCAGAACGTATTCCCGCACGGCAACGACGCTACCGACGAAGTCTTCAAGACGACGCGCACCGACGCCAAGGCGGCGTACCGCGTGTATCGCTACCAGGCCGCCTACGTCCGGCTCCTCCCGCGAGACTGGCAGGTGCGTGGCGTGGTGAACGGCCAGTACTCGAACGACGCGCTCGTCCCCGGCGAGCAATTCGGCGTCGGCGGCTCCGAGAGCGTGCGCGGCTTCAACGAGCGCGAGGTCGTGAACGACCGGGGCTACCGCGTTTCCCTGGAAGTGCATTCGCCCGACGTCGGATCGGCGCTGAAGTGGGAAGACGCCCGGCTGCGGGCGCTGGCGTTTTTCGACGCGGGCGCGGTGCGGCGGAACAAGCCCGTGCCCGACGAGCTGACCTCCGAGTTCATCTCCAGTGCCGGCGTGGGGCTCCGCTACTCCTGGGGCAAGACGGCAAGCGCCAGGGTCGACTATGCCTACGTGTTGAACAGCGGCGGTTCGCAGGCCAAGGGCGACAGTCGCGTGCATTTCAGCCTGGCGCTGGTGTACTAGAACTTCTCCCGGGCGCGCTCCCGGCGCGACCGCGCTTCAGGGGCTGCTGGGCCTCGACAACGCTCCGGCAGCGACGGGAGCAGAAGGAGCAGGGGGTGGCCCCGGTGAAGCCGACGAAGCCCCCGCTTTGCGGATAGAATCCCCGGGGGAGCGCGATAGCGCGGGGGATTTGGATACCTTCGAATAGCTCTGTATAATCCGCCAGTTCTTTGAACCCTGTGCTTTCCCTCTCTTTTGAGGGGATGCACCGCCCTTTAGAAAGGGGCAGGGGGATTATCCTTGCCTCACCGCGGCTTGATGGCGGGAGGCTCAGAGCCCGCACGGGCTCTTAATCCATAAGGAGAGCAGCACGATGCGTCACTACGAAGTCGTTTTCATCGTCCACCCGGACCAGAGCGAGCAGGTCCCCGGCATGGTGGACCGCTACCGCCAGATGGTTTCCGGCCGCGCCGGCAAGGTGCACCGGCTGGAAGACTGGGGCCGCCGCCAGCTTGCCTATCCGATAGCCAAGCTGCACAAGGCGCACTACGTGCTCATGAACCTGGAGTGCGACCAGGAAGCGCTCGACGAGCTGGACCACGCCTTCAAGTTCAACGACGCGGTGCTGCGGCACCTGATCGTCAAGATGAGCGGTCCGGTCACGGCGCCGTCGCCCATGATGCGGGAAGAGAAATCGCGCTCCCTGACGCAGCCCGCGGAGACACCTGCCGCCGCGCCCGCCGCGGCGCCGGCAGCTGCCGCCAGGCCGGAGCCGGCAACGGCCGCCTAGTGGAGGTCAACGAAGTTACGCTGACCGGCGAGCTGAGCGCCGTGGAGCCATTGCGCTACACCCCCGCCGGCATCCCGCTGTCGGGGTTCAAGCTCCTGCACCGCTCGCAACAGGTCGAGGCCGGAGTGAAAAGGCAGGTGGAATGCGAGCTGCCCGGCGTCGCGATGGCGCAGGTGGCGTTGGGAATGTCGGGCCTGCGCGCGGGGCACACGGTAACGGTGAGAGGGTTTCTCAATCGCAAGAATCGCATGAGCGTGCAACTGGTGTTGCACGCGACATCGATGGAGCAGGTTAAAGGATAAGACCATGGCAATGGGACGGTACGGCAGGTCCAAGTCCAAGGACAAGGGCAAAGGCAAGGGCAAAGGCAAGGACGGCCGCGGGGGGCGCGGGCAGCTCTTCCGGCGCAGGAAGTTCTGCCGCTTCACGGCGGAGAAGATCAAGGAAATCGATTACAAGGACATCGGTATCCTGAAGGATTTCATCAACGAGAACGGCAAGATCATCCCGGCGCGCATCACCGGGACCAAGGCGCGCTACCAGCGGCAGCTCTCGGTGGCCATCAACCGCGCGCGGTTCCTGGCGCTCTTGCCGTATACGGATCTGCATTAACAACCGCTACGAGCTGCGGGCTCCGAGCTGCGGGCGCTGACCCATGGCTGGCGGCTGGTAGCTCGTGGCTCGTAGCCGAAGGATCACTCCATGCAAGTAATTCTCCTCGAAAAAATCGCCAACCTCGGCCAGCTGGGCGAGGTCGTCAAGGTGCGCGAAGGATTCGCGCGGAACTTTCTGATTCCACAGGGTAAGGCCAAGCGCGCTACGCCCGAGAACGTGGCGGAGATCGAGGCGCGCCGCGCCGAGCTGGAGAAAGCGCAGGCGGAAGCGCTCGAGCAGGCGCAGGAGCGCGCGGCGAAGCTCGAGGGGCTGATGGTGCAGATCGCGCAGAAGGCGGGCGTGGACGGCAAGCTCTTCGGCTCGGTCACGAACGTGGACGTCGCCGAAGCCCTGAAAGGCCAGGGCTACGACGTGCCGAAGGCCGCGATCCGCATGCCGCAAGGGCCGTTGAAGCAGGTCGGTGATCATCCGCTCAAGGTGGCGCTGCACAGCGACGTCGTCGTCACCATCACGGTGTCGGTACTCGGCGAGCAATAGGCTGCCGGCGACGAGCTACGGCGTTGCGCAAAACGCAACTTCAGGCCGCGAACAATTTTTCACTTGCTCTCCGTCGCTTTCCCGGAAATCCATTCTAGCTCGCGGAAGGAACTGAACATTTGAGCTTCGCGACACTTCCGAACGCAAAAAAGGGCTGGCTGCAGCCCTTTTTTTTATGCCGGGTTTCGCCTAATCTCTGTGCTTGATCGACGTACTCGTCAAGCAGGAGACCGCATGGCTCAAGCCGTCACTTCGATCCTGAAAGATCCCCAGGTCGAAGCTGCGCGCATGCCGCCGCAGGCGGTGGAAGCCGAGCAATCCGTGCTGGGTGGTTTGCTGCTGGATAACACGGCATGGGACAGGGTCGCGGACGTGGTCACCGGGGCCGATTTCTACCGCGCCGACCACCGGACCATCTTCCAGCACATCGGGGACCTGATCGAGAGCGGCAAGCCGGCGGACACCCTCACCGTCGCCGAGAGCCTCGAAAGGAGCGGCAAGCTCAACGACAGCGGCGGCCATGCCTACCTGGGCTCGCTCGCCGCCAACACCCCCAGCGCGGCCAACATCAGGCGCTACGCCGAAATCGTGCGCGAGCGCGCGATCATGCGCAGCCTCGCCGCGGTGGGCACCGAGATCACGGACGCCGCGTTCAGTCCCATGGGCAGGACTGCCGCCCAGATGCTGGACGAAGCGGAGGGGCGGGTCTTCGAGATCGCGGAGGCCGGGGCGCGAGGCAAGAGCGGCTTCGTGTCCATCGAGGACCTGGCGGCGAAGGTCGTGACGCGGATGGACGAGCTGTACCATTCGGATAACCCGAGCGATATCACCGGCATTCCCACCGGCTACGCCGACCTCGATTCGAAGACTTCCGGCCTCCAGCCTTCCGACCTGATCATCGTGGCGGGCAGGCCCTCGATGGGCAAGACCGCCTTCGCGCTCAATATCGCCGAGTACGTCGCGATCGACTTCGGGCTTCCGGTCGCGGTATTCAGCATGGAAATGAGCGGGGAGCAGGTCGCGATGCGCCTGCTGGGCTCGCTCGCGCGCGTCTCCCAGCACAAGATCCGCACCGGCCGCGTGGAAGAAGACGACTGGAGCCGCGTCACGAAGGGACTGGAGCGGCTGCAGAACGCCAGCATCTTCATCGACGACAGCGGAGCGTTGAATCCCCTCGAGCTGCGCGCCCGGGCGCGGCGCCTCTACCGGAGCTGCGGCAAGCTGGGGCTGATCGTGGTGGACTACCTGCAGCTCATGTCGGCCTCGCGCGCCGACAGCGAGAACCGGGCGACCGAGCTCTCCGAGATCTCGCGCTCGCTGAAGGCGCTCGCCAAGGAGCTGAACGTGCCGATCGTGGCGCTGTCGCAGCTGAACCGCAGCGTGGAGTCGCGCACCGACCGGCGCCCGATGATGTCCGACCTGAGAGAGTCGGGGGCCATCGAGCAGGACGCGGACGTGATCCTCTTCATCTATCGCGACGAGGTCTATCACCCGGAGTCGCCCGACAAGGGACTCGCGGAAATCATCATAGGCAAGCAGCGGAACGGCCCTATCGGGATGATGAAGCTCACCTTCCGGGGTGAATTCACGCGGTTCGAGAATTACGCGGATCCCGGCAGGTTCTGACGAACCAGGGACTGGAGACTGGTCTTCCTGGTCCCCAGTCTCCCCTAGAGCGCCTCGGCAGCGTAATCAGCGAGGCGCGAGCGCTCCCCGCGCGTCAGCGTTACGTGCCCGCCGTGCGCCCAGCCCTTCATGCGGTCGACCACGTAGGTGAGCCCCGAACTGCCCTCGGTGAGATAGGGCGTGTCAATCTGCGCGATGTTGCCCAGGCACACGACCTTGGTGCCGGGACCCGCGCGCGTGACCAGCGTCTTCATCTGCTTCGGCGTCAGGTTCTGCGCCTCGTCGATGACGAGGTACTTCTGGATGAAGGTCCGGCCGCGCATGAAGTTGAGCGATTTCACCTTGATGCGCGAGCGGATCAGGTCGCGCGTGGCAGCGCGGCCCCACTCGCCTGCCTCTTCATCGGTCTTGTTGAGCACGTCGAGATTGTCCTCGAGGGCGCCCATCCACGGATTCATCTTCTCTTCCTCGGTGCCGGGCAGAAAGCCGATGTCCTCGCCGACGGGCACCGTGACGCGCGTCATGATGATCTCCGAGTAGACCTTCTGCTCCAGCACCTGGTTCAACCCGGCCGCGAGCGTGAGCAGCGTCTTGCCGGTGCCGGCCTGGCCCAGCAGCGTCACGAAATCCACGGCGGGGTTCATGAGCACGTTCAGCGCGAAGTTCTGCTCGCGGTTGCGCGCCGTGATGCCCCAGACGTTATGGCGCTGGTGGCCGTAGTCCTTCAGCGTCTGGAGCACCGCGGACCTGCCGCTCACTTCCTTCACCTGGGCGTGGAACGGGCGGTCGGCCTCCAGGTACACGAATTCGTTCAGCAGCAGGCGCGAGCACAGCGGGCCGCGTATGCGGTAGTAGGTGACGCCCCCCTGCTGCCACGATTCCATCTCCTTGCCGTGGCGGTCCCAGAAGTCGGCCGGGAGCTCCCGCGTACCTGTGTAGAGGAGGTCGGTGTCCTCGAGCACCTTGTCGTTGAAGTAGTCCTCCGCGGCGAAGGAAAGGGCATGCGCCTTGATGCGCATGTTGATGTCCTTGGAGACGAGGATCACCTGCCGGCGGGAGTGGAGCTCCTGCAAGTGCTTCACGACCCCGAGTATCTGGTTGTCGGCCTTGCCGCTCGCGAGGCGCACCGGCAACTCGCCGTTGATCGCCTCGGTCTGCAGGAAGAGCCGGCCGGTGGCGGTCCGGTCGCCGTGCGCCGCCAGCGGGATGCCGTCGGCGATCCCGCCTTCGGTGCGCGTGATCATCTCGTCGAGATAGCGGCTCGCCTGCCGCGCGTTGCGGGAGACCTCTGACATGCCCATCTTGTGACTGTCGAGCTCCTCGAGCGTCGCCATCGGGATGTAGACGTCGTGCTCCTCGAAGCGGAAGAGACTCGTAGGATCGTGCATCAGCACGTTCGTGTCGAGCACGAAAAGCTTGACGGCGGCGGGGTGGGGGACGACGGAGGCGGCGGGCTTGCGCTGGCTCATGGATCTTGAGAGTGTTGAATTTTGAGTGATGAGTGTTAGTTGTATGCGGGCCAGCGGGGTTCCAATGGCAACTCAACACTAAGCACTCAACACTCAGCACTGATTACTTGAGGGTTTTGACGAAATCAAGCACCTCCTGCACGTGTCCGGGAACTTTCACGCCGCGCCACTCGCGCCGGACGAAACCGCCGCTGTCGATCGCGAACGTGCTGCGCTCTATGCCGCGCACCTTTCTGCCATACATGTTTTTCATCTTGATGACATCGAAGAGCTTGCAGGCCCTTTCCTCGGCGTCGGACAGCAGGTCGAAGGGGAATTGCATCCTCGCCTTGAAGTTCTCGTGCGACTTGATGCTGTCGCGCGAGAGCCCGTAGACGGCGCAGCCGAGCGTCTGGAACTGCGGGTAGAGGTCGCGGAACTGCTGACCTTCGGTGGTGCAGCCCGGGGTGTTGTCTTTGGGGTAGAAGTAGAGGACGAGGGGTTTGCCCTTGGCGGAGGACAGTCGGAAGTTCGTGCCACCGGTCGCCGGCAGTTCGAAGTCTGGCGCTGGCTGGTCTAGCATTCGGCGGAGACGCTCGCTTCTTCTGAGTATCGTTCAATAGTGACGGAAAGCGTTGCCGGGTGCAAGGGGCCTTGGCGTCTCGGCGGCAGATATTGACGGAATCAGCAGCGTGACAGGCACTCCCGCGCCAGCGCGCTGAACGCCTCGTCGCGCGCGTCCGGGAGCCGCAGCGTCACGGCCCGGGCGAGGGCAGGGTAGTGCTTCATGATCGCGCGGCTGTAGGCGGGATCGTAATGATGCACGAGGAGGCTTTCCGTAAGCTCGTCCCAGGCGCCGGCGCGCGCGCTGTTCTTCCACTTGTCCACCGTGGCGTGACCGTGCAGCGGCACCAGGGCGTCGAGCGTCGCGATCAGCGTCTCCGGCCGTTCGATGAAATGGCCGTACTCCCGCTTGAGCAGCTCGACGCGGCAACCGACCGGCGCCTCGAGCACGACGCACTCCGCGCTCCACATCGCGGCGATCAGGGCCTCGGGCACACCGAGGGCGCCGATACGCCTGCTCTCGGCCTCGACGTACACCGGGCGCTCGGGGGAAAGCCGCGTGAGCTCGCTCCACAGCCTGCTTTCGAAGAATTTCTGCGGCGGCTGGGGCTGCCCCGGCAGATCGCCGAGCAGCGAGCCGCGGTGTGCCGCGAGCGCCTCTAGGTCCAGGGTCTGCGCGCCGGCCGCGCGCAATTCATTCAAAAGGCGGCTCTTGCCGGTGCCCGTCAACCCGCATACCACACGCCACCCGAACCTGTGAGGGAGCGTCTGCAGGTCGCCGACGACGGCGCGGCGGTAGGCGCGGTAGCCGCCCTGCAGCCGGCCCGTCTCCCAGCCGATCTCCGAGAACACGTGCGCGAACGCGGCGCTGCGCTGTCCGCCGCGCCAGCAATAGACCAGCGGGCGCCACGAGCGCGGCCGGTCGAGGAAGCGCTCGCGAAGATGCCGCGAGATGTTCGCGGCTACGAGCGCCGAGCCGAGCTTACGCGCATCGAACGGCGAGCGCTGCTTGTAAATCGTGCCGACGCGCGCGCGCTCCTCATCGTTGAGCACGGGACAGTTAACGGCGCCGGGAACGTGGTCCGCGGCGAACTCTCCTTCGGAGCGCGTGTCGATGACCTCGTCAAAGCCGGACAGTTGTGCTACGGTTACCAGCGCCGCTTCGCGCACGCTTGAAATCCTTCGATTCTCCCGCCTCGCAGGAGCGGCGTCAGAGTACATGCTAAGGTGACCATGAACAAGCCCGATGAATCTGGCGCAATCCGGTTGACGCAGCTCGCCCACGGCGGCGGGTGAGGCTGCAAGCTCCCGCCAGCGTTGCTGAGCGAAGTGCTTGCCGCGACGCCGGCCACCCGGGTCTACAAGGACCTGCTGGTCGGCAACGAGTCGCACGACGACGCGGCCGTGTATCGCCTGAACGATACGCAGGCGCTGGTCGCGACGACGGATTTCTTCACGCCCATCGTGGACGATCCCTACGATTTCGGCCGCATCGCCGCGACCAACGCGCTCTCGGACGTCTACGCCATGGGTGGGCGCCCGATCATGGCGCTCGCGCTTCTCGGGGTGCCGCTCGGCAAGCTGCCCACGGAGGTCGTGCAGCGCATCGTCGCGGGCGGACACGCCGTCTGCGAAGCCGCCGGCGTGCCGATCGCAGGCGGCCACTCGGTCGATACCCCGGAGCCGTTGTACGGCCTGGTCGCGCTCGGCCTGGTGGATCCGCGCAAGGTGAAGCGCAACGACCGGGCACAGGCGGGCGACGTCCTGATCCTCGGCAAGGGGCTGGGCGTCGGCATCATGGGTGCGGCGCTCAAGAAGGGCGAGCTGCGCGACAAGGCGTACCAGCAGATGGTCGAGTCCGCCACTCGGTTGAATACCCCGGGAATCCGGCTGGCGGAGATGGCAGGCGTGCACGCCCTGACCGATGTCACGGGCTACGGTCTCCTCGGCCACCTGCTGGAGATCTGCCGCGGGTCCAAACTCGCGGCGCGCGTCGTGTTCGATGCGGTGCCGGTCCTGGCAGCCGCGCGGCATCTTGCCGAGGCCGGCTATGCGACCGGGGCGTCGGACCGGAACTGGACGAGCTTCGGCTCGCAGGTGGAGTTGCCCACCGACTGGCCGGGATGGCGCCAGAAACTCCTCACCGATCCCCAGACGAGCGGCGGGCTGCTCGTCGCGTGCGACGCGGCGAGCGCGCCGGCGGTGCTGGAGCTCTTCAAGGCTGAAGGCTTCCGGCAAGCGACGCAGATCGGGACGCTGGAAGCAGGCACGCCGCGGGTCGTTGTTTCCTGAACCTCCCTCACCCCGTGGTAACGGGGAGAGGGGACTGGTCACCGGTCACGGGTCACGATTTTTTCAGGAGAGGGCGCAGCCCCTTCCACACCGTTTCCAGGATGATCGGCTGCGCGTCAGCCGCGGGATGGACGGTGTCCGGCAGGAAGTAGGCGCGCTTCTCCGAGAAACCTTCGAACATGAACGGCACGAGCGGCACTTTGCGGCTCGCCGCAACTTCGCCGTATACGTTCCGGAACTTTTCCGTATAGGCGGCGCCATAGTTGGGCGGCAGGCGCATGCCCACGAGGAGCACGCGCGCCCCGGAGTTGCGGGTCGCGTCCACGATGGTTTCCAGGTTGGCGCGCATCTCATCGAGGCTCCCGCCGCGCAGTCCATCGTTGGCGCCGAGCGCGAGGATGACGATGTCGGGCTGGTGCTGCTTGAGGGAGGCGGCGATCCGGTTCTTCCCGCCGACCGTCGTTTCGCCGCTGATGCTCGCGTTGGCTACCTTATAATTGAGCCCGACTTCGCGCAGCCGGCCTGCGAGCAGGCTCGCCCAGTCCCTGCCGGACGGCAATCCATAGCCGGCGGAGAGACTGTCCCCGTACACCAGTATCGTCGCTGCGGGCGCGGCGGCGGCCCAGAGGGCCAGCGCGCAGGCGGCGGTGAAACGAAACGCGATGGCGAACAATTCCGACGGAACCATCATCATCAGGGCGGCCGAGCTCGGCAAGCAGGTTAGCACCGGCGACACCGAGCTGACCATACTCGCCGACGTAAGTTTCGAGGTCCGCGGCGGGGAATCGGTGGCGGTCGTCGGCGTCTCGGGCTCGGGCAAGTCGACGCTCCTCGCGCTGCTCGCGGGACTCGACACGCCGACAGCCGGCACCGTGCACGTCGAGGGCCGGGACCTCTACGCGCTGGACGAAGACGGGCGGGCGGCGCTCCGCGGCCGGCTCGCGGGCTTCGTGTTCCAGTCTTTCCAGCTGCTTCCCGCCATGACGGCGCTCGAAAACGTGATGCTGCCCCTGGAGCTGGCCGGCGCGCCCGACGCGCGACCCGCCGCGCAGGCGATGCTGGAGCGGGTGGGCCTGGGCGGGCGGCTCAATCACTATCCGAAGCAGTTGTCCGGCGGAGAGCAGCAGCGGGTCGCCATCGGCCGGGCTTTCGTTACCCGGCCGCGGCTGCTCTTTGCCGACGAGCCGACCGGGAATCTCGATCCGGCGACGGGCGCACAGGTGATAGACCTGCTGTTCAGCTTGAACCGCGAAAACGGCGCGACGCTCCTGATGGTGACGCATGACGAGGCGCTGACGCAGCGCTGCGACCGGGTTCTTCGGCTGGCTGCTGGTCGGCTCGTGAACGGCAAGAATTAACCGCCAAGACGCCAAGGCCGTAGAGAAGAACAGAGATATGAACGCAGCAGATTCCAAGCCCCACGTCTCCGGCCCGACCAACATGGTATCTGCCATCCGGGAATACGGACTTGAGTTCGACCTGAATATGATTTTCTTGGCGGTCTCCGCGTCTTTGCGGTTCAGTAGTTGGAATCCAATGCATGCAGCTCGCGCGTGAAATAGTGTTGGCCGTGCGGCTCCTCTGGCGAGACTGGCGCGCGGGGGAGGTCACGCTGATCGCGGCCGCGATCGTGATTGCCGTCGCCGCCGTCACCACGGTCGGCTTTTTCACCGATCGCGTCCAGCGCGCGCTCCAGCAGCAAGCCAACCGGCTGCTGGGGGCCGACCTCGCGGTGAGCGACAGCCGCGCCATCGCACCGGAGCTCAAGGATGAGGCCCGCCGCCGCGGGCTGACGGCCGTAACAGTCGTTCGGTTTCCCAGCATGGTGGTGCGCGGCGAGCGCACCATGCTCTCCGACGTGAAGGTCGTCGAGGCCGGGTTTCCGGCGCGCGGGGACGTGCGCATCGCGGAGCGCCTGTTCGGGCCCGACCGCCGCGCGGCGTCCGTTCCGGAGCCGGGAACGGTATGGGTGGACGAGCGCCTGTACACGGGGCTCGAGCTGGGCGAGGACGCGCGGGTCAGCGTCGGCGGCCTCGAGCTGCGGGTCGCGGCGATCGTCACGCAGGAGCCGGGTGTGGCGCTCGGCTTCCTGAGCGGACAGCCGCGCATCATGCTGAACGTGGACGACCTGGCTGCCACCGGGCTCATACAGCCGGGCAGCCGTGTGCGCTACAGCCTGCAGGTCTCCGGCGAGACTGCCGCGGTGGATGCCTACCGTGCGTGGCTCGCGCCGCGGCTCTCCGCCGGCGCGCGCATGGAAGGCGTGCGCGATGCCCGGCCTGAGATTCGCTCCGCGCTCGACCGGGCCGAACGCTTTCTGAATCTTGCGGTGCTCGTCACCGTTCTGCTCGGGGCGGCCGCGGTGGCGCTCGCGGCCCGGCGCTATCTGCAGCGTCACCTCGACGGCTGCGCGGTGATGCGCTGCCTCGGAGCGGGCCAGGCGCTGATTCTCCGCCTGCACGCCATCCTCTTTACGGTCCTGGGGCTGGCCGCCGCTGCCTGCGGTTCGGCCATCGGCATCGCGACCCAGATGGTGCTGGCGTTCTGGTTGTCCCAGGTCTCGGCAGTGCCGCTGCCGGCGCCCGGCGCCCGTCCGGCGCTGGAAGGCGCCGCCGTCGGGCTGCTGTTGCTCCTGGGTTTTGCGCTGCCCCCGCTCGTGAGCCTCGCCCGCGTGCCGACGCTGCGCGTGATACGGCGCGAGCTGGGTCTGCCGAAGGCAGGTGGGGTGCTCGGCTACGCGGCAGGGGCGACGGTCGTCTGCGCGCTGGTCCTCTGGCGGGCCCAGGATTTCCGGCTGGGTTACACCGTGCTCGGCTGGTCGATTGCGGCGATAGCGGCCGCATGCGCGCTCACCTGGGTAGTGCTGCGCGCGCTCGCGCTTGCCCGCGGGCCGGGCGTGGCATGGCGCTTCGGGCTCGCCGGCCTGCGGCGCCAGCGGCTGGGAACGGTCATACAGGTCGTCGCGCTCGCGCTGGGGATCATGGCTCTCCTCACGTTGACGCTGGTCCGCACCGGACTCCTGCGCAACTGGCAGCAGAACCTGCCGCCGGGCGCGCCCAACCGGTTCATCATCAACATACAGCGCGACCAGGTCGAGCCCCTGCGCGCGTTTTTTACCGAGAACGGCATCGCTGCTCCGGACCTGTATCCCATGGTGCGTGGCAGGCTTGCGAAGATCAACGAGCGCCGCGTGGCCGAGGAAGACTATGCGGAGGACCGCGCGCGGCGGCTCATCAACCGTGAGTTCAACCTGTCGTGGGCGGCTGGCCTTTCCCGAGGCAACCGGGTCGTGGCGGGACGCTGGTGGAAGAGCGATGGAAAGGACAACGGCGCCGCGAGCGACCAGCTCTCCGTGGAACGAGGTCTCGCCGAGTCGCTCGGATTGAGCATGGGCGACCGTCTCACGTTCGACATCGGCGGCACCCCCGTTTCGGCAACCATCACCAGCCTCCGCACCGTCGACTGGGACAGCTTCAACGTCAACTTCTTCGTGCTGGCGCCGCCCGGCCTCTTCGACGGCTATCCCGCGACCTGGGTGACGAGCTTCCATCTCCCGCGCGCGGAGGCTGCTGTCCTCAACGCGCTCGTGAAGCGCTTCCCCAACATCGTGCTGATCGACGTGGCGCAGGCGCTCGCGCAGGTGCAGGGGATGATGGACCAGGTCGCGCGGGCGGTTCAGTTCGTGTTCCTGTTCACGCTCGTCGCAGGTCTCGCGGTGCTGTACGCCGCGATCGCAAGCACGCAGGACGAGCGCCTGTACGAAGCCGCCATCATGCGCACGCTCGGGGCCAGCCGGGCGCAGATCAATCGCGCCCATCTCGCGGAGTTCACGATCATCGGCGCCGCGGCGGGCTTCGTCGCGGCGGCGGGCGCGACCGGCCTCGGCTGGTTCGTGGCGGCGCGCTTTCTGCAGCTCGAGTACGTTCCGGATCCGGCGGTGTGGCTGATCGGCATCCTGGGCGGTGCGGGCGGCGTCGCGCTGACGGGCTACCTGGGCACGCGGCGGGTGCTCGTAGTGGCGCCGCTCAAGGTGCTGCGCTCCGTGGGTTAGAACCTATTTCATGTATAGGCACGTGTGCGACGGAGGCGAGGTGGGATGCAGGTCGAGAAGGAGAGCCCGAAGCAATATGTCGATATTGCGAGGGTTCCCGACAAAGAGATGCGCCCAGATCGCCTTGTCCCCTCCGGGGTTGCGGCCAGGACGGTCGTCTACTGCGTTACCCTCCTCGACCATATCGACATATGGCCTTCGTCGGGCGCCTTGCATACGGTCCGTCCTGGCCACAACGCATCACGCGCCTATGCATGAAATAGGTTCTCCATGCTGAGAGCTTTCAGAGCCTGGCGCCGGGAGCGCATACTCGGCCGCTCCACACTGGATGAGTCGTCGTGGCGCGCGGTGACCGGACGCTACTCCTTCATGCGCGCGCTCGCGCCGGAGGATCGCGCGCGGTTGCGCGAGCTGGTCATCCTGTTCCTGCACGAAAAGTCCGTCGTCGGGGCGGCGGAGCTCGAAGTCCGTGACGAAATGCGTATCGGCATCGCCGCGCAGGCCTGTATGCTTATACTCAATCTCGATCTCGACTGGTACCGCGGCTGGACGGAGGTCATCGTCTACCCGGACGAGTTCCTCGCCGAGTACGACTACGTGGACGAAGACGGCGTCGCCCACCACGTGCGGGAGCCCATGAGCGGGGAATCGTGGCTGACGGGTCCCGTGATTCTCTCGTGGGCGGATACTGAGCAGGCGGACAGCGGCGGCGGCTACAACGTCGTGATCCACGAGTTCGCGCACAAGCTCGACATGCTGAACGGGGACGCGAACGGCTTTCCGCCGCTGCACCCGGAAATGAGCCGCGCGGCGTGGTCCGGCGCGTTCGAGGCCGCCTACGCGGATTTCTGCCGGCGCGTCAGTGGTGACCATGTAAATCGGCGCGGCGAGACCCGGATCGATCCCTACGCCGCCGAGAACCCGGCCGAGTTCTTCGCCGTCTTGAGCGAGGCCTTCTTCGAGATTCCGCACGCCGTGCGCGACGATTACGCGGACGTTTACGGCCAGCTGGCGGCGTTCTATCGACAGGACCCGGCCGCGCGCCTGGAACGGGAGTTTTGAATTCTTGATTCTTGATGTTTAATGGTGTGTTCGATGGCTTACAGTGGCATAAAGGTTTGAACCTGTACCATTTAAAAACTCAAAACTGAGCATTCAAGTGACGTCCAAGCCCCCCCTCATCGCCGCCTTCGGCCTGCTCCTCGTCGCGCTGACGGTTCTGATGGCGCTCGGGGTGACGCGTATCGAATCCTTCAACGCGCAGGTGAATGACCTGACGAGCGCCCAGGGCCGCAAGATCGGCATCATTTCCGAGCTGTTCCTGGCGAACGGCCAGCGGGCGTCGCTGATCGACGGGCTGTTCGCCGCCCAGACGGAGCGGGCGCGGGCGGCGGCGCACGCGCAATACCGCAGCGCCATCGAGCAATTCTCCGGCGCGGTGGACAAACTGCGCAGGTTGCCGGTCTCCGGCGCCGAGACCACGGCCCGGGACGACGCGATTGCGGCGGCGGGAAGCGCCCAGGACGTCGGCGAGCGCATTACCGGCATGCTAATGAGAGGGCAGGGCGCGCTCGCCTCGGAGCTGAACCGCAGGCAGGCGGTGCTGGCGGACAGCCGGCTCCAGGAGACCTTGTACCTGCTCCTCGAAGCCAATCACACCGAGACCGCGCGGGCGATCTCCACCGCGAACCAGGGCATGCGCGCCGGGTTCGTGCTGATATTCGCCGGCGGGATACTCGCGCTGGTGGCGGGCGTGGCGATCGCGTGGCTGGTGATACGCACCGTCTCGGACACGCAGGCGCGCCTGGAGCACGGCAAGGAGCTCGCCGAAGTCACGCTGCACTCCATCGTGGACGGGGTGATAACGACCGACGCCGCCGGGCTGATCGAGTACATGAATCCCGTCGCCGAGCAGTACCTGGGATGGACTACCGCGCAGGCGCGCGGCAGGCAGCTCTCCGCGGTCTACCGCGTGATCGACGAGCGCAGCGGCCAGCCGGTCGAGACGCTGGCCTACAAGGACGCGCCCACGGCGCCGGAGGAGGCGATGGCCGTGCGGCTGGTCGACCGCAACGGGCGCGAGACTCCCGTGCGCTATTCCCATGCGCCGATACGCGGCCGCAACGGAATCGTCTACGGCACGATCGTGGTATTCCACGACGTGAGCCAGATACGCGCCATGTCCCAGCAGCTCATGTGGCAGGCGAGCCACGACGCGCTGACCGGGCTGGTCAACCGGCGCGAGTTCGAGCGACGGCTCGCCGAACTGGCCGAGACCGCGAAGGAGAAGGGGCGCGAGCACGCGCTCCTCTATATGGACCTCGACCGGTTCAAGGCCGTCAACGACACCTGCGGCCACAGCGCGGGCGACGAGTTCCTCAGGCAGCTGACCGCGACCATGCAGGCGCGCATGCGCGGCTCCGATACGCTGGCGCGCCTGGGGGGAGACGAGTTCGGGGCGCTGCTCGAATCCTGCCCGATGGACCAGGCCCTGCGTATCGCCAACGCGACGCGGGAAGCGGTACGCGAATTCCGCTTCGTATGGGAGGACAAGACCTTCAGCGTCGGCGTGAGCATGGGACTGGTGCCGATCACGGCGGAGAGCCGCGACGTCGGGCGCCTGCTCGCGACTGCCGACGCATCGTGCTACGAGGCGAAGAGCAAGGGGCGCGACCGCGTGCAGGTGTACCGGCCGAAGGAGGAGGACTACAGCGAGAAGCACGTCGAGCTGCAGATCGTCTCGCAGATCAACCGGGCTTTCGAGCTGGGCCAGTTCCATCTCTACCGGCAGCGGATCGTGCCGCTCGATCCCGCAGCGCGCCGCAGCCCGAACCACGAGGTGCTGGTGCGCATGACGGACAGGAACGGCAACCTCGTCCAGGCCACCAGCTTCATGCCCGCCGCCGAGCGCTACAACCTGCTCACCTCGATCGAGCGCTGGGTGGTGAGCTCGCTGGTCGATTACCTGTACCGGCAATGGACCAGCGGAGCGATCCCGCACGATCTCCACGCGCGCGGCGAGCATGGATTCCATTCGGTCAACATCTCCGGCGTGAGCATCAACGACGCGAGCTTCCCGGATTTCATGAGAAACCTCCTCACGCGGTACTCGCTGCCCGCGGGGCTCCTGTGCTTCGAGATCACGGAGACCACGGCGATCGCGAACCTCGCCAAGGCGGGGGAGCTGATGCGCGAGCTGAAGGGCATGGGCTGCCGCTTCGCGCTGGACGATTTCGGCACCGGCATGTCCTCCTTCGCGTACCTGAAGCACCTCCCGGTAGACCACCTGAAGATCGCAGGCGTGTTCGTCAAGGAGATGACGACCGATCCCATGGACAATGCCATCGTGGAAGCCGTGAACCGCGTCGGACACATTCTCGGCATGCAGACGGTGGCGGAATCGGTAGAGGATGCCGCGACGCTGGCGAAAATCACGGCGCTCGGGATCGACTACGCGCAGGGCTACTACATCGCCCAGCCCGAGCCGTTCCCGGTGGAAATAGCTCCGCAACCCGCGGTGGCGGTGGTCCGCGGATGAGCCATCTGCTCGCAGCGGACATCGGAGGCACCAAGACGATCGTGGCGCTCGCGGCCCGCACACGGCCGTGGTCCAGCGTCGTGGCGGAGCGCACCTACGCCAGCCGGGATTTCAGCATGCTCGAGGCCATCATCCAGAATTTCATGGCTCGCCCCGAGGTTGCCGGGAACGTGGGAAAGGTCGAGGCGGCGTGCCTGGCCGTGGCGGGACCCGTCGCGGGAAACGGCACGGTCCTGACCAACCTGGGCTGGCGTATCGATGCACGCGAGCTTGCGGCGCGATTCCGGCTGCCGTCGGTCACGCTGATCAACGATTTCGCCGCCGCCGGGCTGGGCTTGCCCCGTCTCACCGCGCAGGATCTCGTCACGCTGCAGCACGGACTGCCGCGGGAGCATGGCACGCAGCTCGTCATCGGCGCCGGCACCGGGCTCGGCGTGGGATGGCTCACCTGGGATGGCAGCCGCTACCGGGCGCACGATTCGGAGGCCGGTCACGCCGATTTCGCGCCGCTCGACGAGCTGCAGGACAGGCTGCTTGCCAGCCTGCGGCGCAACTTCGGGCGCGTTTCCTGGGAGCGCGTGGTCTCCGGTCCCGGCTTGATGCGCATATTCAGCTTCCTGCAGGAGGTGGGGATGGAGAGCCCCTCGCGCGAGATGATCGAGGCGTCCAAGAAGCGCGCGGACGCGACCGAGATCATCGGTGAATTCGGCGTCGCACGGCGCGACCCGCTGGCGGTGAGGGCGCTCGATCTGTTCGTCGCGACCTACGGCGCGTTCGCCGGCAATGTGGCGCTGGCAACCCTCGCGCACGGCGGCGTCTACATCGCCGGCGGCATCGCGCCCAAGATCGCGGCCAAGCTGCAGGAAGGCGGCTTCATGCGTGCGTTCACCGACAAGGGGCGCTTCAGCGATCTGCTGAAGACGATTCCCGTCTACGTGGTCATGAATCCCAAGGTGGGGCTCTACGGCGCACTGCTCGAAGCGGAGCGCCTGGCCGGCGGTGTTGGGGTCTGACCCCGGTAAGTATCGGTTCGAAAAGACGTTTCTGCCCAATCGGGTCCGTTGCTGGCCCTTAGAAGGCAACTCTTTCGGCAGAAATCGAGCTGCTAGGACGGCTTGGCCTCAAATGCCCGCAGCTCGTCTTCGGTGTTGATATTGCTGAAGGCGCCTGGGTTGTCGTCGAAGAGGACCTCGACGATCTTCAGGCTCGAGTACCACGCATCGATCTTCCGTCCGCCGCCGGCGAGAAAATCCGTCAGGCCGGGCAGCACGCTTTTGCGGCAGAGGCAGAACACCGGGTGCGGTTGATCGCCCGTCTTCGCCACCGTGAGATCGGCGTTGTTCGTCTCGAGCGCCGCGTGCAACCGCCCGATCAAATCAGCGGGCAGAAATGGCGAGTCGCATGGCGTCGTGGCGACAAGATCGTGTTTAGCCTCCGACAATCCGCGATGCAGCCCCGCAAGCGGCCCGGCGAAGCCGCCAATCTCGTCCGGAATGACGCGGTAGCCGAATCCGCCGTAGATCGGCAGATTCTGATTGGCGTTGATCAGGATCTCGGCGACCTGCGGCGCGAAACGCTCGATGACCCATGCCACCATCGGCTTGCCGCGCAGGACCTTCAGCCCCTTGTCGACGCCACCCATGCGGCGGCCCTGGCCGCCGGCGAGGATCACGCC
>Ga0111538_10003037_pt1 | contig 23515 bp, 21 predicted proteins | sample SoiMethybrSBSTD1_FD_79669 | JGI IMG/M metagenome (GOLD analysis project Ga0111538, IMG submission 79669) | Bulk soil microbial communities from a Populus tree surrounding site in Tennessee, USA - Soil MetaG P. TD hybrid SBSTD1 (version 2)... | ecosystem: Environmental > Terrestrial > Soil >...
CTGCGGGCGCTGCGCGACCGCGCCATCAAGCTAGCCGACCTTTACCGGCGGCTCGGAGAAGTGATCCAGCAATCGGACGGGCGCCGGCTCTACGACGAGATGAATCGGATGAAGGCCCAGCTCGCGCGCATCCCGGACGGCGCCGCGAAGAAGGCGCAGCAGGAGGCCTGCGACTCCGCCGAACGCACTTACGGTCAGTGGCACGCCGCGATCGAAAAGCAGAAGCAGGTGCAGAGCGTGCTGACCGTGATCGAAAAGAACCTCGAAGAGTTCAAGCTGGCGATGGCGTTGCGCAAGGCGGCCGCGCTCGACGGCGAGGCCAATGCGACCAACGTGTCCGAGCTCCAGGCGCGGCTCAGCGCCGCGGGCGAGGCCTGCGACCAGCTCGTGGGCCGACCGAGCGGCGAGGTGCGTCAGGCTCGTCAGGCTCGTCGCGTGCGCGCATGACGGAGTATGCTGACGGGCCATGAGCGAAACTCCTTCGCCCGAGCAGTACCTACCCTGGGCGCAGCGAGTGCGGGACACCTACGATCGCCGCGAGGCAGCGGCGTTCGTGCTCCACGGCAACGTCAACGACATTTTCCCGCTCGGCGGCGAATACGTGTCGAGCCGGCGTTACGTCGAGTCGATGCTGTCGAAGGGCGGCTACATCGTGATCGGCTACGACGTGTCGCGTGGCATGCGCTTTCAGGACACGAAAGACGCGCACGAGTTCGTCAAGCTCGCCAACGAGAACCGCGCCGAAGGCGACAAGCTGATCAAGAGCATCTACGATTTTCCGCGCGACAGCCTGAAGGCGCTCGCCTTCATCGAGGCCTTCATCGTCGGCATCGAGAACTCGAAGCGGCCGGTGGCGGTGCTGCTCGACTACGCGGAGCACGTCGCGCCGAACGGCCCGCCCCAGTCGCTGACCGAGGTGGACCGCATCAACTCGGTGACGCTGCAGCGCTTCGCGCAGCTGTTCTACGAGCGGCTGCAGGATCCGGCGTCGCGCGACGCGGTGCTGTTCATGCTGGCGCCGAATCAGCACGATCTTTCGCCGACCCTGGTCCAGTCCGAGGTCGTGAGCGCGATCGAGATCCCGCGGCCCGACGCCGACGCGCGGCGTCGCTTCATCGCCTGGCACCAGGCCAAGGCCGTGGTCGAGGGCCGGGACAAGGTGGCAAGCGATCTCGGCGACGAGCAGCTGGTGGAGCAAACGGCGGGGCTGACCTTGACCGGCGTGCGTCACTTGTTCCTGCGCGCCGAAAACGCGACGGAAAAGCGCCTCACCACCGACTTCATCATGCGCCGCAAGCGCGAGCTGATCGAGCGCGACAGCCGCGGGCTGCTCGAAGTGATGATGCCGAAACACGGCATGAGCTCGGTCGGCGGCAACGACTCGATCAAGGAGTTTTTCTCGCGAACCGCCGACGACTTGAAGGCCGGCCGCGGGGACGTCCCGGTCGGCGTGATCTGTCCGGGCCCGAACGGCGTCGGCAAGACCTTCATCGCCAAGGCCTTCGCGCGCGATAGCGGCATCAATTGCGTGGCGCTCAAGAACTTCCGCGGCATGTACGTCGGTCAGACCGAGAGCAACCTCGACACGATTTTCAGCATCCTGCGCTCGATGACGCCGAACATCGTGATCATGGACGAAGCGGACAAGACGCTCGGCAACGAGACCGCGAGCGAGGGCAACAAGGTGGACGACCGCGTGTTCGGCGCGTTCACCGCCTTCATGGGCGACCCCGATTACCGCGGCAAAATCTTCTGGCTCTTGCTCACGGCGCGGCCGTTCAACCTGGCGCCGGATACCGGCCGCCCCGGGCGCGTCGAGGAGCACGTGCCGATCCTGGCTCCCGAAACCCTCGACGAGAAACGCGCGATCCTGGACGCGGTGTGCAAGTCGCGCGGCGTCCGGCTCGCCGCCGACGACGGCAAGCAGCCGAGCCCGGAGGCGCTGGCCGCGCTGTTCGACGGGGTCGGTTTCGTCACTCCCGCGGCGCTCGAGCTGATCGTCAATCGCGCGCGCCGCGCCGCCCGCCGCGCGCGCCCCGCGTCCGCCGAACCGGTGGAAGTGCGGCTCGGCGAGCTCGTCCACGAAGCCAAAAACTTCGTCCCCGAAGGCTCGAACGCCAAGCTCAGGCTGCAGACGCTGGAGGCCGTCTTGTACACGAATCACCTCGAGTATTTGCCGGCAACGTGGCGGGATCGGCTGCGCGACGACCCCGACGGCCTGGCGCGCGAGCGCGAGGAGCTGCGCCGGCTCGTGGGGTACGCATGACCTTGCTCGAAGCCGAGCGGCTGTTCGATCGCACCCTGCCCGAAGCGTCGGCCTGGGTGCTCGAGGCGCTGTACCAGCTGGACGAGCTCAAGAGCGGCCCGTCGCTGACGCGCGACGAGCGCGAGCAAAAAGCGCAAGCCTTGTATCGCCGCCTGCTCGACGGGCTCGAGCCGCTGCGCGAGCCGACCTTGCCCGAGCACGGCCGCGACTCGGAGCCCTTCCGGCAGTGGTTCAGCGAGGCGGTGCTGCTCTGGATGCGCTTTGCTCGCAGCGGTTCGGCGCCGCTCGTCGACACGATCGGCTCCCAGAACTTGCGCGAGTTTCCGCTCGATCTGCCGGTCGACGACGCAGCGGTCGCGCGCGTCAGAGCCGGTCTCGAGGCCGCTTTCGGCTTCACGCCGGCCGCGCTTTCGGAGCTCGAGCGCCGTATCGAGCACGACACCTCTAACCTCGAGCTCAAGCGCGCGATCACGGGCGCGCTCGCCGACCACCTGCGCGACGGGCGGCTCGACGGGCCGGGGCGACTCTCGCTGATGCGTGAATTCTACGGCGACGTGCCGTTCCGTCCCGGCGAAGTCGACGTGCTGATCGCGAGCACGGCGGTGTTCTTCTTCGTGCCGCGCAAGGGCAACGTGCTCGACGTCCCCGACTGGAAGCAGCGCCCCGCCGAGGAGCGCGAACGGGTTCGGGCGTTCTTCGAGAAGCTCGATCGCGCCAACAACGCCGAGACCCGGCGTTTTCCTGCGTTCGGCTTCGGCGAGCCCGAGGGCATGAACTCCGAGCTGCTCGACGCGCTCGCGCGCGCCGCCGGCGTGCCGCAAAAAGTCGTGAAAGCCACGCTGGCGACGATGTTCTCGCTGATCCCGTCGTCGCTCCACGCTCAATACCTGGTCCACGATCTGTGGGGGCACACCTGGCAGGAGGCGCTGAACGAGTTCGAGTCCGAATACGCGCTGATGCTGCGGCTCGAGCGCTCGCTTTTGCCGGACGACGGTCCCGAATTCGGTGGCCCCGGCACGCCCACGCTCGCTTCGGCGTTCGTGGCCGTGAACGGCCGGACCACGCTCGACGAAACGCGCTTGCTCGCGTTCGGTGAAGCCGATCTGCGCGGGCGGATCCGCGTCGCGACCAGCGTGGCGCTTTCCGAGGTGCTCGCCGACTTCATGGAATCGAAGTTTTCGCGCGCGCGCCCGGCGCTCGAGCTGCCCACCTCGTCGCTGATTCCCTCGACCTCGCTCAAGATAGACCTCACCATCGCCGACACCCGTGCCCAGGTGCGTCGTTACACCAAGCCGTACCGGCGCCTCGCCGTCGACGCGGAGGAACGCGCCCGCCTCGCGCGCGAGCTGCTCGGCCGCGGCTTGCCGCACGCCGGCCTGGACGAAGCGGTAGCGCGCGCGGGACGCTCGCTGTGGCTCGCTTTCGCCCCCGCCTTCGACGACACGCTCGCGCCCGAGCCGGCCGAGGGTCCCGGCGGAGAGATCCGCTCGACCGTGCTGCGGCGGCTCTTGCTCCAGTTCGCGCTGATCATGGTCGATTTCGAGCGCGCGCTCGCCGGCGCCCGCGTCGACCCCGGCGGCAAGCCCGTCTGGCGCGATCCCGGCACGAGCCCCGATTTCTTCGCCGTCGCTTTCACCCACTTCTACGAGCAGGATCGCGCGAAGAATTTCTGGCACATCGATCAGGTCGCGCGGAACGAGTTTGCCAGTGCCTGCGAGCGGTTGAAAAAGGCGATCCAATAGGCTGGAAGCGGCTCTCCGCGTACAATGCTCGAGTAATGGCCGAGCGCGCCGTAGCCGTCGCCCCACCCGGGCAGCGAGGAGGAAACCCGACCGGGATGCGGGACGGGAGACCTGACGGTGCTCTGATCGTGACCCACACGCCGTCACGCGCTGATCTGGGAAAGAGACTCGATATCCCAACCCGCGGACTCGTTCTCGGTGGCAGCGGAAGCGACTTCGAGGTCGAGGGTGCCCAACGGTCGGGCAGTCGGCTCGAGGTGCGATGGTTGGGCCCCGCAACCGACGGAGGGCGGGAATGGCGGGCGGATGCCGTCGGTCGCGTTACCATCGACAGGGAGTTGTTGACCCGCCGGATGTTGGACTCGGGAGACGACATCCGGGTCGTCGACACGTTCTTTCGGTTTCTCTGCGGAAGCGGAAGCGAGCTTTCAAATCGATATCACGAGACCATCTACGAACTGACGATCCGTGACCTTCCGACCGGATTGGCGAATGGGCGTTACTTGCGAGATGTGCTGGATCGCGAGGTATCGCGAGCCTTGCAGTACGGGAAGCGGCTCGCGGTGATCACGCTTCAGTTCGAGCCCGCGACTCGGGCCGCCCCCGCAGGAGGCCACGACCTCTTGCGCGAAGTTGCAGATGAGATCCGGAGTGGGGCGCCGCGCGACTGGATCGCTGGGCGCGGTGGGGAATTGGAGGTCCTGATCGTCGCCCCCGAGGCGACGCGGAAGGAACTCGAGCATCACGCGTGTGGATGGCTGCGAGCGTGCAGCGACGTGATCTCCGCGCGGCTTGGCTTTGCGGAGCTAAGTGGCGCCGTGCAGGACACGCTCGCGCTGATGGCTCCGCCCGTGCCAACGCCGTTCAACTGTCTGGCTAACGTGCGCTCGACTGACGCGCGCAAGGCGACGCATATCCCCGACCCGCGCCGCAAGGTCACGTCCCGCCGACGGTTGCGGCGACCACGGCTCACCCCACGTTACGAGCACCAGGACAACTGAATCGGTCGCTTCCGGATTGCGAGCATCGAGCGCTGCCGCTGCCGAGACCACGAGCGCGTTCCGGCTCGGCTCAATCAGTCGAGCCGAGCTTGGAAACGTCGCCTGTTCTTCACAGAACTGGCGGGTTTGCACGCGAGACTATTGCGGGCGCGTGGGCGTCAAGAGGGCCAGCGCCGCTCTAAGCAACGGCGCGATTTCCAATGCAGGTTGTTCCCGCCGAAGGACGGCCAACACGCGTTTCACGTCGCGCTGGCGGAAGTCCAGGTTGCAAAGCGCTATGTGTGCCTTCGCGAAAACATCCGGCTCCGGAGGCGATTCAAGTGGCTTGGGCTTCTCGCGCTCCGCGTACTTCGCCGCCATGAAGTCCTCCCCGAACACCTGGCGCGCGGTGTGTGCGTTGTGGGCCCGGCAGAGTATCGAAATATTCTCGACGGTCGGCGGGCCACCGAGCGCAAACGGCTGACGGTGCTCGAGCGTCAAGAACCTGCGCTCCGTGCAGCGTCGTCCCTCGGCGTCGACGAAGCTGCATTGGGAGCCGTCTCGCTCCCAGACTTGCCTCGCAACGTCGAGCTGAACGTGCCTGGACCCCGGCCGAAGCTTCCGGCGTTTGCGCGGCTTGTCGCTTCCGATGCGCCGCTTGAGCTCACGGTCGATGAGCTCGTCGAGGGCGCGCTCGAGAACCAGGGCCAGGTCCCCGCTCGGCACGGAGTGGCTCAGGAGCTCGCGGGCTTGCTCGAGCTTGGCGCGAAATTCGGCGCTCGCAATGAACTCGATTCTGTAGCGTTCTGCCGAGAGCGGCTGGAGTCGCGACCGGGAGGATTCGTCTGCTCCAGAGCAGACGAATGGCGCGCTCGGGCCGGACGGTGCCGGTGGGCCGGAGCTTCCGGCGCCGTTGCTTGGCGCAGTCGCAAGGAGCGGTTGGACCTTTGGCGCCATGTCGGGCTGCGGAAACCGGCCTGCCAGGAGCCGCTCCAGTTCCGACCGCGATTTGCCGCGGGCTTCGGCGAAGAGCACCTCCGCGTTTTCCTCCGTTAGGTGGGAGGAAAGCAGGAGCAGGCCGGTCAGGTGGATCGCGCCGCTCCGGAGCTCCTCGAGCGCGCGAGGAAACTTGAGAGCGAGCTTGGCCACCCGCGCCCGCTTGATTGCGCTGTCTTCCCGGTAATTCAACCGGTCGCGGCAATACGTGAAGAGCGACGAACAAGCCTGCTCTAGGTAGAGGCGCCGGCGCTCGACCTCGACCAAATGCTCGATGACGTCGGCCATGGCCTCGCGTTCGACGAGCACGAGCTCGGGCAAACGCGTGAGTAGATCACCGTCGGACAACAGAGAAAGTGCTGGCATGAGACCGGTCTAACACGCACTTTTTCGTCTCCTCGCTTCGCCTCGAGCGCGCGTTTCGCGAGGGCTTCGAGCTTCGAAGGCGCCCGAGCGCCGATCGTGAGCGCAGCACCCGTTCTCGCGTTCGCGCGGGCGTTTTCGCCAGCAACTGGCTACTCGAGCGCCGCCACCGTCGCGCAGCTCGTCAACAACATTCGACATCGCGGTGCGTTTTTCGCGCATCCACGGCGACACCGCGCCGGCAGCAAGTCGGTAACCACGCATTTCGCTCGGTTTCTCCGCGTACGAGTGCAGTGACGTGATTTCCGCGCCGCGCGAGCATCGAGCACCACCGCTGACGACCAGATGCTGCGGCGAATCATCAGCGTCGATAGGCGAGGACGATCGATAGCGGCAGGGTGCACGTGGGCCAGTCGGCGAGCCAGAACCAAGCAACGTGAAAGGTCGGGTGCCAGAGCGCGAAGAGAACCCCGAGAGTGAGCAAGAGGGGACCGACGACGGGAACCGCTGAGACATGGCGTTTCTCGCCACGGGCAGCGAGCCTGGAGTTCCACGGAATGGTTGCCCAGTTGAATCCGACGATGTACGCGCCGAAAGCGGCGACAGCGCCACCCAGCAGCCATCGTGCGAGTACGACCCAGTTCGGCAGGGTCATCGTGAGGTTTGCCTAGCACGCCGCTGAACCTGACGGGCGCGTCGAGGGCAGGTTGGATTTTGGGGTCGTACTTCTTGCCGTCCCAGCGCGTCGCCTCACGCGGATTGCGTCCTCGACCTGCGCCGCACCGCACGTCCCGCCGACGGTTGCGACGACGAGGGCTCCCCCCAAAAACTCCCTGTAAAGCCGGCTGACAATCGCAGCAGGTCCGGATAGGCTCTTCGGTCGATGACCACTCGAGCCGAGCTCGCTCCGCTGTTCACCGATCTCAAGCTCAGCGCCGACGACGCGAACGCGATCGTGGCGGCCCTCTACGACGTCGCCGAGTCCGACGGCAAGCACGCCGAGGAAATCGAGATGATCCGCGGTTTCGTCGAGATGCTGGACGCCGATCTCGGCGTTGCGGGCCCTACCAAGCTCCCGGCGATGACCCCGGCCAAGCTCGCGGTCAGCCTCAACGACGATACCACGCGCAAGCTCGCGGTTCAGTGCGCGCTCCTGCTCGCGTGGGCCGACGGGTCGTTTTCCGACAAGGAAAAGGCGCGCGTGATCGAGTACGCGACGGCGCTCGGCTTTTCGCGGCCCGCCTACGACAAGATCGAACAGGCGATCACCGGCTGGGTGAAGTCGGGCGACCTCGAGCCTCTATTCTGATTCCGAGCGAGCCGGAAACGAGAGTGGCGGCGAAAAAGAAACGTCGAAGCTCGGACGTCCTCCAGTCGGTCGTCAAGGTGCTGACTGTCTCCGACGAGCCGGACTACGAACAGCCCTGGCAAACGCGCGGCCCGCAGAATAGCTCGGGGTCGGGCGCGATCGTCCGCACCAGGAACGGCCTGCGCGTGCTCACCAACGCCCACGTGGTCGAAAACCACGTGTTCGTCGAGGTGCAGCGCCAGGGCGCGTCCGAAAAGTTCGTGGCCGAGGTCGAGGGCGTCGGGCACGAGTGCGATCTCGCGCTGCTCAAGGCCGATCAGGCGTTCTTCGAAGGCGCGACGGCGCTCGACTACGGACCTTTGCCGAAGCTCGGCGAGCGCGTCACCGTGATGGGCTATCCGATCGGCGGCGATCGGCTGAGCGTGACCGAGGGCGTGGTGTCGCGGATCGAGGTCAGCGCTTATGCTCAGACCGAGCGGCCGCTGCTCGCGATCCAGCTCGACGCGGCGATCAATTCCGGAAACAGCGGCGGTCCGGTGTTCAACGGCGACCGGCTGATCGGCATCGCGTTTCAGTCGCTCGACGAGGGCGAGAACATCTCGTACGCAATCGCCGGTCCGATCGTCGAGCACTTCCTGCGCGACGTCGACGACGGAACCTTCCATGGTTTTCCCGATCTCGGCGTCACCTGGCAGCCGCTCGAGTCGCCCTCGCAGCGCGCGTACCTCGGTCTCCCCGCCAAGAGCCGCGGCGTGCTCTTGACGGGCGTCGGCTTCGAGAGCTCGGCCTGGCAGAAGCTGAAACCCGGCGACGTGCTGCTCGAGATCGACGGCGTGAGCGTTGACTGCGACGGCACGGTGCCGCTGCGCCGCGGAGAGCCGGTCGACTTCAGCTACACGATCACCAACCATCAGGTGGGCGAAACCGTGCCGCTTACGGTGTGGCGTGCCGGCAAGAAACTGAAAGTTGCGGTCCAGCTCGAGCGACCGCGGCGCCTCGTTCCCGAGGACCGCTACGACGTCCGGCCGACGTACTTCATCTACGGCGGGCTCGTGTTCGTGCCGCTGACGCGCGACTACCTGAAGTCGTGGGGCGACGAGTGGTGGTCGGACGCGCCGCATCCGCTGATGGCGCTCCACGAAAGCGGCATCCGCAGCAAGGACCGGATCGAGGTGGTGTTGATCAGCAAGATCCTCGCCGATCGCACCAACCAGGGTTACAGCGACCTCGCCAACGCGGTCGTCGCGCGCATCGACGGCAAGAACGTCCGCCAGATGAGCGACTTGATCGCGCTGCTCGAGTACCCGCCGTCGAATTCGAAGTCCAAGTTTGCGCGGATCGAGCTCGAAGACGGCCGGCAGGTGGTCCTCGAACGCGCGCTCGCCCGCGAGCGGCACAAAGCGATCCTCGGCAAGTACCGCGTCCCTGCCGACCGCTCCGACGATCTCAAGCTGGTGCCGCGCACGCGGACGAAACGAGCGGATTAGATTCGCCTGATCTTTCCGGAGCTTTGCCGAGCTCTAAAGATTCACGCTTTCCGTCCGCTTGAACCGTTCATGCGGATTGCACGACGACGGCTGTTTGCGGGGTGCGCACTGGCGGCGGTTCTCGGTGTGGGCTCGGCGCCCGAGGCGGCGCCGTCCAACGCGGCGAAACCGGAAAAAGTCTCGGTGTGGGACGCGGGCAACGCGTCCGTGGTTCGCAGTTTCGGCCACGGCGTGAAACTGCGCGCCGCGCCGGGCGTGAAGATCACGGTCGAGAAGCCGACGCAACTGGTGCTCGGCGCGGGCAACGTGCAGACGCCGGCTCACGTGGTGCGCGTCTCCGGCGGTCGCGTCGATGTCGAGGTGCTCGAGACCAAGCCGCAGTACGTCGCGGTGCTGGTGCGCGGTCCGGGCCAGCTCGCCGCTATCTTCAAGGGTGGACACGGCGCGGTCGTGGCCGCCCCCGACAAGCTCGTCGTCGCGTCGTTTTCGGGGGAGGCTCTGGCCGGCGCCGGCAACTCCTGGCAGCGCATTCCGGCCCAGCACTCCCGGCACTTCCGGGTGATGGGCATGAGCGGGCCGCTCACCGCGCTGCCGCGCGCTCCCGACTCGGTCCGGGGCACGAACCTGACGCTGGTCGCCGGCTCCGATCGAGCGAGCGCGAACCTGAGCTGGCCGGCGGTCGCGGGCGCCTTCAGCTACGAAGTCGTCGTCACGAAGGGCAAGGACGACAAGGTCGTGCTCCGCCGTACCGTCGAGCGCCCGGAAGTCGCCTTCCCGCTCGAGGCCGGGCGCTATCAGGCGCAGCTGCGGGCCAAGAGCGCCTTTGGCTTCGAAGGCCCGAGCACGGCGCCGCAGCCGCTGCGCGTGGTCCAGATCGAGCTGCCGGCGGGCGCGGTGCTGGGCAAGGACGCGGTCCGTCTGAGTCCCAGCCAGCGCGTGCGCATCGTCGATCCCCAGGGACTCGAAGCGACCTACGACGACGCCAAGGACTTCGTACCGCTGCCCGATAGCGTGGGCCTGATCCGGCGCCGCACGACGGTGCTCCGGGTGCGCGAGAACGGTCACACGGAGCAGCTTCAGCTCAAGCTCGAGCCGCGCGTCAGCAGCGCTTCGGTCGAGCTCGGGCCGAAGCAGGCCACCTGGCCGCGCGATCGCGTGACGGTGACGATCCGGGCCAAGAGCAGCGGAGACGACGCCGCACCGAAGCTCGCGCCGCGCGTGCTCCTCAACGTCAGCCCGGTGTCGATGCAGTGGGAACGGCGCGACGGCACCTGGACGGGAGTCGTTCCACGGCCGGCGTCGCCGGGTCCCTGGGTGGTGCGAGTCGAGGTCGAGGACGAGTACGGCGAGCTTTTGGCTCGCGATCACCTCGAAGTGGCGGCCGGCTCCGGGCGCTGAGCGGCCCACTCGAACGCATAGTGCAGAAAGAGCTCGTCACCGACGCGCTCCGAGCTCAAAAGCCGCGCATCGGGGATGGCGCCTGCGCCAAAACCACCGCCGCCGACGACTCCCGGTGCGTCGCGCCCGCCGAACACCCGCGGGACCAGCGTCAGGAACAGCTCGTCGACGGCGCGCGCCTCGAAGAAGTGCGCGTTCAACTCCGAGCCGCCTTCGCACAGCACGCTGCGCACGCCCTGTCGCTCGAGTAGCTCCAGCAAACCGCCGATCGGCACCCGCGGCGGTTCGAAGGAGACCAGCGTGGCGAGCGGCTCGAGCTCGGCTCGCAGCTCGCGGTCGAGCGGCAGGGCGTGGGCCACGATCGACGGGCCGCCGAGCTCGCGGTCGAAGAAGCGCTGCCGCGCGGACAAACCCTCGCCGCGGGTCGTGACGACGACGCGCAGCGGATCGCGAACGCCGTCTTTGCGGCGCTCGTGGCGCTCCGCCGCGTCGAGCGCGAGATCCGGATCGTCGTCGCGCAAATTCGAGGCGCCGATCACGATCGCGTCGGCGCGGGCTCGGATCGCCCGCATGCGTCTCGGATCCTCGGTACCGTGCGAGAGCACCAGCGGCCCGCGGCGCCAGGCGCGAACCGGGCTGGTCTTGCCGTCGAGCCCCACGGCCATGTTGATCAATACGCGCGGGCGATCAGTGGCCATGGCTCACAGCGGGCAGTTGTTGGCGGCATAAAACGGCACCTGCGCTTTGATCAGCTCGCACTCGTCCTTGCAGACTGTCGGGGAGTCACACGGACGCGTGTTCGGGCCGAAGCCGATCGTCGCGCAGGTGGCGGGCATGACCCAGCAGGTTCCGCCGAAGTCGGCCCCGCCGCATTCCAACTGATCCGCGACTTTCATGTTGCACGAGGCGCCCGTCGGACAATCCATGCCCGAGAAGCCGGCGCAGGTTTGCGCCCCCGTGCATTCCCCGGTGTGCTTCACGCTCATGCCGCGGTGGGCGGCGACCGTGGCGTTCCAATACGTGAGGTTGTCGCAGCCGCAGACCGGGGTCTTCTGCCCTGTTTCCGGGGGCGGGGTCATGCAGGTGCCGTCGCCGCAACCCGGTGCGTTGCAGAAATCGCCGACCCGGCAGCCGGATCCGCCCCACTTGCACGTCGCGCCGCCGGAGCCGCCACTCCCTGCGCTGCCCGCCACCCCGCCAGTGCCGCCGGTGCCCGTCGTGCCGGCGCTGCCGCCGTTGCCCGCGGAGCCGCCGTTGCCCGTGGAGCCGCCGCTGCTCGAGCCACCGCTGCCTTCCGAGCCCGCACTCCCGCCGTTGCCGGTCCCGGAACTCGCACCCGTGCCGCCGGCTCCCCTGCCCGAAGCGCCGCCAGCAGCCGCGCTTCCGCCCGCCCCGCCCGCTCCGGCCCTTCCGCTGCTCCCGACGCTGCCGTCCTGTCCGGAGCTGCCGCCGCCCGCGGTTCCTGCGCCGCCCGGCGCGGACTGGAAGTCGTCGGAGCACGACAGAGTGGAGCCCAGCGCCACGAGCACGCTCGTGGAGCACACCAAAAAAGCAAGCCGCATGCGGCTCAGTCTAGCTCACGCAACGCGCGCCAACACGCCCCCTTGACGCGGCAAAAACCGTGGGCAAGGTGGCCGCGTTTCCCATGGCTGAACCGGTCGTTCAAGACTTCCAGGCAGAGGTGACCCAGGTGCTGCGCCTGGTCATCGAATCCCTCTACTCGAACCGCGAGATCTTCCTGCGCGAATTGATCTCGAATGCGTCGGACGCGCTCGATCGCCTGCGTTTTCGCGGCGTTTCCGAGCCGGAGCTCCTGGGCGACGATACCGCGCTGAAGATCCGGATCCTGCCCGACCCGGCCGCAGGCACGCTCACCGTGTGGGACAACGGCATCGGAATGAGCGCCGAGGAGCTGGCGAAGAACCTCGGCACGATCGCCTGGAGCGGCTCGCGCGACTTTCTGGCCAAGCTGCGGGAAGGAGTCCAAGCGGGGCAGCAGGGCATGGACCTGATCGGTCAGTTCGGGGTCGGCTTCTACAGCAGTTATCTGGTCGCCGACCGCGTCGAGGTGGTGAGCCGCGCCGCGGGGGCGAGCGAGGCCAGCCGCTGGCACAGCGACGGCAAACAGCGTTTCACGATCGAGCCCGCGGAGCGCGCCGAACGCGGGACGTCGGTGGTGCTGCACCTGAAACCCGACGCGCGCGAGCTGCTCGAGCCGATGCGCCTGCGCCGCTTGATCACCCGCTATTCGGACTACATCGGTCATCCGATCGAGCTCGCGGAGCAGCGCCAGGTGGAAGAGGGCGGGGTCAAGCGCCAGCGCGAGGTTTTCGAGGCGGTGAACAAGGCGAGCGCGCTCTGGCAGCGCCCGTCGAAAGACATCGAGCCCGCTCAGTACGAGGAGTTCTACAAGCACCTTTCGCACGACTGGCACGCGCCGCTCGCGCACAAGCACTTTCGGATCGAGGGCACGCAGCTGTTCGTCGGTCTGTTGTTCATCCCGAGCCGGCGGCCCCTCGACCTGTTCGACGCCGAGCCGAAACACGGCGTGCGGCTGCACGTCAAACGCGTGCTCGTGCTCGAAAACTGCGAGGAGCTCGTGCCGCGCTGGCTGCGCTTCGTGCGCGGCGTGATCGACTCGGAGGATCTACCGCTCAATGTTTCGCGCGAGCTCCTCCAGGATTCGCGCGCGGTCAAGATCATCAAGAAGCAAATCGCGAACCAGATGCTCGACTTGCTGGAAGAGCTGGCAAAGGATCGCCCCGACGACTACGCGAAGTTTTTTCGCGAGTTCGGTTCGGCGCTCAAGGAGGGTTTGCACTTCGACGCCGACGCGCGCCCGCGGCTGTCGCGGCTCATGCGCTACGAGACCACCAAAGGGCCGGAGCTCTCGTCGCTCGCGGAGTACGTCGAGCGCATGCCGGCCGACCAGCCCGCCGTTTACTACGCGACCGGGCTTTCGCGATCGGTGCTCGAAGCCGGCCCCCACGTCCAGGCGCTGGTCCGCCGCGGCTACGAGGTGCTGCTGATGACCGATCCGGTCGACGCGTTCGTGGTCGAGCAGCTCGAGCTTTCGGGAGGCAAGCCGCTGATCTCGGTCACCGCGGCCGATCTCAAGCTGGGCGAAAAGGACGGCAGTCTGGCCGAGGCGCAGGCGGTGGTCGCCGCGCCGCTGATCGAGCGCTTTCGCAAGGTCCTCACGGCCAAGGTGAGCGAGGTGCGGGTTTCGACGCGACTGGCCGACGCGCCGGCCTGCCTGGTTGTGCCCCAAGGTGGGCTCGAGTCGCATGTCGAGCGCATGCTCCGGCTGCGCAATACGGACCTGCCGCAGAGCAAGCGCATTCTCGAGCTGAACATCGAGCACCCGCTGATTCGTGGAATCGGCGAGCTGTGTTCGAAGCAGCCGGACTCGTCTCAGATCGAGGATTACGTCGAGCTCGTCTACGACCAGGCGCTGCTCGCCGAGGGCAGCCCCGTCGAGGACCCGGTCCGGCTGGCGCGTCGGATTGCGGAACTCGGCGCGCGCGTCATGAGCGCGCCCTTGGGGGAAAGCAAAGGCTGAGGTATCCTGAGAGGAGTGGTAGCGCGAGACACGCCCCGGTTGCCGCCGCCGTTCACGAGTGCGCCTGCCCCCGTGGTGGTGCGCTCGCGGCCGTTGAGGGCGGGCGTGCTTCTGGTCTGGGGCGACAGCGATCTGCTCGTCACTCAGGGTAGCGTGCTGATCGGCCGCAACGGCGACTGCGAGATCATCTTCCCCGACGGGCTGGTGTCGCGCCACCACGCGCGGATCATCGTCGGCCCGAGCGACGTCCTGGTCGAGGATCTGCTCAGCGCCAACGGCGTGTACGTCAATGGCGCGCGGGTCGACCGGGTGCGCGAGCTGTGCGACGGCGATCGGATCTTGATCGCGACGCGTGAGATCTCGGCGTTCGATCCGAACAGTTCTGGAACGAGCGCGGCGATACCGGTACGTCAGAAGACGCCGCCGCCGGTCGTGGCACGGTCGCCGGCAGCGACGTCGGCTTCGAGCTCCGTGCCGAGCGGTCCGACGCAAAAGGCCGTTCCGTTTTTGCTGCTCGGCAAGATGGTCGACAAGTTCATTGCCGCGGGCCGGGTTTCGGACGCAGAACGCGTGATCCACGATCACATGCAGCGCGTGCTCGACGGCGCGCGCGTGGCGCTGGTCGTGCCCCAGGAAGTGTGCGACGCGGCGGGCGAGCAGGCGATGAAGCTCGCGCGAGCCTCGCGCAACGGCCGCTGGGTCGACTACGCCATGGAGCTCCACATGAGGGCTCACCGCGTGATGTCGGAGCCGGTCGTGACCGGTCTGATTGCGGCACTGGAGAGCGTGCCCTCGATCGATGTCCCGCTCTATCGCCACTACATGGAGCTCCTGCGCGGCTTGGCGTCGGGCCTGACCCGCGCCGAGCTCGAGCGCTGCAACAGGCTCGCCGCCGTGCGTTTGCCGGCCGCCAGCGCGGAGTAGCCTGGGCTAGGCCCCTGCTTGGGCGCGTGGCAGAAAAGCTCCGGGGGAGCTTGCGCACCGGGGCTTCGTAGTTACTCTCTCGAACCTCTATGAACGGTTTCGACGTGTTCATCCTGCTCGCCCTGGCCACCCTGTTCGGCTTCCAGGTGTGGGCGACCGTGAGGGTTTATCGGAGCGACCTCTTCGAGCGCGAGCAGAAGTGGCACCAGGCCAAGCTGATCTGGCTCGTCCCGTTGATCGGGGCGATGCTCGTGCTCTCGGTACTGAAGGAAGACGACGCGTCGGACCGGAAGAACCGCACTCACCAGCGTTCTTGACGCCTCACCACGACGTGTGGACGGCGTAGGCCGAGGCGCGCGTATCGATCGAGAGAAACGTGGTGTTGCCCTCGGCACACGAACCGCTGTTCAAAAACAGCCGATTTCCATGCTGCGCCCGCAGCGCGAGATGGGTGTGGCCGGTCACCACGATGTCGGCGCTCTTGAGCTTGGCGACCTCGACGGCCCAGCGCTGAAACGGGCAAGCCCCCGGGTCGGTCCTTGTGCCATCCCGCAGCTGATCGATCCTGCCGAACAATCGATACAGGGGCCCGAGCCCGAAGCGCCTGAGCCACCCCCCCAACCAGACCCCTAGCTCCGACGCCCAGCGCGCTCGCCCGACGATCGGGTCGTTCTGGTGGCCGTGCGTGAAGAGCAGCCGGACGCCGTCGGCCTCGATCGAAAGCTCATCGGGCACCCTCTCGACGACTCCCGCGACGAGGTCGTGGTTGCCGTGGATATAGGCGTACCTGGGCGACTGGAAACGCCGGGCGATCTCCGGGTGGCTGATGCGGGCCGCGGCGAGCTCGCGATCGGGGCGCCCCGGAAGCTTCCCGGTCAGGGTTTCCCAGATGTCGCCGAGGAGAACGACCTTCTCGAAGTTTTTCTCGAGAAAGGTCAAAAACCGCAGGAAGTCGGAATCGTCGTGCCCGAACAGGTCGGCGGCGCCCGAGGGGCCGAGGTGCAGGTCGGAGATGACGGCTATCTGCATGAAAATAGTGGGTTAAGCGGGGCTGCCCGGAGGTCTTGCAACTGGGGGACCGATGAAGGCGGAAAGCGCTCACCGAGCCGGGCGGGCAGTTTAAAAGGGGCTCTCTTCGTTACAGTGTGGTGCGTAAAGCGCTACGCGCAAGGTGTTTCACCATTTTCGCACCGCACCGCCGAAATCCCGCGATCCCGCCGGCCTGGTTGGGGCCGGGGCCCCAACGACGACGAGACACGCGCCCCAACCGACAAAACGGGACTGCGACTGAGACGGCGTCCAATTTGAGATCAAATTGCAAGAAGCTCGAGATCGCGCTAAGCGCCAAGGCCCCTCACGATCGTCGAACCTCAGTGAAACACGAGCACGACATCAAGATTCGCCGGCGCGACGCCGTGGGCATGCTGGTCTCGCTGCTGTGCCTCGTGCACTGCTTGGTCGCGCCGCTGTTGATCGCCGCGGTGCCGGCGCTGGGCATCGGCTTTCTGGCGATGGACGGGATTCACTTCGCGTTCGCGCTGGCAGTGCTGCTGGCGGCGGTTGTCGCCTTGATCCCGGGGTATCGCCATCACCACCGCGTGAGTGTGCTCGTGCTGGGAGCGGCGGGCGTGTTCGCGGTGACGGTGGGCGCCACGCTGCCGGAGGGCTTGCCCGAAACCGGCGTCACCTCCATCGGCAGCGCGCTGATGATCGCAGCGCATGTCACGAACCTCCGTCACGGGCGGCTTCACCTTCATCCGCCGCGGCTCGCAGCTAGCGACAACTAGTGCGATCGCCGCGATCGCGGTTCCGATATCGAAAAATCGCCTAAGCTCCGGCCGCGATGTGGTCGAAGTATCTCGCACTGGCGCTCGCGCTCTCCTTCGCGGTCCCGGCGCACGCCGAAGAGTTCACGCATCGAAGCTACAAGCTGCCCGACGGCGCGTTCGAGATCACGGGCGAGCCCGCGCGTCCCAAGGTGCTCGGGATCAACCTGTCGAAGGACCAGGCGGGACAACCGGTCTACGTGGCGCCGCACTTCTACTGGGGCGTGAGCGATCCCGTCACGATCGGCATCACTCACGATCGCGGGCTGTGTCTGACCGGCGAAGACGGCGGCTGCCCGAGGCTCTACGACGACGTGGGCTTGGGCATGCTGATCGGGCTTTCCGAGGCGCGTAACCACGAGGTCGATCTGCACCTCGGCGTGCCGATATTGAGCTTCGACCCGTTCACGATCGGCTCCAAGTTCGGAGCCCTGGTAAGGATCAACGCCGGATCGCTGGTGGCGCTGGTGTTCGATCCGTTCCTGTACGTGGGCTTCAACCGGCGCGACGAAGGCAACCGCGAGGAGCTGGTGCTGCCGGTTTGGGTCTATTTCCAGACCAGCCCGAGCGTGGCGCCGTTCGTGGGCGCGTCCGCCGAAGGGCCGCTCGACGATTTCGCCGGTCACTACCGCATTCCGGTCGAAGGCGGCGTGGTGTTCGAGATCAGCAACAACGCCGATCTCGGCGTCGTGTTTCGGTTCAATAACCTGCTCGGCCACGACGGCGGCGCCGACGGCCGCGAGCTCGGCCTGATGGCGCGCTTCAGATTCTAAGAGCCTGCTAGCCGCGCGGGGGAGCCGGGTTTGCTTCGAGCGCACGGCGGTAGCGATCGCGGCGTCGTTCGTCTTTCAAGATCTCGTAGGCCTCTTCCAGGACTTCCAGGATCACGTCCACCTCGTCGCGCAGATCGGCGGTTTTCGCGCCGAGCACGCGGCTCGGCTCGAACTCGCGGCGTAGCTGGACGTAGGCGCGGCGGATGTCGTACGCGGTGGCGGTGCGTCCCACGCCGAGCAGCGCAAAGTAGTCGCCCTCGTCGACCAGCGCCTTTCGGGTCAGGATCCGCGTGCGCAGCGCGGCATCGTCCAGCTCGTCGTGCGCGGGTGCCGGTCCTTGCGCGGCGCGGCGCCCGGGAGCGAGCGCGAGCACTCCGAGCTCGAGCAGCGCGTAGAGCACGGAGGCGAACTCGGGACCCTGCGCGCGGGTCAAGAGATCGGCGAGCCGGGTCGACTTGGCCTCGTCGACCAGCGCGAGCTCCGTGTCGGGCAGCGCGCATTCGCCGATCAGCGCGTTGGCGCTGCCGGGAATCAGCCGCGCGTCGGCTCCGCCGAGCCGTTTCAGCGCCTGGTCCGGCCCCAGCGTGCGCCGCGCGATTTCGACGAGCACCTCGGCGCCGGTCGCGCCGCCGAACACCGCCGGCTCGGCCTGAAGCCGTGGCGGCACCTGGCGCTCGACGCTGGCCGAACCCTGGTTCATGTTCGCGACCTTGCCGAGGATCCACTCGGCGTGGGCGCGCAACACCGGCCACAGATCGTCCTGACGAAGATGGCCGTGAGCGATCAGCGCGGCGCCCGCGTGACGCCCGAACTGCGGGAGCTTCCGCGCCTGGCGTGCGGCGTCCGCCGACAGATCGCCGCGCTGGGCGAGAAACGCGGCCAGCGACTCGGCGCCGGAGCCCGACGCGGCGGTTACGAAATCGCCGTCGCGCAGCACGACGCGGCGGATCCCCGCCGGTTCTTCGAACGCGAGCGCGCCCGTGTAGCGCGAGCGGATCGCCTTGGCGAGGGCCCGGAAGGCGTCGCCGGTGCCGAGCAGGGAAGCGATCTCGAGGGCCGGCTCGGAGCTGGGGTCGCGCTCGTCCGAAGCGGGCGGCGGTTCGGTGGGTGGCACTTCGCGCCCGCGCGGCGGCGAGGTCGACGCTTCGGCCATGCGGCGGATCGCGCCCTCGGCCGCATCCGCCGCGGCGCGGGCCGCCTCGTCGGCAAGCGCGGGCTTGCCAGGTTGAGTCGTGGCTGCGATCGCGGCGGGCGGCGGCATCCGAAGCGCGCCCAGCGCCACCGACGAAGGAGGAGGCCAGCTCGGCTCCGACGGGGGACGGGTCGGCACTGCGGGCGGCGTGGGCGGGGGCTCCGATTCCGAAACCGCGGGAGCCGCTGCGTTCGCGGCGAGTGGTTGCAGCGGCTCGTTGCCGGCGGCGTGCGCAGCGGGCGCGGCCGGGCCGGGCGCCGCTTCGGCGAGCTCCGCCGGCGGTGGTTGCGTTCCGCCGCCGGTCACGCCGGTCGGCTGCGTGCCGCTTGCAGTGCGATGGCCGACGACCGAGGGCACGCCGCCGATCGCGGTGCTGCCGCCCGCCGTGCTCGAAGCCGTCCCCGACGCCGTGCGGCCGGCCTCCGATCCGGTGCGCGTGCCGGCCGATGCGGCCGAGTCGTCATCGTCCTCGTCGAGCTCGAGCGGCTCGTCCAGCGCGGCGAGCACGTCGGCCGGAAGGATCGCATCCACCTCGGCTTCGGGATCGAGGCGAAACGAGGGCGGACCGGCGGTCATGGCGACCTTGCCGACGCGCTGCTCGGCCCGTTGCAGGAGCTGTTCGAGCTCCGGGCTGATCTCCGCCTGCGGAATTTGTCGCGCCAGGCCGACCCGGGCAAGCTCGCGTTCACCGGCGCGCCCCAGGCCCGGTAGCTGCGGCGGCGAGCTTGGAACCCGCGCGCCCGGTGGGCTGCTCGGCGTCTTCGACGGCGGCGAGCTCGGTGCCCGCGACGCGGACGCCACGATCCTTCCCGGCGGATTGGACGGCGGGCGATCCGGCGGCCCCGATGCCGGCTTGGATGCCGGCGACGACGGGGGACGCGAATCCGAACCCTCGGGAGGCTGACTTGGGCTGCGGCGCTGCTGCGGCGGGTGGCTCGAGATTCGAACCGTACCGCGTTGCCCCGACGGCACGATCGAACCGGAGACCGCCGTGGCGGGCGGCCCGATCAGAGCCTCGGTCTTGTGAAGCAGCGAGAACACGTCGACCGGCCGCACGAAGAAACCGCTGCCTTCGTGAAACACGGCGTCGGCCATGTCCTCGAGCGTGCGTCCGGCCTCGCCGATGAAGATGATGTCGACGCCGGCGCCGCCGGGGATGTCGCGCAGGCGGTGGGTGGTCTCGAGCGCGCCCTCGGCGTCCACGTCGCACAGAATCAGCGCCGGCCGTTGCACCGCGACGCGGCCGACGAGCAACGTCAGCGGCACGTCGACGACCTGGTACCCGCGCGCTCGCAACGCAGAGGTCAGGCGCTCGGCTTCGGCAGACGCATCGCTGACGAAGATCAGCGGATCCTCGCGCCGGAGGTCGCTGTCGCCGAAAGCGGGGGGCGGGCCTGCCACGCTGCGGGGAGTGTACGCGACCGGCGATGCCCGTTGCTACTCGCCTTCTGTTCGGTCGGATCCTACCGAATCCGCTTCACCCCGTTTGGTGCGCGCTCCGCTGACGGCGAGCATGACGAGCTCCCCCAGCCGCGGCCACCACGCGGCGGACACCACTGCCAGTGTGATGAAAACGACCACGAAGAGCTCGCCGCCGGTAAGCTCCATGATGCTTTCGATAGTATCGTTTCGACCGTCACGCCAATGCCTCGGCCCCCGACCGATTGCGTCATCGGCCTCGGTTCCAACTTGGGCGACCGGCGCGAGATACTGCGTCGGGCCGTGCGTGAAATTGCAAACCTCGGCCAGCTTCACGCGGTGTCGGCGCTCTACGAAACCGAGCCCGTCGGACCCCCGCAGCCGCGCTATCTGAACGCCGCCGTCCGGCTCTGGACCGAGCTCGAGCCGCTGCGATTGCTGGATGCCCTGCTGGCGATCGAAGCCCGGCACGGTCGGGCCCGCCGCGACCGCTGGGGAGCGCGCACCTTGGATCTGGACATTCTCTGGATGGCCGAGACCGTATTCGAGGCAAATTCGCTGACCGTTCCCCACCCGCGTTTGAGTGAGCGACCGTTTGCGCTCGTTCCGCTCCTCGACGTCGCTCCAGACGCGGCCGATCCGCGTTCGGGAGAGCCGTTCCGGCAAGCGCTAGAGCGCTGCGCGCAGGGCGGCGTGCGGATGCTGGAAACACACTGGATAACCCCCGGGGGCGCTTAGCCCCGAGCGCGAGCGCAAGCCCGAGCCCGAGCCCGAACGCGCAGATATTTTGGGTGAGCAGTTTCCGGCGCCGTTCGGCGGCGGGACGACTTTGGGTCGCGGATTGAATCGGACGCGCAGCGGCGGCGCTGACGTCCCGCCGACGGGGTTTGACGGGAAGGGCTTACCCCCAAGAAAAGATCGCGCTCGCGCTCGGGCTCGGGCTCGGGCGCGGACCGCCTCTCCGCCACTAGACACAACCCCCCCGTGATGGTACTTGCGCGCGCGCCGCCCCGCCCGGCCGGCCCGGCTCGGCTCACCGCGGCGTGCCTCGAGCGAACACGATGCCGACGCTAGAACTGTATGCTCCGAAGGGGATGCTTCTCGTCCCGGCCATGGCCAGCGGCGTGGGCATAAACATCGATTTCGACTTCACCTTCGTCGCCCAGATGGTGGTGTTCGCCGGCCTGGTGCTGGTCTTGAAGCCGCTGCTGTTCGACCCGGTGCTCAAGATCTTCGAGCAGCGCGAGCTCTACACCGAGGGCGCAAAAAGCGATGCCCGGAAGCTCCAGGAGGAGGCCGGCGTGCTGCTCCGCAAATACGAGCGCGAGCTCGAGCGGGTCAACCAGGCGGCCGCCACCGAACGCGAGCGGCTCCGCACCGAGACCAGCAAGCTCGAAGCTCAAATCCTGAGTGAGGCGCGCGCCACCACCGCCAAGATCGTCGACGAGGGGCGGCAGAAGATCGCGACCGAGGTCAACGCCATCCGCTTCCAGCTAGGTCGCGAGTCCGAGCGCGTCGCGCGGGAAATCGCGGCGCGGGTGCTCGGCCGGGAGGTCAGCTGAAATGGCGAAATTCGGCGCGAAGCCGCTGAGCGCGGCGCTTCTCGGGCTGGGGCTGTGCCTGGCAGCGCTCTCGGCGCGGGCCGAGCAGGAGCCGCCGACCGAGCACGGTACGCCCGCGGCCGAGCACGGAGAGCATGGCGCCGCGACCGGCGAGCACGGGGCTCACGGCGCGGAGCACGGCGCTCACGGCGCGGGCGAGATCAACTGGTATCACGGCATGATCGCCGAACGGGACGGCGTGGAGCCGGACCTGCTCTGGCGCAAGAAGGGCACCCCGCCGCCGCTCCTGGCGCTGGTCTTCAACACCGCGGTGCTGTTTTACCTGCTCGGTCGCTACGGCGCGCCCAAGGTGAGCCTCGCGCTGAAGAAGCGAAAGGTCAACATCATGCAGGGCATCGACGAGGCCCAGAAGATGAAGACCGACGCCGAGCGGCGGCTCGAAGAGTACGAAGAGAAGATCGAGGGCATCGACGCCGAGATCAAGCGCGTGACGCGCGAGATGCGTGAAGCCGGCGAAGCCGAGCGCGTGCGGATCCTGGCCGAAGCCAAGGAGAAACGCACACGCCTGGAGCGCGACGCGCACCTGTTGATCGATCAGGAGTTGAAAGCGGCGCGCGAGCTGTTGCTGCGCGAGACCGTGCGCTCCGCGATCGGTTCGGCTCAGGAGCTGCTAGCGCAGCAGACCTCGGTCAATGATCAGCACCGGCTGGCGGACGAGTACATCAAGAGCGTCGGGAACACGCTGGGAGCGAAATCGTGAGCTCGCCGGTTGCCGATCGCTACGCACGCGCGATTTTCGAGCTCGGGGTCGAGGCCAATCAGCTCGATGCCGTGACCGAGCAGATCGCGCGCGTCGCCGAGGTCTACGCGGGCAGCAGCGAGCTCAGGAGCGCGCTCGAAACTCCGCTGATCGACGAAGCCAGGCGGGAAGGGGTGCTGCGCGACATCGCGGCGCGCCTCGGGCTGAGCGAGCTCGCCACCAACAGTCTGCGCGTGCTGCTTTTGCGGCGCCGCCTGCGTGCCCTGCCCGAGATCGCGCGCCGGCTCGGAGCGTTCAGCGACGAGCGTGCGGGCATTCTGCGGGCGACCGTGACCAGCGCCGTGCCGCTCTCGGAAGCGCACTATCAGGCGCTGGGCACCGAGCTCGAGCGCGCCACCAAGAAGCGGATCGTGATCGAGCGCAAGCAAGATCCCTCGTTGATCGCCGGTATCGTCACGCGCATCGGCGACAACACCATCGACGGCAGTCTCAAGGGACGCCTGGCCGACCTCGAGGGCCAGCTCCTTTCGGGCTAGTCGCGCGACGATTTCAACGTTCGAAAATCATCAGGAACTACACGGGTAAACCACGATGCAGCTCAGCGCCGACGAGATCTCCCAGATCATCAAGAAGCAGATTCAGAACTTCGATCGCGCCGCGATGGTGACCGAAACCGGCACCGTGCTGACCAGCGGCGTACCCGTGAGCCTGCCTTCGGTTGCCACCAACGCGTGGTCGTCCGACTACACCATCAGCGTTCCGGCCGGCAAGACCAGCGTGGTGTTCACCATCTCCGGCGGTAGCGGTGATGCGGACATGTACGTGCGTATCGGCGCTGCGCCGACCACTACCTCGTACAACTGCCGTCCGTACACCAGCGGCAATACCGAGACCTGCACCTTCAACGCACCAGCTGCCGGCACGTACCACGTGTCGGTGCGGGCCTACGCGGCCTA
>Ga0111538_10003041_pt1 | contig 23497 bp, 23 predicted proteins | sample SoiMethybrSBSTD1_FD_79669 | JGI IMG/M metagenome (GOLD analysis project Ga0111538, IMG submission 79669) | Bulk soil microbial communities from a Populus tree surrounding site in Tennessee, USA - Soil MetaG P. TD hybrid SBSTD1 (version 2)... | ecosystem: Environmental > Terrestrial > Soil >...
ACTAATCTCCTGCCAGCCCTCCGGGCTGGCCTCTTGCACGCCGGAGGCGTGCGAGGAAGGTAGCCCGGGGTGGGCGATAGCGACTGAGTTTCGGCCAATCAGCCAAACTAATCTCCTGCCAGCTCTCCGGGCTGGGCTCTTGCACGCCGGAGGCGTGCGAGGATGGTAGCCCGGGGTGTGCGAGCGATAGCGAGCCACCCCGGGTCGGCGACCCTACCAAATCCGCACCCCGGTAGGGGTGCGAGGAGCCTGACCCGCGCCAGCAGTGAGTTTCGGCCAATTTGGACAGCAGTTCAGCTGAGGAGGGGAGCCACCTGGACCAGTCAAATATGTTGTCCCCGTTGCCATTCCTATGAGTTCTCCACAGCTCTTTTCAATTCCTCAAACATTACCGGTCGTGTGCCGTACTTCATGACGACAATTCCACCCGCATAGTTTGCGAGGCGGGCTGCTTCCGGAAATGTGGCGCCTGCCGCGAGGGCAAGCGTGAATGTCGCGATGACTGTGTCGCCCGCTCCTGTAACGTCCGCAATCTCGTCTGAGCCATGCACCGGAATATGTTCGGTTTTTTTCCCGCGTTCGAAGAGCGCCATGCCGTCTTTGCCGCGCGTGATGAGCAAGGCCTGATGCTTCAAACGGCGCAGCAGTGTGCGTCCGGCGGACTCGAGTTTCTCCATGTCGTTCCCGATGGTGACTCCGAGGGCTGCCTCCACTTCGGGCTCATTGGGCGTTGCTGCGGTCATCTCCGTAAAGCTTTCCAGGGCAAAGCGCGAATCCAGCGTTGTCGGAACACCGTTTCGGCTGAGCTGTCCGACCAGTTCCGGCGTAATCGTTCCGTAGCCATAATCCGATACGAGCAGGGCGTCGCACTCCGGCAGTTGTCGAAACTTGTCTCGCATCCGCACGGTCCCCTTTACGGCCCCGCCTGAATCGAGTCGCACGATCTGCTGGCGCTGCGAGTGGACGGCGCCGGCAAGGATGCGTGTTTTCGTCGGCGTACGCCACGAGGTCTCCATTCGGATCCCACGCGTATCAACGCCGATCCGCTTGAAGAACTGCACGAGTTCGTGACCCTCGGCGTCGTCCCCAACAATTCCCAGCGGGATGGGCGCTGCGCCCAGCGCCTGCAGATTATGGACTGCGTTGCCGCCGCCGCCGGGAACGATCTGCGTTTCCCGTTGATTCAGAATGAGCACGGGCGCTTCCCGAGAGACCCGCGCGATTTCACCATAGATGAAGACGTCTGCTACGAGGTCTCCGAGTACCGCCACCCGACGACCTTTAAAGTTTTCGAGGATTTGCTTCAGTCGATTCATTCAACTCGTCCGGCAAGGATCGCTTCCACGGCGTGCAACAGATTTTCCGCAATGTAATGGGGCTGTGGGCCTTCCATGTTCGCGTACTTCGCTATCTCGTCCACACCGTCCCCGCTGCGAACGAGTATCGACCGAACTCCGGCCGCGTGCGCCGCGCGAACATCCACGTAACGATCTCCGATCATGTACGAGCGGCTCAGATCAATCTCCAGATCATGGGCCGCGCGTATCAACATGCCCGGCCTGGGCTTCCGGCATTCGCAGCCATCTTCGGGCGTATGAGGACAGAAGTAGATCGCATCAAGCCTCGCCTCCGAACGCTCCAGTTCGGTGCGAAGAAGTTGGTGAACCTGGTGCATCGTCTCTTCCGCGAAATAGCCGCGTCCTATACCGGATTGGTTCGTCGTGAGAATCGCCTTCATGCCGCTTTCATTGATTTTCCGGATCGCCGCGCCTGTCCACGGAAACGGCCGGAAGAGACCGGCATGATACATGTAACCGCCTTCCTCTGACACCGTGCCATCTCGATCCATGAAGACCGCTCCCGCGAGATGTTGCGAGATACGACCATCAGGCATGCAGCAACTCCCGCGCGGCCTGACAAACGGAGTCTGCAGACACACGTGTCATGCATCGGTGATCAATCGGACATTCTCTCAACATGCAAGGGCTGCATTCGACGGGTTCGCGCACCACGCGCGTACGCGCGCCAATTGGACCGGTTACGACATGGTCTGTTGCTCCGAAGACTGCGACCGTTGGAATGCCGAGCGCGGCGGAAATATGCATGGGCCCGGAATCGTTCGTAAGGACAAGGACGGCTTCCGAAATCACGCCGATCAAAGTTTCCAGAGTCGTTTTGCCGTTGAGAACCACAACCCGGCTACGCATGGTCTTCTGAATGGCTTCCGCAATCGCTCGCTCCTTTTCCGAGCCGACGATGACGACGTCGAGATGAAGTTCGCCGGCGAGAGCGTCCCCGGCGGCCGCAAAGCCGTCTTCTCCCCATCGCTTTGCGGACCCATACGCTGCACCGGGATTCAGGACCATGTACGGATGCCCTTGCGGGACGCCATGCGAGGCGAGAAGTTTCGCAGCCTGGTTTTTCTCTTCGGCGCTGGCCGAAATTTGTATCGAAGGCTGCGTGTCCGCCGACAGCGCTTTCGCGAGATCCAGATAGTAGTGCACCTGGTGGCGTTTCGCAGTTGACGGCGTTATACGGCTCGTCAGCAGCCAGCCCCGTCCGTCGGTCGCATACCCGATGCGCCTCGGCACCCGGCCCAGAAACATCATCGCGGCGGATTCGAAGGAATTGGGAAACAGCAGGGAAACGTCAAAGCGGCGGCTTCGGATCTGACGCGCGATACGGATCCAGTCCCGAACGCCGGCGGGGCGAGGTTCACTCCACAGGTGGTCGATGAAGGGCACAGACTTGAAGACGCCCGCGACCCAGGGCCGCACGAGTAGCGTGATGTCGGCATCGGGATATCGTTCGCGGACGGCCTTCATTGCAGGGATCGCGAGAACCGCATCCCCCACCCAATTTGGACCGCGCATCAGGATCTTCATAAGAGCCGGCTGCGAATCAATTCCAGCAGCCGATCGAACTCCGGAATGTTAGCAGAAATACGAAGGTGCAGGACTTCGCCGGCCGCTAGGGTTTCCAGTCGCACCGCGTCCTTCTCTGTCGTGATCCGCACTTCCCCGGGGAGGGCGTCAATATCGCGCTGGGTGTAGTGATGATGGTCGCGGAACTTTACCTTAGCCTTCAACCCGATACCCAGGTGTTCCAGGGAGTTGAAGAAGCGATCCGGCTTGGCAATTCCCGCAAAGGCCGTAATCGCATGATTCTTCAACTGGGAGGAGGGAACCGGTTCGCCACCTTTATATATGCCGTCAATCCTGGTCTGAATTGTGAAAGAAGGTATCGGAAGTTCAGGAAGTACAGTTTGCCAATCCTGCACGATCGCAGCGTCCGCCCGGCTGATGGCTTCCTTCGGTTCACGCCATCGGCCGTATGGAAACAGCTGTTCGCCGGCAAGCCATTCGATGGGATCGATCGTGACGAGATCCACATTGCGGAAGAGTCTGCGGTGTTGAAACCCATCGTCGAGGATGAAGAGATCTCCGAGATTTTTCTGCTGAGCGAGCACTCCGGAGGTGTAGCGATCCACCCCGACCACGACGCTGACGTTTCGTACGCGTTGCGCAATCAGGTAGGGTTCGTCGCCGGCTTCTTCCCATCCGACTTCCGGACCGCTGCCGGTGCTCACAACGACGGTTCCGGCCGTCTTGCGTTTGTAGCCGCGCGAGAGGACGACCGGACGATAGCCTTCATCGCGCAAACGCTCGGCGAGCAGGATAACCAGCGGCGTCTTGCCGGTGCCTCCCACCGTAAGATTTCCAACACTGATGACGGGATGGCTCAGACGGTAAGTCTGCAGTATGCCGCTTTGATAAAGACGATCGCGTGCGCCAACAAGAAACCGAAAGGCACGACTCATTGCAGATAAGCCAACACGCGCTCAGTAGCGCCGGTATTCTGTTCCACAAGCCGACGGGCGTTGATGCCGAGCTTTTCGGCGAACGGTCCGTCTGTGATCAGCCGTTCGACCGCTGTTGCCAGTTCATCTGCACTTTTCACTTCGATTGCTGCACCGGCATCGAGAAACATGTCACGGATCTCCCGGAAATTCTCCATATTCGGGCCGAACATGATCGGCTTCGCGAACGCGGCAGGTTCCAGAATATTGTGGCCCCCTCTTGGCACCAGCGATCCGCCCACGAAAACGACACTGGCATGACGGAATGCGGAAGCAAGTTCACCGACAGAGTCCAGCAACAAAACATCCGCGGCTGCCTGCGGGCGACTTCGGCGCGCACAGGTCAAACCTCGCGCGTGAATGGTCTTCTCGACGTTGTCGAAACGATCGGGGTGCCGCGGTGCGATCAGTAGCCGGAGCTTCGGGTGACGACTACGAACGCGTATAAATGCGTCGAGCACCTGTTCCTCTTCGCCGGGCATCGTGCTGGCGGCAATCCACAAAGGCGCAAGACGTTCGAGCCGATTGGCGAAGTCCGGAGCCAAAGTGCGATCCACTTCCAGCGCATCGTACTTGAGATTGCCAAACACCGTGACCTTGCGGCCATCCGCTCCTATCGATTCAATGCGCTCGCGGTCGGTTTCAGTCTGCATCCCGAGCAGGGTGAAATCATCGAGCACGCGTTTGAGCCAATGCCGGATTACACGGTACCTGGGGAATGATCTGTCCGAGATCCGGCCATTCACCATCACAACGCGAATCTTTCGGCGGCGGCACTCTCGGAGGAAGTTGGGCCAGATTTCCGTTTCCGCGATCAGAACGAGTTCAGGATTCACGTGGTCCAGTGTGCGCTGGATGGAACCTGGCAAGTCCAGCGGAAAGAAGAAGACGTGATCCGCAAGCCCGGCGGTGCGCGCGAGTTCCTGTCCGGCAGGGGTTATTGTCGAGACGACTATGGGTTGGCCGGGATGCGCAACCCTCAGTTTTTCGATGAGTTTACGTACGGCCTTCACTTCGCCGACGGAAACGGCATGAACCCAGACGCTGTGCTGAAGCCTGGGTATGTCGAGGTGCCCGAGGCGATTCTTCAGGGTCTGTGTGTATCTGCGGGATTTGAATGCGTACCATGGCAGGGCGACGATCAGTCCGACATAGAGAAGAAAGGTGTAGACCAGATACATTCCCGGCTGAGTATACTGTCAAATTCGCAGGAAATTAGGGACGTACCCCAATTTCCGCAATACGGCGTGGGGTGGGCCCGACGCTAATTGCATAGAAACCGGGGTACGTCCCTTATTTCGCAAATTCAACAGGAGCTCAGATGGCAATCAAGGTAGGCATTAATGGATTTGGCCGCATCGGCCGCAATTTATTTCGCGTCACAATGGGCGACAAGGACATCGACATCGTCGCCGTCAACGACATCACGGACCCCAAAACCCTGGCTTACCTGCTTAAGCATGACTCCGTGCTTGGAAACTTGAAGGCCAATGTAGGCGCGGCTGAGGACAGCATCACGGTCGATGGAAAATCCATTCGAGTCTTCAAAGAGAAGGATCCGGCCAAGATTGACTGGCCGTCGCTGGGAGTCGATCTTGTCGTGGAATCGACCGGACTGTTCACGGATGCCGCAGACGCAAAGAAGCATCTGCGCGGCTCTGTGAAGAAGGTCATCATCTCCGCCCCCGCAAAGAACGAAGACATCACGATCTGCATGGGCGTGAATGACGGTAGCTACGACCCGGCAAAGCATCACATCATTTCCAACGCGTCCTGTACGACGAACTGCCTCGCGCCGGTGGCCAAGGTGCTGCATGAAACGTTCGGCATTGAGGGTGGTCTGATGACGACCGTTCACTCGTACACCAATGATCAGAAGCTGCTCGATTTACCGCACCCGGATTTGCGGCGCGCCCGTGCGGCTGCGCTTTCCATGATTCCGACATCGACGGGTGCCGCGAAGGCGATTGGTCTGGTTCTGCCCGCTCTGAAAGGCAAGCTGGATGGTATTGCGATCCGGGTACCCACACCCGATGTGTCGCTTGTTGATCTGACTGTGACAACAACGAAACCCGTTTCGGACACAGCAGTGAATGCGGCTTTCAAGGCTGCGGCAGATGGTGCGATGAAGGGAATTCTGCAGTACAGCGAGGAGCCCCTTGTCTCAGTGGATTTTCTGCACAATCCGCACTCTTCCATTGTCGATGCTCAACTCACGAAGTGTCTGGGCGACAAGATGGTGAAGGTCTTTTCCTGGTACGACAACGAGTGGGGATTCAGTTGCCGGATGCAGGACCTGATCAAGCACATCTGGAAATAGCGACAACGCGTGAACAAACTTTCCCTTGACGACCTCGACGTGGCGCAGCGCCGCGTTCTTATTCGTGTAGATTTCAACGTGCCTTTGCGCGATGGCGTCATCACTGACGACACGCGTATGACGGCGGCAATGCCTTCCATGCAGTATGTGCTGGACCATGGCGGGCGTTTGATACTTGCGTCACACCTCGGGCGCCCGAAGGGCAAACCCGAACCCCAATACAGTTTGAAGCCGCTGGTTGGGCGACTTAGTGAACTGCTTGGCCGTCCTGTTCGCTTCGCTACGGACTGCGTTGGGCCGGAGACGGAGTCTCTCGCCAACGGCCTTCTCGACGGTGAGGTGCTGCTACTGGAAAATTTGAGGTTCCACGCCGAGGAAGAGAAGAACGATCCCGCCTTTGCGAAGCAGCTTGCGGCGCTCTGCGATGTTTACGTCAACGACGCGTTTGGGGCGGCACACCGCGCGCACGCGTCGACCGCAGGAATCGCCGCACACGTCAAGCTGGCCGCCGCAGGATTTCTGATGCAGAAGGAACTCGAATCGCTCGGTCATGCCTTGACGCAGGCGGAAAAGCCTTATGTGGCTATCGTTGGCGGCGCGAAGGTTTCTGACAAAATTCAGCTCATTGAAAACTTCCTGAACCTGGCGACGCACATCCTCATCGGCGGAGCGATGGCATACACGTTTCTGGCCTCCAAAAAGATTGCGACGGGAAAGTCTCTGGTTGAAGCCGACAAAATCAGTCTCGCCGGCGAGCTTCTTGCGCGCGCTGCTGCCACAGGCGTGGCGCTGGAGCTGCCGGTGGACCATGTTGTGGCGGCCGGGATGGACGCTTCGGAATCGGAGGTCGTTCCCATCGATCGCACGCCGGCCGACCGGATGGGGCTCGACATTGGTCCGGAGACGATCAAGAAGTACAGCGCTATCATCGCCGATGCTCGGACGATTGTCTGGAACGGCCCCATGGGCGTGTTCGAGAATCCGAAATTCGCTCGGGGAACATTTGCGATTGCGCGTGCCATTACGGAGACGAAGGCTTTCTCTATTGTCGGCGGAGGGGACTCCGCGGCTGCGATTGCGCAATCCGGCCTGGAATCGAAAATCACCCACATCTCGACAGGCGGTGGAGCCTCGCTGGAGTTTTTGTCTGGCCAGAAGCTACCCGGTGTTGAGGCCTTGCACGACGCCCCAAAACAATTCGAATGAGAACACCCATCATTGCCGGCAACTGGAAGATGTTTAAAACCGTCGCGGAGACGCTGACGTTCTTCGATGGTTTTCTGCCCCTGGTCTCGGAGGTCTCGCACTGTGAGGTCGTCGTGGCTCCGCCATTCACCGCGCTGGCTGCCGCATTTGCGGCTGCCGCCGGAAGTCGCGTGGCCATCTCGGCTCAGGATGTGTACTGGGAAAAGGATGGCGCGTTCACGGGCGAAGTGTCGATTGGGATGCTTCTCGATGCCGGGTGCAGGTATACCCTCGTCGGCCATTCCGAGCGCCGTCAATTCTTCGGCGAGACGGATGAAACGGTGAATCGAAAGGTTCGAGCTGCACTTGCCGGCGGTCTGCAACCTATTGTGTGCGTGGGGGAAACTCTGACAGAGCGAGATGCGGGGAAAGCGGCGGATGTTGTGAGGCGTCAGGTTCGTAGTGGGTTGGCTGAATTGACGGACTCCGACCTTTCTCCTATCATTGTCGCTTACGAACCGGTCTGGGCGATCGGTACGGGGCGCACTGCGACGCCGGAGACGGCGGCTGAGATGCACGGCGAAATCCGCAGGACAATCGGAGAGATCTGGGGCGGAAAGGCTGCCGCCGCGACCCGCATTTTGTACGGCGGGAGTGTAAAGCCGAGTAACATTCAGGAATTGATGCGTCGTGAGGATATTGATGGCGCGCTGGTTGGCGGCGCGAGTTTGGATCCAGCCTCCTTTGCAGCAATCGTTAAATATTTATGATGATTTTGTTGACCATCGTTCACGTGATCGTTTGTCTCTTTCTGATTCTCGTGGTGTTGCTGCAGCAGGGTAAAAGTGCGGATTGGTCTGGAACGTTCGGCGGCGGGTCGAGTCAGACCGCATTCGGACAGCGAGGTTCCGCAACCCTGTTATCGAAGGCCACGACTGCGGCAGCAATCATATTCATGGTGACGTCCCTGGCATTGACGATCGTTTCAGGACGTTCCGGAAGTCGGTCGGTGGTTCCGGCATCTGTTCCGGCAACCGTTCCGGCAACGACGCCGCCTGGGACGACACCGCCTGCCGAGAACAAGCCTGCGGAGGCAACACCGGCCGCACCGGCGACGGCCCCGCCGGCACAGGCTCCTGCGCCGGCCGCACCGTCAACGCCGACGCCTCCGGCAACGGAGAAGTCCAAGTAAGTTCGATTCGCCGAAGTGGTGGAATTGGCAGACACACCATCTTGAGGGGGTGGCGCCGCGAGGCATGCGGGTTCGAGTCCCGCCTTCGGCATTGTTCTAGATGACTTAACCGTGTTTTGTGACCAAGATTTGGTAAGTAAAGGGCATGGTTGGGCGTGGGTTGGCCACAACCCTGATCACAAGTTTTTTAGTACCATTTCGCAAACGGCCGCGTTACCAACCACACGAGGAGCACACAGCAGGCAGCCAGTGAATAACAAACCCAACTGGCGGGCCTATTGCCTTTTCTGAGGCGCCACCCGACAGCGACTAGCGCTGCTGCACCGCCATAGCCGATGTACGTGACAATGAGAGATTCAATCCCAGAGAGACCGTCGAACCCGACTTCCTGCAGCATCATGAGAGCGTGGACACCGTCTGCTGCATATTGTTCCGAAACTTCGTTGTCACAAGCGTAGCCGTCAATCGATCGAAGGGTTCACCTAACTGTTGGGCATGAGTGGCGGGTCGAAGTTGGGACCTACTGACGCTCACTTCCCACCGCACTTCTCGATCACCTGATCACGGAGTTCCTCGATGGTCTTCTGTGCGTAGGCACCGTACTCTGGGCTTCCTTTGGACCCGACCCAGACCATCTCAAGCTTCAGTTGGAGTTCTCCTTTGTCGTTCGTGATCTCATCGACGCCGACATCTGGATTCTGTTCGGGACTCTCAAGCGACGAGGGGATTGTGAGTATCGCCCAGGGCGATCCGCTTGTAATGCCTGCTTCCTGAACTGTCTTGCATACGCAACGTTTCAATGACACATGTTTTGTTGAGTGGCGAGGGAATGATCTTCGTTGCTGAGATTTCTCGGCCTGGATCGCAAGCTGCAAACATCACTGTGATCAGGAGGAGAGCGATACCACGCTGTAGTCGTTTCATGCTGGCTCGAGTTCGTACTTGCCGTCGGATCGCGGGACCACCTTCATTGGTTGGCCGCGAATGATTCCGTGGGTCGCGCAAGGCGCGTCTTTCAGGTGGGTGTTGAGCCAGTCGATAAGTTCGTCCGATGACGTTGGACGGAGGAGGATGACGGTTTGTGTTCTTCCCACCCCTCTGCGTCGGCCGGATTATGCTGCATCTGCCTAAACCGTTCTCCGGGTTTTGCTCCTACGGCCAGCGACCGAACCGCAACTTCCGCGCTTCGTTCTTCATGGTCCAGAAGTCGTAGTTCCCTACATGATCGTCGGGGTTGCAGCCGGCGATGAAGTACACCACTGTGTGAGGTCCATCTAGCACGGGTACTTGTCTTCCCGCTATGGTCGTATATTCCAGAGTGTTCCGCCTCTACGGTAGACGGTAGTATGCAGTCGCAAGGAGCTTGGAGACATGCCAAATCCTTCAGACGCTTCGGCCTCATTCAACTTTAGGCTGGAGATCAAAACGAACTAGATGGTTTTGCTGTGCTCCGGGCGGTTGCTAGCCGGCGGTTTGAAGTTTTTTATACGACGCTTCCGGGAAGTCGTGTTGCACCCAGCGACGCCGATATTCTTCTGGGCCGAGGGATTCTAGAATGCGACGCGCCGCCGCATATGTCTGGCCGCGTACGTGCGCGATATAGGTCACACCTTCGAGAACCACACGACTTTCTGACTTCGACATGAAGCCCCAAGACGTCCAGTCCTCGTGCCAGACAATACGAACGACGACTTCAGTCTCACCATAGCGCTCGAGCACTAGGTGGTGTTCACCCGGTTCAGTCATGAAAATGATGGTTCCACATTTTGCGCCGTTGGCAATACTGGCGACAACATCGCAGAGCTGATGCAACGAATCGTGGACATACGACGCAGTCATGTCGACGTGCTTACCATTAAGGACGACGCGGCAGGTCGCCCAGCCCGCCTCAGCAACTTCGTATTCCAAACGAAATGACATTGCGCGGCCTATTCTGCCACACGAGTCGTCGACCACATGTTGAACCTATTCCGCAGATATTCACGCACTTGCCCACATCGTAAAGGCAGGAATCATGAGTTCACGTTTGAACCCTTGGTGCTGGAATTCTAGGCGACTAATTTGCCACATCGTTACAATGTCGAGCGATGCCGATCTTCATTCTTGGTCCGATTTGGCTTGTCGTGACTGTCGCGGGGCTTGCCCTACTATTGTTCGCACGCTTTAGGTATCTGTCTCCCTATTTGGTTTTGGGCTCAACCCTAGGATTTATTTTCTCGCTGATCGTATCTACCGGATTGCTCCTGATAGCGGCCTTACTCGGTCGGGCTCTTGAAATCAAGGGCGGCTCCTTCACGGGCATCGCGCTGATACTGATGTATCTCGCTTCAATAGTCATCGGTGGCTTACTCGGGATAGTTGGCGGTTGGTTTCTTGCGCGCAAGGTAAACAAATTCCTCGGTTGGCAACGGACTCAGGCGTCAAGGTGCTAAAAAACTTGAGAGTATTCCCCCGTTTCGGCCTGTTGGGGCTGCTGAGGTGAGGATTGTTGAGGAAGTCGTGTCCTGAATTTTCTCTAGCGTTTGATTGGTCTTATCCAGCACAGTTCGTTTTGAGCCAGAGTTTCGATTCGTGCGTGATGGCATGGCCATGCAAGCAATGACAATTGTCACGAGGCTGCCGAATCGTGAAATGAGGCCAGGGACAAGTTTGCCGGCTTTGCGCTTCTAACTTGGTCTGCTTTTTAGAAAACACCAGTGATCATGGTGGATCCTTCGAGACTCTGGTTGCGACGAACTGACGAGTCTTACGGTCAAATCTAACCTCAGTTGTGTCGGTGGAGCCTCCGCGGCCTGAATAGTCGATTTCGTAGTTCCACAATCCCGGCGCTTTGGGCTTAACGACATCCTCGACGAATAGGTAGTCAAGCCATGTATCCGTCTGTATCCTTGTCCGCCCGCGATATGTCACAGAAAGCTTTATCTGGTAGTTGAGCACGCGATCTGTTTCGGGAACATAACCAATGAGGGTAGTGACGATCGGCATGCACGCCAAGGCGTCGAATAGCGGAAATTGAAGTGCACGTCCTTCGCCCGTGTGATCGCCCAGCTTGATTATTGTCGGCTTGCCTTCAATGTTTGAGACCGTCGAAGTTGTCTGGTAAAAGCGCCCGGGCCGGATCTTCTCGGGTAGATCTAGGGTATCCTTCTTCCAGACATCTCGGATTTCAACTGTGTTTACAATGCGCCGCCGAACGGTGTCGATCAGAGAAACCCGAGTTGGCCCCGGAATGTAACTGCCCCTTGTTTCATCGGGGCACGTGTATGGTTCGTCGGGCTCCCCATTAAACGGATGCATCGTCGGCTTCACCATCCACAGCACGAGCATCCTCTCCGAATAGCCTTCGCCCGACAGTGAGCGAGTTTCAACTATCCGAGCCCCACTGGGAAGTGTCGGCAGATTTTGTGCAGAAGCTGGCGCTGCCGAAAGGGTGCTACCGATCAATATCAGGCAAAGTCTGTGTCTCAGGTGCCCTCCGGTTATGACCAGGCGAATGCCATGACAATATACTGCACTGCCTCGTGCTGGAACTGGATGCCTGACATCATGCGTCCGCCAACCATTGCACCTCCCACGAGCCTCCGCGATTGATCTGCTCACCCATTCCTCAGATGTTGCTCTGAAGTCGGGAAACCGTCGCGCCGGCGAAGTTATTCCGGGACACGAGGACGTGTTCATCGCGTTTGTGTTGTCCACGATCCTGCCACTTTGCTGAACCGGATGCGAAAACAGTTCGACGCGACACGCGCTGTGCTGCCGACATACGCTCGCGTCGTCGGTTCCATCAGCGCCAATTGCGCGGAGGTCGAGAGGCTATATCATGCGGCGCACCGATCGAGGGTGATAGTCCAGAAAGCGTCACAGCATTGAATCTACAGTCTCGATTCCGCGCTTATCCTCAAGCCGGAAGAATCAAAAGACTGGAACTGAGGAGCGATTCGTATGGATTTCCTGGCATTCTTGATGGCCGTGGCGGCGTTGCTTTGGAGTTGGTGGCAAAACGAGCGTATTAAGGAGCTCGAATACAAACAGGGGCTCATGGGACGAGAGGCCGCGCGTCGTCTGGATGATTTGCTACAGCGGATTCCGGCGGTGCCCGTGCGGGAGCCTACCGCCCCCGTGCCGGCTTCGGCCCCTGACTTGCCGGTGGCGTTCGTCGAGGCGCCGCCGCTGATGCAACCTGTGCCGCCGCCGTCGAGGGAGCCGTTAGGGGGGGCCCCCGAAGAACGCAAAGTTGCGCCTGACCCGCCGCCTTACCGGCACATTCCTCCACCACCGGTGACGAAACCCGCTTTCGACTGGGAAGGCCTGGTCGGGGTGAAGCTCTTCTCATGGATCGCGGGTGTCGCCATGGTGTTAGCAGGTGTCTTCTTCCTGCGCTACTCGGTGGAGCATGGATGGTTAAGCGCTCCGATCCGAATGGCGATCGGGCTGCTGACCGGCATCGCGACCCTCGTGGCGTGCGAGTGGCGCGTGGCTCGACGTTATGCGGTTACTGCAAACGCGCTCGACGCGGCGGGGATTGCGATTCTGTTCGCCACATTTTTCGCTGCCCACGCGCGTTGGGGATTGTTGCCTGCCGTTCCGACGTTTCTGTTTATGGCCGCAGTCACAGCACTAGCGGCGGTGTTGTCGATCCGTCACAATTCCGTCTTCCTCGCAATGCTCGGGCTTGTTGGAGGATTCGCCACACCGGCGCTGCTTTCCACTGGAGAAGACCGTGCCCTGAGCTTGTTCACGTACCTACTGCTGCTGAACGCAGGCCTGTCGTGGGTGGCGTACAAGAAGAATTGGCCTTACCTGACCGCCTTGAGCGCTGTGTTCACCACCCTCTATCAATGGGTTTGGGTGATGCAGTTCCTGGAACCCGCCCGCCTGCCTCTCGCTTTCGGAATATTTCTGATGTTTCCGGCGCTCAACCTCGGCGCATTGGTGCTTCGAGGACGGAGCGCCGAAGGTCAGAGTCCGCTGTTTCGGAAGAGTGCGGCGGTCAGTGCCGCACTACCCGTAGTTTTCAGCTTCTATATGGCGGCCGTGCCTGGGTACGGAAACCAATACGGCCTGCTCTTTCTGTTTCTGTTCCTGGTAGACGCGGGACTCACAGCCATCGCGATCAAGCGTGGACCTGAGATTTTGCACCTGGCGGGTTCTGCCGGCGTGTTGCTTACGTTCATCACCTGGATGCAGCGCAGCTACACGAGCCCGGCATGGCCGGCAATCCTGCCGATCGTTGTGATTTTCGTGTTGTTTCACCTCGTCGTCAGTTACCGGGCGAAGTTCAAGGACGTCGGCGCCTTCGGCGTTTTCACCGCACCGATGCTGCTGGTGGTGTTCCCTATACTGATCGGCATTGAGCCTGCAACAGCATCGCTTGTCCCCATCTTCGGCACGTTGTTCGCCTTGATCGCCGCGATTGCCGTTTACTCTGTGGCCCGTGGGGAGAGTGGCGTCCACTATGCTGCCGCCTTCTTTGCAGTGGTGGCGGGCGTGGTCTGGTCCGTCAGGCACCTGACGCTCGAGCGGACGACGTCGGCGCTCGCGTTGTATCTGATCTTCGGATTGCTCTACGTTGCGGTGCCTTTGCTTGCTCAGCGCTGGAGGACGGAGGTGAACCAGCTATCCCTCGTCGTCAGTCACGGTTTGTATCTCGCTTTGGCTGCTCACCTCCTGCTTTTTTTCGTAGCGGTAAGGGGATCGTCCACACCGCCATGGCTCTTCCTCACGGTCGTGGCAATTCTCGACCTTGTAATCGCCGCTGCCGCGTTGATCACGCGCCGGTTTGGCCCGCATCTTGGGGCGTTGGCCGCGACACAGTCCCTGCTGCTCGCGTGGCTACTCGCCTCGCAGACGGCCCCATGGCCGAGCGTGGCTGCGTTAGCCGCTGTGATTGCCACCGGCATAGGCATGGCTTGTTTCGCGATCGGCCGGAAACTGAGCGTTGCCGATTCCGCCCTCATGGGTGCCTCCGGTGTGACTGCCGGGTTTCTTGGGATGGGGGTTCTGGTCGTTGGGGCGAATACACCTGGATCCCCGGGCGTGTTACTGATGGCCATCTCAGCCTCGGCTCTCGTGGCGTCCATTCTTGCTGTGGACAAACTTCTCGACTGGCGGCTTCTTTCTCCGTTTGCCGTCATTTCGGCAGGACTGCTTTTGTTGGTGTGGTCGGTTGCGCCGTTCGCAGCGGAGTCCTGGATCGAAGAGTTGTTGCTCGCGTCTGTGCTCTATGCCTTATTCATGCTTTACCCTCTGTGGTTGGGCCCGGCGCTTAAGAAGGCTCTCTCACCGCTCCTCGGTTCCGTTCTGGCCAGCGTGATATTTTTCATATCCGCGCGAGCCAGTCTGACTGCCGGGGGATTCGGCGACTTCATCGGTTTTCTGCCCGTGTTTCAAGCGCTCCTGCTCGGTGGACTCCTGTGGAAACTTCTCCATCTGGAGGCGCCGGGTGAAAGGGAACTCGGCCGCCTGGCTCTGGTCGCAGGTGCGGCACTCGCATTCGTCACCGTGGCCGTGCCGTTGCAGCTCGAGAAGGAGTGGATCACGATCGGATGGGTTCTGCAGGCAGCGGCCCTTGCCTGGCTATACCGTAGAGTTCAGCACGACGGCCTCCTGATGTGGACAGGCGGTCTTTTGATCGTGGTGTTCGCGCGGCTGGCTCTTAACCCGGCGGTGCTGACGTACCACCCGCGAAGTGCGACGCCAATTCTCAACTGGTACCTCTACACATACCTTGTCTCGGCAGTTGCATTCTTTGGAGTCGCGTGGCTACTCCGCCACCTTAAGCCCACGAGCCGCTTCGGAATCGGGCCGCTGGCTGCGGCGGGCGGCACCGCGTTGCTGTTTCTCCTTTTGAACATCGAGATCGCGGATTTCTATTCGACGGGCGCCACACTGACTTTCGATTTCAGCGCAGGTCTGGGGCAGGATCTGACTTACACGATCGCCTGGGGATTGTTCGCTTTCGCCCTGCTGAGCGCGGGAATCATCCTGGCCCGGAAGCCCGCCAGAACTGCAGCGATCATTTTGTTGAGTGTAACGATCGGCAAATGTTTTCTCCTGGATCTGTCGCGGCTCGATGGCCTTTATCGTATTGGGTCGTTCGTGGGCTTGGCCGTGTGCCTGATCCTGGTGGCGTTGCTCCTTCAGAAGTTCGTGCTGCGCACCGGTGACATGTCGCGAGAGTGACGTGGCGTCGGTGCGAACAGCAGAACATCCAGGCTGAAGGTAACGCGCATCGCAGTTGGTGACTCGCTGCGCCGTGGCCGATAGATGGAATGCAGAACGTCGACTATCGACGCTGCATCCAACTCCGCAGGCGTCGTCACCCTCCGCTGCTCCAGAACGAGAAAATCGTCGGCGAATGCTGCGATCGTGCGTTGGACTCGATCCCGTCCGATGCCGCGCAACTCGATAAGGTCGTCAGGTGCGGGTACGGCGACCAGCAGCCGACCTCTGTCATTGAGAACGCGCCGGAACTCCGGTGCGTTCATGCGGCCGGTGATCGATAGCACCAGCGAGAGCGAGGCGTCGGCGTAGGGGATCGTCCGATCCGCGTTTGCAACCACCCATTCGCATCCCGGATATCGGCGTGCCGCCGCATCGATGGAAGGAATCGAGATATCGACTCCGTGCGCTTTCCATCCGAAACGCGAGGCCAGAGACGCCAGATAGAAGCCATCGCCGCATCCGGCATCAAGAACTTCCGATCCGATCGCTCCGGCAAGGATCGCGCCCAGGCCTTCCAGCATCGGAGCCGTGATGCCGCGGTCGTGCAGCCGTCTGCGCGCCGAAATAGCGAGAGGAGTATCTCCAGGTTGACGTGACCTTCGGTCCTGCGGCTGAAGGAGGTTGATGTAGCCGCTCCGGGCAATATCGAACGAATGGCCATGTGCGCACACGACACGTCGTTCTTCGTGAACCAACGGCAGACGGCATTGCCGAACTGTACAGATCAGCATTTAGATTGCGCCCTCATAATCGTCCCAATATAGGCGCTATCCTTGCCGGATGTCCTGAGTCATTCCCTATAATGGCGCACGATGAAAATGAGTTGGGCACGGGCACACTGGCTCGTCGGTACCGTTACATTGGTTCTCTTTCCGTTGGCTGGCGTGTACATGAAGGAAGTAGCCGGCGTTCCGCATCTGCATGACGTCCCGCGACTCGTGTTTCGCTCTCGCTTTCTCTTCATTCTGCTTATTGCGGTTGCCAATCTTGCCCTGTCTTCGGCGAAGCCGCAGGGCTGGGGACAGCGAATCGCGGCGGCGATTGTTCTCCTGGCGCCCGCGCCGTTGATCGCGGCGTTCTTTCTGGATCCGGACCGCGGACTTTCCGGCAGTCCATGGACTACCTGGACGATGCGCGGTCTGTTTGCAGCGGGCGTGCTGCTGGCGTTGGCGAACCGCAGGAAGAGCTAGCCGGAGCTATGTCTCCATGCCATCTTGAACGCGACGTGTTTATTCGATCTCATTTTTCTGCGGCATGGATCGGTCTCTTCTTGACGTTACCGGCCTTTGCTCAACAACCTGGCGAAACTGCACGCGTCTCCGTGAACCAGGTCTGGAATGCTTTTCCGGACTTCGTCTGCACGGAAAAAATCGTGTCCAGTATGTTGGAGAAGGGCAAGGTCAAAGAGCAGCGCGTCGTGGAGTCCGTCTTCACGGCGCAGCGCAAAACACAAGCCCGGCCAGATGGCACGCCCGTCTATTCGCTCATCGAGTCGCGGGAACTGACAACGATCGATCGTAAGCCGGCCGCAAAAAACGCGACGATGCCTGCGGCGCCCCTGCTCTTCGAGGGTCTTGCCGCGAATATCCTGTTCGTCGCGGATGTCCCAAGGTACTACGGCGGTCCGGGTGAAAACCTGGAAGGCCGTCTTGCGGTCCGGATCGGATTCACAACGCGAGACTCGCGAGAGTTCATCCAGCTGGAATTTCCGGCAGCCGTCAGCAACGTTCAGGTGGACGCGCAATCGACGAAGACGCTCCACGTAGAAAGCAAGTTTGGCCTCCGGTATGGAGGTAACGGAATACCCGTATCGGCGGACTTTCAGAGCATCGATATAGACGGGAAACCGTACTGGATGCCGCGCCTGTTGAAGGCTGAGACGGTAACTGCGAAGGGCGCGACACTCACGTATACCGCCGAATATGCGGACTGTAAAAAATTTGAGGTCAGCGTGCAGATCCGCGCAGTGCCGGATGCCCCCGATAATCCTCCCCAGTAACAGAGCAACGTTTAGTAGAATGTGGTTTTGACGCAGCCACACCTTTAATGAACACCCGCAACTGGAAACTCGGCTTCAGCCTCGCGCTGCTTACCGCTCTTCTCTGGGGTCTTCTTCCGATCGGTCTCAAGGTCGCGCTGGCCGAACTCGATCCGTGGACGATCACGTGGTGCAGATTTGCCGGAGCGGGTCTCTTGATGGGCCTGCTTCTCGCAGTCCGTCGGCAATTGCCGACCAAAGAGCATTTTGACAGCGGCTCGCGACGCTGGCTGGTCGTCGGGTCGCTGGGCCTTACAGGGAACTATTGCCTCTACGTTCTCGGACTCAGTTACAGCTCACCCGCGGCTACACAGGTCGTGATGCAGATTGCCCCGCTCCTGCTGCTCGTCTTCGGAATGTTTTTCTTTCACGAACGGTTTTCTCCTCTTCAGTGGTTTGGCTTCGCCACACTGGTCTTTGGACTGATGGTGTTCTTCAACCGCCGGTTGCCGGAGCTATTGCATCCGTCGGAGGACTGGTCGCTCGGTATCCTGCTGACGATCTGCAGTGCAGTCAGTTGGGCGGTTTATGGAGTGAGTCAGAAGAAACTCCTGGGAAAGCTCAACTCCGCGCAAATTCTTTTTCTGATTTACATCATCGCCACGGTGGTTCTGTTGCCGACCGCGCACTTCGGAGCGCTCCTCCAGGTGAGTGCACCAGTTCTGCTCGCTATTCTGTTCGGCGTCGCAAATACCGTAGTCGCCTACGGTGCTTTCGGTTTTGCTCTGGAAGTCTGGGAAGTTTCGCGCGTGAGTTCCGTTGTCGCGGCGGCGCCGCTATTCACCCTCGCCGGATCCTCCGTTGCGACATATGCCGCAATTGCGTGGGTTACACCCGAAACATTGAACGTGCTCAGTGTGGCTGGGGCTCTTTGTGTTGTGGCCGGAAGCATGGTCAGCGCGCTGGGAAGCCGACGGATTCCACGGACGGGAAACTAGTACCGCGGATTACGCGGATGAAGCGGATTACACGGATTAAATCCGCGCAATCCGTTTTTATCCGCGTAATCCGCGGTTAAAAAACTGCTAGTGACCGGGGAGAAGTGTGGGCTAACGGATTGTCTTAACCAGGCTCGCCCCGCCAATCTGGTCCATCTGGCGCAGGATCCACTGCTGCCTCTCCCGAACATAAGGACCGGGCGATTTCACACTGTAACGTCGCGGGCTTGGCAGGACTGCGGCGAGCAGCGCGGCTTCCGATGCGTTCAGTTTCGAAGCAGGTTTACCGAAATAGCGCTGCGCCGCCGCTTCGACGCCGTAGACGCCATCGCCGAATTCCACGACATTGAGATAGGTCTCCAGGATTCTTCGTTTGTTCCAGAAGACCTCCAGCAGGAGCGTGAAGTAAGCCTCAAAACCTTTCCGAACCCATGAACGCCGGGACCACAGAAAAACGTTCTTGGCCGTTTGTTGGGTGAGGGTGCTCGCGCCTTTGGTGCGAGCACTGCGTTCGTTGTGGTCGAGTGCCTTTTGAATGGCTTTCCAGTCGAAGCCGGAATGCTGAAGGAAGTTCTGATCTTCCGACGCGATAACGGCTGCGCTCATTGCCGGCGAAATTTTGTCGAAGGCAACCCAGTCGTAGGCTGGAGAGTATTTGCCTTCGCGGAAGAACGACTCGATACGGCGCTCGATCATCAGGGTCGTCGCGAGGGGCGGAAGAAATCGCAGAGCAACGACAGGAAGTACGGTGACGATCAGAAATAGCAGGATGAATTTGAAAGCCCAGATCCGGATGCGATGGAAAAGAGGTCTTACTGCCATGCTCGGGTCGAGGTTAAGGCAGAAGCGACGTGACGTCAAACGCTGCGTGTATAATGACTGCCATCCTGTTCGAAAGGTAGTTCATGAAGTGGCGCACTGTTAAGGCCGGGCTTCTGACTTTTTTGCTGGCCAGTGCGGCCGGAAGTCAGGGTTCTTATGATCCGCGTGTTGGAGATAAACCTGACGCGGAGTTCCAGATGGCGCGAGTCATCTATCCAACGAACGCCAGGGCAGGATCGCACGGTACTATTCAGCCGATGTGGGCCGTCGATTATCCGCTGGCTGAAGCACACTTTCTGACCGCCCTTGCCCGTTACACCCGAATAGATGTCGCAAAAGACAGCCGCCATCTGGACCTGAACGACGATCGCCTGTTTCAATATCCGTTCCTCTTTCTCCAACAACCGGGTTACTGGTATCCGGGCGAACACGAAGTGGCGCGACTTCGAGAGTATTTGCTGCGCGGCGGGTTCCTCTTTCTCGATGACTTTCACGGCGGGGATTGGGGCGCCTTCGAAGATGCGATCACCCGCGTCTTGCCGGAGTACAGGATCGAGGACATTCCGAAGGACGACGCGATCATGCAGATCTTCTTCGTCATAGATCAGCGCACGCAAGTTCCCGGCGACCGGCATTTGAGGCGGGGATTCAATGGGGAGGTCGTGGTCAACATGCCTCCACCGGCATGGCGGGGGATTTATGACGATCATCATCGCCTGATGGTTATCGCGAATTACAACCAGGATACCGGCGATGCGTGGGAACACGCCGACGATCCCGAATATCCGTTGCCGATGACGGCGTTCGCGTATCAGATGGGAACCAACTACATTCTCTACGCGCTGACGCATTAGCCTCTTGCCCTCCTAAGTTAGGAGGGCAGCGTGATCGAAGATCACGCGGGGGGTGGTTCCCAAACTGCAATGCGTCGGGTATGAAAAACCGGCGCCTGATTCACAATTTGCAATCCGTCAACACCCGCCGACGTCAGCTTCGACGTAATCTCACGCCAGCAGAGGCTTTGTTGTGGAACTGCTTGAAGAAGTCCCAGGTCGAGGGAAAGAAGTTCCGACGCCAACACAGCATAGGTCCGTTTATTGCCGACTTTTATTGTCCGGAATGTCGCGTCATTGTCGAACTTGATGGCTCAGTGCACTCGGGGCAGATGGCCTCCGAGCGGGACGACAAACGAACGGCGTTCCTGGAACGCTTTGGTATCCAGGTTCTGAGATTCAAGAACGATGATGTCATTCAGAACCGCGAATGGGTTGTGGAAGTGATTCGGGCTGTGCTCAAAAGCCGGGCGTGATCTTCGATCACGCTGCGGGAAAACTCGTGGGTAAGAGCGCTTGCCCTCCTGAGTCAGGAGGGCAGCGCGATCGAAGATCGCGCGAGGGGTGGTTCCTGAGCCATTCCTCCAGGGTTTGCCCAGGGGAACCACCCCTCGCGCCGCCCTTCGGGCAGCGCTGCCCTCCTAACTTAGGAGGGCAAGGAGTCCCGCCCTACAGCTTCTCCTTTACGATCCGCGCGAGCGTGGGCCCGATCTCCCGGTCCTTAAAAAAGAATCCCGAAGCCAGAAGTCGTGCGGGAATCACGCGAGTGCTCGCCAGAAGCAACTCCTCTCCCATCTCTCCGAACAGCATTCGAACCGCGAACGCTGGCATGGGCAACACCGTGGGTCGGTGAAGCGCTGCGCCGAGGGCCTTCGTAAAGACCGCGTTAGTGACTGCGGCCGGAGCGACGGCGTTGGTCGGACCTCGGAGGCTCTCCGTGCGGACTGCGTGTGCGAATGTCCGGCAGAGATCTGTTATCGAGATCCAGCTCATATACTGTTGTCCGTCGCCGAGCTTGCCGCCAACGCCGAACCAGAAGGGAAGGAGCATCTTTCGTAATGCGCCGCCGCGAGTGCTCAACACGATCCCCGTCCGGACGTTCACCACACGAATCCCTTTGTCCGTAGCGGGTTGAGTGGCCGCCTCCCACGCGCGGCAAACTTCACTGAGAAATCCGGTTCCGGGCGCGCTTGTTTCCGCCAGCGTCTCGGAGCCTCTGTTGCCGTAATAGCCAATCGCCGACGCGCTCACGAGAACACGAGGTGGCTGTTGAAGCCTTGTGACAGCCTCCGCGAGGAGTCGCGTTCCATCGGATCGGCTTCGCAGAATCTTTTCCTTGCGAGCGGCTGTCCAGCGCCCGGCCGCGATGCTTTCTCCGGCGAGATGAATCACCGCGTCGAATCCTTCAATCGCGGTAAGGTTGATGGTGCCGGCAGCGGGATCCCACACGATGTCCGACGCCTCGCGCGCTTTGCGACGCACCAGTCGCGAGACTTCATGACCTTCGGCCTTTAAGACGGGGATCAACGCGCTACCGATCAGTCCCGTCGCACCAGTCATTAAAATCCTCATACCGAAGAGTTTCTCACGAAACTTCCGGCTGGTTGACGGGAAGCCTTCACGGCATATCTTATGAAGACACGCCATGGGCTACGAACCTTTTGTCCTGCCGGTGGCACAGCCTCCGGCAGATCATGATTTGCTCGATGCTTACTCTGAAGCCGTCATTGAAGCGGCTGGCCGCGCGAGTCCGTCTGTCGTGAATGTTGAGGTAAAGCAGGGTCAGAATCCGCGGGGCTCCGGATCGGGGTTTGTCTTCACTCCCGACGGTTTCATTCTCACAAACAGCCACGTTATCCACGGAGGCACCAGCATTCGTGTTGGCTTTCCGGATGGAAGGCGTTTCATCGCCGACTGTGTCGGTGAAGATCCCGCGACGGACCTCGCGGTACTTCGCATCAGCGCGTCAGGTCTTGTGCCTACAACCTTCGGCAAGTCCGCCGGCCTTCGCGTGGGCCAAGTCGTGATCGCTATCGGCAATCCTTATGGATTTCAATGCACGGTGACTTCAGGCGTTGTCAGCGCGCTTGGACGCTCGTTGCGATCGCAGTCCGGCCGTCTGATTGACAACGTGATCCAGACGGACGCTGCCCTGAACCCCGGAAATTCCGGTGGCCCCCTCATAACATCGCGTGGCGAGGTTGTGGGTGTGAACACCGCGATCATTCCTTCCGCTCAGGGCATCTGCTTTGCGGTCGGAATCGATACCGCAACCTATGTGGCGGGCCGGTTGATCAAGGATGGGAAAATTCGGCGAGGCTATATCGGAGTCGCCGGGCAGAACGTTCCACTCAACCGAAGAATTGTGCGTGGGCACAACCTGAATGTCGACAGCGGCATCTTTGTTGTTTCAATGGAGCCTGGAAGTCCGGCATTGCGCGCGGGTGTGCGGGAAGGCGACATCCTTGTCGGCTTCGACGGCCAACCTGTTGCAGACATCGATGGGCTGCATCGTCTGCTCACCGAGAACCGGCTGGCCGTTTCCACGGCTCTCACGCTGGTGCGCGGCACGGAGAAAGTTGAAGTGGAAATTGTGCCGGAGGAGCTGCGGGCCTAGATAGTTATCCGCGCAATCCGCATTCATCCGCGTAATCCGCGGTTACAACACGTCGGGATACTTTTCCGGATCGGTTTCCCGCATCATCGCGTAAATGGTTTCCACGATCTGCTCCCGATTCGGCTTCGAGAAATAGTCCCCGTCTGATCCGTAGGCCGGCCGATGGGGCTTTCCGGAAAGTGTTCGCGGCGGAACGTCGAGCCACTCGTACGCGCCTTGTCGTTCGAGAACGTCCTGCATCATGTAAGCAGTCGCCCCGCCAGGGCAGTCCTCATCGAGAAAGAGCACACGGCTTGTCTTCTTGATGGATTCGAGAATGACGTTATTGAGATCGAACGGCAGCAGGGTTTGGACGTCGATGATCTCGACGTCAATCTTTAATCCCTCCAGCAGCGTTGCAGCCCTCAGCGCGATCTCGCAGCATGCGCCATAGGTCACAAGGGTGACGTCTCCGCCGTTGCGAAGAATC
>Ga0111538_10003042_pt1 | contig 23496 bp, 16 predicted proteins | sample SoiMethybrSBSTD1_FD_79669 | JGI IMG/M metagenome (GOLD analysis project Ga0111538, IMG submission 79669) | Bulk soil microbial communities from a Populus tree surrounding site in Tennessee, USA - Soil MetaG P. TD hybrid SBSTD1 (version 2)... | ecosystem: Environmental > Terrestrial > Soil >...
AATTTGCCGCTAAAATCGGCCTCGTGCTCGAGGAATCCGACGAATCGTTGTGATGGCTGGAAATAGCCGGCGCGCGCTCGATCGGCTCCACCAGCCTTCGCGGTCCCCTCTTGCAGGAGGCCGGCGAACTGACGGCCATCTTTGCGGCGTCAACCATCACCAGCCGCGCATCACTTGGTCGCAGGAACCAATGAGAGAATCTGCAATTCGCTCTGCAATCTGCAATCTGAAATCTGCAATCCACTCTACACTCTGCCCTCTGAAATCTGCACTCTCAGCGAAATGACGCTTGTCTTTTACATCTCCGGCCACGGATTCGGCCACGCGTCGCGCGATCTCGAAGTCATCAATGCCATCTTCCAATCTCGGCCAGACGTCCGCATCGTCGTGCGCTCGTCGGTGCCACGATGGTTTCTGGAAGCCTCGGCTCTCGGACCGGTCGAGATTCAGCAGGCCGACACCGATACCGGTGTCGTCCAGATCGATAGCCTGCATCTGAACGACGACGAAACCGCGCGAAGGGCGGCTGAGTTCTACAGCGATTTCGATCGGCGAGTGCGGGAGGAGGCTGACTGGCTGCGCAAGCTCGAGGCACAGGTCGTGGTCGGCGACATCCCTCCGCTGGCCTTCGCCGCCGCACACGAGGCTGGCATTCCCTCGGTGGCTCTCGGTAACTTTACGTGGGATTGGATTTACGGCGGATACCCAGAGTTCGAACGTCTGGCACCTGGAGTGATTGCAACCATCGGAAGGGCCTATGGGCTCGCGACAATGGCGTTGCGACTGCCGTTTCCTGGCGGCTTCGAGACCATGCGGCCGGTGACGCGTGACATCCCGCTGATCGCGCGACGCGCCCGTCACACCCGTGAGCATGTGCGCCGCGTCCTCGGATTCGAGGGCGCCGACCCAATTGTCCTGGCGTCATTCGGCGGACACGGGCTCGAGCTGCCTTATTCTGAAATCGCTGCGCAACGGCGATTCACGCTGGTGCTCACCGACTACGAAGCCGGGCCCAAGGACCGGACCTCCGACCACCTGCGGCTGTTCACGCTGCAGGAGCTCGCCGCTTACGATCTTCGATACGCAGATCTCGTGACGATGGCCGATGTGGTGGTGACCAAGCCCGGGTACGGGATCGTGTCCGAGTGCATTGTCAACGGCGCCGCGCTGCTCTACACGTCCCGCGGCCGTTTTCCGGAGTACGACGTGTTCGTCGAAGAAATGCCGCGTGTGATGCGGTGCCGCTTCATCTCGCCCAAGGAGTTGCTTGCTGGTCGCTGGTCCGAGCCGATCCACGCGTTGCTTCAGCAGCCCCAGCCCACGGATCATCTGGAGATGGATGGGCACCCGGTCGCCGCCGACGCCGTTCTTCAGGCCGCCGCGTCGGGCTAATCCGGTGACGCAGTTGCCGTGATTGAAGCCAGCCGCGCGTCAATAGAGCCAGACCCGGCCCCCCGCGGGAAGCCTGAGGCCCGCTTGCGGTGACACCTGCTCGACGCCGAACAACCACTGACGCTGGGGCCGCATCACGTAAAGACGCATCCCCTCTGACCATGAGGACACACTCCGAATCGCGCGCGCCTCGCCGCAAAGGATGTCCTGCCAGGCATGCCGCCACTGAGAAGGCTGAATGTGAACCGGATCGAAGCCGTACCATTCACTTTTCAGCTGGAAGAACCGGAGCCCGCGGGCGGCGGCCAGAGACGCCAGGCCCTCGTTGACCTCGGCCGCTCGGTCCGCCACCTGCACAAGAGAGAGCCGGGAGCTGGGAAAGAGAACGGATCGAAAGAATAGAAACCTCGCGTTTGAAAGCCGTCGGATGTTTCCGAGCGGGAGGTCGGTCAGGATCACGTCCGACGTGATCCGCTGCAGACGATCGGCGGTCTCATCGACCCAGTCGACGATCTGGGCAGGCGAATAGCCGTACAAGATATCGTTGCCGACGTCCGTCATCAGAGCACGTGCAGAGGCTGGCGGGAGACGGGCGAGCGTGTCCCACAGATCCGACTCGAGGATTCCGGGCAACGTCCGGCCGATGAACCGGCTCTGGGCCCCGTACGATCGACCGTGTCCGAGTGCCGCGATCACCTCAACCTCGCGCCCCCACACGGTTCGAGCCGTCGAGACGACAGCCTGGAAACCACGAGTCAGATTGCTCGCACCAACGGCGATGACACGCGTGATTGCATTGCTCATTGGTTTGGTACAGTGTTGCACGATCAGCAACACGCGTCGCGCGTGAAGATTCACTCGCATTGACACCAATCACATCCGAACACGTCTCGCACAATCGGGTGACCTTGGCGGCTCTTGCAATTGTGGCCGCGGTGCCACGGACGGCATGGGCACACCGGGGGGCGTGGACGGACGGGGACGCTGAGGAGTATCTGTTGCTGGCCCGATCGATCGTGTCCTCGGGCAGATTCAGCTACGACGGAGTATCACTTTCGAGTTATCGGCCGCCGCTCTATCCCGGACTGCTGGCGGCAGCGATGAGATTGTCGTCGCATCCTATCGAGGTCGTCCTGGCGCTTCAGTGTATGCTCGGCGTACTCACGGTTGTCCTCACCCATGAACTAGCCCGAAGGGTCTTCAACCAGCGGGTCGCCTTGATCAGCGGTACGCTGCTCGCCCTCGCCCCGATGACGTCGCGATACGTCGCCACCGCCCTGACGGAAACATTGTTTACGTTCCTGATGGTGCTGGCGATGTGGGCGTGGCAAGAACGTGCGAAGGCGATAGCCGGCGTCGGGCTCGGCCTCGCAGTCCTTACGCGCGCTTCCCTGCTGCCCTACATCGTCGTCATTCTGGCGTTGGCTGCCATTCCTGCTTTCCGTCGCCAACGGCGAACCATGCTCACGATCGGCGTCGTCGCAGTCGTGACGATCGCCCCCTGGGTGATCCGGAATGTCTACGCCACCGGTCGCGTGACTGTCGCAGATGCGGGCTGGGGGGCCAACCTTCTTTACGGCACGGTGGATCTTCCCAGAGGCGCCAATCCGTGGACGCAGATCCTGTCAGCGACTGCCGATCTCAACCTCCCTCACGAACCTACCGCAGCCGCTGAACACGCGGCGCGCGACGCAGCGCTCGAGCGTATCCGCGCCAATCCAATTGGATGGGGTCTGACGCGACTGCGTCAATTCCCGCGCCTGCTGCTGGATTCGGGCGACTATTTTCCCCTGCAGGCGAACACGCGGTCGTTTCGCGAGGCGCTATCGACTCAGCACTGGGACACCGTCGTGCTCAAGATCGGCTTCATGGCCGGCAACGCCATCCTCTTTCTCCTCGCAGCCTACGGACTGTGGCTGCAGCGCGGGCGGCTCCAGGACATCGCGCCGCTCTGGACATTTCCTGTGTTCCTACTGGTCGTGCAGCTGCCCATGTACGCCGAGCCGCGATACGGAATGCCATTGGTCCCTTTCTTCGCGATCCTCGCGGCGGCGGCGGTAGACGCGCAGTGGGCGGCCGGGCAGCCGCCAATGACTGCGCCCGATCGGTCCGGCTGAAGCCGGACACTACGTACGAGCGCGCCTGACGCGCGGACAGGACTTCAGTTGCACGGAACCGCGGCGTCCACCTCACACGGCACCGGGAGCCGCAGCGCGATGTCTGCCCTCGCGCATGTCAGCAGACCCCTCGCGTCGTCGTCAAAGACGATCTGGCCCGTCGCTGTTCCGCCGATCTCATTCGGGAGGTTCGGCGAGGTCTGCGCCGACACCGATGCGGCGCTGCCTGATGCCACGCCGGCGAAGCCGACGCGGGCTCCCGAGGACGCAAAGGGCCGGTGATCAGCTCCGCTACCGACGAGAGTTCCAGCAACGGGAACTCCAGCCACCCGTGTGTCGGCGACCTCGTGGAAACGGAACTCCACGGTGCCGTCGAGCGCGGACTCGGAACGTGCGACCCAGTCGCGCCCTTCGTGCGCAAGCGTCACCACTATCCCAACGCCAGGTCTGATGTCCCCGGCCGCGCACGCGACCGGATTCACCACGAGCATGTAGTCGCCGATGGGCATATCCAACTGTTTCACGCTCGGATCAGAAAGACCGCAGCAGATCGCTAGCAGGCTGCAACAGGCGATCGACGCTTGACGAATCATGACAACCCTCATCTCCGCAGCGCGTAGAAACCGGATGCCGAGCTCGCGACAAACAAGCGGTGCCCAGCCGGAAGAACGGGGAATGAGAACGCCCCAGCCGCCTCACCCGTGCGCCAGCGCTCGACACCCGTGACCGCGTCGAACGCGACAAGGTTTCCGCCCAGGTATGGCGCGTAGACCGACTGGTCGTCGCTGCTGATATTGAAGGCGACCGAGATGTACCGAGGCCCGGCGCGCCGCCAAACCTCGCGACGCGTGTCGATGTCGTACGCGGTGACGAACCCGGTGAGCGAGCCCGCAAACAGCAGGCGGCCAGTGCGCGCCAGTGGCCGGAAGTCGAAATCTGGCGAAACCAGGTAGTCGGCTGGCAGGCCGCTGAGCTTCGGAATCGACCACCGAATCGAGCCATCGGTCCGATCGAAACAATAGATGAACCCATAGCCCGTCGCCGCGACGACCATGTCGTCAATCAGAAGCGGGTTACCAGCGGCGTTCGTGCCCAGTGACCCATTCGATGGACGCGGAAACGCGGTGCGCCAGCGCTCGCTCCCCGTGGTCGCATCGAGCGCGACGATGCCACCGCCATTGGGAGCGGTCGAAACGGTATACCCGGCCACTACCAGGTCTTCGTCCGCTATTGGTTCGTAAACGACCGTTCGCTGATCGTCAGCGACCACGGCCGTCCATCGCGGTGCCCCACTCGCGCCGTCAATGGCATACACACGCCCAGAGGGCGATCCCGCGTATATGCGGCCGCCGACCGTGGACCCGAGGTAGATCCCAGCGCCATAGCCATTGGCCGGCGCGAATCTCCAGCGCGGTGCGCCCGTCATCCGGTCGAACCCAAAGATGTCGTAGTCTCCCGCAACGACGTTCTGACCCGACACCAGCACTGTCGCTCCGTTGGGATTCGGTCCGCTTCCGCCGGTTGGTCGTTGCCAGCGAATCGTGCCGGTGCCCGCATCGATCGCGAGCACGCGGTGGTCTTTCGAGAGGAAATAGACCGTCGTGGCGTCGGCCGCCGGCCGTCCCCATCCTTCACCCTTCAGATGCCAGTACGGTGCGGCGGTGGGATCGGATCCGGAGCGCAGCACCGCTCGTTGAGCGGTCAGGGCGGCGTAGCCCAAAACTACGCACGCCCCGACTGCGGCGATTGCACCAACTCGATGCGTCATCGTTCATCCATTTTCAAGAGCTCTACCACGGAGGACACGGACACGAACCGAGGCCACGGTTGACAAATTGGAGAGAGCCGTGACCTCCGTTGCCACCGTGTCCTTCGTGGTAGCGCTTTTCTCGAACTGTCTTCAATAATTCGTCGCGGTTGCCCAGATCGGTGGACCATCCGCGGAGTAGATCACCAGATTTCCGTCGCTCTGCATGACCAGGGACGCGCCGTCGTTCCCCCACGTACCCGAAGACCAGACGTAGTTCCCGTCGGCATCGAGCATCACAAGGTTCCCATCCCCCTGCATCGTCACGGTTCCGGGATTCGAGCCCCCGGTATTGGTCGCCCAGAGCACGGACTGCTCGTCGCGCAGCAAGACGAGGTTGCCGTCGCTCTGGTAATAGAGCCTGAAGCGCCCGTTCGAGGACGTCAGCCAGTTGTCGTGGTAGAGCACGCCGAACGGACCGAGCACGTCGCTACTACCCGATTCGGGCGGCGCAGGCGGATCAGGCGGCGTTGGAGGTTGCCGCGGTTGCACCCCCATCACGTCGTGCAGCGTCCAGAAGATGGCGTCACCGCTGTATCGGGTTTCGAACGTGTGCGACGCGCCGTAGAAGACGGCGTTGTAGGCCCCCGGATAGATCTGGCTGGTCCAGGGCACCAGGGAATCGTTGGCCAGGCAGTCGGATCCCCGCGCAGGCCCTGTCGACGAAACCAGGCTGCACCACGTCAACTCGACTTCGTTGATCCACTGACCCAGCTCCATCATGCGATTCGACTTCTCACTCGCGTCGAAAAGCCCCATGGGATCGCTGGTGTCAGCGTTTCCCAGCACGTAGGCGCCGTAGTAGTAGAGATATGCGCCGGCGACATGCAACGCCCACGCGGCCTGATCCGCGTACTCGGGTGGCACCGCCAGCCGAACGGGTCCTCCGAAGAGATAGTTGTACGGAATATTGACGATGCCGACTCGGTGCGGGACAACCTGGGCTTCCCTGCCGACGTTACCGTCGCTGTTGAGCGCGCCGAGGTATGGCGACGGCGGCCGCATCTGTGTCAGGACGGGAGCGCCCGCGTCGAAGCCCAGGACATACAGCAGCTGGTAAGTGGCATACCCGGTGAACCATCGGACCCACGAGAGCGCCTGATCGGAAACGGCCCAGGCCACCCACTGCAAATGCTGGTTGTAGGGCGTTCCGAAGGCGCTGATGATGCCGGCGTCGAGGAACCGGGCCGAATCGTTGAAGTTGACCCAGTCGTACAAGTGATTGACGAAGGGCGCGCCCTGGTGAGGCGTCCCGATGGTCGCCAGCCCGGCGAGCCCGTGTAGCTTGCTCCACTCGCGGGCGACGACGCCGCCGTTGCTGTGTCCAAACGCGATGGTGTGCGGCGGCAACCCTCCAGTCTGGGGATTGTTCTGCAGCTCGATGGCCTGATGCTGATAGGGCTGCGCCCACGACTGCGTAGGCGTGAAGACGTCGACGGCGAGCTCCTGCGACACGCGGGCGGCAGCGTCGTTCCAGGTGTCGCCGCTCGAGTGCAGGCCGTGGACAAACACGACTGGTTGCTGGCCGAAGAGAGGTGCCGGCACGGTGGCGGTGAGCAGGCTCACGAGGCAGCCAAAGATGATCGAGCGATGCTGAGATGTCATGGCTCACCACCTTCGCTCCACGCGGACGCTGGTGTATTCGGTATCAATGATCGAGCGCTCACCCGTCACGTCCGAGAGGATCTGTTCGGCATGAACCGCCCGGCGGACGAGCGACCCGTCGGCCGCCGGCTGGTAGGCGATCGTGCTGTGCGACAGCAATTTGCCGTCGCGAAGGGTGTTGACTTCGAGCGGCACGGCGGATTCGGCGTCGGCGAGGACTTCGAGCAGCTTGCTGCCGTCGTTGCTGATGAAGCGGTCGAGTCCTCTTACTTGCCCGCGCCGAACGAATTGCCGCTGCAGGCGTGCGCGACGCGCGGATCGCTCCTGAGGCGTCGCCACAAACGCGGCCAACCAGCCGCGCTCCGCACTTCCGACAAACCGGCGTGGCAGTGGAAGGTCAGGCCGCTTCGCGCCAGGCTCGAACCCGGGAGCCGCTGCTGCGGCTGATCCAAGCTGACGAAGGCCCGATTCCGTCAGCTGTCTCATCCGATCCACCGACGCGGCGTGCACCCTCCGGCCGTCTCTCCCGAAGATTCGCAGTGGAGAGCCATCCTCGTCGTCCTCGATACGGGCGATTGCGTACGGGTTGTCGATTGTTTGCCTCGCGCCCGCCGGGCCGACGGTCAGCTTCCGGTCGGCAAAGGCCATCACTGTCTTCCAGCCCGCGCCAGATTGCGACCGCTCCCACCGATACTGCAGCGGAGCCGTGGGCACGGCGACAGGCGTGCCGTCGGCCGTTAGGCGCCCAGCGCGGACGGTCACGTCGGCGATGAACGCGTTCCATTGAGTCGAGGACAACGCCATGCTCGCGCCGGTCTGCGCCGTGGCTCTGAGCCCGCCGACGCCTGCCGCGGCCATCACCAGTGCGATGACCCATCCGAGAACGATTCTTCCTTGCTTCTGCACGGGAACCTCCGCACGGCGCCTCTGTCAATCTGTGACCTGACACGCTGGCACCGGCGGCGCTGTCCCCATTTGGATGCTCGCATCGTCTGGCGCCGCGAACAATGCGGATCGCAAGCGGCGCATTGCTTTTTGTGCAAAAGAGCGGTCGGGGTTAGAGGTTAGAGGTTAGCCGTACTCGTAGCGCAGGACTTTAGTCCTGCCGTCTGGCTACTGCGATTCACGCTGGCGGAGTTTGAAGCGCTGAATCTTGCCAGTCGCCGTCTTTGGCAGTTCGGGAAGGAACTCCACCCACCGAGGCCGCTTGTAATCGGCGAGGCTGCCTGTCGCGAACAACTGAAGGTCGCGAGCCAGCGTGTGGTCAGAGACCACGCCCGCTCGGAGCACGACATACGCCATCGGCTTCACCAGACCATCGTGATCCTCACGACCCACAACCGCGCATTCCTGAACTGAAGCGTGGGCGAGGATGGCATTCTCGACTTCGACGGGACTCACCCAGATGCCACCCACCTTCAGCATGTCGTCGCTGCGACCCGCGTACCAGAAAAATCCGTCGGCATCCTGCTGATACTTGTCGCCCGTCCTGATCCATTGACCGCTGAATGTTTCCGCGGTTTTCTCTGGCCTGTTCCAGTAGCAGTCGCATGTGGAATCGCCGCTGATCAGCAGATTCCCGATCACGCCGACGGGCACCGGTGCGTGCTGCTCGTCCACCAGCCGAGCCTCGTAGCCGGGCACGATCCGCCCGCTCGATCCGGGCCGAACCTCGCCTGACCGATTCGAGATGAAGATGTGGAGGACCTCAGTGGACCCGATGCCATCGAGGATTTCGACGCCGAAGCGTTTCCTGAATCGTTCGAACAACGCGGGAGGCAGCGCTTCACCGGCGGAGATCGCCTGCCGCACGCTCGTCAGGTCGTAATCACGCCTGCCAGCTTCGGGCTCGCGCGCGAGCATCATTCCGTACCCGGTCGGCACCGAATAGAACAGGGTCGGTCGATGGCGTTCAATCGCGTCGTAGATGTTCTGAGCGGTCGGCGCTCCCGGCCACAGAATCGCCGTGCCTCCGGTTCCCAGTGGCACGTACATGGCGTTGCCGAGACCGTAGGCAAAGAACAGCTTGGCCGCACTGAAGCTGCGATCGTCCTCAGTGATTCCAAGAATCCCCTTCCCGTAAAGCTCGGTGGACACCACCATGTCGTGCTGGAGGTGGACGCATCCCTTGGGAGAACCGGTGCTGCCAGACGAATACAGCCAGAAGGCCACGTCGTCTCGGCTGGTATCTTCGGCCGTCAGCTCCGGGAGCCCGTCGGCCAGGAGCTGCGCGAATGCGGTGGTGCCGCCGGGCGCGTCGCCGATGACCACGATGTGACGAAGATGCGGGAGTTCCGTTCTTGGAATCGCGAGGATCTGCGGCAGCAGCGCCGCACTGACCACCAGGACCCTGGCGCACGAGTCATTCAGGAGAAAGGCGTACTCGCCCGGCTTCCACAGCGTATTCGCGGGAATCGGGATCGCCCCAATCTTGATCGCGCCGAAGAACGTGTAGATGAACTCCGGGCCATCGAGCGCGAGCAGCAGCAGCCGCTCCCCGGGACCGAGCTCGAGTCGCTTGCGCAGAGCGTGGCCGCAGCGATTCACTCGCTCAGCGAGTTGCCGATAGGTGACCTCATCGTCGCCGCACACGATCGCCACACGATCGGATCGTCCTTCACGCAGGTGACGATCGACAAAGTACTCAGTCGCGTTGAATCTGAGCGGCACACCCAGGTCCGCCGCCGTCAGTGTGGCGCTCGGCACTAACCCTCGGTGCGGACGTACTCGAAGTTGACGGGATGGCGATGCACGCCGCGCGGCGGCGGGGCGATGTAGTTGGCGAACGTACCCGTGTCGTAGACCGGGTTGGTCATCAGATTTTCAAGGAACGCCTTGTCGGCCGGGGACGGCAGCCATTCATACTTGCGGGCTTCCCACGCCTCATTCGAGAGTGGTGCGCCGTGCACGTCGAAGTGCGCGTTCGAGTAAAAGCCGATCTTGCGATTGAATTTTCGATCCGGCAGCGTCAGTCGATCCGACAGGCCATTGGCCGCGATCACCCGGTTCCAGCGCTCGACGCCCCGCGCGCAGTCGGCGTAATACCAATCCCGCAGCAGCTCGTTCATCGCCTGTCGAACCGGCACCACCTGCGGGACAATGCGGCCGTCCTGCAGCGACTCGACGGTATACGACCCCTCCAGGGCCAGATGATCGTCGTGACGTTCTTCGTGGGCGCGCCCCTTCAGGCCGTTTGAAAAGTAGAAGGCCGCATTCGACGACACTTCACTCCCGTGCAGATCGAGGCTCGCGCTGATCCAGTAGTTGAGCGACTTTTGCAGCAGCGGCAGATCGATGCCGCCGACGCTGCGGACGTCCTCGGCCAGGCCGGTCTGCGCCTTCATGAGCTCGCATGTTCGCTGGACCATTCGTGAGACGCCGCTTTCTCCCACGAACATGTGAAATGCTTCCTCCGTCAGCATGAAGCGCGTCGTCCGCGACAGCGGATCGAAGGCGCTCTCAGAGAGAGACAGCAGCTGCGACTTGCCGTCCCGATCGGCGAACATGCAAAACATGAAGAAGTCCAGCCAGTTCTCGATCGGATAGTTGAACGCCTCGAGCATCCGCGGTTTGTCCTCGTCTCCACTGCGCCGCGCCAGCAGATCCTCGGCTTCGTCTCGCCCGTCGCGCCCGAAGTACGAGTGCAACAGGTAGACCATCGCCCACAGGTGACGGCCTTCCTCGACGTTGACCTGAAACAGGTTGCGGAGATCGTAGACGCTTGGGCATTTGGCGCCCAGCCAGCGTTGCTGTTCGACGCTCGCCGGCTCGGTGTCGCCCTGGGTCACGATCAGCCGTCGCAGCTGATTGCGAAACTCACCGGGGACCTCGTGCCAGACGGGATGCCCGAACAGATCGCCGAACCCGATCCGTCGATCGGGAACCGGCTCCGCGAGAAAGATGCCCCACCGATACTCGGGCAGCCGCACGTACTCGTAGTGGGACCAGCCGTCGGAATCGACGCTCACGGCGGTGCGAAGATAGATTTGGTGATAGTGCTGGAATCCCTGCGGCCCGACGTCATGCCACCACTGCATGTACTTCGGATGCCAATGCTCCAGTGCGCGCTTCAACTGTTTGTTGGTCGCCAGGTTGACGTTGTTCGGAATCAGGTCCGACGTAATCATGACGTTGCCTCAGCTTACGTCCGCGTCCAGTCGAACTGCGGCTTCCCCAGCGGGCTGCCATAGGCTTTCAGTGCACCTCGCTCGCCAACAGCGTTCGGCCGCTGAAAAATCCAGTTCTGCCACGCCGTGAGTCGCCCGAAGATCTTGGTTTCCAAGGTCTCCGGTCCGGCAAATCGGAGGTTGGCCTCCATCCCGGTCAGGGCGTCCGGAGAGAGGGCGGCGCGCGCTTCCACGGCGAGCCGTACTTCATCGTCCCAGTCGAGCTCGTCCGGCGCCGATGACACCAGACCGGCATCCAACGCTTCCTGCGGATCGAATTTGCGTTCGATCCGCGCCAACTCGTCAGCGCTCTCTGGTGCTCCGAGAAATCTCGACTCAAGCCGCGACAGCCCGTTGCTCATCGGCAGCAGCCCCCGATTCAACGGCGAGATCGCAATTGCCGTGGGACGTTCGACATCGCGAAGCATGTACGCGCGATCGGAGGCCCATGCCAACTCGAGCAACGTCCCCGCGAAGCAGGACCCCGGCTCGATCAGCGCAAAAAAGGTTCGCGATGTGAGATCGAGGCGCTTCAGCGTGCGTCTGATTTGCCCGATGACTTCTCTCACCAGCCAGTGATTCCGATGCTCGCTGAGAGTGGCGTCGCAAGCGAGCACTCGGGAAATGTCTCCCTCCGCTCGGATGAGCACCGTCCCGATCTCGGGCTGATTGAATCGCAACTGCAGCAACGCATCATCCAGCTCGCGAAACGCCCGCAGTGACCAGAAACGATCACCCGACGCCAGCATGTCGTCCGGCGACGATGGCTGCTGATCGACAGGGCCCTTGATGGTCAATTCGCCAACGCGGTGCTCGCGATCGATCGTCAGGCGCACGAAGGCGTAGTCCAGCCGGTCGGGCGCGATGTCGGGAGCGAGCGGCGTCATGGCCAGGCCGGGGCCGGAGTTAGGGCGATCTGAGTCGGCGGCCAATTCCGAAGCACGCGTGTGTGCCTGCTGAATGAATTGACTCGACGCGTACAGCCGATCGACGAGTCCCCATTCGACTGCCCGTTTCCCTTTGACGCCTTCGGCGACGGTCGAGAAGAGATCGGCGAGATCGCGCCGCACCTTTCGCTTATCGACGATGCGGGTGAGTCCGCCCGTGCCGGGCAAGACGCCAAGCAGCGGAATCTCGGGAAGGCTCACCGCCGAAGCCCCGTCGTCGGCGAGGGCAATCTCGTCGCAGGCCAGCGCCAGTTCGAACCCCCCTCCGGCGCACGTGCCCCTCACAGCAGCGAGGAACTTGAGGCCCGAGTGTGCGCTCGCATCCTCCATCGCGAATCGCGTCTCGTTGGTGAACTTGCAGAAGTTCACCTTCAAGGGGTGGCTCGCCTGCGCCAGCATGAAGATGTTGGCGCCCGAGCAGAAGACGCGGTCTTTCAGGCTGCGGATCACCACCGCGTGGATTTCCGGGTGCTCGAACCTGATGCGTTGAATCGCGTCGGCGAGCTCGATGTCGACGCTCAGGTCGTAGGAGTTGAGCTTGAGCTTGTAGTCAGGGACCAGTCCAGCGTCTTCCTGGACGTCCATCCCAAGTGTGGCGATTGGCCCGTCGAAGGTCAGTTTCCAGTGGCGATACGCGTCGGGGCAGGTGTCGAAGGTGATGGGTGAGGTCATGACACTCGACCACGAGGTTGAACGATCGTCCAAATCGAGTGTGCTGGATCTGTTTCACCAAGTCAACGGAGGGACGAGCTAGAGGTTGGGGATTCGAGGTTAGAGGTCCCACATCATCCAGCCAACCGCGCACAGCCAGAACGCTGCGTTCGCCGCGAAGATCGCCGCCAACATGGAGAAGAGCCGCGACCCGAACTGAAAATGCACGATGTTGTCCCCTGCGTCGATCGGCACCGCCTTGTACGCCATGTTCGCGCGATAGAGCGGGACCGAACGTCCGTTCACGGTCGCATGCCAGGACGGGTGCCAGACGTCGGCGTACGACACCCACGTCCCCTTCCCCTCTGGGTTGGAGACCTTCACGACGAGATTGTTGGCGTCGAACCGCTGCACTTCATAGCGCAGGGGCAAGGACTCGTCCGCCGCAAGGGACTTGCCCGATGGCCAGGGCGCGGGCGGCGTTGAAGGAGGCCCGGCACCCGCTTGTCCCCCACCGACCGGGAACACGAACAGTTCGTTGCCACGATACGACCCGTCGGCCATCAGCGGCGCGAGATCACCCGGTGCGTTGACGGCGTAGGCCTGCGAGAAGAAGCGTATCTTGTCGGTCGTCACGCCGGAGACGCGAGCCGCGGCTGATGTTGGGGGGAAATCCAAGTGCCCGTAGCCGAACCCCGGCAGTGCGGTTGCCGAATCGATCCGCAGCCGCCGGAATAGCCGCATGAGCTGATCGAGAGGCGCCAGCCACGAATCCACCTGCAGCGACGAACCCGCTTCGTCGGTGAACCAGAAGGCATTGTTGGTCCAGTAAATGGCGCCGAGCACTGATCGGCCTTGAAAGTGGCGCAATAAGTTCGGACTGAAGCGCGCCGTGGCCGCCACTCGATCATTGCCAAACGGCGCATTTTCCAGATTTGGTTCGCGACGCACTGGATAGGGCATCACCGATGGGTGCGTCACAAATCGCGCGCTGGGCCAGACGACATCACTCCGAGCGGCCAGATAGGCAAACTTGAAGTGGTACACATCCGCGGTCACGAACAGGAGGACGACGAAAGGGAGCACGCCTCGGACCCGAGACCGTTCGCCGAAGCGCCGAAGGCCGATCGCAAGAGGTACGACAGCGATCAGGACGGCGCCGGCAAGCGCGACCATCGCCGACGTTTTGAGCCGACGCCGCATCATGTCCGGCTGGTAGGTGTGAAGGGGCCGGTCCACCTCCGCAACCGTCAGGGAATCGATGTACCTGTCAACCGCCGCTTCTGACGCCGAGGTGCGATGAGCCAGCCAGGCGCCCCATACCAGCACGATGGTCGCGGCGATGACCGCGACGTACATCCGCCCCCGGTGCGATGCGCCGGTCGGTAGGGGCTGCTCGAACAGCCACTCGAATCCGATCGCTGCGACGAAACAGAACAGCACCTTCACAAGCGGCGACACCAGGCCAATGTGCCGGAAGTACTTCATCCCCGGCCAGGCGTAGAAAAGCGCGGTGGAAACGGGCGTCCCCAACGTGAAGAGGAGCAGGGTTGCGGCGATGAGCACCAGGTGCAGGCGACGCCGATCCACCGCGACAACGCCGATCAACAACAATGGCGCAAGCAGGATCCCGCCGTAGAGGGTGAGATCCAGCCAGGGCGAGAGGTTCAGGACCATCTCAATCCATTTGTGTAGATCGGTGACCCCGCCATAAGTGAGAAACGTCCCGAGGTCGAGGCTGCCGTCCTGGGCACGACCGGGGTTGTAGCTCGCCAGTTGGTCCGTGCCGATCGTGAGATACCCGTACGCCAGCACGAACGAGATCATCCCCAGGGCAATCGCGGCGCACGCCGCCCATCCCCATCGAAGGGCACGGGCACGCTCCCAGACGATCTGAGGATTCACGACGGCGAAGCACACGAAGTAGGCGGCCACGACGAAGGACACGACCGGAATGAAGTACGGCAGGTTCCCCACCGTTTGCAGCGCCAGTAGGTTGAGTGCGAGAAAGAACCAGCGCCAGCGCGCGGTCTCCAGGAAGCGATGTCCCAGTTCGAGGATCAGAGGAATCGCGTAGTACAGTCGGAAGTTCCAATACGGCTGATCGAGCCACACGCAGGAGCCCACCACACTCACGGCGACGAAGAAGACGGCAGGGGTCCGGAAGAAACGCCGCGCCAGCAGCCACGTGCCGGTCAGTAGGATCATTTCGTCCACGAAGAGTCCGACGTGGTACACCGAGAGCAGATCCACACTCCGAAGCAGCGGGCCGGTGTACAAGAGCACGTTCTGTAGAAAGCTGCCCTGAATCCCATACCAGAACGTCGACACCGTGCCGTGCGTCATGAACGGGATCCACTGCGCCACCTCGTGCGACTGGATCGCGTTGTTGAGGAAGTAGTACTGGAGCGCGAAATACTGGAACCCGTCGTGCCCCATGGGAATGCGATGCTGCAGGATGGCCCTGACCGTGTGCGCCAGTTCGATCACAACGATCGACAGAAACAGCGCACGTGGCAGGGCGAGACGGGGCGGGTTGGACAAGGTTCTAGGGTTCTAGGGTTCTACGGTTCTAGGGTTCTACGGTTCTACGGTTCAAGATCCAATCGACGGCCTCGGTCAAGCTCGTCGCGCGGAGGTCGGGCTCGCTGTGAAGAGGCTCCGTGTGCCCCGAGTTGATGAAGATGGTCGCCTTCACGTGGGCATTCTTCCCCGCTTCGATATCGCGCCACCGATCCCCCACCATGTAGCTGCGGGCGACGTCGTAGACCGGCGCCTGCAAGAGCAAGCCAGGCTGAGGTTTCCGACACGGGCAGTGATCCGCATCGTCGTGATAGCAGACTCGGATCTCGTCGACCGGAAGCTTCGCGGCCAATGCGGCATTCAGCGTCTCCACCATTGCGCGCGTCTGCGTCCCGCGCGCCACGTCGGGCTGATTGGTGACCACAATGAGCGCAAAGCCGGCGCGTTTCAAGCGCTCCAGTGCCGCGGGCACGTCGGGCGGAATCTCGAGCTCATCCAGAGTCGCGGGAGCCAGCGGCATCCCGTCCTTGAGGATCACGCGGTTGAGCACACCGTCCCGATCGAGAAACACGGCAGGACCATTCACCGCGGTCCCTCGGGTTGGTGACGCGGCGCGTGAATCTGCAGCTCGGCCACTCTCCAGAGATTGTGGTGCTCGGCGAGCTGTTGAAGGCGAACAAAGCGCGCCGGACGCGCATCGAACGTGAAATGCATCGCCGCCTCGCGCGGTCCGACGACCGCCGCTCGGAACGACCGGGCGACAGTCGGTCCCTTCCAGACCTGATTCCACGACACTCCGTCGACCGAAAGATCGATCACGAGCAGTCGGGGAAAGTCTCGCGCAAACTCACCAAGCGCGTAGGTCACGCCACCAACGTCTCGCACGACGCCGAGATCAGCAGTCAACCACTGGCCGGGGCGCTGGCGGTCGTTCCCCCACCACGTGTCAAGCCGCCCGTCCCACGCGTACTCGGCTTCGGGCACAAATCCGCGCATGCCCGCAATCGGCAGCGCCTCCCCAACGGCCTCGTCCGGTGGGTCCACGGCAGGGACGCGGTAGAGGGTGCGCACGCCGTCGTTGGCGATGCGGGCCACGCCCGGGGTTGTCGCCACGTAGTTCGCCCATGAGCCCACTTGACCGGCCGCTCCTTCGGTCACCACGTCGAACGATCCGAATGATGCCAGCGCGGTAATCATTTCCGGATCACGTGAGTTGAGACCTGTCTGCAGTGGGTCGTAGTGCGCGGGATCGTAGCCGCTGACGCCGTTGAACACCGGGCGGCGATGCCAGAGCGATCGGAATGTCGCCGCCGCGTCCCACTGCGGACCGAGCGGTAGCTCGAGAATCGGCTGCGCGCGGGACCCGTCGGCCACGCCCGGTGGCTCGACCATCGGCCACGGGATGGCGGGGTTGGCCATCGGCATCCCGGTAATCCAGCCGTCGAGCATGATGCCGACCATGGCCACACCGAACAATCCATTCTTGAGTACGCCGAGGCGAGGCAGTCGCGCGAAGGCAAGTCCGGCGGCGGCAGCCAGACATAGCGTGCCGAGCATCCAGAACCGCATCGGCACTCGGACTTCGTCGAACCCCGGGAGGTACATCAGCAACCGGTACGGCGCCAGACTGAGCACGACGCGGTTGTTCGACAGCAGCACCGGCCCAATGGCAAACACCGCCATGACCATCGTGGCGATCGCATAGAACACGAACGGGCTGCGGCGCCGAAACGCCCCGCGCGTGACGTCGGTGAGCACGAGCGGAACGCCGCACAGAACCAGCAGCGTCACCGCCCGCCGGGTATCGGTCATTTTCACCGGGATGCCGTAGATCGATGTACTCCACGGCCCGACGAAGATTGTGTAGGCCAGGGCGCTGAGGCTGCCGACGGTGATGAGAAACAGCAACACGCGCACCCAGCGACGCCGCAGCACGGTCGCTCCGGACCCACGCGCTAGCAGTGCGACGACCAGGGCAGTCAGGACCATCGCGACGGCGGTCACGCCGGGGAAGTGATTGTCGCCCGACTGGGGAAGCACCTGGCCCCAGAGCCAGACCAGCCCCGACACCTCCAACCATGACCGCGCGGGCGGCACGCTGAAGCCGGGAAAGTCCGTCAAATTACGGCGAAGACCGTAGAACTCGTGCACGGCACGATACTTCAACAGAATTGGGACGAGCGGCAGACTGGCCAGCACCCAGGCCACGAGAATTTTCGGCACGGCGGGCCACGATTCTCGTGTCGAGCAGAAGAACAGCAGCCACAAACCAATGAGCACGCCTCCCATGAGCATCAGGTAGCCGTTGGCGAGCGACTGGAGCAGCCAGGTCGAGCCGAACAGCACCAGCCAACGCGCGCGGCGATCGGCAATGTAGCCATGCAGCCCCAGCAGCGCGAGCGGCATCCAATAGGACGTGACCATCTGCAGATGGGGCATCTCCGACATGCGGTAGGGCGCGAACCCGTAGGCCAGACCGGCCAGGAACGCGGCGTCGGTGCGGCGCGTGACGAATTGCACCAGCAGGAACATGGCGAACGCGGACAGGGGCCAGGTGAGGAACAGCGCCACGTTGTAGGTGGTGAGCGGATTACCGCTGAACCAATAGACGAAGTTCGAGACCGCGCTGACCCCCAGGAAGCTTTCGGTGAAGGCGGTGACGTCGTGTGTGAGATGGAAGAACGGCGGATTCCACCACGCCTCCGACAACGGGATAGTCCGCGCGTTCAATGTCAGAACGGTCGCGACCAGCGCGGGATCGCCGGCGTCGCCAGCGATCCGGGTGCTGGCTTGCTCGAGAAGCGGCCGCGTGTACACCGCCGCCAGGACGAGATAGAGCGCCAGCACGGCGACGCTTCGCAGCCAGTTCCTGCCGCGGCTGCTCTTCGACTGTTCAGGTGTAGTCACTGATCTGTGACGGCGATTCTACCGTCTGTAACGCGCACGGATCTTCAGCAGCTCGAACGGGGCTTCCAGCATGTGCGCCACGCGGAGCTTCGATCCGCCGACCTCCCGCCAGGCGCTCAGCGGAACTTCGACCGTGGTTCGACGAACCTCCTCCTGCCCGAACTGCCCGACCAAACGGGCGAGGATCTCCACGTCGAAGAGCCATCGGGTCATGAACCGCTCGGCGAACAGCACCTCGGCCAGTTCACGACGAAACAGCTTCGCGCCACACTGCGAGTCGTAGATCGGCAGATCGAGAATCACACTGGCCAGCGTCGAGAACACGCGGCCAAGGTAGCGCCGGATCGCTCGCCGCTTGATCTTCGAGCCGAGCCTGCGCACCCGCGACCCCATCACGAACCGGCTGGCCGGCTGGTGTTCGAACACCGAGATCATGCCCGCGAGCTCCGACAGCGGCGTCGAAAGGTCGGCGTCCCAGTACCCGATCAGCTCTGAGCGGCTGGCCCTCGACACGTGAAGAACACCCTGTCGCACGGCCTCGGCCTTGCCGCCATTGACCTCCACAGGCAACACCATGACCCGATCGGGCCGCTCCCGGTTCAGGGCCTCGAGCACCTCTCGCGTTCCATCTGAGCTTCCATCGTCCACCAGACACACCGTCAGCCACGGGTTGGTTGCGAGGGAATCGAGAATCTCTCGCGTGGGCAGCCGGCGCGCTTCGTTGTAACAGGGAATCACGAGACAGACGTTCAGGTTCATGCGCGTCGCTCATTTTCTGGTGCGGCGTCTCGGCGGCGCATGCGGAGCCGTAGTCTACGACACCCTTCCGTTTCTTGTACAGACGGTTAGACCCCGGGGCCACTGGGCGGTCTGTGACGATAGAATCATCGAGGTCAATGCGACGACTCGTTCAGCGGATTCTGCATCCACTCTTCTTACGCACGCCGCGCGTCCGCACCTGGGCATTTGCGGTGCTCGACCTCGCCGCGCGGCCGGTTCTGTTGTTCTTCAGGCTCGACAAGCCGCCATCGAACGCGGCGGGCGCAGCAGCACTCGAGGCCAGGGGCGACGAATTCAACGCCGCAGCCGAAACCTACTACGCGGAGCGCGCGAATCCGGCCGAGCTCATGGCCAAGCCATTCTCGGAGCCCGAGGCGCTCGCGAGGCGCTTCATCGACGTCGGCGTGCTCATCGACGGCCTCCGGCTCCAACCTGGAGACACCGTGCTCGAGCTTGGAGCGGGCACGTGCTGGCTCTCACATTTCTTGAACAAGTTCGGCTGCCGCACCATCGCCATCGATGTCTCCGCGTCTGCCCTATCCATGGGCCGAACGGTGTTTGAACGCGATCCACAGACCAACTGGCAGCTGAATCCGCAGTTCCTCACCTACGACGGCCACACCTTGCCAATCCCGAGCGCGACGGTCGATCGCATCGTCTTGTACGATGCCTACCACCACCTGCCGAACGCCGCCCAGTTGATGCGGGAAATGCGGCGCGTCCTCGCGCCAGAGGGCATCGTCGGCATGTCGGAGCCAGGGCGGGGGCACGCAATGAGTCGCCCCAGCCTCGCCGAGACGGAGGCAACTGGTGTGCTCGAGAACGAGCTGGTTCTCGAGGAGATTGGCGAGCTGGCGCTGTCCTGCGGCTTTGCGGCTGCACGGGTCCTCGTCGCCACTCGCCCGCCGGTGTTTGAGGTCGAGGCTGCGGATCTCCGGCGGTTCATGGGTGGCAAGGGATTCTCGCGATACTGGCAGGCGCTCTCAGCCGGGCTCGATGGACATCATTACATCCTGCTGTTTGTCGGGGATCCGGTACCAACGACGCGACGGCCGAAGCTCCTGCGGGCGCGTCTCGCCTCGGCATCAGGGGCTCGCCTGCAACAGGGAAAGAGTCAGACCCTCACAGTGAGCATGCACAATGCCGGGGACACCCGCTGGCTGTCGGCGGAACACGCTCCTGGATGGACGCGGCTCGGCGGGCACCTGTATCGAGTGCTGGACGGTCAGGTGGATCGTCCGCTCGTGGACTTCGATTGGCTTCGTGTCGCCCTGCCGTCTGATGTCGCACCAGACGAGACCGTTCGGCTTTCCGTTCAACTACCACCGATCGAGCGACCTGGAGAGTACCTCGTCGCGTTCGATCTCGTGATTGAAGGGGTCGCCTGGTTTGCCGATCGCGGATCGACGCCCGTCGAGATTCCGTGTCAGGTCGTGTAGATACGCTACTAGTCAGCTCCGTCCGTATCGCAGACTGCGTAGGGCCCAGGAAGTAAGAGGAGGATGTCGTCCGGCAGTCTCACGGTTGCCAGTGAGGCGGGCGACCCTGTGGACACTGCAGGGCCCAGAGAATCCGGACCGGCGGACTCGCGGAATTCCCGATACGTCGGCTGCCAGACGAGGATCGGTCTCTGCAGCGTGACATCGCGGAGATACGGGCCAAGCCGCGCCGGCGATGGCGTCTCTGCGCGCGTCCACGGACGAAGCCGGCGGAAATAGTAGTTCATCACATGCTGGCCGAACGCGGCGTCCGGGATATCCAGGTAGATGCCGGGGAGCGCCGATCCGGCGACCTCACGCTCGACGCGTTGGAGGCAATCGGTCGCGGCGCTCATCACGGGCGCGCCTTCCGTCAGTCGAGCCAGCGTCTCGCGGTAGCCCGGCAGCGGCAACAGGCTCGCCACCACCAGCGGCACCACCACACGCGCGGTCGCCAGCCGCGAACTCGCCAGGACACCGCACACGAGGGCGACGGCCAAAGGCCGAAAGAGTCCCCGGCTTCGAAACATCAATCCGCCGGGAAGATCCAGCCGGACCACCCCGTACAGCACGCTTGTGATGGAAAACAGAATCCCAATCGCGGCAATCGCCAACAACACGACGCGCACCGCTGGGCGACGTCTGATGGCTCGCGTCAGGGACCAACGGCTTGCGTCCTCGCTGTTCCACCGCTGCAGGATCCGCTCCGTTGGGGCGGGCGCCAGCATGAGAAGCAAGCTGGCGGCGTAGCCGGCCGCGAGTGCGAGCGGCGGCACATATGGATAGGCATAGTGATACAGCTTCGAAGTGCCAAACGAGATCAGGACGATCGGCAGCACGAGCCACGACAGGATGACGAGATGCTCCGGCCTGGCTGGACGTCGAACCGCCAGCACAGCCAGAAACCCGAGGCCGAGCGCAACGATCACCACCGCATCTGAATTGGAGAGCGCCCGGTAGATTGAGACGGCGTAGTAGTACCAGGGATGCAGGTGCTCGGGATCAAGACTCGCGGTGAAGCGCTCGACGATGTGCGAGGTGAACATGGTCTGCCAGAGATCCCGACCAAAGCGATGGTGCGCATATACGAACCAGGGTGCGCACAGTGACACGACGACCAGCTTCACGCTGGCCCACAGCACCCAGTCTCGCCGCAGCTTGGCCCGATAGTCGCGGACCAGGAGGGCGGCCGAGGCGAGCACCACCGGAAGAAACACCGCGGCCACGAATTTCGTCATGAAGCCAAGGACGAAGTAAAGACCCACCGCCACGGCATGCAGTCGCGCGCGCGATCGACGCTCGGCCGTGGTCCACGCAATGAAGTGATAGACGCCGCCGCAGTAGCACAACAGCAGCGCCGCCTCCATGTTGTTGCTGCGGAGACCGTGATCGAAGATCAGCGGCCCGTGGGCAAAGAGCGTCAGCACGGCGACGGCGCCACAGACGGGTCCAGCGAGGCGACAGCCCAGCGCAAAGACGTACAGAAAACTGATCCCGCCGAACAGGGCGTCCCAGAAGCGCAGACCGAACTCGTTATGCGGCAGGAGGCCGAGCCGGATCGGCGCGGCGACGATCCAGAACTTGAGTGGAGGCTTCTCGAGAAAGGGGCGGTCCTCGAATGGGCTGACTTTCGGCGCCAGCCAGTCGCCCGATTCGAGGATTCGATCGACGCCGAACGAATAGATACCCTCGTCGCCGAACAGGTCGCCTCGGCCCAGGCCGATGAATAGAGGCAGGCAGAAGAGCGCGAGCACGATCACCCACCAGAGGCGGCTGGTCCCGACGCCCGACACGTCCGGAAGCCCAGTCTGGAGCGCCATCACCGAACGGTCCGCTGCGATGCGGCAATGTCAGAGAAACATGCTTCGTACGGTCCCGGTAGCACCAGCAGCACGTCGGGCTCGAGCACAACGCGGTTGGGCAGGGCCTGCCCCGTCGTCAGCGTGCGTTGCACGAATGCCTGATATGCCAGGTCACCGATCAACACCGGCCGCTGCTCGGACGGATCGAAGAGATATCGAGCCAGCAGCGAGGGCGGCGTCGCACGCTGCCGCTTCCAGGGGTTCACGTGTCTGAAGTAGTAAGCATACTGATGGTTGAATGGGCTTTCGTATCTCGGTCCATCGCCATCCACGTACATGCCACGGGGGCCGTCCGTCATGAGCTCGGGTCGCGCGCCCACCCGCAGCACGCAGTCTCTGACCGGACGCAGCAGATGGGTTTCCTCGGTGAGACGTGTGAACGTGGCGTGATAGGCGGCAACCGGCAGGATCGCAAGAATCAATAGAAGAATGCCCATCCGCGCGACGCCACGGGGCCATCCGCCCAGAATGACCAGCACGACCGCGGCGGTCACGGGCCGAAACATCTGCCGATTCTGGAACAGGATCGTTCCGTGACCGCGGATGACCAGCGAGCCGTTCAGCAGCGTCCAGACCGCGACGATGAGCGCAACCGCGGCGAGCACGAGACAGACCCGCTGCGCAATCGCCAGAGGACGCGAAATCCGATCGGCAGGTCGACTGAAGAAGTGAAAGACGGAAGTCAGCGCGCGCTCGGCGGGAGGCCGGACCTGTTCCCAGAGGAATGACGCCAGAAATCCGCCCGCCAGTGCCACCGGCGGCACGAATGGATAGGCGTAGTGATAGAGCTTGGATGTGCCGAGCGAAATCAGTCCGAGCGGCAGCGCAAACCACAGCACGATCAGCAACCCGTCGCTCCGGCGCCGCCGGATCGTGTCCGCAACGAACAGCACCGCTCCGATCGCGACGATCGACAGCGCCTGCGACTTGCGCAGGGCGTTGCCGAGCTCGACGAAGTAGTGATTCCAGGGATGCACGTGCGAGGGATCCAGCGAGGACGTAAAACGCGTATAGATGTGCGCGCCGAAGATATCGGTCCAGAACCTGTAGCCGAACACGACGGTGCAGTACACGAACCACGGGGCAATAAGCGCGAACGCGACCAGGCCGGCACCGATCCAGATCCGCAAGTCTCTCAGCAGCTTGGTGCGCTCGCCCCTGACGATCAGGCCACTCGCCCCGAGGATCAGCGGCAGGAAGATCGCCGCGACGAACTTCACCATGAAGCCAAGCGTGAAGTACAGCGCCACGCCGATCGCGT
>Ga0111538_10003044_pt1 | contig 23494 bp, 19 predicted proteins | sample SoiMethybrSBSTD1_FD_79669 | JGI IMG/M metagenome (GOLD analysis project Ga0111538, IMG submission 79669) | Bulk soil microbial communities from a Populus tree surrounding site in Tennessee, USA - Soil MetaG P. TD hybrid SBSTD1 (version 2)... | ecosystem: Environmental > Terrestrial > Soil >...
CGATCGCGTCGCGACCTTGACGCTGAACCGGCCGGAAAAGCTGAATGCGCTGAGCGAGGGAATGATCGAGGGGGCGATCGAGCAGCTCGAGCGCTGCGTGACGGATCCAGACGTCGGCGCCGTGCTGGTCACCGGCGCGGGCCGCGCCTTCTGCGCCGGCGGCGACGTTTCGGCGATGGCGGGTGGCCCGGAGCTGACGTTCGAGCAGCGCATCGACCGCCAGCGCCGGATGCACGAGCTCAGCGCCCTGCTCTGGGAGATTCCCAAGGTCACGATCGCGGCGGTGAACGGAGCCGCGGCCGGCGCCGGCCTCGGGCTCGCGCTCTCCTGCGATCTGGTCCTGGCCTCGGCGCGCGCGAAGTTCACGACCGCGTTCGCCAAGGTGGGATTCGGCGGCGACTTCGGCACGACGTTCCAGCTCACGCGGCGGGTCGGTCCGGGCAAGGCCAAGGAGCTGTTTTTTCTGAGCGACATCCTGCCGGCGGCGGAAGCGCTGGAGATCGGCCTGATCAACCGGGTTTTCCCCGAAGACGCGTTCGCGGCCGAGGTTTCGGCGCTGGCGCGCCGCATCGCCCACGGGCCGCTCGTGAGCTACCGCTACATGAAGCAGAACGTGAACCTGGCGCTCAACGGCGATCAGCGCGGCATGCTGGAGCGCGAGGCGGTCACTCATCTTCGCTGCGGTCAGACCGAAGATCACCGCGAAGGCGTCGCGGCGTTTCTCGCCAAGCGCGAGCCGCGCTTCAAGGGGCGCTGAGCCGTGCACATCCGGCAGATCGCTCTCGTCGCGCGCGAGCTCGAGCCGGTCGTGCGCGATCTGTGCGCGGTCTTCGATCTCGAGGTTTGCTTTCACGATCCGGGAGTCGGCGCGTTTGGCCTCCACAACGCGCTGATGCCGATCGGCGACACGTTTCTCGAGGTCGTCTCGCCGGAGCGGGGTGGAACTACCGCGGGCCGCTTTCTCGAACGCCGCGGCGGCGACGCGGGCTACATGGTGATTCTGCAGACCGACCGCTTGGCCGCCGATCGTGCCCGCCTCGACGCGCTCGGGGTGCGCGTGGTCTGGCAGGTCGAGCTCGACGACATCGCGACGATTCACCTGCATCCGCGCGACGTCGGCGGGGCGATCGTCTCGCTCGATCAGCCAACCCCGCCCGAATCCTGGCGCTGGGGCGGCCCGGACTGGACGAAAACCCGCCGCTCGAGCGTGGTCTCCGCGCTGAGCTGCGCGACCCTGGAAGCGGACGACCCGGACGCGATGGCCAAGCGCTGGTCAGAGGTGCTCGGCCTTCCGCTCGAGCCCGATCGAGCGGTGCCCACGCTCGAGCTCGCCCAGGGCGCGATCCGCTTCGTCCAGGCCGACCCGCCGGGCAGCGAGGGCCTGGTCGGCGTGCGCCTGGTCGCGGCCGACGCCGAGCGGGCGCTCGCCACGGCACGCCAGCGCGGCATCGCCACCGAGGAGTCCAGCGTCCGCATCGGCGGCGTGTGGTTCGAGCTCACGTGACGGACGCGCCTCCCCCGCGACCGCGCCGGCCCTTCGCCCTGCGCATCGTCGATCCCAAGGAGCAGCTCGAGGGCGTTGCGCCGGTTCTGGTCGAGCGCACCGCCAAGACCTGCAAGGGCGGCGATCGCGCGCACCGCGCGCTGATCTTCGCGTGCTCGGCGATGGCGCGCTACGGCATCACGGCCTGCCTGCCGCCGAGCAGCCACGCCCCGATGCTTCAGGCGCTGGCCGTCGCCGACGCGTGGGCCGCCGAGCCCGGCGATCCGCGGGCGGTCCGCAAGGCGCGCAGCGATGCGTTTGCCGCGGTGATGGGCATCGAGCGCCGCACCGCCGACGCCGTGCGCGCGATGCTTTCGACGATGGTGCACAAGCCGCACACCGCGATCGACGCTCACGCCGACGCCGTGGTCGTCCGCTACGCGGTGCTCGCGGCGAACTACGCTTGCGGCGCCGTGCTGCTGACGCTCGACGCCGTCGACTCCCCGCCGCTCGCCACGCGGGTGCCGCAGCAGCTTGCGGGCGCGATCGCGTATCGCTCGGCCGGGCTCGGTCCCGGTCGCTCGGGGGAGCTGCGCGCCGCCGCTTGCGAACAAGCGGAGTGGGAACGCGATCGTGAGGGGGCACCCGAAGGTCACGGCGCGGGCGCGCTTTCGATCCAGCTCTTCCACGAGTTCTTGGGAGCGTCGTGGAAGGACCACAGCGACGCGCAGCGCGCGTATCTCTCGGATTTCTTCGAGTGGGCACTCGCGCCGCTTGCGAGCTGAGCACCCGCGAGCGTTGGATTGGGGAAGTACACGATGTGCGGCGCTACTCGGCGCTGAAAGCGGCGCAGGTGCTCTGGGTGCATCAAGGCGCTGGAGCCGGGGATCGAGCCGGTCCGCGCGAGCCGGTGACGAGGACGAGCGAGCCCAGGCAGCCGGCCAAGAGCGATCCGAGCAGGACGCCGATCTTGGCGATCGCGGCAAGTTCGACGTCCGGAAACGCCCGATCCGCCATGAGCAGGGCAACAGTATCACCCACGCCGCAAAGCGCGGCCGCTCCCAGGAACTGAATCAGGGTGACAGCGTCCGGAGCGATCGCGAGCCTCGTTCTGACTGCGAGCCAGGGGGCGAGCGATATGCCGAGGGGTTTGCCGACCACGAGTCCGAGGACCACGCCGAGGAGGACCTGCGGCGTTCCGGGCTGCGAGAGGTCGATCGCAAGACGGACGCCGACGGCCGAAAAGGCGAAGAGCAGAAGCACCACGTAGGTGCTCCAGGGGCCGACGGCGAGCTCGAAACGATCTGCGGGCGAAAGCAGCCGAGCGCTCGCCGCAGACAGATTGCGGCAGACGCGCTCGCTCGGCTTGCACAGCGCGGTCGCATCGTCACGCCGGAGCGGCGAAGTGCTCCATGCAAAATTGACCAAGGTCCCCCGGCCTCGCCACCGACCTTCGTCAATTTTTGTCGAGATCCGATCCGCTCACGGGGCGGGGTGGAACGTGCAGGAGGTGGCACCCACCGGGCGAGCTTGCGTCGGGAAACTGGGAATCATGCCCGCGAGGGGCGCGCCGCCTAGTTGATGGGCCCACAAGTACTCGTAGTACATGCTCTGCGTGAGGTCTGGGTCGAGAGTGTGGCCAAAGGTGTGGGCACATTCCACGACGGTGCGCTTGTTGTTGTAGAGGAAGGGCAGGGCCTTGCGATTGGTACTTTCGAGACTGATGACGGTCGCGTAGTCGTTCTGCCCGCCGTGCGTCAAAAGGACGTTGCCCCGATCCGCGGGGTCGAATGCCGGCCAACGCCACTGGATGGCGGGGATCGACACGTCCGACCACTGGGTCTGGTCGTTGAACCATGCTCCGGATTCGCTGATGGTCGCAGCGAACAGGTGCGGGTACTTTGCCGTGAGCAGGTCCGTGAAGACCGCACCGGCCGAGAAACCGAAGGAGTAGATCCGCGTCTTGTCGATGTTGAACTGCTGCTGGATGCACTGGAGCATCGCTTCGAAGAACGGAAAGTCCTTTTCTCCGCTGGCGATGTCCCAGTCGAGCCCCAGGGGCGGAAGCAGCTTCGTGTCGTAAGGCGTCACGATCATCAGCGGCATCGGAAACGCGTTGGGGTCGAAGGGCACCCACTTACGGGCCGGCACGTCGTACACGATCGTGTTCGCGAAGTCGGTCGGCACCTGCATCCAGCCGTGCCAGAGAAAGAGCAGCGCCATGTGAGACGTGTCCGCCGGCAGCTGCACCGAGAACGTGCGGGTGACGCCGTTCGCGACGAGCGTCGACGTCCCCGAGGCGATGTGATTGCACACGGCGTTGACGGAGCCGGCGCTCCCGCCAGCACCGCCTGAGCCTCCCGCCCCGCCGGCGCCGACGCCGCCGGTATCGCCGCCCCCTGCGCCTCCAGTGTTGGTGCCCCCTGTGCCGCCGCTAGTGGTTCCACTCGCGCCGCCGGCAGTAGTTCCGCTCGCGCCGCCAGTATCGGTCCCGCCGGCACCGCCTCCGCCCGTGCCCGCGGTGCTCGAGCCCGCCGCTCCGCCCGCCGCACCGGGGCCCGCGCTGGCCGTTCCAGCCGAACCCGCGGAGCCCGCCGCGGATCCGATGGTCGGAGGCGTTGGATCGCTGGCCGCGGCGCACGCCGTAAGCAGACCGCCGAGGATGACGGCCAGGGTCCCGCGCCGGAGTGCGTGCATCGTCGTTGCGAAGCTCGGAGATCCCATGGCCTTACCTCCGGAGTCGATGGTAGACAGAATGTCTACCTAGGTCAAGGCTCGCCTGTCGCGCGAAGCTTCGGATGGACACTGAGGGCAGGGCCGTTTTGCCCCTCGCTGGGGCAATAGTCCGCGGGCGCTATTGCGTGCTGGCCCGAACCAGGTGCGTTTGGCAGCCATCGTCGCTGTTGAATCGGGAAGTTAGCGGCCGTGGCGTCCTGCGGCATGAATGATGCACATCGGCCGAAGCAAAATTGACGCGCCTGGCGAGTCTCGTTCCGGCCCCCAGGGTCGAGTGCTGATGGAGGAGTCATGATTGGCCGTGTTCTCGTAGTCGACGACGAACTGAGTATGTGCGAGCTCGTCGCCGAGGGGTTGGGTTCGCGAGGCTACGCCGTCGAATGGCGAGGTTCCGCAGACGAAGGGCTCGCGCTCCTCGAACGCGTGGACTTCGACGTCGTGTTGACCGATCTCCGCCTGGAAGGCGCGAGCGGTCTCGAGCTGTGTGAGCGTATTCTGGCTCGGCGCGCCGACGTTTGTGTGGTCGTGATGACGGCGTTCGGCAGCATCGAAGGCGCGATCGGCGCCATCCGTGCGGGAGCATACGATTTCGTCATCAAACCGGTCTCGATGGACGCACTGGCGGTCACCATCGAGCGCGCAACGCAACACCGGCGGCTACGCACGGAACTGAAGCAGCTTCGCGAGCGGGTCGAATCGCAAGAGCTGCCCAATATGGTGGGTTCTAGCGCTGCGATGCTGCAGGTGAACAATCTCGTTTCGCGGATCGCAGCCAGCGATGCGAGTGTGCTCATTACCGGAGAAAGCGGCACGGGAAAAGAGCTGATCGCCAAGGCGATTCACGAGCGCAGCGGTCGCAAGGGCCCGTTTCTGGCGATCAATTGCGCAGCGGTCCCGGAGACGTTACTCGAGAGCGAGCTGTTCGGGCACGAGCGGGGCGCGTTCACCGACGCGCGTGTCGCACGCAAGGGCCTGTTCGTCGAGGCGCAGGGGGGCACGCTTTTCCTGGATGAAATCGGGGAAATGGCGCCCGGTATGCAGGCCAAGATTCTGCGCGCGCTCCAGGAGCGCAAGGTGAGACCGGTGGGCGGGTCGACCGAAGCGCCCTTCGATGCTCGCATCATCACGGCGACCAACCGCGACCTCGAAGCAGACGTGTCCGCGAAACGGTTTCGCGAAGATCTCTACTACCGCATCAACGTGGTGCGCCTGGAGCTCCCGCCGCTTCGAGCGCGTGGCAACGACGTGTTGCAACTCGCGCAGCATTTTCTCGCGCGTTGCGCGGGGCGCAGCGGCAGAGCGGTCAGCGGTCTCGGCAGCGCGGTGGCCGAGAAACTGCTTTCGTACGAATGGCCCGGAAACGTTCGTGAGCTCGAGAATTGCATCGAGCGCGCCGTTGCCCTGGCGAACTACGACGAGGTCACCTTGGACGACCTTCCGTCGAAGATTCGCGACCAAAAGGCGATCGCCGAGTTGCCGGTTGCCGACAATCCCATCGAGCTTCCCAGCATGCAGACCGTCGAGGACCGCTACATTCATCGCGTCCTGGAAGGGGTCAAGGGCAACAAGACGCTGGCCGCCAAGATTCTCGGCTTCGATCGGCGCACGCTCTATCGCAAGTTGGCCTCGATGAGTGGATCGGCGAACGGCGCGGCGAACGGCGCGGCGAACGGCGCGGCGAACGGCGCGCATACCGCGTTGGTTTCTTCGAGCTGAAACCCCAGCGCTGGGGCCGCAGCAATGGCCGGCGTGCGCCGGAGCCGATCGTTGCCGGTGAAGGCCTCCTCTCGTAGCTCACTCCTGTCCCACCATCTTGTCGGAGAGCGGCAGCCACGTTCCAAAGAGCCACAAGCGCCGATGTTCGAGTATCGACGATCCGCCGCTGTACAAGAACTGGTGCGTGTACACGCGCGCGAACAACGGCGTGTTGATCACGACCCCGTAGCCGAAAGCCAAGCACCCCGGGCACTGCGTGTTCGTGAGGTGCCGCGACGACGGGAGCTCCTCCTCCAGTAGCAGCCTTAGCCCATGGCTCGCAAAGGTCGCGCGCAGGCCTTCCACTACGTCGGGCTCGAGGGGGTGGTTCTGTTCGCTGGGAATCACGATGTCGAAGCCCGCGTCGCGCGCGCGGGCGGCGCCGAGCTCCAAGCCGAAGTCGGCCATCTTCGGTAGCCCGCGATACAAGTTCTTTTCGCCCCGCAGCAGCCACCAGCCCACGTCGATCATTGCCAGCACGCAAGCGAGGGTCACCGCCTGGAACACGCGTTTCCGAGCGAGCATTCACCGATTGTAAGGGCTTACGGCAGTCGCGCTTGGTTTCGCGACGCGCCGGCCTGGGTTGGTCCAGGCAAGCCGCAAAAAGCCGCAGAAAGTGTGGCTTCCAATCACCAGTCGACAATCGCGGCACCCCAGGTGAAGCCCGAGCCGAAGGCCACCATCGCGACCTTCATGCCGCGCTCGAGGCGGCCCGAGCGCTCGGCTTCCGCGAGCAGAATCGGAATCGTGGCGGCGGTGGTGTTGCCGTAGCGCTCGATGTTGCTCACGCACTTCTCGGGGGGGATTCCCATCTGATTCGCGACGTACTCGTTGATGCGGAGGTTCGCCTGGTGAAAGACGAAGAGGTCGATGTCGTCGCGGGTCAGGTTCTGATCCATGCACGCCTGAATCAGGACTTCGCACATGCGCTGCACGGCGTTGCGGAACACGAGCTTGCCGTCCATCTGCGCCCAGAGCATCTCCGGTGACACCGAGCCGTTGCCGCCCTGCTCGCCGACGCCGATGTAGGGGAACTTCGAGATGTCCCACACCTTCTGGCACAGGCTGTCGGCGAAGCGGCCGTCCGCGCCGAGGTACCAGGCGCGCACGCCGCGGTCCTCGTCGGTGGCGCTGACCACGACCGCGCCGGCGCCGTCGCCGAACAGCGTGGAGACCTGCCGGCCGCGCGTGGTGAGGTCGATCGCGTGCGAGTGGATCTCGGCGCCGACCAGGAGCACGTGGCGCGCGCCGCCGCTCTTCACCATCGAGGCCGCGGTGGCGAGGCCGTACACGAAGCCGCTGCACTGGTTGCGAATGTCGAGCGCGGGCACGAACTTGGCGTTGTCGCCCTCGGGCAAGCCGAGCTTTCGCTGCAAATAGACGCCGGCGCCGGGGAAATGATGGTCCGGCGACAGCGTCGCGAACACGATCATGTCGATGTCGCGTTTCTCTAGCTTCGCGCGCTGAATCGCCTCCTCCGACGCCACCAGCGCGAGATCGGACGTGGCAACGCCCTCGTCGGCGAAGCGCCGCTCGCGAATCCCGGTGCGCTGCTGGATCCATTCGTCGGTGGTGTCGATGCCGTACTCGGTGGCGAGAGCGGCGTTGGGCACGACGCGCGGGGGGACGTAAAAGCCCGTTCCCGAGATGAAGGCGTTGGGCACGATGGTTCTCCTCGCTGGTCCTTTACACCGTTGTTGCGACTCGCTCCAGACTTCGGCCGTCGCCGCAGCGCGGCGAGCCACTAGTTCGGCTCTCACCCAAACTGGTTTAGCCAGAGCTGGTTGAACCGCGGCTACTAACCCGGATACTCTGTAGCTTCGGTCTTCTTGCGCCGGAGGTGACCATGAAGCTGCGATGCGCCGCCTTTGCGGCTGCCGGAATCTCTTCGTTTTTCGGGCTCGTCCCGGCCGCCCGCGCCGCCACGGTCGAGCTCGGACCGAGCGACGACATCGAGACCGCGATCAACGCCGCCCAGCCCGGTGACGAGATCGTGCTCGCCGGCGGCACCTACACCTTCAACGACCGCTTCTCGATCGACATTGCCGGAACGGCCGCGGCGCCGATCGTCATACGCGCCAAGGACGGGGAGAAGCCGGTGATTCACATGGCGACCGCGAGTCAGAACGTGATCGACGTCGTGAACGCCGCATACGTGGTTTTCCGCGGGCTCGAGATCTCGGGCGGCTCCCACGGCCTGCGGCTGATCGAGGCGCGCTTCGTCACCGTCGAGCGCTGCAACATCCACGACACCGGCGACGTCGCGCTGAGCGCCAACAGCGGCGGCAGGTACGAAGGGCTCAAGATCCTGAACAACGAGATCCACCACACCAACGGCACTGGTGAGGGCATGTACCTCGGCTGCAACGAGAACGGCTGCCAGATGTTCGACAGCCTGATCGAGGGCAACTACATCCACCACACCAACCAAGCGAGCGTCGAGCAGGGCGACGGCATCGAGATCAAGGAGGGCAGCTACAACAACGTGGTGCGCCACAACGTGATCCACGACACCAACTACCCCTGCATCATCACCTACAGCCGTGGGCAACGGCGGGCCGAACACGATCGAAAGCAACGTGATGTGGAACTGCGGCGATCACGGCATCCAGTCCGCGGCCGACGCGATCATCCGCAACAACATCATTCTGGGCTCGAATTCCGACGGCATTCACATGCAGCAGCACCAGAACGGCTCGCCGTCCAATCTGGTGATCGTCCACAACACGATTTTGCATCCCAGCAACGACGCGATCAGCATCAGCGGCGCGACGGGCTCGATCTTGATCGCGAACAACGCGCTCTACGCGCAGAATGGCAGCGCGATCAGCGCCAACGGCAACCTCGGCCAGCTGATGGTGCTCGGCAACGTCGGTATCGGCGCCCTCAACGGCGCGAGCGGCGGTTTCACGAGCGGCAGTCTCGCCGGCGATTTCGTGGCGGCGAGCTTCAGCGGCGCGCCGCCGAACGACGTGTTTCCGAAGGCTGGCTCGAAGCTGATCGGCGCGGGCGACGCCGCGCACGTGGTCGAAGTCGATTTCAACGGAACCGCGCGCAACGGCGTCGCCGACGTCGGTGCGTACAAGTTCGATACGGCGGGTAATCCGGGCTGGACGATCGGACCCGGTTTCAAAGACCAACCGCCGGCAGGTGGCACCGGCGGCGTGGGCGGCAGCGCGGGCGTCGGCGGCGCGGGGGGCAGTGGCGGAAGCGGTACCGGTGGCGCAGGCGCTGCGGGCGGCGCCGGTGGCAGCGGATCGCCCGGTGGTGCGGCGGGCGCGGCTGGAATGGCGGGCGGCGCGGGCACGGCGCAAGGGAGCCCGGGCGCGAGCGGCGACGACGACGGCGGCTGTGGTTGCCGCGTCAGCGGCGAAAGTCGGAGTGCGAGCCTGTTTTCGGCCGTGCTCGCGCTGGCGCTGGTCACTTGTCGGCGATCAAGATCGCGCCGTGCGGATCAGTCTCGACAGGAACGTCGAGATTAGTGGATCAGAACTGCGGAGGGATGGTGCACAGCCGCAGGATGGCCCCGTTGATCGCGCAGCGGCCTTGAACGCAACCGCCGTTGCACTCCGCATCTTTCGCGCATGGGGAGCCGTTCGCGAGCTTCGGAGCACAGACGCCGGCTTCGTTGCAGTAGTGGGCTGGTTGACATTCGATGCCGAGGGGACAAGGCCGTTCGAGCGCGACGCGCGGCCGGCACTTTTCGCCATCGCAATAGGTCTCGGGCGCACATCCCGACTCTGACGGGGCGCCGGACTGCAGCGAACAGGGCATGTCGACGACCAACAACCCCTCGCAAGCACCGCACGCGCTACAGAAGAGATTGTCGTTCGTGTAGCAGCGGGTATTCGCTTCCGAAGACGCCGGGAGGCACGAGACGTCCCGTGGGTCCCGAGGGAGGCGGGGCTTGGGAGCGCAGCTCTCGGTGCTCGGCGCACGAGAACAGGTCGTAGTGCACGCGTCATTGTACCTGCCGCGTGGTTCTTGCATGCAGACACCCGGCTTGGTGTCGAATTGCGTTCCGCACCACGTATAAGCGCCGGCGCTGCGAGTGCACTGCGCGTCCACCTCGCAACGAGCGCCGGGCGGCTGCAAACCGCGCCAGACGTTGCTGCACGGTCCGCCGTCGAAGTCCGTCGCTTCATTCGCGCAACCGCTCATGAGTCGACTCACCTCCGCCACGCAGTGCCGCGCTTCGAGCCCATCGTAGCTGACGTCTAGCGTGCCGGCTGGAGGCGCAATTTGGAATCGGAACGAGTCGCGGTAGTCGATGATGCAGGCTTGCACATCGTGGTAGTAACCGGCGCTGGCGCAGCACGGTTCGATTCCCTTGCAAAGCGCAGTGGCAAATTCGGAAGCAAACTGCTCTTCGGTCAACGGATCGCCGGCAGCGACGTCATAGTCGTTCAAGCCTGCAAGCTCGGCGCATCCAAGCAACTCGAAAACGAGCGTCGCCGCCGTCATTTTCGACCAACGAGGCGTTCGCATCGGGCGCTCCGCGCGCGAGCCTACCGCGCCCGTCACGGCCACTGATAGCGATAGATCGCACAGCGCGCTCCCGTGCGCGCCGTGGCCCAGACCTCGCGTCCGCCCGCCGTCACCTGCAAGCGGTCGAGCTTGCGATCGGCCGATCCCGGCGGCACTCCGGGTAGGCCGTCGCGTTCGGTGGTTCCATTGCGGAGCACCGACACGGTGCCGTCCCCCAGGACGAAGCTCGCTCCAGCGGCGGTCACCCGCTGCTCGATCGCGGGCCGATCCACGATCGGCGTGACATCGCCTTCGCGCACCCAGCGCGAATGCTCGAAGCGATAGCTGCCCTCCGCTTGCTTCGAAATGCATTCGGGGGCGCTCCAGATCCGGAGCTTTGCCACTGTGTCCGTGACCTCGTCGAGCAGCGCGAGCTCGGTCAGGCGGTCCACGCCGCGGCAGCGCGAGACGCCGGGGATCCTTGACCATTCGACCGCGCCGTCCAGCGGAACTCGCAGCAAAAATTGTCCGGGTTGCCCCGGCCTGGCCGCGGTTGCCCACAGCGTGTGCGGTGTGGAGTGGTGCTGCCAGGTCATGGCATGAGGCCAGCGCGAAAACTCGGACACCGCGCCCGCGGCGGTGAGCAGCCAAGCGCGGGTCATGTTGCCCGCGGGCACGTGATCCCGATCGCCAATGGGCTCGTACGTCCAGCCGACGACGACGCTGCCGGAAGCGACCGGCAGCGCGATCGGATACGCGCCGAAGTTTTGCGTCAGCGGGACCCAGCGCGTGCCATCGAGTAGAAAGCGCGCGTAGTCGGACTCCGAGGCCTGGAACATCGAGCTTTTGTGAGGCTGGCGCTCGATCTGCAAAACGACCGGGTTCGTCGTGAACAGCCAGCCGCTTCCGCGCCCGCTCGGGAGGCCGGCGCTCGCGTCGGTGGCCTCCGCACAGGCCTGGCCGGGCTCCACGATGCAGACCCGGTTCGGAGAAATCAGCAGCGTTCGCGTCCCTAGATCCTCGACGCGAGGAGCGACGGCGCACTCGTCCTCCATCACTCGCACGAAACGCGTCGCGAGCGGGGGTGGCGCAGGGCTCGCGGCGCTGGCGCTTGCCGAGCTCGCGATCGCCGAGCTCGTCGGGGCCGCTCCCGTGCGAGGGACCGGCGTACACGACAAGAGAGCGAACCCTCCCGCTCGAGCCGCGCGGCGAAGAATCTGGCTACGGAACGTAGTCGTAGTACTCGACGCCGAGGTCCTGGAAAGCGGGCTCGTGAGTCTGGCCGATGCGGCTGATCACGAAGCCCTGCTGCGCAGCGCTGAGCCCCGGCACCTCGCGGCCGTCGTGCAGCGCCTCGTATTGCTCGCGCGTCAGGTCGACCGCGCCGCCCAGCGCGTCCGTGTAGCGAATCCGCGCCGCGGCCTCTTTCCAGTTCGGAGCCACGCGCAGCGGAATCGCCTCCGCCGCGTCGCCGCTGCCGTAGCCGACGGCGAGCAGGGTCTTGTCGGTGAGGTCGACGCCGGTCTCGAGCGCTTCCTCGAATCCGGCGGCGAGCCACGCCGGGAGCGCGGCGGTGTAGAGGTTGCCGAGCTCCATCACGCGATCGCTGCCGAGGCTCATCTTGGTCGCGATCAGCTCGCGGAAAATTGGTGACTTTCGCAAGAGGCCCGCGACCTGCGCGGTCACCGGATAAGGCTCTGGCGGCCCGCCGCTCTTCGCGGCGCTGCCGTTCGAGGCGAGCAGCGCCCCGTAGAGATCGGGGCTCGAGCGGCTCTCCTCGATCACCTTTTCCACCGGCACGCCGGCCTCGTTGCACAGCGCCTCGAGCTCGGGCCGGCCGGTGCGCGAGCCCGCGAGCGCGCGCACGTAGAGGAACGCGAGCCCCTGCACCGGCATCAGGTGGTACGGACGGTGGAAGAACATGGCGTGCACGTCGCGCACGAACTGGCGGCCGGAGACGCCGACCTTCTTCAGCATCGCATCGACTGCTTGCCCGGCCTCGTCGAGGTAGGAGAACGTCGAGTACTTGCCGCTGAACACCGGGAAGTCGTGCAAGCGATCGCCGGTCTTGGCGTAGCCCGGGGCGAAGTGCCGTGCGAACGGCTTGCGGAAGTCCGGCCCGCGATAGTCCGAGGCGCTGCCCGCGCGCGCGAGGTCGACCTCGAACAGCCGCGGCTGCTCGTCGACCAGCATCGCGACCGCGCCGGCGCCCTGCGTCTGCTCGCCGGTCGAGCCGCGCTCGTACTCGGCGATGTCGCCGCAGACGACGATCGCCTTCTTGCCCGCGCCGTCGCAACGCACGTAACGGACGGCGCCCTTGAGCGCGTACACGCCGCCCAGGCACGCGTGCTTGAACTCCGGAACCTCGCAGCTGCGCGCGAGCCGCGGGCGCCCGCTCTTCTCGAGCGCGCGGTCGACCATGCCGCGCACGATCACGGCGCCGGCCGAGTTGTCCTTGCTGCTCTCGGTCCCGAGCGCGAGAAAGCCGACGCTGCTCGGATCGATGTCGTAGTTCTCGATCAGGCGCAGGACCGCGTTCGCGGCCATCGTGTACACGTTTTCGTGGCGCGCCGGGTAGCGGAAGCCGCGGCCGACCACGGCCTGGATCTTGTCCCATGAGTTGCCGGTCCACTCGCACCAGTTCTCGAGCGGTACGCGCAAACGGGGCACGTACATGCTCATACCGCTGACGCCGGGATTCGTGGTCTGGCTACTCATGGGGATCACCTCGCAAGGCCGGTTCAAGGCCGAATGGGGAAAGTCAGGAGCTCACGTTCCGCCCGAAGGTCCCCCGCAATACTGCAATTCCCGTGCGCGGCAACTGCGGGGGCGTCGGACATCAATAATGACGCTCGAGGATGTACCAGCTGAAGGCGCGCAACATGAGTTTTGCGAGGGTGTCGTCGACCAGCGGATCGAGCTGTTTCCAGGCGGCTTCGACGTTCTCCTTCGCTTCGCGTGCGCAGTCTTCGATCGCGCCGCAGCCTTCCAGCACCTGGATCACCTGAGCGATCACGGCCGGGTCCTCGGGCTTGCTGAGCAGGGTCTGGTGGAGCCAGCGCCGCTCCTCACGTCCGAGCCGGCTCATCGCCTTGGCGACCGGCAGCGTGATTTTCCCCTGGGCGACGTCCTCGCCCTTGCTCTTCAGGTCGCCCTTGAAGCCGCGCAGGTTGAGCACGTCGTCGATGATCTGGAAGCTCAAGCCGAGCGCCTCGAAGTAGAGGCCCAGGCCTTCGACCTGCTCGTTGGTGCCGCTGCCCGCGACCGCGCCCATGCGCGCCAGGCAGCCAGCGGGCGCCGCGGTCTTCAAGCGATGCACCGCGAGCACGCGCCGCTCGAGCTCCGCGCCGGCACCGCTCTCGACGATCTGGGGCATGAAGTCCTCGAAACCGTCGAGATCGATCGCTTGCCCGGCGTGCCCGGCGCGCATCGCCTCGAAGTAAAGGTCGTAGATCTTCAGCCGATCCGCGTCTGACAGGTGTTTCGACGAAACCAGGAGCTTCTGCGTGATGAAGTAGGCGGCGGTGCCGGAGTTGATGGCCTGCGCCTCGCCGTAGATCATGTGCGCGGTCGGGCCGCCGCGGCGCACCGTCGACCGGTCCTGCACGTCGTCGACGATCAGCGAGCCGACGTGCATCAGCTCCGGCATCGCCAACCACTCCACGAATTTTCGTGAATCGCCGCCCACGATGTCGCAGCAAGTGATCGCCGCGTAGGAGCGCCAGCTCTTGCCGCCGCGATCGGTGATCTCGCGGATCGGCTTGAGCAGGGTGCGCCCGTACTGCTCGAGGTCGAGCCCGTCCATGTACTGGGGACGCTCCTTGGAAGCGACGAGCTGGATCGCCGTCTCCGGGTCGGGCTTGAACGGCAGCACGCGGGCCACCGATTCGCGCACGACCTTGCCGACGGCCTCGAAGTAGCCGTCGAGGTCCTCGAACGGCGTGAAGCCGTTGCGCTCGACGATGCCGACGCCGTGCACGGGCCGGCCGCCGATGCTGCCCGAGATCTCGACCCGGCCTTCGTAAAACGAGGGCTTCGAGATCAGAGTGATGAACTCCTGATCGGCGAACGCCGCGCGCACGTCGAGATCGATGCCCGCGGCGGGGCAGGTGACCTTCCAGCGCGTCGGATACTGGAAGAAGGTCTGTGTGCTCTGCCAGAACTCGACCGGATCGACCTCCCAGTCGTGGTGAACGACGCGGTTGCCGTCGCGGTCGATCTGGACCAGCCAGTGGCCGGCGGACTTGTTGGTGGCGACGTAGAGCTCGGGATAGGCGCTGAGCTCGGTCCCGTCGTCGAACTGCATGCTGATCCAGTTCCAGGCGACCGAGCGCTGCTCCTTGCGGTCGCGGCGGTCGGCCTGGGCCTTGGGACGCTCTTCCGAGGAAAGCGCCGCGTCGGCCTCGTCTTCCAGGAAATCGAGGTGGCCGACCCCGAATTCGTGGTCGTACCAGCCCTGACCTTGAATCACCGGCAGCTCGACGCCGTCGAACACCACGGTCCCGCTCAGCTCTCCCCGCGGGATGAAGTAGTAGAACATGTCCTCGTCGTCGGAGCCGCGCACGACGCCGTCATCACCGTGGCGCACCGGCGGCTTTTTCGGCGTGAACATCAGCTCGCAACCGGCGCGGTCGCCGTTGCTGCCGAGGCGCAGGCGATACCGCCCGTCGTCGAGCTTCTTCAGGCTGTCGCCGCAATACTCGAGCTCGAGCCGCTGCTGGTGCACGAACACGCGGCCCGGCAAGAGCTTGTCGGGCGACGGCACATTGCCGCGCTCGAGCATCTCCATCAGGGCGCGGTTCAGCTTGGGGTCCTTGGCGCCGAGCCCGCGGCGCAGGCGCTTCAATCCCTCTTCCGGCGCGCTGCGATCGACGCGCGAGCAGTGGACGTAGCGCTTGTCTTCGACGCTGGTCAGAGCCCAGGTGATCGAATGCGCGTGCTCGAACTCGCGGGTGCGACTGTCGCGGCCTTTGACCTGGCGAAAGAAGGCAACGAAGAAGGAAAACTCCCGGCCACCCTTGGTCGTGACGTGGCCGTTCAAGTACCACCACTCGGTAGTGGAAGAAGCGTGCGGCAGATCGTGGACCGCTAGATCGATCGGGCCCGGCGCGGGCCAGTCACGCGGGCGCGATCGACGTACCTTTTCCGAGGAAGGCACGGGACGGAGATATCGTACATCGGATGGGCGCGACTCACTCGTCGGCTCATTCGCGACTTCGGCGAGCGCGGGGTTCGGAGTGATGTAGGTGATGCTCATTGGGCTCTCCACGACTCTGCGATCGCTTGATCGTCCAACCGATAAAGCTCATGCTTGGCGGTGATGTCTTCGATGAAGTGGCTCGCTCTAGTCATGTTGGGCCTTGCGCTGGTTGCTCGGACGGCCAAAGCCGATCCCACCGATGGATTGACCGGCGAACAGATCGCGGCGCGTATCGTTCAGGGTAGCGCATTCGACTGGGACGGCGCGAAGACGCGCATGAAAATGACGCTCGTGGCCAAGGACGGCGGCAAGCGCGAGCGCGCGCTCGACATCCTGGCCCGCAAAGTGGAAAACCGGGCGCAGGCGGTCGTGCGCTTTTTGAACCCGGCGGACGTCGCGGGCACTGCTTTTCTCCTGCTCGAGCAGAAAGACGGGGCGACCGATCAATACATCTACCTGCCGGGGCTCCGGCGCACGCGCCGCATCGTCGGCCGCGAGCGCGAGGGCAGCTTCATGGGCAGCGATTTCACGTACGCGGAGCTCCGGCGCGCCGACACCAACGGTGCGCAGCACAAGCGCCTGCCGGACGAGAAGATCGGTGACACGGCGACGGTCGTGATCGAGTCGACGCCCAAGAAGGACGTGAAGAGTCCGTACTCCAAGGTTCTGACCTGGATACGCACCACCGACTTCGTCCCGATGCGCACCAAGTTTTTCGACACCAAGGGTCAGCTCGTGAAGACGCTCTACGCGCGCCGCATCGGCAAGCTCGAAGGCAAGCCGGTCGTGATGGAAGCGCGGATGGAGAACGCGCAGACCGGCACCTCCACGCAGCTCGTGATCGAGTCGATCGAGCGGCAGGCGGGCTTGCCCGACACCGCTTTCACTCCGACGGCGCTCGAGCACCGCTGATAGGCGGGAGTCGCGCTCAGGGAGCGCCGGGGGCTTGATCAGATACGCCATGATTCGCTGAGCACGGCGGCTCGGGCCGCCAAAGTGCCGTGCGCCTCATGCAAATCACAAGCCACTGGCGCGCGGCATCAATTTGGCGACGGTCTTGAGCAAGGTCGCCATCGTTCCAGCCCCCATTCCGACGAAGGCATCGATCAGACGCGAGAACTCGTCGACGAAACGGCTGAACCGCTCGATGCGCTCGCAGGCGACGCGGGCCGCTGGATCGCGCGATGCGTCACGCAGTGCCCTCGCCGCGAACAATACGTGGCGGACGCCCGATTGCAGGGGCGTGAACTCGCGCCGATGACGCTCACGAATCGTCCGCAAGAACCACGACCACGGGTCCTGCTCGGCCTCGTAGCGGGGATTTCCGCTGGCCTCGTCGGTCACTCGAACCAGGCCCCACGCCGCCAGAAGCTCGACGTGGTCCTTGCAAGCATCTTCCGTCGAGGCCAACCGATAGGCGATCGCGGCCAGACCGATCGGCTCGTGGGAAATGTAGAGCAACGCGTGCACGCGGCCGGTCATGCGATCCATCGCGAACGCGCTCGCCATGCGCGCCCAGTTGTCGATGAACTGGTCCTGAATTCGCGAAACGCGCGGATCGCCATCGTCCGCGTCAGTGTCGGGCACGATCGTGCGGAAGCCGCTTTCCGGGCCTCGTCGCTCGAACGTCGGATCCTGATCCGGCGAAAAGGAATCCCGCGCTTCGAAAGTGGCCACCATACTCATCAGTACCTCAGCGTGCAGGATGATTCTCTTTTGGGGAAGAGAAATTCAGCGAAGAAATAGGCTTTCAGCGCCGAAAAATGTGCTTTCTGCGCCGGCGCAAAAAAAGATGCTGATGCTGGATCGCGCAGCGTCATGTCGTTCGTGATCAACGCGTTCGTCCGTCCGACCAATCTGATTTTTGGCCACCACGAATTTTCGACTCGCGTGGGACTCTTGCCGCGAAAAGTGCCGGGCCGCGCCACGCGCTCGGTGAGTCGCGTGAGATCCTGCGGCTGATGAAGAACGAAGCCGGACCAGGGCACGGCCCCGCGCTATGGCCGCTCCCGCTGCTTTCGATCGCGCGTCCCGTGTTGCGCGTTGCAGAAACCCCGGCGAAACCCCGCTTCGGTTGTACGCAGCGCGCACACCTGTACGGAAGCCGCACAACTGTACGCAGCCCGCACACCTGTACGGACACCGCACAGCCAAGGCCGCTCTAGAACATGTTCGACCGAGCGTCCGAACGCACGTGTCGGAACGTGCGGACTCGGATCGCGCCTTGTGATCGCGCACGATTCGCTTCGCGTTGCGAGCGACAAAACCCGTCAAAAATACATCGGTTGGGGCCGGGGCGCCAACCGACAACGAGACAGCCGTTCCAGAGCCGACTCCTCGAGGCGAGCCGCCTGATGCTAGTCTCGCCAGGATCGGGCGCTGATGGCGAAACGAGCGGCACTGATGGCACTGGCTTCATGCTTCACGATCGCGGTTTCGGCGCTCGCCGAGCCCGTCAGCGTCGTCGAAGAAGAAGTGATCGAAGATCCGGAGCTCGCGGGCAAGAAGGAGATCAAGGAAGAAGCGCCGCCACCCGCGGGCCGTCTCAACGTGGATCTGCGCACGCGCGTGGGCGTCGACACGCGCTGGGAAAACGATCGCGAGGAGGTGATCGAAGCCACCGAGATCGCGGCGTTCGAAGTCGAGTATCCGCGCTCGGAAGACGTGACCTTCGCCGTCGGTTTGCGTGCGCGTCACTTCGGCGGCTGGCGCAATGCGCCTGGCACCGAGCTCGATCCCGCGGCACGTTACGAGCTCGACGTCGTGCCGACCGCGGCCTACGTCGATGCGACGCTTGCCGACGGTTTGCACACGCGCATCGGTTATCAGGTGACCGCGCTCGGCCGTTTCGACGTGTTCTCGGCGTCGAACATCCTGCTCATGCAAGACCTGCGCAGCGGACCTGCCAGCATGCCCGGCGCGACCGAGATCGCGCAGCCCGCGGTGCGCAGCGATCTCGACATCGGTTCGAGCTTCACGCTGACCTCGGTGTACGTGCCGTTTTTCCAGCCCGACCTGGTCGACATCGTCGGCACCGACTACGCGCTGTTCGCGATCAACGACTCTGTGCCTGCGCCCACGCCGGCCACGGCGTGTGCGCCAGCGCCGGATTTCGTGGCGCAGGCCGGCGCCGCGATCCAAGAGCGTCTGAACGCGACCTTGCAGAGCTCCGAGCTCACGGAGACGAGCCGCGCCGCTTTCCGCGCGCTCGCTCCCGAGCCCAACCTGACCGAGCCGCAGGGCGTGATGCGGCTCACCGGCCGCTCGTCCGCGGGCGAGCTGGGCGTGACCGTGGGCACGGCGCTCGAGCGGTTGCCGACCCTGGCGCTGAGCCGCGACCTTCGAAACCTGTTTTCAGACCCCTGCAACACCGCCTTCCTGGCCGACGCGCTCACCAGCAAGGAGCCGTTCTTTCGCGTCCTTCACCCGCGCTACAGCGTGGTCGCGTTCGACGGCGCGACCGACATCGGGCCGGTCCAGGTCGGCTTCGAGGCCGCGCACTTTCAGAACCGCACGCTGTACGCCGGGCGCCGCGGCGTGTTTCCGGTTCCCGGCAGCGCCGACATGGCCCAGCTCGCGCTGCGCGCCGAGCTCGCCGAATCCGACATCGCGGCCTCGGTCGAGGGCTTCGGCGCGTACGCGCTCGACGAGCCCGACGACCCCAATCTGAAGTGGATGCTGCTCGAGAACGGGCGTTTCTTTCGCGGGCTGTCGGCCGCGGTGCGCTGGACCGCGGGACGGATCGCGCTCGAGCTGCTCGGGCTCGCCGCATCCGGCCCGACCTACATCGTCGCGCCGCGCATCGAGTGGGAGGCGCTCGAGCGGTTTTACCTCGAGCTCGGGACGATTGTCGTCGAGGGACCCGCGCCGGTCGCGATCGGCGAGCCCGAGACGTCGCTAGGGGGAGTTTACGACAACGTCGACCAGGTGTTCGTCGGCGCTCGTTGGTTGCCCTGAGGCATCGTGACCGTCGAAACCGTTGCCAAGACTTACGAGACTGCCGCGGCACAGCCGGTGCCCCCGCGCATCTTGCGCCTGGCCGGTGCGCTGACCGCGAAGCTCGAACGCTGGCTCAGCCACCGCTATGCGATGCCGCTGATCCTGGTCGCCTCGGTATTGGGCGTCGCCAATTCACTGTGGTCGGGGCTCGGTGCCGACGATCACATTCATCGCCTCAGCCTGCGCGGATCGCACACCATCCCCGGCTTGGTGCGCGCTTCGCTCGATCTGTTCCGCTTCGCCAGCCCCGAATACAACCGCTCGCTGATGGAGCAAGGGGTGTTCCCCTGGTGGGCGGATCCCGAGGTTCGCCTGTCGTTTTTCAGGCCGATCACCTCGTTCACGCACCTGCTCGATCACCTGCTCTGGCCCGAAAGCGCGTTCATGATGCACTTTCAGACCGTGGCGTGGTTCGTCGCGCTTTCGGCCGGCGTGGGCGCGCTCTACAAGCGCATGATCGCTCCGGGCTGGGTCGCCGCGCTGGCGCTGTTTTTCTTCGCCCTCGACGACGCTCGCGGCGGTCCGGTGAGCTGGATCGCGAATCGCAATGCGCTGGTCGCCGGAGCTTTCAGCATCTGGGCGCTGGTGTGCTTCGTGCGCTCCGAGCGCGACGCCTGGCGCCCGGGCTGGCTGCTCGGACCGCTCCTGTTTGCGCTCGGGCTGCTCGCGGGCGAAGGCGCGGCGTCGATCCTCGGCTACCTGTTCGCTTACGCGCTGTTCATGGCCAGCGGGACCACCAAGCGCCGCATCGTCATGCTCGTGCCGTACCTGGTGCTGGTCGTGGCGTGGCGGCTCACCAGCCGCGGGCTCGGCTATGCCTCGTTCGGCTCGGGCGTCTACGTCGACCCGTTGAGCGAGCCCCTCGCATTTCTCGGCATGGTGTCGACGCGACTACCGATCCTGCTTCTGGGCCAGCTCGCGGGGCCGTGGTCCGAGATCTACAACGCCGCGCCGCTCGTGGTCCCCGGCATGCAGTACGTGCTCTGGCTGCTCGCCGCGGCGGTCATCGTCGGGACCGGGATCTTGCTCTCGCCGCTGTGGCGGGAAAAGCGCGTGCGCTTCTTCTGCGTCGGCGCGCTGATCTCCGGCATCGCGCCGTGCGCGACCTTTCCGTCCGATCGCCTGCTGACCTGGATCGCGATCGGCGCTTCGGCCGTGATCGCGGAGCTTCTGGCCGCGCTGCTCGTCGCGCTCGAAAATCCAGCCGCGAGCCCGTGGCGTCCGCGCCTCGCGCTGACCGCCGCGGCCTCGATCCTGATGTTGCACGCTCTCTTGGGGCCGGTTTTTCTGCCTGTGCGAGCGCTCGGGATCGAAAGCGTGCGCGCAGTGCTCGAGCGTGCCGATCACAGCCTGCCGCAGGGCCCGGAGATCGGGGACGAGACGTTCGTCTACGTGAACCCACCCGGCGATCCGCTCGCCAGCTACATCCCGATCATGCGCGCCGACACCGGCCGCCGTTTGCCGCGCGCCCAGCGCTGGCTCGCGAGCGGCACCTGCGAGGTGGTGATCGAGCGCCTCGATCCCCAGAGCCTGCGCGTGCGCCCGAGTCAGGGATTTTTGCAGAGCCCGAGCGAGCAGATGCTGCGCAGCCCAGAGCGGCCGCTCGCGATCGGCGAAACGGTGCGCCTCGGCGGTTTCTCGGCGAAGATCACCGCGCTCACCCCCGACGGCCGCCCCGCCGAAGCGGTGATTCGCTTCGACACCGTGCTCGAAGATCCGAAGCTTCGCTGGTTTCGCTGGTCGGGCGCTCACTACGAAGCGTACCGCCTGCCGGCAGTCGGCGAACGCGCGGTGTTACCCGCGGTCGATCTGTTCAAAGTCGCGTACGGCGAAAGCTAAGGAAAGTCGCCTACGGCGAAAGCTGAAGCCGCGGTCACGACCCGCAGGCGTCTAAAATCACAGCTTTTTGGAGCGGCGGACATAAGAGCGTGGAAGATCCGTCGAGTTTTGCCCGTACACTCGGACTGGAACAGAAAGGGCGGCGACCAATGGCCACATGCAGCGCTTTCGAGGCGGCTCTCGGCTGCGGCATCGTTTTCGCGGCGCTGGTCGGGTGCAAAAAAAAGGAAACGCCCGAGCCGTGGACCGTCAGTCAGCCGAATTTGGTCGGCCGCGCTTGCAAACTGACGGTCGCGGGTGGCGGGCAGTGCCAGCTCACGTCGAGAACGGAGAAGCCGACGCCTGGCGACGTCACGGTGGGCTTCGACGTGATCGTGGAGTCGACCGGGGACCAGCAGATCGGAGTCCATCCACTCGGCGTCAAGGTCACCGACAGGCAGGGCGCGAGCTACAAGGCATTCTTCGACGGCGGCTGCCAGCCCGCGCTCGACTACCAGCGCCTGGTGGGAAAAAACGAAAAGCACCGCGGCTGGTTCACGGTCAACGTGCCCGAAGCGACAGAGGAGCTCACGGTGGTTTTTCCTTGTATCGTCGTGGGTCGGGGCGACTCGGAGGAAGTAACGTTCCAGGCGCACCGGGGGACGCGATGACCGGCCGCGCGCCCTGGACGGTACTCGGCCTGATCGCCGTTCTGGCCGTGGCGCTGCTCGCCTGCTCCAAGAAGAAGGAGCCGCTGATCCTCGGTCCGAACCCGAAGAGCGCGAGCGGTCGCCACTACAAGGCGACGGTCGAAAACGTCCGAGAGTGCGCGATCGAGAAGAGCCCCTTCGTGAACATCCAGCCGGGCAACGTCGCACTCGGCGTGGAAGTGACGGTCGAAGCTCCCACCGCCTATTCCGTGAACCTCGGCTACAGCGAGATCAGGCTCATCGACGCCGAAGGTCATAGCTTCAAAGCTCTGACGCTCGGCGGTTGCAAGCCGGAGCTGAACGGCAACGCGCAGATCCAAGCAGGCACCCATGTCCGAGGCTGGCTCACCTTCGAGGTACCCGCGAAGCCCAACGGCCTCACGCTTTCCCTTCGCACCATGGTCTTGAATCACCCGCCCTCCGAGTCGCTGTGGGATGAGTACGTGAAGTTCGAGCTGCGCTGACCGCGAGGGCTGACCATTGGTTTTGGTGAGCCCTGATCGGCGTTGCGCGTCGGCGGGACGGCGCCGGCCGGGCGGGTCGGCTGCTCAGGCGTGATCGACGACCGCGGGGCGAAGCAGGTCGAGCAGCTCCGGATCCGTTTCTTCGAGGCGCTCCTCGAAGCGCATCCAGCGGTGGCCGCGCGTCTTCCGCTTCGATCGCGTTGAGTGCAACGATATCGCTAGGCGCGACTTCGAGCCGCAACCTTACGCCGACAACCGATCCGCCGACGAAAAGCGTCGGAAAGGGCTCACCCCAAAAACAAGCCGCGAAAAACGCCTTGTGGGATAGGTTCCGACGCGTGCGAGATCTGCCGCTGCTGGATCTTCGAGTGGGTTCGCGCTGGGCCCAATGCGAGGTTTCTTCGCCTATTGGGGCTTTTTTTGCGCTATGCGGCTTTTGCGCCGCTGCGCCGAATCGGCGGTGATAAATCACGGCAGCGCCATGCTTCCGAGCATCAATCGCGAGGTGGACGAACGCCTCGAGCGGCTCGAGCTTCCCTTCAATCGGGCCGGAATCGACCCCTACGGGATCTCGAAGTGGCACCTCCGCTATTTCATGCGCTGGCTCGGGTTCAACTATCGCTACTACTTCCGCGGCCGGGCGCTCAACATCGACAACGTGCCCAAACGCGGGCGCGCGATGATCGTGTGCAATCATTCCGGCGGGTACGCGATCGACGCCGGCATCGTGGTGGCGGCGTGCTTCTTCGACATGGATCCGCCGCGGCTCGCGCAGGGCATGGCGGAGAAGTTTCTGGCGCGCTTGCCGTTCGCCGGCGAATGGACGCAGAAGACCGGAAACTTCCCGGGCCTGCCCGAGCAC
>Ga0111538_10003049_pt1 | contig 23475 bp, 21 predicted proteins | sample SoiMethybrSBSTD1_FD_79669 | JGI IMG/M metagenome (GOLD analysis project Ga0111538, IMG submission 79669) | Bulk soil microbial communities from a Populus tree surrounding site in Tennessee, USA - Soil MetaG P. TD hybrid SBSTD1 (version 2)... | ecosystem: Environmental > Terrestrial > Soil >...
CGCCTGGCTGGCGGCGCGCCACACGCTGGTGGCGTCGGCTTTGGGCGTGCTTGCAATCGCGCTCCACGATCGCTGGCGCCGGAGCGGTTTCAAGGCGGGCGCATTCCTGGCTCCGCTCGCGCTCTTGCTCGCGCTCTTCGCGGGAGAAATCGGCACCGGGGCGGTCGCGTTTCTGTTCGCTCACGCGCTGTTTCTCGACCCTGCTCCGGCGCGCGCCCGCTGGCGCGCCGTGGCGGGATGGCTGGCCGTGGTCGCGGTGTGGGGCGTACTCTACGTTCGCTCCGGCGCGGGAACCTACGGATCGGGCCTGTATCTACATCCGCTCGACGAGCCGATCGCGTTCGCGGCGGCTGCGGTGGAGCGTTTCGCGTTCCTGTTCATAGGCGTGTTCTGGGCGCCGAGCGCCGACTTCTGGACCTTTCTTCCGGCCGCCGAGCGTGCGCGCTGGACGCCACTGCTCTGGGTCGTGGTGGTGGCGATCCTGGCTCTGCTCGTACCCGTGGTGCGTCGCGATCGCGCCCTCTGCTTCTGGCTGTGCGGAACGCTGCTCAGCATGTTGGCGCTCTGTTCTGCTCCGGCCACCGATCGAAGTTTGATCTTTCCGGCGCTCGGCAGCATGGCGCTCATGGCGACCGTCATCGCCAAGATCGCCGATCGCGATTCTGCGCTGCCGAGCTCCCGGCTCTGGCGCTGGCCGGCGCTGGGAATGAGCTTGGGATTTTGCCTGATCAATCTCGTGCTCTCGCCGCTGACGCTGCCGGTGCGCGCCACCGTGCTCAGAACGATCAACGCCTGGTTGGCGAGCTCGGGAGACGAACTGCGCGCCGATCAAGGCCAGCACTTGATCGTGGTCAACGCGACGGACTACTACACCGGAACGATCTCGGTGGTGATGGGCACGTTGCGCCATCCACCGGGTGCCGCTTGCAACCGCATCCTCTACGGCGGGCTCGGGCAGATCCAGCTGTCGCGTCCCGACCCTTACACGTTGATCATCGATGCGCCGGGCGGATTTCTGGAAAACGAATTCAATCGCGTCTACCGCGGCATCGGTTTTCCGCTGCGCGTCGGCGACGGCTTGCAGCTCACGAAGCTTCTGATCCGCGTCGAGCAAGTCGAGAACGGCGATGCCAAGCGCGTGCGCTTCCAGTTCGCGGAGCCGCTCGAGCACCCGGCATTTCGTTGGTTCTCGCTGCACAACGGCCGTTTCGTGCCGTTCGTTCTGCCGCGCGTGGGAGAGACGCGGACGATCCCGGCGCTGGTGGCGCCTACTGCAGGCTGAGCTCGAACACCGCCCGCTCGAGCTCGAGCGGCGTCGGTGCATCGACGATCTGCGAGCGCGCCGCGGCGACCACCGGCATCAGGCGCAGACCGCGAAAGTTGTCGTGGTGCGCGGCCATGGCCTCGATCCGCGCCGCCCCGCGCCCGGCCAGGCGTCGCGCGGCGGCTTCGTTGCCCATGTGAAGCTTCAAGAGCCCCGCGGCGATCTGGATCAAACCTTTCACGATCTCGCGGCCGCGCGAGCCTTCGGGCGCCGCGTGCCAGACCTTTTCCCACGCTTCGTGGGCTTCCCAGAAGTAGCGCGTATTGAAAAGGTCCAGGCCGTAGAGCCAGGCTTGGTCCGGATCGAGCGCCGCCGCGGCAACGACCCCATGGCCCTCGGGGCTGCGCGTCGGGTGCGGATGTCGTCCCGGCACGAAGCGATACTCCGGCAAGGGCAAGGAGCTGAGACGCTTCAACGCCGCGGGCGGCGCCGGGATCGATTGGGCTTCTTCGGGGTCCACGCTCGACGCCACTAGCCGGTTTCGGGCTCGCCTTCGTCGCGCTCGTCTTTGTTGCCGCGCAGGCCGAGCGCCCGCGCCTTCTTGTACAAATGGCTGCGTTCGAGCCCGAGCGCGCGGGCGGTCGCGGCCATCTGTCCGGAGTGCTGTGCGAGCGCCTCTTCCAGGATCGTGCGTTCGGCCTCTTCCGAAAGTACGCGAAATGGAACTCCGGGGCGGTACAGGCCGGTGGCGCTGGGGGTCGCCGAAGCGCCGAGCGCGCGTTCCACGTCGGCAGCGTCGATCTCCGCGTCCGGCGTCAGAATCACCAGGCGCTCGATCAGGTTCTTCAGCTCGCGCACGTTGCCGGGGAAGGAATGCCGCATCAGGGCCTCGAGCGCTTCGGGACGGAGCACGACCTGTGGCAGATTGTTGGCGCGCGCGGCAAGCTCGAGAAACTGCACGGCGAGCTCGCGAATGTCTTCGCGCCGCGCCCGCAACGGCGGAAGCTCGAGCGGGACGACGTTCAAGCGGTCGTACAGATCGGGCCGAAATTGGCCGCTGGCGTTGGCCGTAACGAGATCGCGATTCGTCGCCGCGACCACCCGCACGTCGATGCGCAGTGTTTCGTTGCCGCCCACGCGCTCGATCTCGCCCTCCTGGAGCACGCGCAGCAGCTTGGCCTGCATCGTCAGCGGCATGTCCCCGACCTCGTCGAGGAACAGCGTGCCGCCGTGGGCGCGCTCGAACTTGCCGCGGCGCTGGCGAGTGGCTCCGGTGAACGAGCCGGCTTCGTGCCCGAACAGCTCGCTTTCGATCAGCTCTGCCGGGACGGCGGCGCAGTTGAGCTTTTCGAGCGGGCCACCGCTGCGCGGCGAAGCGCGATGGATGGCGCGTGCCACGAGCTCCTTGCCGGTGCCGCGCTCACCGGTGATGAGCACGCTGGCCCGCGCCCGCGCGGCGCGCGTGATCTGTTCTCGCAACTCGCGCATCGCGCGGCTGGATCCGATCAGCTCGTCGAAGTGGCCGGCCTCGGCGCGCAACTCGCGAGCTTCGTGCTCCGCCCGCATCAAGCGCAGCGTGTTCTCGACCACCACCAAAAGCCGGTCGGTAGACAGCGGCTTTTCCAGGAAATCGAGCGCGCCCAGCTTGGTGGCGCGCACGGCCGCGTCGATCGTCGCGTGACCGCTCATCATGATTACCTGTGCGTCGTTGCCCGCCGCGCGCAATCGGGCCAGAAGCTCGAGGCCGTCGCCGTCCGGCAGCGCCACATCCAGCAGCAGAATGTCGTAGCTGCGCTTGGCGATGCGTTCTTCGGCGAGGCGAACGCCACCGGCAACGTCGACCGCGTAGCCCTCCAGCGTCAGCGCCTTTTTCAGCGTGTTCAAGATCGACGGTTCGTCGTCGACGACCAGAAGGTGCGCGCTCCCCATCGCTACATCAATCGCCTTCCGCGACAATAGTCATTTCGTCTGAGGGAGAGTGTCATTTCCAGCGCCGCCGTACGCGGTTTCGTGCACGCAAAGGTGGCGTTTCGCGCTGCAAAAGTTGCCCCATGATAACGGGTCGAGCGCCATTGTGTCGCATCTCTCTGCCAGCGGCGATTGGTTGCCGTTTCAGCGTGCCCAAACCAGGTTACGTTGGCAGGCTTAGTAGATGCTTCGGAACCGCGGTAGAGCCCTCGATCGCGCGGCAAAAGCAGTGCTAGGCTGAGCCCACCTCGATGAGCGCGCCCTCGCCCACAGCCACGGGAACGCTCGAGAGCACGCCGCTGCCGCACCTATTGGTGTACGCGCTCGATCGGCGTCTCAGTGGGACGCTGGTGCTGGAGACGCCGACCGGTGGCCGGAGCGCCGTGCTGTTCAACGATGGCGCGCCGACGAAGGCCAAGACCGCGGAGCCAGTGATTTACCTCGGCCGCCTGCTGCTCGAGACCGGGGCCATCGACGAGGCCACCTACAACCGCACGCTCGTTCCGGTGGCAGAGCAGCGGAAGCTCCACGGTCAGGTGCTGCTCGCGGGCGGCCTGATCGACCGCGAAACCCTCTCGAATGCGATCGCGGAACAGGTGACGCGCCAAATCCTGTGGATGTTCACGCTGCCGAAGGAAACCGCCTACGGCTACTACAGCGGGACGAACTTTCTCGAGCGTTGGGGCGCGCAGGAGAGCTCGCGTGTGTCGCCGCTGGCGCTCTTGTGGCGCGGCATCAGAAGTCACGCCGAGCTCGAACGCGTCGAGGGAACGCTGCAGCGCTTCGGTGGCATGCCGCTGCGGCTGCATCGCGACGCTCAGCTCGCGCGCTTCAAGTTCGCGGCGCGCGAGCAGTCGGTCGTCGACGTGTTGCGCGCTCGCCCGCAGACGCTGGACCAGCTCGTGAATTGTGGTCTGGAAGAAGCGCCGCTGATCCAGCGGCTGCTCTACACGCTGACTTTGACACGCCACGTCGACGTCGGCGCGGCGCCCCTCGGCATCGAAGCCGGAGCGGCCGGCGACGGCGGCGCCGTCGTTTCGGGTTCCGCACGGCCGTCCAGCGGGGCACGCCCGGTGATTCGCGAGTCCCCGGTGCCTTCGGTCTCGCCACCGCCGACCTGGTCCACCACTCCGGCCTCCGTGCGAACCGGCGCCAGCACGCCCCCCGCTCGCATCAGCTCGCCCGCGTCGCCGATGCCTCAGAGCAGCAGTCCGGCTCCTCGAACGAGCACGCCGGCGCTTCGTACCAGCACCCCGGCGCTCCGTACCAGCACCCCCGCTTCGCGCATCAGCACGCCGGTCGGCCGCTCGACGGCGCCGCCCTCGGCGGATCCCGAGGGCTTCAAGCGCGACCTGCACGAGCGTGCGGCGCAGATCCCCTCGCAAAACTACTATCAGATTCTGGGCGTGGCCGAGGACGCGGCGCCGAGCGCGATTCAGGTCGCGTTCTTCCAGCTGGCGAAGCGCTGGCACCCCGATCGCCTCGGGCAGGAGCACGCCGACGTGCGCGACATCGCGACGCGCGTGTTCGCGCGGATGAGCGAAGCGCACAACATGCTTTCCGATGCGCAGAAGCGCAAGGAATACGACGAGCTTCTGAAAACGGGCGGAGGCTCCGCTCAGGAGCAGGAGGAGATCCAGGCCGTGCTGCGGGCGGCGATGAACTTCCGCAAGGCGGAGGTGCTGCTCAAGAAGAACAACCTCGGCGCGGCCGAGGAGCACGCGGCGCTGGCGGTTCAGGAGGACCCCAAACAAGCGGAGTACGTCGCGCTCCACACCTGGATCCTCTCGATGAAGCCGGACCGGCTGGGGCAAGCGCTCGACGACCTGATCGCGAAGCTCAACCAGTGCGTCAGCATGGAGCCGAACAATCTGCGCATCCGCTGGTATCGAGGCCAGATGCACAAGCGGAACGGCAAGGACAAGCTCGCGATCCGCGACTTTCGCTTCATCGCCGACCAAGACGAAAATCACCTCGACGCCACGCGCGAAATTCGGTTGTACGAGATGCGGCGCGCCGGTCGCCCCAGCAGCGCGCCCCCTCCCGGTCACTCGATCCGTCCCGGGGACTCGCGGGCGCCGCAATCCGCTGGCCGCGGCTCCGAGGTGAAGCGTTCGGACATCGGGCAGCTGTTCGGGAAGTTGTTCAAGCGCTGAATCGGCGTAGGACGGGGAAAAGCAGCCAGGGGCGGCGGGGCGCGCTAGGATTCGTGCTCCGGGTATGTTCCCCCAGATCTTCGGGAAATACGTGCTCGAGCGCGAAATTGCGGCGGGGGGCATGGCCCGGGTGTTTCTGGCGACGCTGCGCGGCGCCGTCGGCTTCGAAAAGCGGCTCGTGGTCAAGCAGATCCGGGCCGAGCTGGCGAGCGACGACGCGTTCGTGCGCCGCTTCGTCGAAGAGGCCAAAACGAGCGTCGAGCTCAGCCATCCGAACATCGTCCCGGTCTACGAGCTCGGCGTCGAGCACGGCGTCTACTACATCGCGATGGAGCTATGCGAGGGCCTCACGCTGGCCGAGGTGCTCGTCGAAACCGGTCCGCTCGATCCAGAAGAGGGAGCCTACCTCGGGGTCGAGGTCTGCCGCGCGCTCGACTACGCGCATCGCCGCGCCGGGATCATCCATCGCGACGTGACGCCGCGCAACGTGCTGCTCGACGACGAGGGCGCGGTGCGGTTGATCGATTTCGGAATCGCGGCGCCGGCAAACCCACTGGGCGGCGCTCGTAGTGAGATCTTCGGTTCGCCGGGGCACATGCCGCTCGAGCAGCTCCGCGGAGAGCGGCTCACGCCGGCGACGGACGTGTTCGCCGTCGGCGCGCTCCTGATCGAAGCCTGGACCGGCCGGCCGCCGTTCCGGCGCTCGACGGCGGGCGAAAGCGAAAAGGCGCTCGTCACGCCCCCCGAGCCGCTTTCGATCCCGCGGCTTTTGCCGCTGAGCGGCCTGGTCGCGAGCACGGTGGAGGCGGATCCGGCGCGGCGTCCCGCCAGCGCCGAGCAGCTGGCCCGGCCGCTGCGCGAGTTTCTCAAAAGCGCCGATCTCGGCGACATCGCCCGGCGCCTCGGCGAACGGCTGCGCAAGACGCGCCGCCGCGCCCAGCAATCGAACCCGTGGCTCACCGGCTCGGCGTCGTCGCACCCGGTCGGGACGCCGCGTACGCCGGTTGCGCCGCCGGGGCGGACGCCGTCGAGCACGCCTGCCCCGGCGAATACCGCCGGCTCGGCGTCGATGCCGTCGGCGACGCGCACCTTCGCCGCCCGCGAGGAGTGGACGCGCAAGCTCCCGAGCGTGCCGCCGCCGGCGACCGAGACCGAGCCGCCGAGTCAGGGATCGACCCAGCGCATCGACGCGCCGATCGAAACCTCGCGGCCCGCAGCTTCGGCGCCGCACAGCGGCAGCATGCGCATGCGCAACGACGAAGACGCAACGCCTACGACGGCTCCGCGTGCGCCACCGGATTCGGCACGGGCGGCCAGCAACTGGCGGCTGATCGCGGTGCTCCTGGCCGGCGTGGTGATCGCAGGCGTGATCAGCGTCCGTTTCAGCGGCGGAGCCGGCGAGCCGCCGCGGCTACCGCTGGCGCAGGGCAGCGCGACGGTGGCGCCGCCGGTGCCCGAGCTTCCGCCGGCGCTGCCGCCCGAAGTGCCGGCCGGGCCAGCCCCGTCGTCCACAGCGGCCGTGAAATCCGCCGCGCAGGCCAAGCCGGCAAGCCCGGTAAAAAGCGCCGAAACCACGCTGCCGCGCGAAGGGACGTGCAGTGTGATGCTGCTCGCGAACGTCGCGGCGACGACCGCGCAGCTCGATGGCCGGAGCGTTCCGTTGAACCAGGCGATTCCCGCGGCTTGCGGCCCGCACTCGGTGAAGTTCCAGAATCAAACCTTGAACGAAGTTCTGCCCGGGTCGTTCGAGCTCGTGCCGGGCAGCCCGCGGCGCGTCATGGCCGACTTTACCAGCGCCGACGCACGTGTCGTCGTCGTGCAGTGACGACCCTGTCAGGGGTCGATCGCCTCGAGCACTCGATTTCGGCGCAGCGCCTCGTAAAGCGCGATCGACACCGCGTTCGCCAGGTTCAGCGAGCGCACCGCGCCCAGGGTGGGAATCGCGACCACGCGCTCTGCTTCCGCGCGGAGCAATGCTTCCGGCAAACCGACGCTCTCTTTGCCGAAGACCAGGGCGTCGCCGAGCTCGAACGGCGTATCCAGGTAGCTCCGCCGCGCCCGGGCGCTGAAGTACCAGGCCCTGACCTGGGAGCGCTGCACGGCGCGCGTGAGCGCGACGTCGTGCAGCGCGGCGTCGAGGTCGGTATGTGTGCGTACGTCGACCAGATGCCAGTAATCGAGGCCGGCGCGGCGCACTGCGTGCTCGTCGATGCGGAAACCGAGCTTGCCGACCAAATGCAGCGGGCACAGAGTCGCCCCGCACAGGCGCGCGATGTTCCCCGTGTTGGGAGGGATCTCCGGCTCGACGAGCACGACGTGGAACGGGCGTGCGAGCGGTGCTGCACGCAGGGGCGGCGGTCGGCCCTCGGGGTCTGTCGTCACCGATCGTCCAAACCAGCGATCACGACGGATCTCAGACTACCACGCGGCCCGGCCTTGCGGCGTTGCTCTGCCCAGTTTGTTGTTTGGGGCCCCGGCCCCAAACCTTGACGGCGCTCCCGCGCGGCAAGTAGCCTCGCCCGGGCGACTGTGAACAAGGTCTACTCACCGGCTCGACTCGCGGCTGTCGCGTTCGGGGTGCTCGGGCTGTGCTTGCCCACCGTTGCCCGGTCCGAGCCGATGGATCCGGCGTTCGAGCGGCTGGCCGTGGACCGGCGCTGCAACACGCAGGGAGCGAATTTCGGCAGCGCGGTCGGGCAGTTCAACGAGGCGGCCGCCGCCGACGTCCAGTTCGCGACCGGCAGGCCCTGGTGCTTGCCGGACAACGCGGCCTTCAAGAAGCTCGTCAATCAGTACGGCTTTGCCTTCGCGCCGACGGCGATGCACTCCGCCCGCACCACGGGGTTCGGCGGGTTTCACCTGTCGCTCGAGGCGGCGTACACGAAGATCGACAGCGGCGCCCAATACTGGAAGCTCGGGACCCAAGGTCCGGTCGACCCATCGACGAGCGAAGCCGGAGTCATCAACAACAGCCCGCAAGACGTGCTCCAGCTCTATTCGGCGAAGATCCGAAAGAGCTTCGGCTTCGGGCTCGAGCTCACCGGCGTCGTCGGCTTCATGCCGAAGACCAGCATCGTCTCGGGCGGCGCGGACGTACGACTCAGCTTGCTCGAAGGGTTCCGGAGCGGCATTCCGGGAATTCTGCCGGACGTCGCGGTCGGCGGCGGCGTGCGTACCATCACCGGCACTCCGGAGATGCAGCTCTCGATTGCCTCGCTCGACGTGCAGATCTCGAAGCCCCTGCCGATCGCCGATTCGTCGATTTTGACGCCTTGGGTCGGCTACCAGTACGTCTGGATCTTCGGCGACTCCGGCCTGATCGATCTCACGCCCGGGACCGATGCGATCAACTACTGCAACTACGCGGGGCCGAACGTGCCGGGCAACCCCGATCCCGATCCCACTCAGGGCTTCGATGGCCAGCCGGTGTGCCGCGGTGGGTCGCCGATCGACTTCAATAACAACGTGGTCTTCGAGAAGGCCCGGCTCGAGCGGCAGCGGCTGATCTTCGGCGCCAACTACCGCTACGAGATGGTGATGTTCGGCATCGAGTTCATCACCGACATCGTCGACCCCGAGGACGCACAGACCGGGGACGACAAGACCGACATCGTCCGTCCCCGCACTGACACGACCCCTCCCGCTACCATCAAACAGAGCGACTCGGAAATCCTCAAGGGCGAAGACCGCCAGTGGACGATCGTGCTCGAGCTCGGCGCGATGTTCTGAGCGCGGGGCGCTGGCGTTACAGCAAAAAGATCGCGATCGCGGAAAGCGCGCCGATCACCACCGCGAGGCCTGCTGCGCGAGCGGCGAAGCGGGCCGCCGTCTGGGCCCGGCTTTCGTCCAGCTGATGCACGCCGCGCAGATAAGCGCGGGCGGCCCGAAGCGGAACGGTCACGCCGTAGGGCGCGGCTCGAAGCGCCGCGCGGGGTCCCTCGATGATCGCCACCAGGGCGAGGCCGAGCGGCAACGTCACCAGGTCCCAGCCGCACGCGTAGAGCCCGAAGCGCAACCCGCGGGCCCGCCGGGCACGGCTGCCTTGCCGCCGAGCGCCGACGTCGAGCGCCAGGCCGTGGAGCGTGTGGATCGCGACCATCAGCGTCGCGACCGACGGTATCCCGAGGCCGAGCGCGCGGATCATCCAGTCCCGCAGCGCGGCGTCGGAAACGAGCGCGTGCGCCAGCCAGGGCGCCGCGAAAAAAACGATCGGTGTCGCCGCGATGCAGAGCCCAGCAACCGCGAGCAGCTCGGCGAGCAGCGCAAACCGCAGCGCGGCCAAAGGCTCCCCGTCAGGAAGCGCGCTGAAAAATGATTCGCACGTCGTCGTCGAAAGCCGCGCGGTGCTCCACAGCCGTTGCAGGAGGGTCAGCCCGGGACGTTCCCACGGCACCACCGCCACGATTCCCGAAGCGTGCGTTGGCTCTTCTACGAGGCACCCAGGGCAACCCGGATCGCCGCAGCCCGCGCAGACTACCGCCGCGGGCACGTCCACGAGCTCGAGAGCGGGGTCTTCCGCCGTCGCCCGTTCGGACGTGCCGGCGCCTTCGCCGGAGGGAGAGTTACGTGCGTGAGCTGATGCGTGCCCCCGCATGACCCCACGGCTAGCACGAGCCGCGCGTTTAGGCGACTGACAGCGGGGGAAGTGCCCCCGCCGCTTGAAATCCAGGGGTCAGTGAAGGGTCTGCCCGGTGCTCGTCTCGCGCTGCTCGCTCCCCTTGCCGTCGCGCCACGGCACTGCTGGCAAGTCGTCGACACGTCCGCCGAAGCGGGCAGCGACGGCCACGCCCAGCGCGGAGATGACGCCGCTCGCATAAAGTCCGAGCCCCCAGTGAAACTCGATCGGGTAGAGCCGGCCGCCCCGGGGCGGCAAGGCCACCATCATCAGCACCTCGACCAGCGTCATTGCTGCAAACACCGCACAGATGATGCGTACACCGCGCATTCTCGCCACCGAGCGCCGCGTCCAGACCAGCGGTAGCAAGATGAACCACCCGACCGCGCCGCCCCACAGCCACCCCGCGCGGCCGCGGGCCAGGTCGAAGGCGCTGTACGAGGCGATCTCGGGCGCCGTCATGTTGACCCAGGGCAGGAAAAAGGCAGCGAGTCCAAGCACTCCAAGCACGAGCAGCGCTCCGCGCCCGCGGCCGAAGTAGTAGCGGGAGAGCTCCCGGTCTTCTGGCGGCACGTACTCGCCGCTCGCTGCTTCCTCCTCGAGGGCGTCCAGCGAGGGTGGAAGATCTTGCATCGGCCGAAGGCTCAGTCCGCACGCGGGACAACGGGTTTGCTCATCGGCCCGGAAGAGCTCCCGGCAAAACGGACAGGCGAGCAGCTGTTCCATTGTCGAAGCGAAGGATACCGCCATGGCGTCGGTCGGACACTGCCCGAACCGCCGGAGTTCCCCGGCTCTCCAATGACGCGGTGCGCTACGCCCCGCAGAATGACATCGCCCCACCGTAGGCTAGCGTTTGGCCGCCGATGTTGGATCGGATCGCTCAGCTGCTCGGGCTTTCCACGGATGCGCCCCACCTCGAACAGGCACTGACCCACCCGAGCTATGCGAACGAGCGCCGTGGCGTCGCCGACAACCAGCGGCTCGAGTTCTTAGGCGACGCCGTGCTGGGATTTTGCACGAGCGAGATCCTCTACCAGCGGTTTCCCGTCGCGGACGAGGGAACGCTGACGCGGATCCGCGCACTGCTCGTCAACGCGGACACGCTTGCAGGCTGGGCTCGCGACAACCAGCTCGCCGAGGCGATTCGTCTGGGCCGTGGCGCCGATTCTGGAGGGCTCCGCGAGAGCACCAACGTGCTCGCAGACACGGTGGAAGCGCTGATTGCCGCCGCTTACCTCGACGGCGGGCTGGAAGTGGCACGCAGGGTTTGCGAAGCGATCGTGTCGGGGCCGCTCGGTGCGATGCAGGAGGCCGGCGCCCGCGACCCAAAGAGCGAGCTCCAGGAGCGGGTGCAGGCGAGCGGCGGGGATCCGCCGACCTATCACGTGCTGGACAGCGGCGGGCCCGCCCACGCACGCTGGTTTTCGGTCTCCGTACACATCGGCGAGCGTGCAGTGGCCGAGGCGCGAGGGCGCTCAAAACGCGAAGCCGAGCGCGCAGCGGCCGTCGAGGCTCTGCGCGCCCTCGAAGCGCCGCAGCCTGCGAGCAAGGAGGAATGACCGTGAAACTGCGCTCTTTGATGGCACTCGCGGTGCTGTTCGCGCTCTCGATTGCGCGGCCAGCCGACGCCGGAAGTTACCTCGATCGATCGAGCTTGCTTTTGACTCAGGCGACGGCTGAATCCGACTATCTGCGCAACAAGCTCTCGGATCTCGAGCTCGCGCGCTTGATCCACGCGCTCGCCGTCGCCCGCGTCAAGGCGGCGACCTCGATGACCGTGCCCAAGGAGGTGGCACAAGCGCATCCACACCTGCTGCTCGTGCTCGAAAATCACGAACGAGCCGCCGACGCCGCACGCGTGGGCGAGGCCCAGCGCTTTCTGATCTATCAGCAGCGGGCGCGCGACGAAGAGCGCGTGTTTCGGGGGATTCTGAAGCAGCTCGGCTGGCCGCTCGGTCCGTAGCGCGCGTCCTGATGGTCAGCGCAGCCCTTGGGGCCCCGCGCTGGGCGCGGGCGCGCCGACCGCTCCGTGCCGCGGAACGACGCCGGGCCGCCCCGGGGTTCCGAGGTCGCCGAACGCCTTGATCTCGAGGCCATCGAGCAGCGACTCGTTCACGTCGCGCAAGGATTGCTTGCGGAGCTGCTCGATGAGCGCAGCCCTCCGCTCCTCGAGCTTTTGACGGAGCAGGATCTCGGTGATCGAGCGCTCTTCCTGCGCGATCGTGCGCTTGATCTCGGGCAGGCTGCCGCGGCGCCAGACCGCGGCCCAGCGGTCGCCCTCGCGAACGGGTGTCGCCACCAGCTCGCCGTCCTTGACCTTCTCGGCTGCGGCATACAGGGCTGGCTCGACGCGCACTCTGGGAACGTCGGTCGTGCCATCGGCGCGCACGAAGCCGAGATCGCCGCCGCGCATCGCAGTGGCCTTGTCGAGCGAGCTCTGACGAGCGGCGTCGGCCCATCGCGTCGGCCCTTGCTGTCCCTGAGCGAGCTCGAGCGTCTTCTTGGCGGCTGCTTCGTCCGGCAGCAGGATGCGCCAGATGCGAATTCTGGGGGGAATCTCGAACCGGCTGCGATTCTGGTCGAAGTAACGCGCGACCTCGGCCGGCGTGATGGGCTCCTTGGTCGCCACTTGTTCTCGAAGCTCGGCTTCGAGCGCCTGGCGCTGGATTTCCCGCAGCCGATCGCTGACCCCGGGTTGCGCGTCTAGCTTCTCGCGCCGTGCTTCCTCGGCGTGGAGCAGCTCCGGGACGAGCACGCGCTCCACGAAATTGCGCCGGATCTCGTCCGTGTCTTTCCCGAAAGTGGCGAGCTGGAAGGGGGGAACGGCAGCGATGCGCCGGGACACGTCGGCGACGGTGAGCGTCGAGCTGCCGACGCTGACCACGACGCTATCGCTCGGCGCCGCTCGCTCGGGGAGCGCCACGAGCATTACGACAATGCCGATTGCCGGCGCGAGCAGGCGGGGCTTCATGGGGTGGCTCGCCGCCCGCGCGAGGCAGGCGCGTGCTCGAGCACGCCCGCGGCCCGCAGCACGTCGTCATCCACCCCCACGAAACGATACGCCTCGGAACGAAAACGATAGGCCTGGTGCAGCTCACGAATGGTTTCGACGAGCTTCGCGCCGGTCGCCGGCGGCGGCCGCGGTCGGCAGACCTTCTTGAGCGCCACCAGGGACTCGCCGAGCCGGAGCAGCTCGCTCACGCGATCCAGGACCTCGAGCGGTTTGAGCTCGCGCCCGGAGCCGCGCGTTTTTCCCTGCTCGAGCTCCTGCAGCAGTCGTTCGCGGCGCTTGCGGGTCCGGCCGTCGAGGAGCCCGCTGCCTGCCGGCTGGTCGAAGAGATCGTTGAAAGCGCGGCCCGCGCGGCGCTTTGCGATCGCTTCGGGACTGCCGCGGCGATTGGCAGCCGGGGCGCGAGCACTGCGGGCGCTCATCGGCGCTGAGCGTACAGTGCGACCAGCGTTGCCAACAGGGCGATCAGCCAGAATAACCAGGTGCTGGAGAAGAACCCGCGCAAATCGCGGCCGGCGGCGCGCACCGCGCGCCTTCTCAGCTCCGAACGGCCGACGCGCCGGGCTACCTCGGCGTCGATTTCCGCGTGTTCGGCCTCGTCGACGGGATCCCGTCCGGAAAGATACGCCAGATGGTGCTCGAGCTCGTGGCACAGGGTCGTCTCGATCTCGGCCCCGACGTCGTATTCCCCCTCGTCGGCCCAGATGCCGGCGAACGTCCGATAGAAGATCCGGATCTCGGGTGGCGCCGGCGGCAATGCTTCCGGATCGGCCGGCCGGTAGCAGCCCAGGAGCGGCTCACCGCCGTCGTCGCACTCCGCGGGGCCGTCGATCACGACCAGGTCGACTCGGGTCACTCCGAGCTTTCGATAGCTCGATTCGGCGCGCTTCGAAACGAGGTCCTCGAAGTGATCGAGGTCCATGAATTGCCGCTCCCGGCTGGCCTGGCGCCGAATCGTGGCGGGGCCGCCCGTGTCCAGGGCGAACTCGCGCTGCGCCGGCGCGTCGATCCACGCCACAACCCCGCATTTCGGGCAGGGATGAGGCGCTATCAGCCGCGCCGGGTAGTGCGCGGACTCGAACAGCGCGACCACGGCGTCGAAGGTCTCGTCCGACACGCGCATCAGGCGCCGAGCGACGCGGCGCGCATCCGTTTCGCCGTCGATCGCTAGAAGCCCCATCGCGTTCACCTGCTTCGAGGTCAAGCGAAGCGCCCCGGGTCGCGCCAGGGCGACGTGGAGTGCCTCCGCATCGCGCACAGTGCGTGGTTCGAGCCGAACCTGAGCGATTTCGCCGATCTCGAGTCGGTGGGCGGCGTCGAAATCGAAGCGGGCATCGAGCTCGGGGTCGTCGAGCTCGCCGTCGCGATAGGGTCCGAGCTCGAGCGTCGCGCTGGGTCGCGCGGAGAAGCGGTGCTCGCAGTTCTGGCAGACGACGTCGAGCGCCGGCTCGTCGATCACGCCGAGGCGCCGCAGCAGCGTCCGCAGCGTGTGAAAGTCCGCGAGCGACAGATCGCGCAGCGTCACGACGCTGCCCGCGGCGTCGAGGATACGCCCACGAAAGCGGGCCGCCTCGGTCGCGAACAGGCCGGCGACGGGCGTCGGCTCGGAACCGTCGAGGACGGCCTGCGCTCCGCTCGGCAAATGAAGGCGCTCTTGGCGCGGCATTCCCGCGAGTCATGCCACGTCGCGGCGACGGCCGGCGACCGGCTCGGCACGCTCGCCGAGCATCACCCTTTCCTCGCGCGGGCGGACGCCGAGCTCCTTCAGGCGCTTGCGCGAGACCTTCAGCGCCTGCGGGCTCGAGTCGATCCCGATCGCACGGCGCCCGATCTGTTTGCACACCGAGAGCGTCGTGCCGCTGCCGCAGTAAGGGTCCAAGACCCAATCGCCGGGCTCGGTGCATGCCTCGATCAGCCGCCGCAGCAGCGCCTCCGGCTTCTGGGTCGGGTATCCGGTGCGCTCGCGGGCGACCGGAGCAACGATGCCGATTTCCCAGACGTCGCCGAGCGGGGCGCCGGGCGTCGGATCGGCGGTGGTGCTCGAACGCACGCGGCGTCCGTCGGTGTCCACCACCGCACGCTGTTTGCGCGAGCCCCAAGTAGAGATCGTCGATTCGGCCAGCGGCTCGTAGAGCTGACGGAAGCGCGGCGCAATCCCGGGGTCCTTCACGTAGCGCAAGAGCACGTCGTGCACGCGTTGAAAATTCTTGGTCTTGGAGGGCCAGCGCCGGTAACGCCAAACGATTTCGCTCGCGAAGCAGCGCGGCCCGAACACCTCGTCGCACAGTACCTTCGCGTAGTGGCTGGTCTTCGGGTCCACGTGCAGGACCAGGCAGCCGTCCGGTGTCAAAAGCTCGCGCGCGGCTACGACGCGTTCCGCGAGCGCGCTCAAATAGTCGTCGAGGCCGTCCCAGCGGTCGTCGAACGCAAACGAGCTCGAGCGCAGGATCTTGCCGGAGCGCGGGTCGCGCGAGCGCCGGATCGTGCTGTGGCGGCGGCCCGTGAAGAACGGCGGATCCATGTAGACGAGCGCCACCCGCTCCGCGAAGCGGTCGCGAAGCGCACCGAGCGCCGGCAGATTGTCTCCCGCAATCAGCGTGCAGGCGCTGTGGCCGCGGCGCACCAGCGCGATGTCCGCGCTCGGCGCGGGCTTTTGCTGGGTTTTACCGGGCCAGACCAGGCGGACGGGTACAGAGGGCTCGCGCACGCGAAAAATCGTAGCGACCCTGGCCTGCGGCTGGCCAAGTTCGCGGAGGTTCGCGGACGGGGTATAGAGGGGGACTCCCCATGCAGAATCGGCCGCGGATCTTCTCCGGTATGCAGCCCACCGGCGGGCTCCACCTGGGCAATTACTTCGGCGCATTGAAGAAGTGGGTGGAGCTGGCCAAGAGCGGCGAGTTCGACTCGATCTACTCCGTGGTCGACGCCCACGCGGTGACCATCGACTACGACGTTCGCGAGATGCCGGAGCGCAACTTCGAGACCGCGCTGACCTACCTCGCGGCCGGGCTCGACCCCAGCAACGCCACCCTGTTCCTGCAGAGCGACGTACCGCAGCACGCCGAGCTCACCTGGTACCTGTCGAGCGTGACCGGCATGGGCGACTTGCACCGCATGACGCAGTTCAAGGAAAAGAGCGACCAGCACAAGCAGAACGTCAACGCCGGGCTTTTCACGTATCCGGTGCTGATGGCGGCGGACATCCTGCTCTACAAGGCGACGGTGGTTCCGGTCGGCAACGACCAGGTGCAGCACCTCGAGCTCTGCCGCGAGATCGCGCGCCGCTTCAACGCTCGCTACGGCGACGTCTTTCCGGAGCCGGAGCCACGGCTTTCGACCACGCCGCGGATCATGGGCCTCGACGGCAAGACCAAGATGAGCAAATCGCGCGGCAACGCGATCGGCCTGTTCGACCCACCGCAGGAGGTCGAAAACAAGCTCAAGGGCGCGTTCACCGATCCGCTCAAGCTGCGCCGGGGCGACCCGGGCCGGCCCGAAATCTGCAACGTCTTCACCATGCACACGGCCGCTTCTGCGCCCGAAACGATCGCCCAGGTGGATCGCGATTGCCGGAGCGGCGCGCTCGGCTGTGGTGACTGCAAACGGCTCCTGGCTCAGGCAATCAACACCGAGCTTGCGCCGCTTCGGGCGCGCGCCGACGAGTTGCGCAACGACAGGGGGCGCGTGCTCAAAGTGCTGCAGGACGGCGCCGCCCACGCTCGGGAAATCGCGGGCAAAACCATGGGCGAAGTCTATCGAGCGATGGGGCTCGGCAGCGCAGCCATCCGATGATCGCGCGGCTTTCGCACGCCGGTCTCGTGTTTCTGGTGCTCGCGGGCGCCTGCAAGGTGGAACCCGTGGACGCGCGCCCCGATCGCATGGTCGAAGAGTTCGTGCTGCGCATGCAGCGCGTCCACGGCGATCCAAAAACGGCGCGGCCAGCCTTCGATCTGCTCTGGTCGGAAGCGAAACGCAATTTGGCGGAGCGCGCGAAACGCGCGAGCTCGGTGGCTGGCCGCAAAGTGGCTCCCGAGGAGATGCTCGCGCCGTCGCGGTTTGCCCTGCGCTTCACGCCCAAACGCTACGAAGGCAGAATCGACGGCGACTGGGCGATCGTCACCATCTCGGGCGAGATCCCGGAGGCACAACGTCACGACGTCAAATGCGTGCGCGAGGACGGGAGCTGGCGCGTCGTTCTCGATCTACCCCCGCTACCGCCGATCCAGAAGCGCAGCGAAGATCCAGCCGAGCTCTGACAAAAGCAAAACGCGCGCCGTTTCGGGCGCGCGTTTCGACGATCTCGCGATTTTATCGATCAGTTGGAGAAGAAGATCGCTTCGATCTCGTTCTTCACCTGCTCCTCGGTCTGGCTGCGCGCAATGGCGATCTCTTTCACAATCAGAGTGCGCGCGGTGTCGAGCATGCGGCGCTCGCCGAACGAGAGCTGCTTGTTGGCCTTGAGCCGATACAGGTCACGCAGAACCTCGGCCACGTCGTAGATCGAGCCGGTCTTGATCTTGTCCATGAAACCGCGGTACCGGCGGTTCCAGGTCTGAGTGTCGAAGCCGATCGTGCGCTCTTTCAGAATGTCGAAGATCTCGCGGATCTCCTGCTCGCTGATCACTTGGCGCAGGCCGACGGCGTTGGCATTCGAAACCGGGACCATGATCTTTCGATCGGTGTCCAGGATGCGCAGCACGTAGAAGCGCTGCCGCGAGCCGGCGATGTCCTTCTCATCGATGCTGATGACCTCGGCCACGCCTTGGGCCGGGTACACCGCTTTGTCGCCGACCTTGAACTCAACGTCCTGGTTTGACTGCATGACGTCTCCTTTTGCGATCATCGAACTTTTCCGGCGGCCCGGGGTATCGGGCGGCGTCCGGTTAGCGAAAGCTTTTGAATCGGTTGCTTGGGCCCGTCCTGGTTCCCGAAACTCGCTTAGAACGGAGCGGGCTAACGTTTCATTCCGGCGAAGCCGCAGTTTGGTTGGGGTGGACGCTTTGCCCACCGCTCTGCACACTGCTGGCCGCTTGCGCGGCAGCTTCGCCCCCTGACCCGAGGCTAGGGGTCGCCAGGCGCGGCACTCTAGTCAGCCGGGACGATTGTGTCAACAAATAGGACGGGATTTGTCACAGGTCCTTTGGTCGGGACGGCTTGCTCCGGTGCCTAAATGGAGCCAGAAGCAGAACCTTCGTTACCGTGCCGAAACTCTCGGAGAGCACAGCACTTTTCGAAGGTAAGCCTACCATAGACTACACCTCCCTGCAACAGGCCGGCCGGGAGGTCAGGGTACGGGCGGAAAGAGCATCTGGAGCACGAGGCCCCAGCGAACTCCGCGATCTGACACGACGATTTCCTCAGCACCTGACCAGGCGAACAGCTCGTTCAGGATGGTCGCCCCCGTGACGATCACGTCCGCCCGACCCGGCTCGAGCCCGGGAAGCGCGCGGCGATCGGCCAGCGGGAGGACCCGGAGTCGCAGCAGGAGCCGCTGCAGAGCCGTCCGCTGCAGCCGGGCGCCATGAACCACCGAGGCGTCGTAGGTCACGAGGCCGTGCTCGATCGCGCAGAGCGTCGTGATCGTCCCTGCGACGCCGACCAGCGTCGCCCCCGCCAGCGGGCGTTCCGCACGACTGAGCGCGTCCTGGACGTCGTTCTTGGCCGCCGCGAGCTGTTCCACGGCGGGCGGGTCGGTGCTCACGTGACGCTCGAACAGGCGCACGCTGCCGACGTCGAGGCTGATCGCCGATACGACGCGCTGGCTCACGCCGTCCGTCGTGCCGGCGATGATCTCGGTACTGCCGCCACCGATGTCGCAGACGATCACGTCGCCGGTGACCCCGAGGCCGGAGAGGGCGCCGGCGAAACTCAGGCGCGCCTCCTCCTCGCCGTCGATCACGCGCACGCGCGTGCCGAGCAGGCGCTCCGCGTCGCTGACGAACTCCTCGCCGCCTTCGGCGTCGCGCATAGCGCTCGTGCCGACCGCGTCGACGCGCTCGACGTGCATCTGATCGAGAATGTGCGCGTACTGCTCGAGGCACTGCAGCGTGCGGGAGGAAGCCTCGGGCGCGAGGCGCCGCGTGCGATCGACGTTCTGCCCGAGCCGCGTGATCGTCGCGCGCTCGACGAGCGGAGCGACGCGTTCACCGCGCAGCTCGGCAATCAACAGCAGCACCGAGTTCGTGCCGATGTCGATCGCTGCCGCCCGCCGTACCGATGGGCTGACTGGTGAGCTCGGGACCATCGTGCGCGCTCGAAGACGCCGAGCGCATTCTACACCGCGACCCGAGCCCGGGCCGCGCTGCTCCGCTCAGGGCGTGGCCAGGCTGTTCAGATTCAACATTTCTTCGACGTTGGGCTGGACCACCAGCTCGACGCGGCGGTTCTTGCGGCGGCCCTCGTCGGTGTCGTTGGTGGCGACCGGATCGGTCTCCGCGTAGCCGGCGGCGCTCCAGTTCTTCGGATCGAGCCCGCCGCCCTTCTCGCCTCCGTCGGTCAAGAACTTGAGCACCGAGCGCGCGCGCATCGCCGAAAGGCCCCAGTTGTCCTTGAAAGTGCCGCCGGCGAGCGGCTTCGCGTCGGTGTGGCCTGCGACCTGAAACTCGCGCGAGTTGAGGTCCTTGTCGTTTCGGACCACGTCCGCGACCTGGCGCAAGATCTCGATGCCTTCCTTCTTCAAGGTGTCCGAGCCGGAATCGAAAAGCACGTCGCCCGGAAGCTGGATCAGCATGCGGTTGTCGCGCACTTCGACCTTCAAACCGAGATCGGTCAGCTTCTTCAGCTTGGTGCGCAGGAGCTCGAAGCGCTTCCTGATCTGGTCGAGCTGTTCCGCGCGGCGCTGGTACTCCTCGAGCGCTTTCCTGGTCTGCGCGAGATCGGCGCTCATGCTGTCGAGGTCGATGCCGCGCTCCTTGAGCTTCTTTTTCAGCTCCTCGACCTGGTGCAACGCGTCCGCGAAGTCGGTCTCGCACTTTTGTCGAGCCTGGCGCTGGGCAGCCAGCTGATTGCGCAGGCTTTCGTTTTCTCGCACTTTCTGATCCCACTCTTCTTGCGAGTAGCCGCAGCCGGCGAGCAGCGCTGCGAGCGCGGCGATACTCAGAGCGGCGCGGCCGCGGCGGCCGAGCGCGGGGGTGGAGAGCGTGGCGAGCGGGCGGGCAACGCGGTCGTTCGTCGTGTAGCGCATGGGGCGTTATCCGAAAAATTGGAGACGGTGACCCCGCTATCGCGTCGTGCCGGCCCGCGTCAAGTAGAGTGGTGAGCTCGAGCCGCGTTTGCCCGCGTTTTCATGCGGTGTTGCGCGTGATCGGTTCGAAAACGCGTGCGGCTCCGCAATGCCTGCATAGGTGCAAGCGGAGAAAACGAGTGAAGGTTGGGAGACCTCCGTGCATTTTTTTCGTTGACACACCACAATAGGTGGCAATATATGTCGTGCAACATACCTCGGGATTTGCTCATCCAGGGCAGCTTCCGACCAGGTAGGGAGGCATCGAATGGCCGCAAAGAAGCGAGGAGCCAAAGCTGCAAAGAAGGCCGCCAAGAAGGCGGCGCCCAAGGTCGCACGTCGCCGTCGCAAGCGCCGCGCGAAGAAGGCGTAAGCTCTTCTTTGGCCAATAATGCGAGGCTGAAATCCGGAACGCCCGAGTCGAGCTCTTGACGAGCTTGGTCGCTCGGGTCGATTCGGGGCAGCCCCGCAGCAGCAAAGGGGGCTCGGCGACGTGGCAAACGCCGAGCTGATTCGGCCGTAACCCGATCGGATCACCCCCAGCCGCCGCAGCGCGTACGGCGATTTTCGCCTCGCGCTCGGCTGCGAGCACGCGGACGAGTGGATCCAAACTGGGTCCGCTCGTTCGCGTGCTCGTGACGCGTTCAGGGGGTACCGGCGCTCAGTCGCCGAGGTAAAGGCGCAGCGCCGCAGCAGCTGCGCGACGATCGAACGCGACGCCTTCGAGCACATCGCGCTTCGAGATGTCGTCGAACAGGCGCACCAGAAAGCCGTGGAACGCGACGCACTCGTCGATCGCTTGTTCGAGCCGCGTCGGCACCACGAGATCGGTGTCCTGCAGCCGGCCCATCGCGCTGATGAAGGAATCGAAGCGCGGATAGTCCGACGCGCGCAAGAGCGGGTAACCCATGGTGCGGAAGTACGCCAGGAACTCGCGCACGTACTGGAAGTTGTAGACACCGGCCCAGCGATCCTCGGTCGGCGAGTGCTGCGCCTTGGTCGAAAACGCCCGCACGATCTGCGCGAACATCCAGACGTCGCGGCGCAGGCGCTCGCTGGTCTCGCGACGCGCCGCCTGATCGTCGAACACGCCGCCTTCCTCCAGGCTCACGCCGAGCGCCTTGCCCAAGAACAGGATCGCGTTCCGCAGCGCGGGCCGCAGATTGGCGATCGTGGAGGCCAGCGCGGCGCGCAGCTCGCCGTCGGAGCCGGTGCTGTCGGGAGCCGGTAAATCGTGCTGAAAAGCCCGCCTGAGCTCGATCCTCAGGTTGCCGGCAATGCCCTCGAGCGCGCTCTTGATCGCGATCATGCGGTGCCCGGCAGCACGCAACGACGCCGAGCGCTGAGCGAGCTCCGCCGCAGGCACGCGCAGCAAGTCGCGTTCGAAACTTTCGGCGAGCAGCGCGCCGGCGCGGCGTCGCAGGTAATCGCTGAGCGCCCGCGCGTCGGAGCGCAACACGCTCAGCACCAGGTACGCGCGGCCGAAGGCGCGCCGCCGGCGTCCCCCGCCCGATTCCACGCCGATCCGCGACAGCAAGCGCAGATAGCGCAACATCCGGAACAGCGACAGGAAGGTGAGCGCGACCAGCCGGTGCGCCTCGGCACCCGGTACGCTGCGGATCAATTCCAGCACCTGCGCGCTCTTGATGCGATCGAACTCGGGCCGGAACTCGAGCGCCGTCAGCGGATTGAAAAATGAGTTGTGGCCGATCTCGCGTTGGGTGTTCGAGAGCACCGCGTAGAAGGTGCGGAACGGCACGCGCTGCGCGCGCAGCACGCCTTCGATCACTTCGATCGAGCTCGTCAGCGCATGCCGCAGCATGATCAAGCTCTCTTCGGGCGTGGCCTGGCTCGCGCCCTCGCGCAAGAGGCGCGTGCGCATGTTGTCCTCGGGCAACACGGTCTCGAGATAGCGATGGAAAACGAAGGCGCGATCGCGGGAGCCCAAGAGCTGCCGCGCCAGGATCACCGCGTGCTGCAGGCCGTCCCGGCACGCCAGCGTGGCCGAGCGCAGGTCCTGCGCCACGACCGGCGTGCGCCGCGGCGGGCCCGGGTGATTGCGCGGATTGGCAAAACACGCGGTGGCTTTGAGCAGCACCTCGAACTCGAAAAGGATCTCGTCCTTGGCTTCGAGCAAGAGGCCGTTGAACCATGCGTCGCGTAACGCGCGCCCTTCGCGCTCGAGCGCGCGCGTGCCGCTCAGCAAGTCGGCGTAAGCGTCGTGAACCGGCGGAAGGGTACTGCGTTTGAGAGCTGCGTCCGCCACGTCGGTTCACGGTTTCTTTTTGCTGCCGCCGCCGTCCGGTTTGAAATCGAAGGGGTAGTTGACGATCGAGTCCCTGCCGCGCGACGACGGAGGAAACTTGATCTTCTTGATCTGGTCGACGGCGCAGTTAACGACCGATGGTGCCTTGATCTCGCTGCGTTCGACGTTGAGCTCCGCGGTCTTCACCTTGCCGCTCGGATCGATGATCAAGTTGATCGTCATCGACCCCTTCAAGTCGGGCAGCTCCCTTCGTCCTCTGTCGTAGCAATCGCGGATCGCCTGGCGGTTCGCGAGGATCGTCTGCTGGATCACCTCGGTGGTCCGGGTCTCTTCCTTGGCGGGTCCCGCCGATTTTCCGGCTCCGACCGCAGCGGCCTCGCCCTCCCACTGGTCGTTCGTGCCGGCGGCGGGCTTCGCTTCCTCACCGTTCGCAGGTTTTTCGGCGGGCGGATTTTCGGCTGCCGCAGGCGTTTCGGCCGCGGGAGCCTCGGCGGCGGGCGTGGCCGTGGCGGGCGCACTGGCGTCGGTGGTCGGGTTGCTGCTGCAAGCGGAGGCCGCGAGCAGAACGAGGGGGAGCGAGGCGGTCCAGCGTCCGAATGCCATGAGCTCGGATGGTAGTCTCGAGTCGGCCGGGCTCCTAGCCCAGAGAGGTCAGCCGGCCTTCAGGAACGGCTGCCACTCGAGAAAGGGCTCGCGCGCGGCGAGCAGAATGTGCGCCGCGGTCGACCAGCGAGGCTTCTGCGGCGTTCGCAGCAGACTCATCCCGGCTTCTTCCGGGGTGCGCCGGCCCTTCTTCAAGTTACAGCTGCGGCACGACACCACCAGGTTTTCCCAGGAGTCACCGCCGCCGCGCGAACGCGGGACCACGTGATCGACGTTGAGGTCGCGCAGACTCGGACGCCGCGAGCAGTACTGGCATTGGTGCTGGTCGCGCAGCATCAGGTTACGGCGCGTGAGCCGTACCGCGACGCGCG
>Ga0111538_10003050_pt1 | contig 23471 bp, 16 predicted proteins | sample SoiMethybrSBSTD1_FD_79669 | JGI IMG/M metagenome (GOLD analysis project Ga0111538, IMG submission 79669) | Bulk soil microbial communities from a Populus tree surrounding site in Tennessee, USA - Soil MetaG P. TD hybrid SBSTD1 (version 2)... | ecosystem: Environmental > Terrestrial > Soil >...
GACGTTACAACCAGATCAGCGAGCTGAGCAAGATCATCGATCCGCTTGCGGACAAATTGCTGCTGATCTCGGCGGTGGTGCTGTTGAGCATGAAGAATGAACCTTACTTGGAGCGCATTCCGATTTGGCTGACGGCGACGATTCTGAGCCGCGACGCGATCCTGATCATCGGTCTATTGCTGATCCAGTATGTGTGCGGCAAGGCAACGGTGCGGCCCATCATGCTGGGGAAGGTGGCAACGGTGCTGCAGATGATTTGCGTTTTGTGGGCACTGCTGAAGTTTTCGCAAGGAATATTGTTGTTGCTGGCGATTGCGGCGGCGGCCTGCACCGGGGTGTCGGGATTGATTTATGTCTTTGAGGGCGTGCGCCAACTCAGTGCCAGTCCTTCGAGTTCACCGAGCGCGCGGCAAAGCCTCTAGGAAGTGCAGAGTTGAGAGTGCGGCCTGAGGTATATTGATCTTGCGGCGCGGGTGAAGGTGAACTAGGTTTCGCCTCCTTTTTCGACCGGGGTTGGTAGCTCAGTCGGTAGAGCAGCGGCCTTTTAAGCCGTTGGTCCTGGGTTCGAGTCCCAGCCAACCCACCAATTCAAGTGGTAGGGCGCAGAATTGACCTGCGCTCAATTGCTGCGGGCGAGGACGCTCGGGCACGCCGGAAATTACTCGCTGCCCTTTTCTTGTTTATCACCGCCTTCGTCGCTCAAGCCTTCCATGAGGGCGATGAGGGGCAGGAAGAGCGCAATGACAATGCTACCAACGATGACGGCCAGGAAAACGATCATGATCGGTTCGAGTAAGGAGGTCATGGCGGCGACGGCGTTGTCGACTTCTTCGTCGTAGTTGTCGGCGATCTTCATCAACATTTCGGGCAGAGCGCCGGTCTGTTCACCGACGTCGACCATGCTGATGACCATGGGCGGGAAAACTTTGGAAGCTTCGAGCGGGGCGGTGATGGTCTCGCCTTCTTTGACGCTTTCGTGGACGGCGGCGACGGCATTGCCGACAACGACATTGCCGGAAGTTTCTTTGACGATGGTGAGGGCCTGGAGAATGGGCACACCACTGCTCACGAGAGTACCGAGGGTGCGAGTGAAGCGGGAAATGGCGACTTTGCTGATGACGGTCCCGAGGACGGGCATGTTCAGTTTGAATTTGTCCCAAAGGCGACGGCCAAAGCGCGTCTTGATGAAGGCGATGAAGGCGAAGACGACGACGGCGACGCAAATGGCGGTGACAATGAAGTTGTTGGCAATGGCGTCGCTGACGCCCAGGACAAACCGTGTGAAGGCCGGCAAGCCCTGGCCCGGCAACATGTCCTTGAAGATTTCCTTGAACTTGGGAACGACGAAGATCATGAGCACGCCAAGGATCACGATGGCAACGGTCATGACGGCCACGGGATAAAACATGGCGGCGATGACTTTGCCCTTGATCTTCTGGGCTTTTTCCATGAAGTCGGCCAGCCGGGCCAAAACGACTTCGAGCACGCCACCCAGTTCGCCGGCCTTGACCATGTTGACAAAGAGGCGATTGAACACCTTGGGATGCTGCGCCAGACCTTCTGAGAACGTGCTGCCACCTTCGATGGACATGGCGAGCTCGTTAATGATGCCTTTGAGGGTCTTGTTCTTTTCCTGTTTTTCGAGAACGCGCAAGCCGCGGAGCAAAGGCAGGCCGGCGTCGACGAGGGTCGCCAACTGGCGAGTAAAGGCCGTCAAGACCTTGCTTTTGACCTTTCCGCTGAGACCGGGAATCTTGATGCTGAGGTTGATGTCGAGCGCACCCTTTTTCTTTGCGCCCGGTGCTCCCTTTGCGCCCTTCTTTGCCTCAGCCTTTTCTTTGGCCTTGTCGACTTCGACGACTTTGGTGGGGAAGAAGCCCATCTCCTTCAAGCGACCGATGGCCTCGTTCTGATTATTGACGTCGAGCGTGCCCTTGGTCTCCTTCCCGCGGGAATCCATCGCCACGTAGCTGAATTTGGGCATATTAGCGGCTTTGATTAAGTGTATTTGACGACTTCTTCAATAGTACTATCACCATCGAAGATAGTGCGCAAGCCGTCTTCGCGCAGCGTGACCATGCCCAACTCGACGGCTTTCTGTCGCAAGACGACGGTAGGCGCCCGTTCGTTAATCAAATTGCGGATCGCTTCCGAGACAATCAACAGCTCAAAAATGCCTTTGCGCCCGCGATAGCCGGTGTCGTTGCAGGTCGAACAGCCGCGGCCATAGTAGAACGATTTCTCGCCGATATCGTGCGGTGAAAGATTGAGCAAAGTGAGCTGGCTTTCAGTGGGCTCGAAGGGCGTGCGGCACTTTTTGCAAACGGTACGGACGAGTCGCTGGGCGAGCACGGCCATGAGGGTGGAGGAAATAAGGAACGGCTCAACGCCCATGTCCACCAGACGAGTGACAGCGCCGGGCGCGTCGTTGGTGTGCAGTGTGCTCATGACCAAATGGCCCGTGAGGGAGGCCTGGATGGCGATCTGGGAAGTTTCGAGGTCGCGCATTTCACCGAGCATGATGATGTCCGGGTCCTGGCGCAAAAAGGAGCGGAGCGCCTTGCTGAAGGTCATGCCCTGGGCGTCGTTAATGGCGACCTGCATGATGCCTTCGATGTCATATTCGACCGGGTCTTCGGCGGTGAGGAGCTTGACGTCGATGGCATTGACGCGGCGCAGGCAGGAATAAAGGGTGGTGGTCTTGCCGGAACCGGTGGGGCCGGTAACAATGAAAATGCCGTTGGGCTGCAGGATGGCCTCGGTGACGTACTCAAAGACGTACTTGGGAAGGCCAAGAGTTTCCAGTTCAAGATTGACGGCGGAGCGATCAAGCACGCGCAGCACGACGGACTCGCCGAACTGGGTGGGCAGGGTCGAGACGCGAAGATCGATCTGGCGATTGCCCATGGGAAAGCTGATACGACCGTCCTGGGGCAAGCGGCGCTCCGAAATGTTGAGGTTGGCCATGACCTTGATGCGCGAAATGACCGGCAGCGCCAGATGCTTGGGAGGCGGCGTCATTTCGTATAGAGCGCCGTCCACGCGATAACGAATCTTGAACTCGTCTTCGAAGGGTTCGAAGTGGATGTCGCTGGCGCGGTCCTGCACCGCCTGGAAGAGGACCAGGTTTACGAATCGAACAATCGGAACTTCGTTGGCCAGGTCGGCCATGCCCGCGGCATCTTCCGTGACGGCGGCTTCGTTGACTTCGCGAGCGATGTCCGCGTCGGACCCCAGTTCCTTTAAAATGTCGGAGACACTCTCGCTGTCATCGCCGTAGTGCTTGGAAATGAGCCTGCCGATCGTGCCTTCTTCGGCAACGACGAGTTGGATCTCGCGTCCGACCATGTAGGCCAGTTCATCGATGGCCTGATGATTCATCAGCGGGTCGGCCATGGCGACGTGCAGGACCGAGCCGTGCTCCGCGACCGGGAGACATTGATACATGCGCGCCGACGCGCCAGGAACCGCTTTGAGCAACTCGGGGGTCGGTTCGTAGTTGCCCAGATCAACCACTTCGGTGCTGAGGTGCTCGGCGATGATCTGCAATTGAGTGTCGGTATCGACGAGCTGGAAATCGGAAAGAATCTGTCCGAATGATTTGCCGCTGCGGGCCTGTTCCTGGATGACTTCCTCGAGCTGGAGATCGTCAATGAGGTTGCGCTCCTTGACCAACGCCAGCAATGGGTGGTGAATCGGGTCGGACATAGGGCCTTAAGCAGGCTGGAGCGGTCGTGTTGGGGATTTTCCCGGTTTGGCCTGACTCAATGCCTGAGCCATTTCGTATTCCTGCAACTTGGTTTGAATCGTGACGGGATCCTGCGCCTTGGTGATGACTTCCTCTTTGGAGATCAACCCCGCCTGGTATTTATCCATGAGGAAGCTGTCCAAAGTCACCATGCCGTATTTGGCGCCGGTCTGGATGTCGGAGTTGATGCGGAACGTTTTGTTGTCGCGAATGAGCGCGGCGACCGAGGGTGTGTTGATCATGATCTCGAAAACGGCCACGCGCCCCGGTTTGTCGCAGCGCGGCAGAAGCAATTGAGAAATGACCGCCTGCAACACGGTGGAAAGCTGAATGCGAATCTGTTCCTGCTGGTTATTGGGAAAGGCGTTGACGATACGGTCGATGGTCTTTGCCGCCCCGGTGGTGTGCAGTGTGCCGAAAACAAGGTGGCCCGTTTCAGCGGCGGTGATGGCGGCATCGATGGTTTCCAGGTCGCGCATTTCGCCGACGAGGACAATATCCGGGTCCTGGCGCAAGGCGCGGCGCAATCCTTCGGCAAAATTCGGCACATCGACGTTGATCTCGCGCTGCGTGATGATCCCCTTCTTATGCTTATGATAATATTCGATTGGGTCCTCGATGGTGATGATATGGGCATCGTCGCGCATTTCGTTGATGATGTTGATCATCGACGCGAGTGTGGTCGTCTTGCCCGAACCGGTGGGACCCGTTACCAGGACGAGGCCGCGGGGCTTGTAAAGCAGCTCCTTCACTGAAACAGGAATGCCGATCTGTTCGAGGGTGAGCAATTTGCTCGGAATCTGGCGCAAGACCACGCCGAAGTTGCCGCGCTCTTTGAACACGCTAACGCGGAAGCGGGCCAACTCGCCGAAGGCAAAGCCAAAGTCCGCTCCGCCGCGCTCGCGGACTTGCTGGATGTGATCTTCGGAAGCGATGCTGCGCATCAACTCTTCGGTATCCTCGGCTTTGAGCGAGGGGCCCTCGACGCGGTGCAAAATGCCGTGCAAACGGATCACCGGCGGGACGCCAGCGCGGATGTGCAGGTCGGAAGCTCCTTCGGAGACAACCAACTGCAACAGGTCTGACATCGAATACGCCATATATATAGCTGGGTTTGAAACTAATAGATGTTTAGGGCTTTGGAATCAAGTAAGGTCTTTGTCTCACGCGGTCGTGTGCGCTGATTAGAGCAATCTCTCGTGATTGGTCGGGCCAGGATCAATCCACGTCGCCAACGGTCGCTCGGATAACTTCGTCCGCCGAGGTGAGACCCGCAAGGACTTTGCGCGCGCCATCCTCGCGCAGCGTACGCATACCCATTTCGCGGGCGCGCGTGCGGAGGACCGAAGAGGGCACGCGGTCATAGATCAATTTGCGGGCTTCGTCGTCGATCACAAAGATCTCAAAAATCCCGAAGCGGCCGCGATAGCCGGTCTTGGAGCAGTCTGAACAGCCTTTGCCTTTCATAAATGTGGCATTCTGGATGTTATTGGGATCGATGTTCAGGGATCGCAACTCCGAGTCGGGGGGCGTGTGAGGGGCGGCGCATTTGCGACAAACTTTGCGGACGAGGCGTTGCGCCATCAGGGCGCGCGTGGAGGAGGCCACGAGGAAGGGCTTCACGCCGATGTCAATCAAACGCGTCACCGCGCTGGGGGCGTCGTTGGTGTGCAGGGTTGAGAAGACCAGGTGGCCCGTCAGCGAGGCATTGATCGCGATGGTGGCGGTTTCGAGGTCACGAATCTCACCCAGCATGATCACGTTGGGCGCCTGGCGGAGAATCGAGCGCAGAGCGGCGGAAAACGTTAGACCCACGGCGTCGGACACCTGCACCTGGTTGATGCCGGCGAGCAGGTATTCCACGGGGTCTTCAACAGTGATGATTTTGCGGTCGGGGCGATTGATGAAATTCAGACAGGAATAGAGCGTCGTCGTCTTGCCGGAACCGGTGGGGCCGGTGACGAGCAGAATTCCGTCAGGCAAACCGATGAGGCGCTCAAAAGTTTGCTGGTCGTCGGTAAAGAAGCCCAGCTCTGGCAAGCCAAGTTTCAGGCCTTCCTTATCGAGAATACGCATGACGATGCTTTCGCCATGGTTCGTCGGCAGGCAGGACACACGCAGGTCGATCATCTTGCCTCCGACGGTCGTTTGGATACGGCCGTCTTGAGGGATTCGCTTTTCAGCGATCGACATGTTGCTCTGGATTTTCAAGCGACTGATGATCGAGGCCTGCAAACGTTTGGGCGGGCTTTTGACTTCGTGCAGCACGCCGTCAATGCGGTAACGGACACGGAATGTTTTACCGAGGGGTTCGAGGTGAATGTCGGAGGCGCGCGAGCGAAATGCCTCGACGATGATGGTGTTCACGAGCTTGATGATCGGCGCGTCCGCGTCGACCGTTGCCCCGTCATCCGCCATCACGCCGCCAGCCGGTCCACCGATTGCGACTTCGCCCTCCGTGATGTCCTGAATCATCTTGGAGACCGAGTCATCCGCCGCGCCGTAATATTTTGCCAGGGCCGCCTCGATGTCCTCTTCACTGGCGACACTCACGATGATGTCGGCCTTAAGGAGATGGTTGAGGCTATCGATCGTGTCGAGGTCGGACGGGTCGCTGATCGCCACGGTGATGCTGTGGCCGTGTTTGAAGACTGGAATCACCTTGTAGCGCTTGGCGATGTGGCGCGGCACAGCAGAAATGACTTCGTCGTCGAGCCGCATCTCTCCCAGGTTGACGACTTCGAAGCCGAAGTGGGCCGCTTTGGCAGTAGTAAGATCTTGCGGTCGGACCAGCTTTCGCTCGATGAGCGTGTCGACGACGCCAGCCCCAGCCGCATCAGCCTCCGCTTGCAATGTTTCGACCTGTGGTCGGGTGACGAAACCCAGGTCAATTAATTGATCCAATAAATAATCGTCTTTTGCGGCCATGTTTGAGTCGTCTCAGGACATCAAAGGAATTCTGCGCGAATATGCTGGCGCTGCCGGGCAATGTCAAACGCACAACGGTCGGAGGACGCGGGCCTTCCTTGACGAACGGCAACAACGGAGAGACCGTGGTGCGGGTTGGAAAGCGGCGGCTTATCGCGGCGGCGGTAACCAGCGGCGTAAGGAAGTGGCTGACACGGACGAGTCGTACGTAAGCCGCAGCGATCACGAAAGAAATTACGCAGTTGAGTCATGCCTTCGAATCAACACTCGATCTCTTCGGACGCGCCGCGTCTCACCGAAATCCGCCACGCGTTGGTGCGGTTGCACAAAGCGTTGGTTGATTACGACCGCGTGCGCTACGAAAAGACCGTGGGCGCGATTCAATCGCCAAGCCAGTTTCTGGAGTTGTTGATGCGCGACCCGTGGTTTGCCTGGCTCCATCCGCTCTCTGAGTTGATCGTGTCGATGGACCAGGCGCTGGATCAAAAGGAGCCGCTCACCTCCGCGATCGCGGAAGCACTCGTGAAAGAAGCCGGTACTCTCCTCGTGCCGACGGAGGAAGGCCACACCTTCTCAAAGCACTACTATGACGCCTTGCAGGAGGAACCGGATGTTGTTCTCGCTCACGGCGCGGTCGTGCAATTGATTCGGAAGCGGTAAGGTCATCGCTCCGCCAGCGACCGCTTCCAACCAACGCTTGCGAGGCCCGAAAAACGCGGCATAGTAAGGCACAGTGCGCCCGTAGCTCAGTTGGATAGAGCATCTGCCTTCTAAGCAGAGGGTCCCGCGTTCGAGTCGCGGCGGGCGCGCCAGTTTTGAAAGCTTCGGAAAAACTTTACCCTCCATTTTACCCTCCAACAAAAAGGCCGCTCCCGCAATCAGTCATAGTAAAACCCATTTACTACTTCCATGACCTGCCCAGATTCGGAGAATACAAAGCCGCGCTGGTGATAATGGGTGCCACTCGGCGACTCCGTGTAGCCCCAGTAATTCTCGTTGTAGGACTTGCAAATAGGGTCCCCCATAATGCTCCGAACTTCTTCGCGACTCATGCCCAATCTGACCTTCGCAAATTTCCTCTCGCTGTAGCCTTCCGCCCAAGCCGTGTCAGTCAGGCGACACATAGTCAGGGAGTAGAATGAATCTTCAGCACTGTAACCCCGAACGCCGTAGTAATATGCAGAGACCAGCGCCGGTAGAAAAACCACGAGAACCGCAAGACAAAGTACGAATTTTGAGAATCTGGACACATCCATCATTAATACAGGCATTTTAGGCTCCCACAAGGTGGGGAGCCACCCAACAGAACGCCGCTCCGCATGCCACGCGACATGGTTTTTTGGACTACCCACAGCAGATCCCTAGCAACATTGCCTATTTGGGTTCAAGGATGCTCAACCCCTTTATCAGAGCAAAGTGGCGCTTGTTGAAAGTGGCGACTGCGCTTCCACGCTCCAGAGCCGTCGCTGCGACGATCACATCATAGAACCCAATCATTTTTCCCGAGGACTCCAACTCCGCCCAGATACGCGCATGTTCATACGCCGTTTGCTCAGTGTAAGGAAGGATCGGCAATGAACTCAACAGTGGCTGGAGATATTGTTGGCGTTTGATCTTGTGCGCCCCGGCTGCTCGCTCCACTCCATGCCAAAGCTCGGCCACCGTCACGGCGGCGATTTCAAACTGGTCCTCGGCTCGAGACGCCACCCAGTTCTTGAAGTCAAAAGTCCCCTTCTCTCCGCGGATGATGACATCGGCATCGAGGATTATCGCCATTTGTCAGCGGGAGCCTTGAGGGCCTTTCGGGCGGCTCGCAGATCACGACGCCATGCCCTGGCTTCTTCTGGCGACAATTCGGTTTTGCCCAATGCCGCAGCCAGATCCCGGCCGAGACAGATTTTCTCGTTATCCGGCACAAGGCGGGCGACAGGCGAGCCATTCTTAAGCAACACAAAGGTTACGTTCTGATAGTGGGCGCGGTTTACGCAATCGGCGAAATTACGTGCCGCTTCGGTGACGGTGATATTCGTCGTCTTCACACAAAATCAGATTATCATATTTTACAAAGTGCGTCAACCCCGGATTCCCGGGCGGAACTCTTCCCACCGGTTTCGAGTCGCAGCCTCCCGCCACCCCCTGGCTCACTCGTTGATTTTAACTCGCTCAAGCGCTTACCCATTGCCAGCGCCCATCGAACCGCGTTAAGATGCTCGATTATTTTGAGCCCGGAATTCGGCTCTTATGGCGAAAGATTTTATCAGGATCGGCGGCGCGCGTGAGCATAATCTCAAGAATCTCACGCTCGATATCCCGCGCGACAAGCTGGTGGTGATCACCGGTTTGAGCGGGTCGGGGAAGTCGTCACTCGCCTTCGACACGATCTACGCCGAGGGACAGCGCAAGTACGTGGAGTCGCTTTCCGCGTACGCGCGGCAGTTTCTGGATCAGTTGCAAAAGCCCGATGTAGATTTCATCGAGGGGCTCTCACCCGCGATTGCGATCGAGCAGCGCAGTTCGGGGACCAACCCCCGCTCGATCATCGCCACGACGACGGAAATCTACGATTATCTCCGTCTCCTCTTTGCCAACATTGGCCAGCCGCATTGCCCCGATAGCGGCGTGCCGATCGTGCCGCAAACCACCAGCGACATCGTGGACAAGGTCCTGGCGTTGCCGCTGAAGACGCGCGTGATGCTCCTCGCCCCTGTGGTGCGCGACGAGAAGGGCGAGTTCCGCGATGTCGTTGAGCGACTCGCTCGCGAAGGGTTCGTGCGCGCGCGCATCGATGGCGAATTCGTCGAACTGACGAGCAACGTGCGCGTGAAGCTCGACCCGAAACAGCGGCACACGATCGAGGTGGTCGTGGACCGCCTCGTCATCGACGAAAAGATTCGCGTGCGGCTGAGCGATTCGATCGAGACAGCGCTCAAGTGGGGCGAAGGCCGGTTGCTGGTGTTGCACCAACCTCCGGAGGGGCGAGCTCCGTCGAGCCCTTCTGCTTCCGAAGAATGGACCGAAACGCTTCACTCCAATCGCGCCTACAGCCCCGCGACCGGAAAAAGTTTTGAGACGCCGACGCCGAAACATTTTTCCTTTAACGCTCCCGCGGGGGCGTGTCCCGTGTGCCACGGTCTCGGACAGAAGATGGTATTCGACGAGGCATTGGTCGTGCCCGACCAGGAAAAATCACTCGAAGCCGGCGCGGTGCTGCCATGGAGGCGTGGCGGCAAGCGGATGATCACGTACTACAAGGCGATGCTGCGCGGGGTGGCCTCTCATTACGGCCAGAATCTTGAAACGCCTTACAAAAATTTGCCGCCCGATTTTAAGAAAGTGCTGATGTGGGGCTCGGCCGAGACCGAAGTCGAATTTCATTTTTGGCGCGCTGGAAAGACGAGCACCGTCAAGCGCCCGTTTGAAGGGGTGATTCCAAATCTCGAGCGGCTTTACGCCGAAAGCGAAAGCGAGTTCACGCGCAATCGGCTCAAGGCGTTCATGGCGCCTGAATTTTGCGACGCCTGCAACGGCCAGCGCCTCAAGACGGAGGTGCTTGCCGTGACACTCGGGGACTACGATGCCGCGAAACGCTTTGGAAAGCCCAACAAAAAAATTCCAGGTCTGTCCATTATGGATGTTTGCGGGCTGTCAATCGAAGCCGCCGAGCAATTTTTTTCCGGACTCAAGCTCACGGAGTTTCAACAAAAAATCGCAGCCGAAGTGATCAAGGAGATTCGCGCGCGGCTGGGATTTCTCATGAACGTGGGCCTGGGTTATCTAACGCTGAACCGCGAGAGCGGCACGCTGAGCGGCGGCGAAGCACAACGAATTCGACTCGCGACGCAAATCGGCGCCGGACTCGTCGGCGTGCTTTATATTCTCGATGAACCGAGTATCGGGTTGCACCAGCGCGACAATGAGCGCCTGCTCAAAACGCTTTCGCACCTCCGCGACATCGGCAACTCGGTCATCGTGGTCGAGCACGACGAAGATACGATCCGCCGGGCGGATTACATCCTCGACCTGGGTCCCGGCGCGGGCGTGCACGGTGGTGAACTCGTGGCCGCGGGCACCTTGGAGCAGGTGCTCGCCGACAAGCGCTCGATGACGGCGCGCTATCTTTCCGGCGAGTTGTCGATTCCCGTTCCAAAACAACGCATCAAGCCTTCCCCCGAGCGCGGCTGGATCGAAATTATCGGCGCGGCGGAAAACAATTTGCAGAACATCGATGTTCGCATCCCGCTCGGCACTCTCACCTGCGTTACCGGCGTGAGTGGTTCGGGCAAGAGCACGCTGATCGACGACATTCTGCGGCGCGCGTTGTTCCGTCATTGGTTCGGATCGAAAGAGCGCCCGGGCGCCCACAGGGAAATTCGCGGCAAGGACCTGCTCGACAAAATCATCGTGATTGATCAGACGCCGATTGGCCGCACGCCGCGCAGCAATCCCGCCACTTACACGGGAATGTTCAACGATATTCGCGATTTGTTTTCGCGTTTGCCCGCGGCGCGCGTTCGTGGTTACGGCGCGAGCCGGTTCAGTTTCAACGTCAAAGGCGGGCGCTGCGAGCGTTGCCAGGGCGACGGTGTGCTGAAAATCGAGATGCACTTTCTGCCGCCGGTCTACGTCACCTGCGAAGCGTGCAATGGCCGCCGCTACAATCGCGAGACCCTCGAAATCAATTACAAAGGCAGGAACATTGCCGACGTGCTCGACATGACGGTGGACGAGGCGGTGAACTTCTTCCGCTCCGTGCCGCAACTTTACGACGCGTGCCTGATCCTCGCGGAGGTCGGCCTTGGCTACCTGCGCCTCGGTCAGTCAGCCACGACGCTGAGCGGTGGCGAAGCGCAGCGGCTCAAACTGGCCGCCGAGCTCAGCCGCAAATCGACCGGACGCACCTTGTATGTTCTCGACGAACCGACGACGGGGTTGCACTTCCACGATGTCGCCAAACTGCTGGAAGTGTTTTTTAAACTGCGCGCCCCGGGCAACACCCTTGTCGTCATCGAACACAATTTGGATGTGATCAAAACCGCCGATTGGGTCATCGACCTGGGTCCGGAAGGCGGACACGCCGGAGGCCGGATTGTGGCGCAGGGCACCCCCGAAACCGTCGCGCAACGCAAGGAAAGCTATACGGGACAATTTCTGGCGCGTATGCTTCGGCCGAGCTGATATGGCACGTCAAGTCGTCGCTGCGCTACTTTGCTTTCTTTGCGGCGTCACGTTTGTGGCAGGCCAAACGCCCGAAACACGCGCCTACAAGGCCGCCGTACAAGCCTTCGACGATCGGGTACCGGACATCGATAAATATTTTCGCGAATTCCTTCAAACCTATCCCAATTCGCCGCATGCGGCTGAAGCCATTCTATATCGCGCGCGAGCCGCGCTCCTGCAGCGTGAGGCCAAAGCGGCGATCAGCCTCCTCACGACGAACACCACAAAGGCCGGACAATTCCAGGACCAATATCGGTACTGGCTCGCGGAAGCCCATCGCGAAGCCGCCAACTACACCGCTGCCGCCGACACGTTCGCCTCTCTGCTGCGCGACTTCCCGGGTTCCTCGCTGATGCTCGAAGCCAGCTACGGCGAGGCAGTCGTCCGTTTCAAGCTGGGACAATGGCCGCGGGTGATCGATCTGTTGCGCCCGGCCAACGCACCGTTCGCCAAAGAAGCACACGCGCATCCCAACCATGAACTGGTGCTGCGCGGGCAATTGCTGCTGGCGGAGGCGCTGCTGGAAAACGGCGACCCCGCAGCGGCCGAAGGCGCCTTGCGCGTGCTCACTGGGCGCGAGCTGACCCCGGAATTCCGCTGGCGCTCGGAGTATCTCATCTGTCGCATTCGCCTGGCACAGGGGCGTGCCACGGATGCGCTCGCCGTAAGTACCAACCTCGTCAACGTCGCCGCGGCAACCGGTCAGCGGCCCTTCGTCGCCGAATCCCATGCCGTGCACGGCGCCGTTCTGGAGCGCCTCGCCGATTACGACGCTGCCATTCGCGCTTACGAAAGAAACGTGACGGAAAGCACGCCGGCCGAATATCGCCGCCAGGCCTTGCTGCGCATCATCGAACTCACGCTCGAACAAAACAAACTGAGCGAGGCCACGGAGAAGCTCGAAAATTTTTTCGCGCAATACCCACAGGACGCAGCCTCCGAAGTGGCCCTGCTCACTCTCGGCGAACTGAACCTGCGACGCCATCTTGCACAGAACGAGTCGAGGGTCGAAGGCCGAGCGTCGAGCCCCACAACGCCTGCCACGAATTTTCTCCAGGTCGCCTTAACGCACTTCGATCGCCTCATCACCAACCATCCGAGCAGTCCATTCCTTGGACAAGCCCACCTCAACCGCGGCTGGTGCCTGTGGCTCGACGGGAAAACGGCCGACGCCCAGGTCGCGTTTCAGGTGGCGACGAATCGCCTGCCCCATTCGGAAAGTGCGGCCGTCGCGCAGTTCAAGCTGGCCGACATCGCCTTTCAACGCGGCGACCTCACCAACGCGCTGGCCGGCTACCGCGCCGTGATCAACAACTACAAACCCCTGCCCCGCGTGCAGGAAGAACTCATCGGTCGCGCGTTCTACCAGGTCCTGCGCGCCGGCCTCGCTCTCGGCGATCTCGCCGCCGCTACCAGCGCTGCGGAGGAGATTCTTCGCTCCCATGCCGAAAGCCCCTTCGCCGACCGCAGCTTGTTGTTGCTCGGGCAGGAACTCGCCGCCGAACGACGCGCCGCCGATGCCCGCGCGCTCTTTGCTCAGTTCCTCAAACGCTATCCCGATTCGCCGCTGCGTCCCGAAGTCGAACTCGCCATCGCCCGTTCCTTTCTTCACGAACGCCAGTGGGATACTGCGCTGCAAAAATACGAGGAATGGCTCGGTCGCTTCGCCACAAACGCGCTTCGTCCGCGCGCCGAATTCAGCTACGCGCAGGCGCAGTATCAGGCCGGTCACCTCACGAACGCCCTCAACCTCTTCACCAATTTCATCGCGCGCTTTCCGAACGATCTCAACGCGCCCTCCGCCAAATATTCCGTCGGCTTGCTCTACTATGGACAGCGCGACTACGTCAGCGCCGAATACCATTTTCAGGGCCTGTTCCAAAATACCAACTGGGCTGCTCACAAGCTCGCTTACGAAGCCCGCATCATGGCCGCCCGCGCGGCAGCCGCGCGGCAGGACCATAAAGCCGCTTACGATTATTGTCTGAGCATCGCCAATCTACCCGCCAATGACACGAACGCTACTCCTGAACTTAACGCGCAAGCCTACTTCCTCGCAGGCGACGCGCTCGTCCAACAGTCCGATCCCACGCGGCCGCCACTCGCAAATTTCGAGGAGGCGATCAAGGCCTTCAACAAAATCATCGTCCTCTACCCCACCAACTCGCGCGCTGCTCTCGCCTGGGGGCGCATCGGCGATTGCTATTTCCAACTCGCTTCCCAGGACCCCAAACTCTACGAGAACGCCACCAATGCTTACTTCCAGATCCTCAACTCGCCCGTGGCCGACATCAGCGCGCGCAGCCAGGCTCGCGTCGGCATCGGAAAAATCCTCGAACGCCTCGCCGTGACCGTCGAACCGATCCTTTGGAAAGCGGCTTTCGAATCCTACTATTCAGTCGTCAACCCGGCCGACCTCCGGCCCGGCGAAAAACTCGAGCCCTACTGGTTCAAAGAGGCGGGCCTCGCGGCGGCGCGCCTGGCGGAAGAGCATCAGGAGTGGGAAACCGCCGTCCGCATCTACATCCGAATGATCGATGCCATCCCGGCGCTCCGCCCCGCTCTCGAAAAGAAACTCGAAAAAGCACGAGAACAAATCCCCTCCGGGTCACAATAGGAAAATGACGAAGCTCCAATACCGAATCTCTGCCTTCGAGTTTCGACATTCTTTCGGCATTCGTCATTTGTCATTCGTCCTTGGCCCCCGGTAACCGCCCACGCAACGCGCCGGTCATCAATACCTGACATCGGACGCAAACAGGAACACCGATGTCACTGTTGCTCGGGGTCGGGCGGTGGACTTTCTTCAGCGAGGTCCCCCAACCTCCACCTCTTGGCTGTTCTCCGCCCGACTTCTATCTTGTTAGCTGGCGTATCCCTTCAGCTTCAAAACCAGCACGCAAAGCGGCAAGCTGAGGAGATAAATGATGGGATAACCAAATGCCAACCAAAGAAGACGTGAGCGCTGTTGATACCGCGCGCGGAATGATGAGACGAGAACGCTCAGCCAAAATACAAGCACCGAAATTTTCCAAGCCGCCCAATATGCCCTCCCCCATGTCGTCGGTGTCACTGCTGGTGCGGAAAAGCCACAAAGGAGTAACTGAAAAACTACAGCATGACCCAGCGCAATTTTCACCGAGCGCAAGGGCGAAAGATTATGGAACGCGATTATCACGGCACCATCAGGTATTCATCGTCGGCTTTGACTCATATTAAGGCTGGACTTCCTCTCGTCAAATTTCTGCACGAGCAAGACTTTGCCTCGCGCTAAACAACTCCAGAACAAGCGTGCGACCAGAGCCGCCGTCCCCCTTTCTGTGACAAATCACCAAATGAGCTCAAACAGAATCACGCCACCAGCGACGAGCACCGGCGACAGCAATATCAACCAGGCGGCTACGTGCGCCCAAACATGAACCGGCTGCTCGTGCCTCCTCGCCTGGCGCAATGCCGGTAGGCTTAGCGCAAGACCGCCGACAACGAGAAAGAACATCGTAGTGAGAGCCGAGTAAATGCCCTGGCCCGCGGCGTCCTGGTCTTGTGCCGCGACACGCCCTAAATAAACCGAAATCGGAACCCACCCCACACAGATGAGGAAGAGAACCAAAATCCATCTCGCCGGACTCATGTGCGATGCCGCTTAGCAGATGGGCGCGTTCGCCTACAGTGTGCGTTCTTAACCTTTTCCTACAGACGACTGGACCTTCTGCAGAATAGCCGACCAGCTTCCGAGCATGACCAGGAGCACAAACAGCCCGATGAAGAGCACGAAAAACATAAGGATCGCGCGGAAGTAATTCTTGCGCGAGTCATTATCGCCCGCGAACGCCCAGACGATAATCATTATCTGGCCGACAATCGGGACAGCCGTGACCAGCATCATCAACATCCAGGAGCCGATCGATACGTAGTTTCTGTCATTTTCGTTGTACATATACATTATGGCGCCGGCACGCGCGTGGCCTCGCCTGACACAAGCATTCGCATCAGCCGTGGCGCCTATTACCCTCTTCGTCAATTTCCCGGCCCGGTTTAGGCTCCAGCCCAGCGACGTTCAGACCTCGCCAGCCAGTGCCGATAACCTGATGAGTTTATCGGCGACACGTAAATGAACGTCTTCATACAGAATCGCAAAACTCTGGACTACCTCACGGCCGACAAGAAGTGGACTCCCGACGGGCACAACGCCCTTTCGTTTCGGACCAGTTCAGATGCCTTTGCCTATTGTGTGGAGCATTCTCTGGGAGACTGCGACATCGTCGTGCATTTCGGCCGTTCCGCTCCGGACGTCCGGCTCCCATTTCGGCCCGGCCAGCCCAGCACCGCGCCGAGCAATCCTGACCCGGCTACACAACGTTAAAGTGCGCGTTGGCGCCGAACCCCGTTTTGTTGAAACCAAAGCGCCTCGCGCAGCGTCCAGCTAAGTGTTAGGGGGTGCTTTGCGCGGCATCCGTTGGATAAGACACTGCCGCGAAGCTTTGCGGGGGCCGACGACGCAAGCGCGTTGCCCCCGCTTTTCTTTTATCTGCGCGCCGCGCGCCCAATTGTCTTGACTCTAACTTCCCGCATCCTAAGGTCCCCCCATAGCATGATGACTGGGCGAGGTCGGGCCGTCATTCTGCTGGTGGACGACGACGAAGATTACCGGTTTTTACTTGGCAGGGCTATGGAGGTGGCCGGGCTGAGTGACCGATGCAGGCTGCTGGAGAGTGGCGAAGAAGCAATTGCCTATCTCCAGGGCGTGGGTGCTTACAGCAATCGCGAGGCCCATCCCTTTCCGGACATGCTTTTCCTGGACAACAAAATGCAAGGTCTCGGCGCGTTCGAGGTGTTGCAGTGGATGCACGACAATCCCCGCTGCCGGGTCACGCCGACCATGGTGCTCAGTGCCTCAGGACTGCTGGAAGATGTGAATCGCGCCTATGAACTCGGGGCCAATGGTTACATCAGCAAGCCGGAACGTTTCGAGCAACTTTGTCATCTGCTCAAATCGGCCCACGACTTCTGGTCGCATTGCGAGAAGGGCACGCGTCCCGAGGCGGGTCCTCAGTCTGCTGTGCCTGCCTGACCCGCGGGGCGAAGCAATTCCGGAGCTTTCTTAAGTTCGATCCAAAACCGGCTGCCATTCCCCGGTGTGGATTCCACGCCGACCCTGCCGCCCATGCGTTCAGCGGCGCGGCGGACAATCGCCAGGCCCAGGCCCGTGCCCGGATAACCGCTGGCGTTATTCATCCGCTGGAACATCTGGAAGAGGTTCACTTGCTCCTCCTCGGGAATGCCGATGCCATTGTCCTCCACCGACACGCGCAAAAACTCGCCGCGAGGTTCGCATCTCACAACGACTTCTGGCTTTATTCCCGGACGGACATATTTCACCGCGTTGCCAAGCAGGTTGGCCAGGGCCTGGTGCAACCCGGCGCGGTTTGCCAGCAGCACGCCAAGCGGACACCGAACCTCCACCCGCGCCGCCGGCGGTTGCAGCTCGGCTGAATTCTGCACGATATCCGAGACGACGCTATCGATGTTCACTTCGCTCAACTCCAGTTCCGCGCGCGTGACCCGCGTGAACGCCAGCACGCCCTCCACCATGATCCCGATCCGGTCCGCAGCGCGTTTGATTCGGTCGAGGTAATCTTTGTGTTCGGCACTGAGACTGCCTCCGTCCTCGCGCACGATTTTCGCGAAGTTCAGGATCGCCCGCAGGTGACCGCGCAGGTCGTGTGAAATCGAATACGCAAACGACTCCCAATCCTGCCGGTTTTCCTCCACCTGTTTCGTTTTTTCGCGAACCCGATCCTCCAGTTCGCTCGCCAAAAGCCGGAGCTGCCGGTTGGCGTGTTCCAGCTCGCGCCGCGCCACCTCGACGCTGCGCTGGGCCCTGCGCCGTTCGCTGATGTCCCGAGCAATCGTGGAGGCGCCTGTGATCCGCCCCTCCGCATCTTTGATCGGCGAAGTGGTCACGGAAATGTCCACCAGGCTCCCGTCCTTGCGCATGCGAATCGTTTCGAGATGTTCGACGCGTTCACCCCGTTTGATTTTGCCGACAATCTCGTTTTCTTCCTGCATCCGGTCCGGTGGGAAAACCATCCAAATGGGCCGCCCAATGGCTTCAGCCGCCGTGTAACCAAACATGCGTTCCGCGCCTTCGTTCCAGCTCGTGATGATCGAGGTGAGGTCTTTGCTGATGATGGCGTCGTCCGAAGAAGCCACTAGCGCGGCCAACAACCCGCGCAATTCCGCCGTGCGTTTCTGCGCGCCAATATCACGCACGATTTTCGAAGCCCCCACAACGCGTCCGTGATCGTCGCGCACGGGCGAGATCGTCAACGACACGTCCACCAGCCGTCCGTCTTTGTGCCGTCGGCGCGTTTCGAAATGGTAGATGCGTTCGCCGTGGCGCAGGAGCTTGATGATCTCGGTCTCTTCGTCGAGCCGGTCCGGTGGAATGATCAACGTAATGTGTTTGCCGAGCGCCTCTTCGGCAGTGTAGCCGAACATCTTCTCGGCCGTTTTGTTCCAACTCGTGATGTGGCCGTCGAGGTCCTTGCTCACAATCGCGTCATCGGAAGAATCGACGATCGCGGCGAGCAACGCGTCCGAGGAACCTCTTCGCGAAACTGCTGGCCGGTTGCCGTTCTGAGTACCGTTTGGCATGCTCACTCCCCAGGCTCACCATAAGCCATCTCCAGTTTCATTCCAGTGGCCAAAGCTCTGGAACAACCGTGCACCCTTCGCGCGGTAGACGGCTTCCCGTCCCTAACGTGGCGTGGCATTGCTCAAAGGTGCAGTCCCCGGCGAAAAGTTGGATTGGGGTAAACACCCCACCAGCGGACCGGGCGCGCCGCAAGTTTTTACAAGAGCGCTGGAAGATTTGATCGGCTCTGCGAAAAGTCTTGCTCAAAGTTCCCAAGCTGTGATGTCATTGCCCCGGCTCCCGCTGGTAGAGAGGAAACTTATGAACATGCTTCGCTGGTCGGCTCTCGCTCTTACAATCACATTGCTGTTGTCGCGTGCCCACGGTGCGCCCATCCCCGGATTGTTCAACACCGGCGTCGACGACACGCGCGCCGTCCTTTCCGATAACGCCGTTGATCCACACTACTTACTGACGGCGAATCCGGATGGCGGCTTGCCCGACGCGATCGTCGAGGATTCGACGAGGTTCCCAATTGTTGGGGGTCCGTGGGTCGCCAACAGCACGACTTCAAAATGGATTGGTCCGCGCTTTTTCACCGATCAATCCGCATCGGGCGACTACACGTATCGTCTCACTTTTGACCTCACGGGCCTGGACTCCGCCACGGCGATCATCACCGGCCAGTGGGCCACCGATAACGCAGGCACGGACATCCTTATCAATGGCATCCCCACCGGCCAACCAAACACCGTGCAGTTTCCGAGCTACACCGCCTTTACCGTTTCATCCGGCTTCGTTGAGGGCCTAAACACGCTGGATTTCGTCCTGAATAACTCGGCCGTAGGCTACACCGGGTTGCGCGTCGAACTGTCAGGCAGCGTCCTGGCTCCAGGCGCGCCCCCTGCGGTCGTCACTCAGCCACGCAGCCGCATCGTCGCCCAAGACCAGTCCGTCACCTTCAACGTCGTGGGCCAAGGCAATCCCGCCCCCACCTACCAATGGCGCTTCAACGGCCAGAACATCCTGAACGAAACCAACGCGGCTTTCACGATCACCAACGTGGTTTTTCCGAACGCCGGCAGCTACGACGTTGTCCTGAGCAATACGGGAGGCAGCGTCACCAGCAGCGTCGCTACGCTCACGGTGGGCCTGGCCATGCTAAACCCCAGCTTCGAAGCCGACAACTTCAGCGTTTTTCCCGGTTACGTCAGTGGCAATGGCCCCATCACCGGCTGGAATGCGCTCGGCGGCCATGGCGTCAACCCCGGCACGACCTTCAGTCCCTTTGCCGATAATGGAACGATCCCCGACGGCACGAAGGTTGCCTTCATGCAAGCCGATGGTCCCATGACCCAACGCGTCACCTCTTTCACCCCCGGCGAAATCTACTATGTGCATTACTACGAAAATGCCCGCGGCGGCAACTCCCCGGCAGTCGCTGTTACCATTACGGATGACACGAATACGCTGACGCTCGTTGACGCGCATGTCGTCACCTCCGTCGGCGGCTCCAACCCATATCGTGAAGTTACCAGCCGCGCCTTCGTCGCCACCACCTCTGAGATGACGCTCGCGTTCGTGAAAAGCAATCCCAACGGCGGCGACAACACGGTGCTCATTGACAACGTGACCCTTCTTCGGGTTCAGCCCACTTCTCCGCCCTTCATCACACAACAGCCTGCCGGCGCCGTCGCCGAAGTGGGCGATCCGGTTACTTTGACCGTTACCGCCATCGGCGGACTTCCCTTGAGTTACCAATGGCGCAGAGGCAACAGCCCGATCACCGGCGCGACCAATACCAGCTTTACTATACCGTCCGCAGCCAAACTCGATGAGGGCGATTACGCCGTCGTCGTCACGAACAACTACGGCGCTGTAACCAGTATCGTCGCTCGCGTAGTCATCTTCGAACCGATCCTCGGCCTGTTCAACACCGGCGTCGACAACAACGGCGTCGCCCTGGCCGACGGCGCAATCGACCCTCATTACACACTTGTTGTGAACCCCGACGGTGCGGCACCGGATGCGATCGTCGAATCGTCAGCGGTGTTTCCTATTGTCGCGGGCCCATGGGTGGCCAACAGTGCAATTTCAAAATGGGTCGGTCCACGCTTCACGACGGAAGCCGCCGCCGCAGGTCAATACACCTATCGCACCACGATCGACCTCACCGGACGTGATCCCTCCACGGTAGTGATCTTTGGCCGTTGGGCCACCGACAATGCGGGCATCGACATCCTGGTTAACGGCGCCTCAACCACCAATGCCAACGGGACGCAATTCACCGCCTACACGCGCTTCGCGCTCTCGCGCACTAATGCGACCTTCGTCGCCGGCACCAACACCATCGACTTCGTCGTGGATAACTCTGCCGTCGGTTACACTGGACTGCGTGTCGAAATCGACCAAAGCAACGTCGCCATTCCGCCCAATACGCCACCCACTGTCACGCGGCATCCCACGCCGACGAACCAGGTCGTCGCTGTCGGCGATTCTGTCACCTTCAGCGGCGCAGCCTCGGGCAGCGCTCCTTTGTCCTATCAATGGCGCCGAAATGGAACTGCCTTGCCGGGCCAAACCAACGCCACGCTCATCCTGACCAACCTCACGGCCGCGGACTCCGGCGCCTACACCCTCGCAGTCAGCAACTCCGGTGGCACCGCAATCAGCGACCCGGCTACCGTGTGCGTCTGCCTCACGGTCGTCGCCGGCATCTACGGCACCGGTGTCGATGACAATGGCGCGCTCCTGGCCAATGGCGCCGTGGACCCGCATTATATCATGACTATAAGCGCCGACGGTTCTTACCCGGGCCCCGAAGCGTACGTCATCAATGACGAGTGGCCCATCGCCCCCGCAGGCCCCTGGCTGGCCAACGGCCCGCGCTCCCGATGGATTGGGCCGCGCGCCGAGCAAAACCAGGTGGCCAACCCGGCCTTCGGCAACGCGCCCGGCAACTACACATTCCAGACTACCTTCGATCTTTTCGGTGTGGACATGTCCCGCTTCCACCTCCAGGGACGCTGGGCCGTGGATAATTCCGGCGTGGATATCATTGTCAACGGCACACCGACCGGCATTACGAGCCCCGGGTTCACGAGCTTTACGGACTTCGCCATCACCAATGGCCTCATCGCAGGCATCAATGTCGTCGATTTTGTCATGAACAATGCCGGCACAGCTGTCGGCCCTGCCGGTCTGCGCGTTGACCTCCGCGGCGTCCTCTCCACCCTCGCTTCCGCCCCGCGCCTCACGATCACGCGACAGGGTAATCAAGTAACGGTCTCCTGGAATCCCGCCGGCGGCCAACTGCAGGCCGCGCCCAGCTTGAACGGCCCGGCCATAAACTGGCAGCCAATCATCGGCGCTACGAGCCCTCACACCTTGAACGCCGATTCGCAAATGCGCTTCTTCCGAGTGGTGCAGTAGACAGTTTTTCCCGAAGGCGCTGTGGAACCCGTGCCCGCCAGGACGCATTTTGTGTCCCGGCCCAAAGTTTTTGTACCTTTTGGGCAAAAACGGCTTCCATCAATGCGTTAATGCGGTTAGGATAAGAGGATCCAGTGGCATTTCCTTGCACAGGCCGTATTTTTTGTGTGACATTTGTGTCACAATTTGTTATTCCCTTTGTCGATCAACAATCCCACAACGTTAGGTAAACGTGCCATTATGCGCTATAAGTGTATTCTCCCCCTGGTCGTTCTTCTCTCTATGGTGTGCTCAGCGCCCGCCGCACTGGTCATCAACATGAACAGCGATTGGCGCTACGTTCCAGGCAGTTATGACCCGATCGGCAACTGGCGCGTCAACGGTTACGCCCTCCACGCGAGTTGGCCTCTGGCCAATGCTCCGTTTTACTACGGGGAGGCTCTCTCCGGCACACGCCTGACCGACATGGAGGGGAACTATTCGTGCGTCCTGATGCGCAAGACTTTCGTGGTTACCAATCTTGCGCAAATCACCGGCATGGAATTGCGCTCCCTCTCCGACGATGGCTTCATCGCATGGATCAACGGCGTCGAGGTTGCCCGGTTCAACGTAACGGGTTCACCGCTCGGCTGCGGCCTGGCCGATGGTCCCGTCGAAGCGGCTGTACGCCTGCATACGCTTCCCAATCCATCAACCTATCTCGTCACCGGCACGAATACGCTTGCGATTCAAGCCATCAACGCCTCATTGAGCGGCAGCGCCGACTTCGTCATTGATGCCCAACTGGTTTCGGCTGTTCCAGACAGCACCGCGCCAACCATCAGCACCGTGAACCCCGCTGCCGGAACCGTGAGCGCCCTGCAACAAATCACTGTCACCTTCAGTGAACCTGTCGATGACGTCGACGCCACGGACCTGTTGATCAATGGCACCCCCGCCATTGCCATGGAGCGCGTCAACGACTCGACTTTCCTGTTCACCGTTGGCCAACCTGCTTATGGCCCGGTCCAGGTCACCTGGGCAACGGACCACGATATCCGCGATTTCGCCCTCCCGGCCAACGGCTTCAATGCCGCCGCCGGAGCCTGGCAGTACAATCTGGTGGACACGATCGCGCCAGCGATCAGCGCCGTTATTCCGTCAAGCAATGGCGTCATTCGCACCCTCCTTCAAATTGAGGTCATCTTTGACAGTCCAATGATCGGCGTCGATGGCGGTGACCTGCTCATCAACGGCGTGGCCGCGACCAATGTATTGCTGATATCCCCCTCGCAATTCGTCTTTGAGTTTCCGCAGCCGGCCGCCGGCGCAGTCGCGGTTGCGTTTGCTCCGGGCCACGGCATCACGGATACCGCGGGCAACCCTTTTACCGGCGGCAATTGGTCCTACACGCTCAACCCCAATCTGCCCTCCTCTTCCTTTGTCCTCAACGAGGTGCAAGCGGTAAACACGGTCACTTTGCGCGATGAGGATGGTGAATATCAGGATTGGATTGAAATCCACAATCGC
>Ga0111538_10003053_pt1 | contig 23453 bp, 18 predicted proteins | sample SoiMethybrSBSTD1_FD_79669 | JGI IMG/M metagenome (GOLD analysis project Ga0111538, IMG submission 79669) | Bulk soil microbial communities from a Populus tree surrounding site in Tennessee, USA - Soil MetaG P. TD hybrid SBSTD1 (version 2)... | ecosystem: Environmental > Terrestrial > Soil >...
GGGTTCCAGCTCTGGCCGCCATCGTCCGTGCGATAAACGCCGCCGGTGGAGATCGCGATGTGCATGCGGTCTTTGTTCGCGGGATTTGGCAGGATCGTGTGCAGACATAAACCGCCGCCGCCGGGTTGCCACTGTGTGCGATGCGGATGATCAAAGAGTCCTTTGACGAGCGACCAGCTTGCGCCCGCATCGTCTGAACGAAAGAGCGCCGCTGGTTCGACTCCGCAGAACAACGTATCGGGCTCGTCAGCGTGTCCCTCTTCGATTTGCCAGATCTGCTTTAACGAGGTCTCACTGTCTTCGGGAAACTTGATGTTGTAAGCCTCGGGTTCGGTCCACTCGCGTCCGAAATTGTCTGACGTGCTGAGGTATGAGCCCCAGAACGAGCTGTTGACCGCCGCCCACAGCCGGTTCCGGCCGTTACGCTGATCGTGGGCGAAGGAGTAGATGGCGCGTCCGGGAAAATAGGGGCCGCCGACGGTCCAATCCTGGCGGCCAGCATTCGAGTTGACCAGAAAAGCGCCCTTCATTGTGCCGACCATTAGCAACACATCGCCGGGCTTTGCATCTATATGGTTGATTTCTGGCATTTAAGAGAACCCCGCGGTGTTAGAAAACTGAATGAATCCTTGGGGAAACTCGCGGATTATAGCCTGCCAAATGCCAAACGCGAATCCGTAGTTTGTGGTTCCCAGGAAGGCTTAGTACAAGTCAGGAAGGGGGCAAGCGTAGTGCGCCCCCGCAGTCGTCGAATTATTGCTGACAGTGCGCGGGGGCGCGCTACGCTTGCCCCCTTCCTGACTGCGCTGTCGAGAGTGTAAGATTCCGGTCACTTGACCGCACGAGGTAACGCCCATGAAGAAATTGATCGCCCTGACCCTAACCTCCTCGCTCTTCTACGCTGCCGTAACGCCATCGCTCGCACAAGACAAGACAGCGACGCAACAACCAACCGCGGAAGAGTTGGAAAAGAAAGCCGAGCGCGAGAAGAATGCTTACCGGCTGCTGGATCAGGTGATCGACGAGGCGCAGTCGCTACGGTTGCCCGAGAACCGCGTGCGCGTGCAAATAAACGCGGCCGACATGCTCTGGGACAAAAACCAGGGTCGCTCGCGTTCCCTTTTTCAAATGGCCGGCGAAGGTCTCGCCGAACTGGGCCGCACTCCTCCACCGACTAATAACCGGCGACCCAACGAAGCGGCGAATCAGGACCGGCGCGCGTTTCAACTGCGACAGGAGCTGGTACTCGCCGCCGCGAAGCACGACGCTCAACTCGCGTATCAGTTGCTCGCTACGACGAAACCAGTCACGCCAGTCGTGCAGGTCGTTAACAACGATCAGCGCACGCCGCCGCGTCCACCGCAGTTCAACTCCGAAGACAATCTCGAACAGATTTTACTCGGCCGCATTGCTGCGCTCGATCCGAAACTAGCCGCGACGAATGCAGAGCAGATGATGGAGAAGGGCCAGTTTCCTCGCACCGTCAGTGAGGTCATTAATCAGTTGTATTTTCAGGACCCCGACGCCGGCGCGAAGTTCGCCGACAAAACTGTGAAACGACTTCAGTCGGCAAACTTCCTGACCAACAACGAGGCCACGATTCTCGCGCAGCAAATGTTGAACGCCGGCGTGCGGCAGGTCGGCAACCAAGTCAGCGGGGTGAATCAGCTACCGTCGGGCGTACCCCTGAGCGGTCGAGTCGCAACGCTCGAACAATCAGCTTACGTCGACTTACTATCAGCCGTGATCGACGCGGCGTTGAAATCCGGACCGCTACAAACGAACCAGCGCGGCGCTGCGACACCAGCCCCACAACGCGGTCGTTCCGGCGTCGGACCTCAAGCTCCGATCCAGGCAGTCAGACCTGCGCAGGGCAATCAAACGACAGAATCGCAGATCGAACAGGCCAACGCTCGGCGACTGACCGCGAGCCTGATGATCGCCATGCCCGTCATCGAACAGCAGCTTCCGACGAAAGCCTCGGCGGTCAGAGCAAAGTTGGCCGAGCTGGGCGCGGGAAACTTGCAGAGCATGGCAAATCAGCAATATGTTCCGCCTCCGCAAAACCCAACGGTCGACAATCTGATGCAGGCGGCCGCGACTGCTCCGCAGCAGATGCAAAACCGTCTGTACCAGCAAGCTGCTTTCAAAGCTCTTGAAGAAGGAAACACGGACCGCGCGCGCCAGATTGCGACCGACCATCTGACGGCGACCACTCGCGATTCGGTGTTGCGACGAATCCAGTATCGCGAACTCGCGCTTAAAGCCGACACCACTCGCTTCGAAGAGATCAGGCAAATGGTCAATGGTTTGCAGAGCGACAACGAAAAGCTCAACTTCCTGCTTCAGTTGGCAGCCGATGCGCAGAAAGCCAATCCAAAGCTCGCCATGCAGTTGCTGGACGAAGCAAAGCAGATGACGAACCGGCGCGCGACGAGTTACGACCAGTTTGAACAACAACTCCGCGTCGCCCGCGCCTTTGCTCCGGTGGATCCAGGTCGCAGTTTTGAAGTGCTCGAACCGGCCATCAGCCAGATCAACGAATTGCTCGCAGCCGCGGCCGTCTTGAACGGTTTCGAAATGAACCTGTTTCGCGACGGCGAAATGACGATCCAGCCGTCGAATGGTCTAACTGCGACGATCAACCGCTTCGGTCAGGAGCTCGCGACGCTCGCGGCCAACGACTTCGAACGCGCGGAAGTGCTCGCCGGCCGTTTTCAAATCGCCGAAGCAAGGATCATGACGCGATTACAGATCGTTCAGGGACTGCTGAACCCGCGCCAAACCACCCAGGTCGGGCCAGGCTTCGTGCGTTTGAGCGAAAACGTCGCCCGGCCTGAATAGAGGCCCTAACTAATACGCCTTTCGAACAAGGGGGAACCAAAGATTGAATGACTTCACCGCCAGGCGATTTACCGATTCGATTGAGAAACCGGAAATACCGCCTGTAACACCGCACGATCCGTCTGAACCGGAGAAGCCGAATCCTGCTCCTATCCCCTTGCCTCCGGACGCGGATCCGCAACCAGCACCCGTGCGCGAACCCGACACGCCGCCACCGATTACCGATCCGACACCTCCTGAGCCAACACGACTAATCGGCGTGCGATAGACCACAGGAGCTCCGCGGGTTGCGAACACTATTACTAGTCTCCACTTCCCGGCTTGTGCTGCGCACAATGCTGCGGATGGGCATGCCCGGACTGTTTTTGATGAGCGCGCTCGACTCGTCGTTCCTGGTCCTGCCGTTCGGCAACGATCTGCTGCTCATCGCGCTCGTGAGTTCGAATCGCGAGAGTCTGATCTGGATTGCTTATGTGCTTGTTTCAGCGGTTGGTTCAGTGCTCGGCGTCTTCGTGGTGGATCTGCTGATGCGCAAGGCGGGCGAGAAGGGTTTGGAGCGCTTTGTAAAACCGAACAAGCTCGAACGGATCAAACAAAAGCTCGAAAACAAGCTCGGCATCACCGTGTTGGTAGCAACGTTGCTGCCGCCGCCGTTCCCGTTCACACCGGTGATCATGACGGCGTCGGCGTTACAGTGTTCGCGCCGGAAGCTGTTTGGAGCGGTGTTCGTAGGCCGTATTGTCCGTTACACCGCGGAAGCGATTCTAGCCCTCTATTTCGGTCGACAAGTAATCGCTTATTTCAATTCCGACGCGGTTTCTTACTTCGTTTACGGGCTGTTGGGCCTGGCGATCGTCTTGAGCACTCTGTCGCTGCTGCGCTGGCTCAAACGGTCATAAAAATTCCATGATTTCAGACCGGAATCCGGCGGTTCTGAATACCGAAACCCCTCGCTGTCGTGTAGAATCCGCAAGCAAAAAACTCCGGAAGGGAGCCCGCAGCATGCCAGAGAGACGTGGTGTCCAGGCCACTGACGAGGTAAAAGCAGAATGGTCCACTGCCTACAAGTTTTATCTAAGAGCCCCAGGTGACAGATTCGATAAGAAGAAAGACCGGACCGCCCGAATCGATTACGTAGCCCAGGAAATGAAACTGACTCGCAAGCAAGCCAAACGCCGGATCAGGAATTACGAAGCATGGCAGCGAAACATCAAAAAGGGGATAGCAACGTAACTCTTCTTTGAATTCGTAGCTCTTTACCTAGATCCTGGTTTTTGAATCAGCGTGCGTCGTTCGAAAGTCGTTTGGTCCATTCCCAAGCTCAGACAATAGTTGCTGGACCAATTTTTTCGTTGTTTCGTCAGTCAACTTTCCCTCCTGGTGGAAGCGCTTATGGGCGTTTCCGACCATGACCTCCGATGTATGGCGCGACTCTGCCACTGATGCACGTCGCGGCTCCGCCACTGAACGATGAATCGGCTTCGCCGCCTGATGTGCGGCGGGGCTATGCCTCGCCGTCGGCGACGACAATCAAAGGGGCTAAGCCCCTCGTTCGGCCTTTGGCCTACGCGGATCTTACGGGCGAGATGCTGGTGTCGCGAAGGACGTAGTGGTTAATTGAGCGTTCGGTGATGATTTCCGCGTGTTGGAACCTGCGAAGCACGTCCGGCGGCCAGACGCGGCCGGAACGGCCTTCGCGGACGGTCGCGTTGCTGACGCGCATGAACGCGTCACTCGACGGTACGGTGGTTCTCGGCTTCACGAGGGCAAATCGTGGGAACGAGATGAGTTGATTTTTGCGAGCAAGTACTTTCAATTTGGCACCCATTTGTTGAAACTGATAAACGCCTTTCCTCCTTAAAAGCAGTCTCAATCGGGTATCGATTCCAGGTTTTTCTTCCGCGTCCGGCAGACGAACTGGCAAACGAAAAGGGCCTCGAATTTCGAGGCCCTTCGGCTGGTTAAATGCGATCGGAGTTATGGCCAGCGGTTTCCCCAACGGCCTCGACCACGATTGTTGTAAGCATATCGCTGGAAACCCTCACGATAGCCCTGGACAAACGCATCACGGAATACCTGCCGGTACTGGCCGCGGTTTCCGTAATACGAGCTGTAGCCCTGATCGGCGTTGCGATAGTAACGCGAACGCTGCGGGTTGAAGCTCTGTCCGCGCTGTGCGTCTGCCGCGCCGACGTTTATCCCGTAGCTGTAACCCTGTTGCCGCGCCACCTGAAAACCATTTTGGCGATAGCGGTCGTTGCGATAACGATCATCGCGATAACGGTCGTTGCGGTAGCGATCGTAAGGATACTGTGCTTGAGCAGTAGAACTGGCGACTGTGACTAAGATGCCAAACAGTAGGAAGAATGCCAGTAAGTATCCACCAGTTTTCTTACTCGAGTAACCAAGTTTCATAATTCTAGAAACCTCCCTGAGCAGAGGTTTGGCAAGCACCGTGCCTTTGATGAAATTCGTTCTAAATCGGCGTTTGAATGAGACTTGCAGGTGGACCTGACACGATATCGTGCGCGGATGTACGAACACGAATTTACGATTAGGCGGGCCGGCGTAGATAGGATCTTAATTCCGGCCGGGTTGCCTTGCGGACCAACGCGGCCTTCGCTTGCCACTCGAGTGCGCGAGTGAGTTCGACGAGAAAACGAGTCTCGCCTGATTCGAGCGCAGCGATCGGCGCGCCGTCGTGATAGAGGATGCGGTTGCCTGTGTGGGCCGTGATGCGGCTGCCCGGTGTGATAATGCCGGCAAGATTCAACGGGTCAGCCGCGCTGATTGAGATCATGCTCTCCTGCGCACCTTCGCGACGAATCGAGCGTAGCATGCCGACGGCTTCGGGCAGTGCAAACTGTTCACCAGAGATGCCCGCGACGAAACGTCCGCCGCGAATCTCACCACGGGCTTCGAGCCGGTGATAGACACGCAACAATACACGCCACGGCACGTTGATTCCCTCTCGCTCAAGCAGACGCTTGAAGACGACGCCGTAGCGGCGCAGCAGCACCCATCCGACCTCTTCGGCCAACTGCAGGTCGGATTGTTTCTGTGACAATGCGTTGACCGCTGAAGGAGCGCGCTTGAGTATGGACCAGCGTCCGGCGGACGCCATGTCGTAAACCGGTTGCCGGTGTTTGCGTCGCGCGGCCGCTTGGGTCTTGCGACTGCCGGGCGTCAACAGGGCGCGCAAACCGGTGAAACTATCGGAAACGACAACACCGGTTGCAACGAGCTCCGCCAGCGCTTCTTCGACCTGACTGCGCAAGAGTTCGGTGTTCTCGACGATGTCAGTAAAGAACGACGCGCCACGCTCGTGCAGGTAGTCGTAGACCAAACGCGTGGTGGTTGAAAATTCTGACGATGCGTTCGGTTGCGATGTTTGCGGGAAGATCGCGTTCCACAGTGCAAAGTTCTTGCGTCGCAGCAGAGCGATGGGCGTGTTTCGCACCGGCCCCGAGCCGCGCGAACGATCGCCATCGTTGGCAGCGGTGCGTACCGGGGGCGTTAACCGCGCCCAAACGACTTCGCCGCTTAGACACAAAGCATCCAGCCACGCCGGATCGTATTCAAATAGACGTGCAGGCAGGAGCTCGCCTTCCCAGGCAGCGGCAGGAGCTTCGAAACCCTCGAGTTGATCGATAATGGCGCGGACGCTTTCCGGTCCTTCCATCTGGTGCTCCGGCGCTACTTTTTGCCAGGCAAGCAGGAAACGGATGAAGTCGGTCGAGGCGACCGGCTCGATCTCCTGTCGCAGACGATTCAACGTGTAACTGTGAATTCGGGCGAGCAAACGTCGCGCGCACCACTCGGTTTCCGTTGTGCCGGGTGTGAAGCGTCCACGAATTACGAAACCTTCACCTTCGAGTCTCAGCAGCCCGGTTTCCACAGCCAGTTGGGTCAATCCTGAACTCTCAATTAATGCGTTGACAGTTACGGGGCCGAGTCCCTCCAAACGTCCGCGTAGAACTTCGGTCAACGCATCCTCAATGGTCCACGCCGTGCGGGAAACACTGTCAGGTGCGGTGATTGGTGGTTGTAATTCGCGAGTTGGAAAGATCGCTTTGATTTGTGGCAAGCGCTCGGCGGCCACCCATAAACCAGGAATCAACACGGCTGCACGTCGGTCCGTCTTTAACTCTTCAAAGAATTGGCCCCAATCCTTGCCTTCTTTTTCCGTGATGAAGCCTAACTCAACTAACGCGTCATGCAACTCGTCGGCGTTGCGTGGATCGGGCCAGACTTCTTCGCGAACACGATCGATTGCGGCCTGGTCCAACCTCCCGAGGTCGCTCGCAGTCTCCGGATCGAGCCAGCGCCGCTGAAACACCGCGCGTGTCCGACGCTCTTCCAGGGGAGCATCGTCGAGATACGCGTAGGGACGGGCGTTGAGTATCTCCTGCGAGAGCGGCGACGCCTCGATCACGTCACGCGCGAAGAGGTTCTTTTCGTTGCGCTCGATCGACGCCAACAGCCGCTCCAAGCCGTCGATGTCCATCGCCTCTTCGAGACAATCTTTGACGGTCTGGTCGACCAGCGGATGGGTCGGAATCTCTCGTTCCCCTCCGGTGAGGTTTTCAGCGCAGGCGACCTGATCCGGAAAGATGGCAGTCAACAAATCTTCGGCGTCCATTCGCTGCAACTGCGCCGGGATCTTCTTGCCGCCGCGTCGCCGCAGCACGGCGAGCGAGCGCGTGACGTTCCAACGCCAGCGAATGTTCCACATCGGCGCGTCGAGCAGCGCCTGGCAAAGAAGCTGGCGCACCGTTTTCGAGTTCAGATAATGAAAGACGTCTTCGAGTGGAAAACTGTGTGTTGGACCAAGCGAGAGAACGATCGCATCTTCAGTCGCCGCGGCCTGTAATTCGAAATTGAACTTGCGACAGAAACGTTTCCGGAGCGCGAGTCCCCAGGCGCGATTCAACCGGCTGCCGAAGGGCGCGTGCAGGACGAGTTGCATGCTTCCGCTGTCGTCAAAAAACCGTTCGAGCACGAGGTTGTCCTGCGACGGCATCACGCCCAGCACGATCTTGGCGCCTGCAAGATAATCGGCGATCTGCTCTGCCGCGGATTGCGACAGTCCGATCTCACCCGTTAACCAATCAATCGCGGGGCCAAGAGTCGGATTCTCCGGGTTGACCTTTGCAGCCACCTCTTCTCTCAACCGTGACACCGACGTCGACAGCTCGTGCGACCGCGCCGGCGCTTCACCCAACCAGAACGGAATCGACGGCGGCTGACCATGCGCATCTTCGACCCGGACCTTGCCCTGCTCGACGCGCACCACACGCCACGACGCATTGCCTAACTGAAAGATGTCGCCCTGCAAGCTCTCGATCGCAAAGTCTTCGTTGACCGACCCGATGACGAGATCGCTCGGTTCCAGCACGACGGCGTAGTCAGCCGTGTCAGGAATCGCACCACCCGACGTGATGGCAGCCAGACGCGCGCCGCGACGGCCGCGCAGACGTTTGTTGACGGCATCGTGATGCAGGTACGTCGAGCGCCGGCCACGCTTCGTGGAGAAGCCTTCCGCGAGCATGCGCACGATCGAATCAAACTGTTCGCGTTCGAGGTTGCGGTACGGATAAGCGCGACGAATCATCGCGAACAGGTCGTCTTCGGTCCACTCTTCGGCAGCGACCGCTGCCACGACTTGTTGCGCGAGAATGTCGAGCGGACGTTCCGGGATTTCCAACTGGTCCAACTCGCCGCGCCGCACTGAATCGATAATCGCGGCGCTTTCGACCAACTCGTCGCGCGACAGCGGAAAGATTCTGCCTTTCGGAAATCCGGCGACCGTGTGGTTCGAACGGCCAACACGCTGGAGAAAACTGGCGATCGATCGCGTCGAACCGAGCTGGCACACGAGATTGACGTCGCCGATGTCGATACCCAGCTCCAGCGAAGCGGTAGCGACCAGCGCACTGAGTTCACCGGCTTTGAGCCGTTGCTCCGCCGAGAGACGTTGTTCGCGCGCGAGACTGCCGTGATGCGCCGCGATGTTCTCGTCGCCGAGTCGTTCGCCGAGATGGCGCGAGACGCGCTCGGCCAGGCGGCGAGTGTTCACGAAGACGAGCGTGGTGTGATGCTGGCGAATAAGTTGAGCCAGTCGATCGTAGACTTCTTCCCAAACCTCGCCTGACATGACGGCCTGCAACGGCGAGTCGGTCAGTTCGACCGCGACGTCGAGCTTGCGCGCGTGACCACTGTCGATGATGGCGCAGTCAGGACTCTGATCTTCGCGGATGTTTGGAGTGCCGACGAGGAAACGCGCAACTTCTTCGATGGGACGTTGCGTTGCCGACAACCCGATTCGAACTAACTTGTTGGAAGTTAATTGTTCGAGTCGTTCGATCGAAAGCGCAAGATGCGAACCGCGTTTGTCGCTGACTACGGCGTGAATTTCGTCGACGATCAGCGTGCGCGCCGTTTCCAACATGCGGCGGCCGCCTTCGCTAGTCAGCAGAATGTAAAGCGACTCGGGCGTTGTGACGACGACGTGCGGCGGACGTTTCGTCATCGCCGTGCGCTCAGATGCGGGCGTGTCGCCGGTTCGGACCAGCGTGCGAATGTTCACCTCGGGCAGCCCAAGTGCCTGAAGCTCTTTTTGAATTCCTTCGAGCGGCGTTTGCAGGTTGCGCTGGACGTCGTTGCTCAGTGCTTTGAGCGGCGAGACGTAGATTACGTGAGTCGTGTCGTCGAGTTTCCCTTCAACTCCCAGGCGAACGAGATCGTCGATTGCAGAAAGAAACGCGGCGAGCGTTTTACCGGAGCCGGTCGGCGCGGCAATCAGCGTGTGGCGATGTTTCTTGATTTCCGGCCACGCTTGCAACTGCGGTTCGGTGGGCGAAGGGAAGGTCCGGCCGAACCAGCGCGCAACCGCTGGATGAAACAGTTCGAGACTCATAAGGGAGAAAAATTATACTGCGCGAGGCGGGATTTGCATAGCTGAATCACGTGCCCAAACGTGAAACAGTACCACGGATTACTCGAACTGCTTCTTGAATTGCTCGAACTGCTCTTTCAGACTTTCAACTTCCGCGGCTAACCTCTCCACCTTTTGCTCGAGCGCTTCACGCGGCGACACTCGCGGTTGCTCTGCCACCGCTTCAACAACTTGAACTTCGCCCGACAACAAGTGCGCGACGCGAACTTCCTTCTGCCCCACCTGCCGCGGCAAGCGGACCACCAGCGGCTCGTCGTCGCGCGAGATCAACCCATTCAGCGTCTGCTCGATCTCGTCCAATCCGGAGAACTCGTGCAGCCGTGCCGTATTACCGCGCAACTCGCCGGGCGTCTGCGGCCCACGCAACATCAGCACGCACATCAACGCCAGCTCCGCATTGTTGAGATGCAGCACTTCGGGCGCGACGTGCTTGAACTTCGGAACGCGGCTGGTGCTGCCGTAGAAAACATAAGTCAGGTTCTTCTCCCGCAGACTCTCGACCGCGGCAGACACCTGGCTCTCCGAATACGACGTCACCGGATAGCGATTGTTTTTCTGATTACAGGCGAGCGTCAACGCGTTGAGCGTCAGCGGATAATATTCAGGCGTAGTCACCTGTTTCTCCACCAACGCCCCCAGCACGCGCGTTTCGATGTCGGTCAAAAACTGGGACACAGTTTACTGATCGTTGTCCTCTGCGCTGGTTTGCTGTCCCTGGCCGCCGCGCGACTCCGACCGGCCCGCGCCGAGGTTGTCGTAGTTCAACGCCGCATTGAACAACAGGAAAAACTCGCCCTGCGTTTGGTGTCGCCACATCGGATTGGTCGCAAACATCACGACGTGACCTTTGCCAACCGGAACGTCGACCACCGCGGGTCTGTTAGCGAGCTCGTTACCGCCGGCCAGCATGCCGCTGATGAGCAGCGCCTTTTCATCCGATGCAAAGCGCAGCACGACGCGTGGACGCAACGCGGGCGGAACGTAAAACGGACTCTCGCGCTGATCGGCCAGCGCCTGCTCCGGATCCGGTCTTCCGGGCCGTGGTTGCGGCATGGCCTGGATAACGTCCGGATCACCCAGGCCGCCGCGTCCTGAGGCGCGTGATTGTCCACCTCCTTGGCCTCCGCCACCGCCCGGACCGCCTTGACCGCCACCACCACCTCCACCGCCAAAGCCGCCACCGGCAGCAGCAACCTGGAACAGCGGCGCCTGGCTGAAGTAAAGCGGCAAGCCAGCGTCGTAGCCGTAAGCGATCGGGCTCTTCCGATCAGAGAAGCTTCCGTTGTAGATCGAACCACGCGCCTGAAGTTTATCGGCCGCCTGAATGCTGACTCCGGTCGTGATTCCGTATTCAATTGGAATCTCCGAAGGGCCACCGCCGATCGTGATGAACAGCCCGCCTTCCTCGATAAATTTCTGGAGGTTGGCGACACCGACGACAGTCATGCCGCCGCGCATGTCAGCGGTCGTATCAGGCGAATTAGCCATGTTCGGTGTCACGTCCGAACCTTTCCAGGGAATCGGATCGCCGCGTTGCGGCATGCCATTGACGATCGTCTGTGCGCTGCCGCCGACCGGCGGGAAGACAATAACGTCAAACTTTTCGCGCAGGTTCGGGGTGTTGCGAATCACGTGATCCGAAATGTAGGTGTACGGGATCTTCAGACGATCGAACTCGATGCGGAACCAGCCTTCGTTCTGCGTGTTGGTCCACGTGTGAACGATCGCGATGCGCGGCACCGCCATTTCGTGCGTCTTGACGCTGGGAAGTTTATCGATGCCGATCGCCTTCAAACCCAGATCGGTGACTGCCGGTTCGAGAAGCTGCCGAAGGTTCGCGGGGTTCCCTTCCTGCTTGATGATGAACGATCCCGTATTGAACTGTTGCTCGCCAACCTTGAACGTATCTTCCGCGGCGCTCATCTTCACGTCTTTCAAACGGAAGCGGAAGGTAGCGAGTGTGTTGTCGGTATTGTGGTTGATGACGTACGCGACGGAGTTCGCCGGGCCGCTGAGTGCGCCGGTGACTTTCGCGTCAGCCGTCAACAATGTCGCCGGAACATCGAGCACGCTCTTGTCGACGATGCGTACGGTCTTGACGTTGCGCATCGATCCCATCGTCCAGCCTGTATCGTCGTACGGCGCCGGATCGGTGACGTTGTAGTACTGGGTGTCGAGCAGCATGTCAGCCATGCGTGAATACGGCTGGTCCATGCGGACGATGTAAGAACCCGCTGCATACTTCTGGTCCTTGACCGTGAACTCTTTGTCAGCACGGTGCACTTCAATTCCCTGGAAGCGCATCAGGTTGACCATGTCGGCCGCTTCGACCGGACGCGGCGTGTCGCCGGGAATGACGTAGGCCGCCGGTCCTTCGTTCGTGGGCTTGGCAATCGCGCGTTTGCTCTTGAGATAGAAGTTATTCAGAAATCGCTCGCGCTCTTTCGACACGAGGTTCATCGCGAACAGGATGGCCGATTGCTGCATGTTGATGTTGTTGCGCATCGACCAGTTGACGCGCGGGAACGGCGGGTTTGGTCGAAACCAGGCGCGTTGCGTTTGGTTCGCGCCCAGCGTGCGTTCGCGCGTGTCGGCGCCGCCGTTGCCGAATGTCTCGTAGAAACGGCCGATCGAGTTGTGGCCGGTCGCGATGTAGAGCATGTAGTTGGGCGCCCAACCGTCGTAGAAACCGTGCGTCCAGACTCCCGGCACGCCGCGTTTCGTCATCTCTTCGATCTCGTGATACGCGAGCACTTGAAACTCGTCTAGCGCCAGCGGATCCAGCCACGCGTTGTATGGGCCAGTGCCGGTCATCGTGTAGAGATACGGCACTGACTCGTGCAGGTCGTGAAGCACGGTCGGGTGATACTCGAGAAACGTCCGCATCTGATTGCGTGTCAGCGCGAGCGCCAATCCGAGACCATCGCGGTTGTTGTCGTGTGCGACGTACTTGCCCCAGTAAAGCAGTGGCGGCGTGGGCTTGCCCGGGTTTGCTTTGCGGTAGTTGTAGAGATCGACCATGCGATCGCGGCCGTCGACTTCCAGCGCGGGCGTGATCATGACGATCATATTCTTGCGAATGTCTTCGATGAATGGCGAGTCTTCGACGGCCAGACGATACGCCAGCTCCATCAACATCTCCGGCGAGCCCGTTTCCGGTGAGTGAATCGATCCGGAGGCCCAGTAAAACGGCTTGCCTTCGGTGATAAGCGTGTGCGCCTCAGTTTCGCTAAGCTTGCGCGGGTCACTCAGCTTCGCGGTTATTTCTTTGTAGCGGTCGAGCTTTGCGAGATTCGCTTCATCGCTCACGAGCACCAGCAACTGTTCGCGTCCCTCTTCGCTCTTCTCGGGAGCCACCAGCACGCGCACGCGCGACGAAGCGGCGGCGAGCGCGCGGAAGTAACGATACAGGTCTTTCGTATAGGTCAGCTTGTTGGGCGTGCCGACAACGTAGCCAAGCACCTTGTCGGGCGACGGCACTTTGTCCGACACCGGCAAGTGATCGACGAGCTCCGTCATGAAGTACTTCTCAGTCGTGTACTCGGCGATCTTAGCGCCGTACGCAGGATCGAGTGCTGACTTCGGTGTCGTGTACTTCGGATTGATTAAGGCTGGTTTGAACGGCGCCGGCGCTGTTGCGGCGGTGCCACCGGCTTCCGTCGCCGACCTGCTGCGCTCATCCGTTTGGGCCGAAATCTGCGCCGAGAAAACGAAGAGCGCCAACACCGCGCACACGAAATTCAAGAAGTTTTTTGGGGACATGATTGGGCTCCTTAAGTTGTGGCACTACACGTCGCGCGCGCAGCGAAAGCCGGAAATCATCCACCGCTCGTGCGCGTGAAAGAAGTTCCTGTAAGTCGATCTGATATGCAATTGCGGTGTGGCAAAAGAACCGCCGCGCAAAACCTTCTGATTGACGAACCACTTGTCGTTGTATTCATCAAACTCCGACTTGAATCCCGGATAAGGCACGTAGTCGGAAGTGGTCCACTCCCACACGTCGCCAATCATTTGCTGACATCCGTAGCTGTTTGCGCCGTCCGGAAAGGCGCCGATTGGGGCGACGGACCAGTAGCCGTTTTCGAAGAGATTTGCTTTGCCGCTATCGGGTTCCGTGTTGCCCCAGGGGAATGCGTTGCTGGTTTTGCGCCGCGCATCATAACACGCCGCGCGTTCCCATTCAGCTTCCGTCGGCAATCGTTTACCCGCCCACTTCGCAAACGCAGATGCTTCAAAGAAACTGACGTGCGAAACAGGCTCGTCTTTCCTGCTTTCAGCGGCGGACAAGCCGGAGAAGTCGCGAATCATCCACTCGCCGTCATGCAGTTCCCAGTACATCGGCGCGCGCCAGTGTTCACGGTTGACGGCTTCCCAGCCTTCCGAGAACCACCAGCGGAAGTTTTCGTAACCGCCGTCGCGAATGAACTCGAGATAGTCGCCGTTGCTGACCAGCGCGCGGTCGATGGCGAAGTCACGGGTGAAAACCTGGTGAGCGGGCTTCTCGTTGTCCCACGCAAATTCGTTCTTATCCGTGTTCCCATAACCCAACCAAAACAAGCCACCTTCGATTTCAGCCATTCCTTCGACCTTTGTTGAGGGCCGGGGCAATGGCGTTATCGGTGGTTCGAACTGGTCGCAGAGCAGGTGCTTGACGTCGTAAACAAGCAGTTCCTGGTGTTGCATCTCGTGTTCGAGTCCCATTCGAATGAGAGACGACACGGATTCGTCGGCGGAATCTAGAAATTCCAGCACTTGCTCGTCGATATGGTTTCTGTAGGCGACAGTCTCGCGGACAGTCGGGCGCGATTTGGTACCGCGCTTCGGGCGCTCGATGCGTGAGCCAAACCCTTCGTAGTACGAGTTGAAGTACCAGAGAAAGTCTTCCGAATAGACTCTGTACCCCGGCCGGTATTTTCGCAGGACGGTTTCGAAGAACCACGACGTGTGGCCGATATGCCAACGCGGCGGGCTCATGAAGTCCGCCGTCTGGATGACGTAGTCCTCAATCTCGAGCGGCGCGACGATCTGCATCGTGCGCGCGCGCACCTGTTTGTAGAGCTCTTTTAATGTTGCAGACAAGATCAAGCCAAGATTAATTCGCGGAAACGACTATCGAACGCGGGCCTTGGGGGTGAACGCGACCTATTATACGTGCGTTTGGATAATTCTCACGCAGCCTCGCGAGCAGCGCGCCGGAAGCCTTTTCTTCGATTGCAATCAGCATCCCGCCGGCTGTTTGTGGATCGAAGAACAGCTTCAACAGGTTCTCGTCAGTCCTCGGCGTGATTTCGACATCGCCGCCGATGTACTCCCGATTCGTCTTGTCGCCACTCGTGAGCATGCCTGCGGCGGCGAGTTCGAGAGCGCCGGGCAACAGCGGGACCGACTCCGCGTCGATCTGAATCGTCACTTTACTCGCGCAAGCCATCTCCCAGGCATGACCAAGCAACGCAAATCCGGTCACGTCCGTCGCGGCTTTGACACCAAACTCGCGCATCGCTTCAGCGGCATGTTTGCCCGGCGTCAGCATCGTCTCGACTGACCCGGCAACAATCGCATCGCTCGCCGCAGCTCGCTTGATCCCGGTGGAAATCACGCCCGTACCGATCGACTTCGTCAGAATGATGACGTCGCCGGGCCGCGCGCCTGAATTAGCCGCCACTTTGTTTGGATCGATGACGCCGGTGACCGAGTAACCAAACATGATCTGTTCGTTGTCGACGCTGTGGCCGCCGATTAACGTCACGCCTTGTTGATTGAGCGTTTCCAGCCCACCGCGCATGATCTCGCCAAGTATCGCCGGATCGACGCCCTTCTTCGGGAAGCACGTGATGGCCATCGCCGTGATTGGCGTGCCGGCCATCGCCCACACGTCGTTGATCGAATTGAGTGCCGCGATTCGGCCGTAGTCGTACGGGTCGTCGACGATCGGTGTGAAGAAATCGACAGTCTGGACGAGCGCTAGGTCGTCGCGGAGACGGTATACTCCCGCGTCGTCGGCGGTTTCAAAGCCGACAATCAAGTTTGGGTCTGCGGGTTGTTTCGGTAGCCCGCTCAGAACCTGAGCGAGTAAGCTCGGGCTAAGTTTCGCCGCTCAACCAGAGCATGACACCATCTCCGTCAGGCGCATCCGTTATCACCTCCTTCCGCCGGCATTGTGTTTACAAGTAACGAGCAGTATACAGAGAACCTAGATCGAAAGAATGATTGGAGTTAGTTATGCGAGTTCAGCTTATCAAGTTTCTGGTTGGAATCGTATTTGTTCTCTTCACCGGCACAATCGCCTTCGCACAAGACCCGGAGATGGTGCGGCACTTCGATTATGACGAGACGGTGCCGATGGATCTCACGATCCTCGGAACGCAGAAACGCGGTGACGTCACCGTTTATGACATCACTTACGCGAGTCCGAAGGCCGGAGTTGTTCCCGCTTATCTCGTCGTGCCGAGCGGAAAAGGACCGTTTGCGGGCGTGATCTGGGGGCACTGGTACTGGACTAACTCAGAGATGCGCAATCGTAAAGAGTTTCTCGCAGAGGCCGTCGCGCTGGCGCCATCGGGAGTCGTATCGCTCCTGACTGATGGCCCCGTCGCACGACCTGGTTACACGCGCAGTACCGATCCGCTCGACGGCCAAAATGTAAGAGAATTGGTGCAGCAGGTTGTCGACATGCGACGCGGTATCGATTTGCTGCTGGAACGCAAGGACGTTGATCCCAAGCGCCTCGCATTCGTCGGCCATAGCTACAACGCTTCGGTCGGTGCCATTCTGAGCGGCGTCGATCGCAGGTTCAAAGCATATGTGCTGATGGCTGGCACAATGTCCGACGAAGTCGACAAGAGGATGGGCGCTTACGACGACTTTCGTAAGCAAGTGGGGCCTGAAAAGTTCGACGCCTTTTTTGCGAAACACACCTATACCGATCAAGGCAAGTATGTGTCGCACGCAGCCCCGGCATTTGTCTTTTTGCAATATGCGACGCAAGAGGATTTTATGAAGCCCGATCGTGCGCGGGAGTATGAGAAGGTGGTCAGCGAACCGAAGCGCTTCAAACTCTACGAAGCCCCGCACGCACTCAACGCTGAGGCGCGCCGCGACCGGCTCGCATTTCTTGCCGAGCAACTGAAGTTGAAACCGCTGTCGCCGCAAGTAATCGCCGCGATCCCGGATCTTTATCAACCTCCGCGCCCAGTCCCTCCGAAGTAACTCGCATGCCGAAACCGATTATTCGCATTGGCCCGGCAGGATGGTCGTACAAAGACTGGGAAGGCGTTGTCTATCCGCATAAACCCAGCAAGAACTTCGATCCGCTCGAATATCTTGCGCGGTTCTTCAACACGATCGAGATCAATAGCAGCTTCTATCGTCCGCCAACGCCGTCGACGACAGAGTCATGGGCTAGACGCGTTGCGAAGAATAAAGACTTCACGTTCACGGCCAAGTTGTATCGCGGGTTCACGCATGAACGTGGAAAGGCGACACGCGAAGACGATGTCGCCTTTCGGGAGGGGATGGAGCCGCTTGTGAAGGCGGGGAAACTCGGGGCGGTGCTGCTCCAGTTTCCGTGGTCGTTCAAAAACACCGACGAAGACCGGCTTTATCTGACTCAATTGCTCGAACGCTTTCAGGAATATCCGCTGGTGCTCGAGGTGCGACACACGTCATGGAACAATGAGCACATTTACGAGTGGCTGGAAGAACGCGGGGTGGGCATCTGCAACATCGATCAGCCGGTGTTTTCGCGGTCGATTCGTCCGGCGGCTCTCACGACCTCGCCCGTCGGTTACATTCGGATGCATGGTCGGAATTATCAAGACTGGTTTCGCAATAAAGCAGGACGCGACGAGCGCTACAACTATCTCTACACGCTTGACGAACTCGATCCGTGGCTCACACGCATCAAGCAAATCGCCAAACATACTCGCGAGACTTACGTCATCACCAACAATCACTTTCGCGGACAGGCGGTGGTCAACGCTGTTGAGATAAAGGCGGCGCTGGAGGAGAAACGCGTCCCCGCTCCAGAGCCGCTTTTCGAGCATTATGAACGGTTGGAAGAATCAGGGACACACGAGGACGGTCCGCTACCGTTGTTCAAATAAAACACGGATTTTAAGACTCACTGTCCGGCTGCGTGCTCGATTAACTGCGCAAACGATATCGGCAGTCCGTCAGGATCGATCGCAACCGCCAGCCTGATTCCCTCTCCTTCGCGCTGCGTCGGCGGCATCACGAACCTGATCCCCTTCGCCTTCAATTCCTCGTAAGTCTTATCCACGTCCTGGACATTGAACCCGATCGAACAAGCGCCTGCCCGTTTCGAAGGGTCACCTTGCGGCGGTCCCTCTGCCGGAACGCCACCGCCGTGCAACGCCAGCGTCGTCGTGCCCGTAGCAAACTCCGTCCACTCAGGTGATTGAAACTTCAACGGAATCCCCAGCTTGTCGCGATAAAACTCGACCGAGCGGTTCATGTCTGAAACCACGATCATTGTGTAGTCAAGGTGCGCAAACATCATTGTCTCCGGCCTGGTTAATGTCATTTGGCGCTTTTCTTCTTCGCACTGCGCCCTTTGCTGTTTCCCATAGCGACGATTACATCGAATTCGTCTTTCGTCAGCGGCATCACTGAAAGTTGCGACTGCCGAATCAACGGAAGCTGGCTGAGTCGCTTGTCGTAACGAATCGCAGCGAGTTGAACCGGACTGGCCAAAGGTTTGACTGGTTTTAGATCGACCGCGACCCACTGCGGATCGTCAGCCGTCGGATCCGGATACGCGCTCTTCACCACTTCCGCCAAGCCGACCACCTCTTTCCCTTTGCCGGAATGATAAAAGAGTACGCGATCCCCGACTTTCATTCCGCGCAAATTGTTTCGGGCTTGATAGTTTCGCACGCCGGTCCAGTCAGTGCTGCCGTCCTTTACGAAATCGTCCCACGAATAAGTTTCGGGTTCCTGCTTCACCATCCAATAATGGTGCTTAGTCGACTTTTTCATCACTGTCGTTCCACTGGTCTAATTTTGATAATCTGTGTACTCGGATTGAACTAAAAAGCCAAAGGATAAAACATGCTGAAAGAAGGAACCAATGCGCCCGCGTTCAAAACAACTGATCAGAATGGTGAAACGGTGAGTTTGAAAGACCTGCGCGGTCAAAAGGTCGTGCTCTATTTCTACCCGAAAGACGACACGCCCGGCTGCACGAAAGAGGCGTGCTCTTTTCGCGACGCCTTTTCGAAATTCAAGAAACAAGACATAACGGTGCTGGGAGTTTCACCCGACAAAGAGGCATCGCACAAGAAGTTTGTGACCAAATACAAGCTCCCGTTCACGCTTTTGGCCGACACCGATCATTCGATCGCTGACGCGTATGGTGTTTGGGGAGAGAAGAAGTTCATGGGACGAACGTACATGGGCGTGCATCGGACCACGTTCCTGATCGATGAGAAAGGCAAGATCAAGAAGATCTTCGAAAAGGTAAAGCCAGAAGACCATGCCAGTGAGGTCCTGGAGGCTTTCGCTGACTGAGCCGCGAACGACGTGCGTTAAAAAAAGCGGCTCATAAACCGCGGAGGCTAGGCTGCCACCCAGCCTCCGATCTTCTCGGGTTCCCCTTCCGGGTTCCTTCCGGGCATTAATCCCTGCAAACAACTAAACGAACTGGGCACGTCGCGCTTACGCGCGGGCAGCCGCAAACCTTCTTCGAGTCCAGCAGGCTCGGCTGCATCGTTTAGGAAATACATGCGAGTGTTATCCACGACCTGAGTTCTGATCTCGTGCGTCCAAAGCAGCAGGTTCGCCAGCGCGTCGCCGATCTCGTCCTTGCCTAACTTCGTCTCCTGCGCGATCTCACGTTGGGTCCGCGAGCCTCTGCGAATCGCATCGCGCACGCGCTCCACCGGCGACAATTTGCTCAACGATTTGGCGGTGTAATGATTGCCGTTTGCTGAGTCGCCGTTAAGCAGTTCGCTGATCTCGACCTGCTGGGAGATGTATCGTTTGCGCGCTGACTTGTACTCCTTCAAAGCGCGCCTGCTCTGGGTCACCTTTTGACGAATGCAACTCTTGCAATAAAGGTTGCGCCCGTCTTTGCGTGCACGACAGATCCCAAACTCTGATATGGGAAGTTCTAAAGAACAAATTGGACAATGTTTGACGTTGGGGGGTAATTCAATCACCTGTTTCATCTCACCGCACTCCACTGGGCATTCAAATCTGGCTGCGATTTCGTACTCGCACACACACTTCCGCGTCGCCGGAACCTAAACCTATCCGGCCAGGACATCCCTCTTATTGGAATTATTGTTTGGCGAAGAGGCCCGAGGGCGATCGCCTAGCTTGCCTTATCGTAACTGCCGCGCACACGAGTTACGCCCCATTTACTACCTGCATTTGACTGTCGTTAAAGGCTTCCCTTGCGAGAAAAGAGATGAGAGCAAAACTAACCTTTTTCACACGATTCAAAAACAGGGTCGCCGCGCAATTTCGGATGGCAATCAAAATTGTTCAGCGAGGGAATCGCATTATAGTGATCGAAACTTTTTTTGCAATACCTTTTTCGGATTTGTTTCAGTTCAAATCAAGCTCCAATTTTTTGGCGATCGATCGATCTACAAACTTAACTTTCGCGAATGCAAACAACTCAAAGATGACAGGATACATGATCGCATCACGCATAACTGCAAGAGCGTTTTTGTGTCTTTACTGTCGCGAGCCGAAGGCTGAGAACGTGGGAAATCCTTAGCAATTTCGACGTGCGCTCGATTATCAAAAAAGCGTTCGCCGTCTGTTTGGCGCAATCACTTCGTATCTCTTTTTCATGGTCCTACTATTAGTAGATCGCTCCTCGAGAGATAAAACACGGGTCGTCATTGACACTCGAGTTGCCGAATTTCTTGCATCATGACGACAACATTTGTGCTGGACCAGTGGAGATCAAACCGAGGTCTGATCACATCAGTGAGAAGAGCCAACACGTTCATACATAAAGCTTTTCTGGTGCGCCGCTCAGGTGTGCAAAATGTGGTAAGTGTGTGCTTGTAACAACTTTGTAAAAGACGGGACTTTAATTTCCACAAAGATTTCCTCAGAATCTGTGGAAAACATTTCTGAATCAAACCTAAGCACGATCTTTCAATCGGATCACGAACTTTAGTCCCGACCACACGTCGTCGATCGCACAGATCTTCACATCGACGAGACCGGAGTCGAGTCCGATGCTCTGCACTCGTTCGAAGGAAAGATCGGTCGCGACGCCGGAGCTCTTCTTCGGCCACGCCACCCAGATCATTCCGTTGCTCGCAAGTTTCTCTGCGAGCTTCTCGAAATCGCGAAGCAGCGCACGTTCGGTAAGGACGAACAGGAGCCCGAGGTCGATCGGTTTTACAAGGCGTGTCAGGATCTCGGCGTTTGGCGGCAGCGGACCTAACTCGCGCGCGAAGTCTTTCGGCGCATTGACGAGCGCGATGCGCGATCCCTCTTTCAGTCCGAGCTTTTTGGGTAACGGTGTTCCTGAATATCCGGCCATTGCTTGTCGTCTCGATTGTTTACGGATGATTTACCAGAGTCCCAGGATCTTCCACCAGGCAAAACCGACCACGCTCCAGATCACGATGGTGACAACGGACGTTATCAATCCAAGCGTCCACCATGAACGCTGCGTCGTGTAGCCCGCGCCGAAATAGATCGGGGCTGGTGTGGTCCCGTAATGTGTCAGCGACGCCCCGAGGTTGGAAAAGTAAGCCAACGAGAGCACCGCCAGATATGCCGGCGCCCCCGAGGCCAGGATCACGATTAAAAACGGCACATACATCGCCGTCGCGTGCGCTGTGATGCTCGCAAACACGTAGTGGGCGTAAAAATAGATCAACAGCAGTGCCGCCAGCGCCAGCCACCATTTCCAACCCGTCGTTAGGCTGGCTGCGGCTTCAGCGAACCGCTTGGTTAATCCGGTTTGACCCAGTGCTTCCGCCATGCGAATCAAGCCGCCATACCAGATGAACACGGCCCACGCTGCTTTCTCGCTGATGAGGTCTTCCCAGTCGAGGACGCCCGTGACCAGTAAGACGCTGATTCCGAGCATCGCGACGACGGCGTAGTCGATTTCGTGCAGCTTGGTTGTGATCCACAGGATCGCGACGAGGCCGAACACCATCAGCATCAATCGTTCCGACCACTTCATCGGCCCCATCAGCTTCAACTCTTTCGAGGCGAATTCGCTCGCGGCGGGAGTGTGTTTGATCTCTGGTGGAAACACGCGGTACAGCAACCACGGAACGGCAAGCAAACTCAACAACCCGGGCACTATCGCGCCAACGGCCCAGCGTGCGTAAGTGATCTCGATTCCTGTTGTTTGCTGTGCGAGGCGCGCGATGATCGGGTTCGACGCCTGACCAGTGAGAAACATCGCGCAGACGATAACGTTACATTGGTACACACTCGTCATCAGAAACGCGCCGAGACGGCGAGCGGTCGGGCCTGGACGCGATTCGTAGGCTTCGGCGAGGCTCTTTGTGATCGGAAAGATGATTCCCCCGGAGCGAGCGCCGGTTGACGGGATCACGGTCGCGAGCACCGTCTCCGTCGATGCGAGTGCGTAACTGAGTCCGAGCGAATGGCGGCCGATGGCTTTGATGAACAGAAAAGCGATACGGCGTCCGAGCCCGGTCTTGATCATCCCTCGCGAGATGAAGAATGCGGCGAGCACGAGCCAAACGACCGGATCGGCATAACCCGTGAGCGCGTCGCCGATCTTCAACACCTTGAACAGCGCGAGCGCGGTGACGCCAAGCAAAACAATCGCAGCGCCTGGAATAGGTTGCACTATCGATCCGGTGATCGTCGCGGCGAAGATTGCGAGCAAACGCCACGACGCCGGCTCGACACCTTCGGGACGCGGAATCAGCAGTATTCCACCAGCGACGAGCAACACAACTGCCCATCGCACCAATCTATTCTTCCAGCCGATCTGTTCGGGGGTCGCTTCGGCTTCGAGTCGTTCGACGGTCTCAGTTGATGGCATAGGTTCGGACTAGGTCACAAATGGGCGTATTCTAAGGGCACGGGTGGGAAAAATGGCGGAAAAGATTGAAGGCGACAAGATAACGGACCAACAGACGTACCTGAATCGCAGGACGTTCATGCGCGTTGCGGCGCTCGCCGGCACAGCCACCGCGACGACGCTCCTGTATCGACGTCTCAATCCGCCGCCTCCGGTTCCGGTCGAAGGGCAGAAACTCATTGCGACGAATGAAGCAAACGGGTTCAGCACGAACGAGCAATTGACGCCGATTGAAGCTATCACGAATTACAACAACTTTTACGAATTTGATCCGTCGAAGGATGGCGTTGCTCCGGCGGCGAAGGGATTTGTGACCCGGCCGTGGGCTGTTTCAGTCGAAGGGTTGGTCCATAGCCCGAAGGTTTTCGATATCGACGAGCTGTTGAAGTTTCCGCTCGAGGAGCGAATCTACCGGCTGCGATGCGTCGAGGGTTGGTCGATGGTGATTCCGTGGGTTGGTTTCCCGTTGTACAAGCTGCTCGAGAAGGTTGAACCAACGTCGCAGGCGCGTTACGTCGCGTTTCAGACACTGCTCGACCCCAAGCGTATGCCTCAGCAGGAAACTGGTCTGCTCGAATGGCCGTACGTTGA
>Ga0111538_10003055_pt1 | contig 23450 bp, 24 predicted proteins | sample SoiMethybrSBSTD1_FD_79669 | JGI IMG/M metagenome (GOLD analysis project Ga0111538, IMG submission 79669) | Bulk soil microbial communities from a Populus tree surrounding site in Tennessee, USA - Soil MetaG P. TD hybrid SBSTD1 (version 2)... | ecosystem: Environmental > Terrestrial > Soil >...
GACGAGCGAGCCGGAGAACAGCGAAGCGAGTTGACGAGCGAGCCGGAGAACAGCGAAGCGAGTTGACGAGCGAGCCGGAGAACAGCGAAGCGAGTTGACGAGCGAGCCGGAGAACACTGTGCGGATCAGCTGGGGGGTCGCCGAGGCGCCGATGGTGGCAGGCACCGAGAGTGGGGATTCACACATCGTGCGGCAACTGCCCGAGGGCGTGCTCGCCGCCGTCATCGACGGCATCGGACACGGCAACGAGGCGGCCGACGCGGCGCGGATTGCCGGCTGCACCTTGAACTCGTCCCCGCACGAAGATGCCGTGTCGCTGGTCTGGCGCTGCCATGATGCGCTGAAGGAGACGCGCGGTGTCGTGATGACGCTGCTGTTCTTATCGCCGAGCGGCGCGATGACCTGGGTGGGGGTTGGCAATATCGAGGGCGTCATTTTCCGCTGCGACTCGAACGGGCGCGTGCGCTCGAACCACGTCGTCCTGCGTGGCGGTGTGGTCGGCCATCGACTGCCGCCGCTGCGCGCCGAGTGTCTGACGATGCTGCCGTACGACACGGTGGTCCTGGCCACCGACGGCATCCGTCCCGAGTTCTCCGACGACCTCGTGCCCGGCGAGGAGCCACAGGCGATGGCCGATCAGATCCTGGCGCGCTATCGCAAGGGCACCGACGATGCGCTGGTCCTGGTCGTGCGTTGTCTGGGAGATGAGTCGTGACGATGATCTGTGAGACGGACCTGGGCGTCCTGTACCGCGAGGCGCTCACCGAGTACATCGCGCACCCCGACGAGGCGCTGCTCGAGCGCGCCTACGGCCTCGGTCGTCAGGCACTGGCCGATGGCCGCGGTGTGCTGGACATGGCGACGACTCACTCACAAGCCGTTGCCGCGGTCTTGGCCTCCCGCGTCGGGCGCGTCCTTCCGGATGTGTCTGACGGTTTGCCCGAGGCCATGGAGCGATTCTTCATCGAGGCGATCTCACCGTTCGAGATCGCGCATCGCAGCTTCAGGGATGCCAACCTCGTGCTCCACCGTGTGAACGATGTGCTCGAGAACCAGGCCAAGCGAATTGCCTACGCGCTGCACGCCGAGGCCTCGCAGCTGGTCGCATCGGTGCACCTCGCGCTCGCCGACGTCGCGACGCGTCTGCCGTCCGATCGCGTGAAGGAGATTCAGTCGGTGCGTGCCATGCTCGACCAGATCGAGGACCGCATTCGCCGCATCTCCCACGAGCTGCGTCCGACGATTCTCGACGACATGGGGCTCGTCCCGGCGATCGAATTCCTGGCCGATGGGATCTCGCAGCGGTGGGGTATCCCGGTCGCCGTGCGCGGGACCGTCGCCGGAAGCCTGCCGTTGCCGGTGGAGACCGCGCTCTACAGGGCGGCGCAGGAAGGACTGACCAACGTCGCCCGGCACGCGCAGGCGACACACGCCGAGGTCACGCTGCAGCAGTCGCCGCATCTCATCACGTGCTCGGTGCGTGACGATGGCAAGGGCGTCGATCCGGCGGCGGTGTCATCGGCCACGGGCGGCCGGCGCGGGCTCGGCCTGGTCGAGATTCGCGAACGCATGGCGGCGCTGGGCGGCACGCTGCGTCTGGTTCCACGCGTCGAGCGCGGCACGGATTTCGTCGTCGAGATTCCTTTGGAGGCCTCAACATGGGCGTGAGTGTGCTGCTCGCCGACGATCACCCGGTATTCCGTCAAGGACTGCGTGCGCTGCTCGAGCGTGAGAGGTTCGACGTCGTCGGTGAGGCGTCAGACGGTCTCGAGGCGATCGCGATGGCCGAGCGGCTTCAGCCGCACATCGTGGTCATCGACCTCGCGATGCCGGTGCTAAACGGCATCGACGCGTCGCGTGAGATCGTCAAGCGAGCGCCACGAGCGAAGACGATTCTGCTGACGATGTATACCGAGGAGCACCACGTCCTCGAGGCACTTCGCGCCGGCGTCAAGGGATGCGTCTCGAAGAGTCAGGCCGCGGAGCATCTGCTCCAGGCGATCAAAGACGTGTCGGCGGGTGGCGTCTACTTGAGCCCGCATGTCTCTGGCGCCGTCGTGCAAGCGTATCTGGCCAAGACCGACTTGCCGTACGAGCCGTTGACGCCTCGTGAGCGGCAGGTGCTGCAGCTCATTGCCGAGGGCAAGACGACGAAGGAAACCGCCGCGGTGCTCGACGTCAGCGTGAAGACCGCCGAGACACATCGCACCAACCTCATGGAGAAGCTCGACATTCACTCCACGGCCGGGCTCGTCCGCTACGCGATCAGGCGTGGCCTCCTACAGCCGTAGAGGTGGACCTCGAGGTGCGCGGCCTCGACCGACCCTTACTCCATAACATTTCAGCACTCGACTGCGGCGATCACCGGAGTGACGCAGCTCCTCGTCAGCGAGACGATATCCATCGCTGATGACCCCAGGGAGCGTTGAAGTGCCCGACATGCGTCACCTACCCGATGTGAATCGTCCGCTCGTGCTCGTCGGACACAGCGCGGCCATGCGCCGCATCGAGCAGGAAATCACGGCAGCGTCGGAATCGAACGTCACCGTCCTCATCGCCGGAGAAAGCGGCGCCGGCCGGCGCCTGGTTGCGCGCACGATCCACGATCGCGGTCCGCGCCATGACGGACCGTTTATCTCAGTGAACTGCGTGTGTCTGCCCGACGCGCGGCTCGAGACTGAGCTCTTCGGGGCTGCCGAGAACGCTGCCCACGGGCGCGACCACTACGTCTCTCGCGGACGTCTCGAAGCGGCTGACAGCGGATCCCTCGTGCTGCTGGACGTCGGGTATCTGAGCTGGCGTCTGCAGGGCCGCCTGTTGCGCTACGTCGAGACACGCATGGTTCAGCGAATCGCCTCGACGCACTCGACGCCATCCGACGTGCGGCTGATGGCGATCACGCAGCGACGGCTCGTGCACGCGGTAAGCAACCAGGCGTTCCGTGAGGATCTCTTCTACCGCATGAACGTCATTCACATCGAAGTGCCGCCGCTTCGCGAGCGCTGCGAGGACGTGCCCGCCCTGTTTCGCTACTTCATGTGCATGCAATCTGCGCGGCTTGGCCGCACCATGGTCGAACTGTCGCCCGACGCGCTCAGCTGCCTGACTGAGTACGACTGGCCGGGCAACGTGCGCGAGCTCAAGGAAGTGGCCGAGCAGCTTGTGCGGGCAAACGCGTCCGAGCGCATTGGCGTGGACGCGCTGCCCGCGGCGCTCGTCCGCCGCTCGATGTCCAGGACGATGGCGCGATGGGGCGCAACTCCGCCATCGGGCCCCGCCGCGCCGTCCACGCTGTAAGGTCCAGGTTTTCGCAGCTCGACCGTGCGGGTTCCCCCGCACGGCTCTTCCATTTACAATTGAATAGCTCATGTCCAACAAAGACGAACTCTTCGCTGAGACGAGAGTCCGGAACGAAGACTTCACGTTCGGCAAAGATACGGCTGCGGTCTTCGACGACATGCTCGACCGCTCGGTGCCGTTTTACGCCGAAATTCAACGCATGATCGGCGAGCTGGCCGGCGACTTTGCCGTGGACGGGACGGCGATCTACGACCTCGGCTGCTCGACCGCGAACACGTTTCTCTCAGTCGGCGCGTTCCTGCGACCCGACCTGAACGTGCGGTTTGTCGGGCTCGACTATTCCGAGGAGATGCTGAAAAAGGCCGAGCACAAGCTGGCCGCCACACGGTTCCCGTGGCCCTATACGCTTGCGCATCAGGACCTCAACGACACCCTGCAGATGGAAAACGCCTCGGTGGCGTTGATGGTGCTGACGCTCCAGTTCGTCCGGCCGCTCAATCGCGAGGCGCTCATCGCCAGCATTCACCGCGGGCTCAATCACAACGGCTGTTTTCTGCTCGTCGAGAAGGTGCTCGGCGAGCATTCCACGTTCAACCGGCTGTTCATCAACCACTACTACGAGATGAAACGCCGCAAGGGCTATAGCGACCTCGAGATCGCTCAAAAGCGCGAGGCGCTCGAAAACGTGCTCATCCCGTACCGTCTCGAGGAGAACAAGCGGCTGCTCCGCCACGTCGGATTCCAGCACGTGGACGTCTTCTTCAAGTGGTACAACTTCTGCGGGATCATTGCTATCAAGTGAAGCCAGCGTAGCCCGCGCCCGCCGCCGCGGCAAAGCCGCTGTGGCGAGGCAGGTTGTTGCGCGCATCGGCAACGTCATCTTCCGCGCCCGCGACGTCCTGTTCCCGCTCGTCCTGCTGACCGTCGCGTTCGGAACCCGTCCTCAGCTTGCGGGCGGATCGATGTCCACCGATCACCTGGTGGACGCGATCGGCATCCTGGTCTCGATGACCGGTCAGGTGCTGCGAGTGATGGTGATCGGTCTGGTCTACATCACACGCGGCGGTCAGAACCGTCAGGTCTGGGCGAACTCTCTGGTCGATACCGGCATGTTCGCGCACAGCCGCAACCCGCTCTATCTCGCCAACCTGATGCTCTTCATCGGCCTTGCCATCGTGCACAACGGCTGGGCGATGTATCTCATCGTCGTCCCGTTCTTCCTCGTCGCGTATATCTGCATCGTCGCCGCCGAGGAGCAGTATCTGATTGGACGGTTTGGCGAGGTCTATGCCGACTACTGCCGCAGGGTGCCGAGATGGCTGCCCTCGCTGCGCGGGCTCTCCAGTACACTGCGCAGCACGCAGTTCGACTGGCTGAAAGTGCTGCGCAAGGAATACGGGACGCCGTTCGCGTGGATGACAGGCACGCTGATACTGCTCGCGTGGGAGCACTCTGGCGCCGCTGGCGCGCAGCCGATCTCGCGAGGCGAGCTCGCGACGTTCATGGCGATCTGGATCGTGCTTGCGGTGGCGTATCTGATCGTTCGAACGTTGAAGTTGAGCGGACGCCTGGGCACTGCCTGATCAAGGCAAAATGCAAAATGCAAAAATGCAAAATGCAGAATGTCCACGTTGGGCATTGAGCATTGGGCATTGGGCATTGGGCATTTGAGCATTTAGGGGAGACATGTACACCGCCACAGCTCGCGTGATGCTGCCAACGACAATCACCGGATCGCTGCCGCGTCCGAGCTGGTACACCGAGAACGTCGGGGCGCGACCGTTTCGCGATGCGCTGGCCGATGCGCGATTCCGCGAGCAGTACACCGACGCGGTTGGCGCGCACATCAAGGATCAGGAACGCGCCGGCCTCGACATCGTCACCGACGGCGACGCGCGGCTCGATGCCGACGTGGGGGGCATGAGCTGGTTCCAGTATCCGGCGCGGCGCTTCAAGGGCGTCGCCGGACACGACTACTACAAGACGCGCAAAGGCTACGGCGGCACGGCGAAGGGCGACATCCTGTTCGAGGTGATGGAGAGCCGCGTGATGCCGCGCTGCGTCGATACCATCTCGCGCGGCCCGCTGCACTACACGGCGACGTGGAAGCTGGCACAGGGACTCACGACGCGTCCGGTGAAGTTCGGCACGATTACCCCTGAGCTGATCGGCACGTCGATCGGCAACGACCACTACGCGAACCAACAGGACCTTCTCGCGGACATCAGCAACGCGATGCGCGAGGAGCTGCTCGACGTGGCGTCCGCCGGCTGTCCGATCATCCAGATGGAGGAGCCGAACATCCACCTGATTGGCATTCAGCGGGGCGGCACTGGCACCGGGCTCGGTGTGGACTTCTTCGTCAACATCTTCAACAACACCGTCCGTGGACTGCGCGACACGACGGAAGTGTGGTGCCACACTTGCTGGGGCAATCCGGCGCAGCAGCGGCTGTTTGCGACCAACCAGTCGTACAAGGAGGCGCTGCCGCATCTCAACAAACTCGATGTGGACGTGCTGACCTTCGAGTGCTGCACGAGCGACGGGATGGATCTCGAACTGATTGGCCGCGAGATCACCGACAAGAAGATCGCGATCGGGGTGGTCAATCATCGCGATCTGCAGGTTGAGCGTCCAGAGCAGGTGGCCGACCTGATCCGCCGTGCGCTCAAACACATTCCCGCCGAGCGGTTGATTCTGTCGAGCGATTGCGGGTTCGGCCGTGAAGGCATGAGCCGCCGCATCGCCTTCTTCAAGATGGTGTCGATCGTTCGCGGCACCAATATCGTCCGCCGCGAGCTGGGGCTCCCCGAGGCCCCGTGTCTCGCAGCGGACGGACGCTACGCGATAACGGATGTGATCGAATGATCCTGAATCACGTCTAAGGCCCAACACCAGCGTGATCGCGCGCGTCAATCCATCACGTCACGCCCGTCGGTCGGTGACTCCCAGACAGCCGTCAGCCGGTACTCGTTCTCGTGCTTCTTGAACTGCAGCGACGGCATGTCCGCTGGCGCGTGCTCGACGGCCGGACGTGTGCCGACGAACGCGGCCGTCCGGATGCCGTGATCGCCGCGAATCAAGAGCACCGGTGAGCTGGCATTGGCCCGCTCGATCGTGTACTCACCGGCCGGAAAACTCTTTCCGTTCACGACGAACGGGAATGGAATCTTTGCTTCGAGCACGTCGGCTGCGGCCGCGGTGCTCGCCGTCACCAGGACACCCGCCGCCGCGCCGATCAACAACTTCGTCAGAGTGCTCCCCATAACACCTCCTGACGACTAGGACGGGGGGGATCTGACGAGACGCTGAATCAGAGGTGAAGAATCGGTGACAGCTAGGGGAGGCGGACCGTAAATGTCGATCCTTCGCCAACCCGGCTGTCCACCGCGATGGTGCCCTCGTGGCGATCCACGATCCACTTGACGAGACTGAGTCCGACGCCGGCGCCGTCGTTATTGGACGATCGCGCCGGGTCGGCCTGGAAGAAGCGCTCGAAGACGTGCGGCGTCACCTCGGGCGGCATGCCGATGCCGGTGTCGCGCACATCGATGCGCGCGCGGCCCGCCTCGCGCGAGACGCGCAGGACGACACTCCCACCTTCGCGCGTGAACTTGATTGCGTTGTCCAGCAAGTTCAAGAGCAGCCGCTGCAGCCAGCCGGCGTCAGCGTTGACCATCACGGTGCCGTTGCGTTCGCACCGCAGATCGATCGTGCGCGCCTGAGCCACCGGCTCGAGCTGCTCGACGAGCGACGCGGCCAGCGCTCCGACATCCACCGGCGCAAACGTCAATCGGATCTGTCCCGACTCGGCGCGGGCGAGCGTGAGCATCTGGTCGATCAGGCGGGTCAGCCGATCGAGCTCCTCGATCTGGCTCGCGAACACTGCTTGTCCCTCGGTGTCGTGTCCCGCCCGCCGCAACGCGAGTTCGATCTCGCCGCGCAGCGCGGCGAGCGGGGTACGCAGCTCGTGGGCCAGTGCCGCGCTGAATTGCCGCATTTCGCCGACGGAATGTTCAAGGCGGGCGAGTGTGTCGTTGAACGCGGTCGCGACGTCCTCGAGCTCGTCGTGCACGCCGCGAGAGGGCACGCGGCGCTCGAGCGTCCGCACGTCGATCTCGCGGGCGGCGCTGGCGAGTTCCGTCAGCGGCCGCAGGGCGAACCCGGAGAGCCACGATGCGGCGGCCGCCGAGACGAGCAGCGCTGCGGGCAGCAGCCACAGCAGCAGATCGCGATAGCGGCCCAACGCCGCGTCCATCGTGTTCAGCGACACGCCGACCTGCACGAGATACTCGCGGCCGCGCCGATCGCGAATCGCGCTGTTCGAGATCCGCACGCGTCCATACCGTGTCGCGACGTCGAACGGCTGTAAGTGGGACCGATTGGCGCGTACCTGCTCCGGCGTCAGGTGCAGTCCCATCGGGGCAAAGCCGTCCGACTGGAACAGCAGACGCCCGGTGGAGACGTCGAAGATACGCAGGTAGCGAGTGGCTTCCTGGACGAATGCCGCCTGGGCGCCGTCGGCGCTGTTGTGTTCGACGGTCGGTACGTCGGTTTCGAATCGCAGGTAGCCGTGGAGTCCGTCGGTGAGCTCCATCAGCCGCATGCTGACGTCGGCATCGAGTTGCCGGCCGAGGATCCCGTACGAGACGACGCTGAGAATGCTGAGCAGCAGCCCGCACACCAGAGCCGAAAACACGGCGAGGCGTGCGCGCAGCGGCAATGTCACGATGGGGTGTCGGTCAGCATGTAGCCGACGCCACGCACGGTGTGTATCAGCTGGATACCGTAGCCGCGATCGATCTTGTTGCGTAGTGAGTTGATGTGTACCTCGACGACGTTGCTGATGCTGTCGAAGTGAATGTCCCAGACGTGCTCGATGATGAGCGAGCGCGTCAGTGGCCGATCGGTGTTGCGCATCAGGAACTCGAGTAACGCATACTCCTTCGGCTTGAGCTCGATGAGCGCGCCGGCGCGGCGGACCAGACGACGGACCGTGTCCATCTCGAGATCGGCGACGCGCAGCACGCTCTCGCGCGGTGCGCCGCGGCGGAGCAACGCGCGCAGACGCGCCGACAGCTCGGCCAGCGCGAATGGCTTGGCCATGTAGTCGTCGGCGCCGGCGTCGAGTCCGGCGACGCGCTCATCGAGCGAATCTTTGGCGGTCAGGATGAGCACCGGCAGCTCCGCCTTGCGCGACCGGATGTCGCGCAGCACCTGAAAGCCCGACCGCCCGGGCAGCATCAGATCCAGCACGACCGCATCGTAATCCACCGTGCGCGCCTGCTCGCCGGCGCCACTGCCTTCATGCAGCACGTCCACAGCGTACCCCTCCTGCTGCAAGCCGGTTTGAATGAAGCTGGCGACCTTCCGGTCGTCCTCGATGACCATGACGCGCATGCCAGTGTCCTCCACGATACGAAACAGCGTAACTCCATCTGATTGGACGTCAACGGCCGGAATTCAGCATTAACCAGACTTAATGTCCGCCTCACGTTTGTCTCACCTGCCACACGTCGAATCAGAGTGGGATTGGTTTGACACAAAGGAGACTGGACATGCGACACATCGTTAGGAGCCTCGCGGTGATTGGAATGCTGGCCGTGGCGAGCAGTGCGTTCGCGGCACCGCAGGCGGCCTCGAAGAACGCTCAGGCATCAACCAAGAAAGCGGCAACGCCGGCGAGCCACACCGTGAAGGGCACCGTGAAATCGCTCGACAACTCGACGCTCGTGCTGTCGCCCAAGAAAGGCGGCGACATGACCTTCGCGGTCGATTCCGGGACGGCCAAGCAGGGGTCGCCGGCCGTTGGGTCGAACGTCTCGGTGAAGTATCACACCGAGGGGAAGACGATGATGGCCACGGCGATCACCGCAGAGCCGGTGAAGCAGGTGGCGTCATCCAAGCCAGCCGCGTCGAAGAAGAAGTAACGCGACGGCGCTGGGCTGTGCTGGCTCTGCTTCTTGCCGCCGCGCTCTCGAGCGGGCGGATCGCGCTCACCACCGACACGGTGGTGCTGCGCGGACGCCCGCAGTTCGTGCACATCTACGGCGAGAGGAGCGGCACGCCGGTTATCGTCTCGAGCGGTGACGGCGGCTGGATTCACCTCGGGCCGCAGGTGGCCGAGACGCTCGCCGCGCGCGGCTTCTTCGTCGTCGGCTTCAACGTGAAGGCGTATCTCGAGAGCTTCACGACCGACGGTCACACGCTCGCGCTCGACGACGTGCCGCGCGACTATCGAGCGCTCGTGGACTACGCGTCGCGCGGCTCATCGGAGCGGCCGATTCTGATTGGCGTATCGGAAGGCGCCGGGCTGTCGGTGCTGGCCGCGGCGGATCCCGATATGCAGCGGCGCATCACGGGGGTCGTCGCGCTGGGACTCCCCGATCGAAACGAGCTGGGATGGCGATGGAAGGATTCGCTGATCTACGTGACCCACGGCGTGCCGAACGAACCGACGTTCAACGCGGGCGATCTGGTCGGCAAGCTGACGCCGGTGCCGCTGGCAGCGATTCACTCGACGCAGGACGAGTTCGTTCCCGAAGCCGAGGTGCGGACCCTGATGGCTCGGGCGAACGAGCCGAAGCGGCTGTGGATGGTGACGGCCTCCGATCATCGCTTCAGCGGGAACGTCCCGGAGTTCGATCGACGGCTGCTGGAGTCGATCGAGTGGGTCAGGCAGAACCAGCCGCGCACGTAGCGCAACGTCCCGAGGACGTGGCGCCACGTCCCACGGACCTGCCCGCCGCGGCGCGCGATGGCATCGACTGGATGCGCCGCGTGCTGCCGGCGGCGGCGGCGCTCGTCCTTTTTCTCGCGGCGCTCGAGGTGCTGCGCCGCGAGATGCACGCGGTGACGTGGCGCGCGTTATCGGCGAACGCGCTTGGCACGCCGCCCTGGCTGGTCGCCACGGCATTCCTGCTGACCGCGCTCAACTATGCGGTCCTCACCGGCTACGACTTCATCGCACTCGCGTCGATCGGCCGTCCGCCTGCGCTTGGCTTCGGCGGGACAAGCCGGCTGACCGTCGCGCGCGTGGCCGTCACGTCGTTTCTCGCCTACGCCATCGCCAACAGCGTCGGGTTGTCGATGCTGTCGGGCGCCTCGGTGCGGTATCGCTTTTATTCACGCTGGGGCATCAGCGGTCAGCAGTTCTCGCAGATCGTCATCTCCTACTCGATGACGTTCTGGCTTGGGCTCCTTGCCCTCGGCGGCGTGAGCCTGGTGTTCACACCGCTCGTCGGCGCGCGCGACCTCCCCCTCGCGCGCTTCGCGACGACGGCCGGAATCGTGCTGCTGGTCGTGAGCTTGTCGTACGTCGTCGCCGCGGCGCTGCGCACCCGTCCGCTGCACGTTCGAGGATTCCAGCTGCCGCTGCCGTCCGCCAAGCTCGCGGCACTGCAAGTGCTGCTCTCGTCGCTGGACTGGGCACTGGCTGGCGCCGTGCTCTATGTGCTGCTGCCGCGCGGGGCGGCGCCCTTCACCGTCGTCCTGAGCGCGTTTCTGGCGGCACAGATCCTCGGACTGGCGGCCCACGTTCCCGGCGGCGTTGGCGTCTTCGAAGGTGTCATCGTGCTGCTGCTGAAGCCGTACATGACATCGGTGCAGCTGGCGCCGGCGCTCGTGGCCTATCGCGTCATCTACTACCTGGCGCCGCTCTCGATTGCGTTAATCGTGCTGACGGTTGCCGAGGTCCGCCAACGACGGCATCACGCGGCTCGCCTGACGGCAGCGATCGCACGCGTCGCTCAGCGGCTGACGCCGCGAATCCTCGCCACGCTCACGTTCGTCGCCGGCGTGGTGCTCCTCTTCTCCGGTGCGACACCCGCCGCCGAGCATCGTCTCGCGCTGCTCGATCGCTTCGTGCCGCTTGGCGTGATCGAGACCTCACACATCCTGGGCAGCGTCGCCGGCGCGCTGCTCCTGCTTCTGTCGCAGGGGTTGTCGAGGCGGCTCGACGCGGCGTACTACCTCACCGTCGCGGCGCTCGCGGCCGGCATGGTCGCGTCGCTGTTCAAGGGTGTGGACTTCGAAGAGGCGATCGTGCTTGGAGTGCTGTTGCTGATGCTCCGCCGATCGCGGCCGCTCTTCGACCGCAAGGCGGCGTTGTTTGCCACCCGGTTCTCGCCGGCATGGATGGCGGCGGTGGTGGCGGCGCTTGCCGCGTCGGTGTGGCTCGGTCTGTTCGCGTTCAAGCACATCGAGTACTCGAACGACCTGTGGTGGCAGTTCGCGCTGCAGGGCGAGGCGTCCAGATTTCTGCGTGGCTCAGTGGCCGCGGCCACGGTCGTTCTACTCGTCGCAGTGGCACGGCTGATCGGTCACGCACCGCACGACGTCGAGCCGCCGTCAGACGCCGATCTCGTGGACGCCGGCGTGGCGATCGCCCATCAGGACGCGGCGTACCCGAATCTGATCTACCTTCGCGACAAGGCGTTGCTCTTCGACGAGGCGCGTGACGGCTTCGTCATGTACGGCGTGAAGCGGCGGACGTGGGTCGCGCTCGGCGATCCGATCGGGCCGCCGGCGAAGATCGGTGAGCTGATTCGCCTCTTCATCGAGCGCTGCGACGATTTCGGCGGCACGCCCGTGTTCTACGAAGTCGGCCGCCAGTTCCTGCATCGCTACGCCGACTTCGGTCTGGCGTTCGTCAAGCTCGGAGAAGAAGCACGCGTCGATCTCAGGCGGTTCTCGCTCGAGGGCAGTCAAGGCGCGCGCTTCCGGCAGGTGATTCGACGGCTCGAGAAAGATGGCGGCAGCTTCCGGGTGATTCCGGCGCCCTTCGTCTCCGATGTGATGGGCCACCTGCGCGATGTCTCCGATGACTGGCTGACGCACAAGACCAGCGCCGAGAAAGGCTTCTCGGTCGGCTTCTTCGATCCCGCATACCTCGAACGCTTTCCAGTCGCCGTCGTCGAGCGCGACGGTCGCATCGTCGCATTCGCCAACGTCTGGCCCGGTCCCAGCGGCCACGAGCTGTCGATCGATCTGATGCGCTATCACCGAGACGCGCCGACCAGCGTGATGGAAGCGTTGATCGTGCATCTGCTCGTGTGGGGACAGGCGCAGGGCTATCACTGGTTCGCGCTCGGCATGGCGCCGATGTCCGGCGCCGAGCGGTCGCCGATCGCGCCCCTCCGTGCGCGCGCCGGCAACTTTCTCTACGAGCACGGCGGCTTCCTCTTCAACTTTCGCGGCCTGCGGGCCTACAAGGAGAAGTTCAATCCCGTCTGGGAGCCGCACTATCTCGTCTACCCCGGCGCGCTGAAACTGCCGGGCATCGTCGCCGACGTCTCGGCGCTCGTCGCCGGCGGCTACGGCCGCATCTTTCACAAGTGATCCGCGGTTCCGGGGTCCAGGTTCCAGGTTCCAAGTTCCAAGTTCCAGGTTCCTGGTTCCAGGTTCCTGTGCAACGAACTTGGAACTTGGAACCCGGAACGTGGAACGATAACGGCGTGAGCTCCAAGCCCTCCGTGCCGTGGGGCGTCCTGATCGTGGACGACGACCCCGAGCTGCGCGATGTGCTGTCGGCGATGCTGGTCAACGCCGGCCACCTCGTCGAGCAGGCCAGCGACGGACCCGAAGCGCTCGAGAAGCTGGCCACTGGCGAGTACGACGTCGTGCTGCTCGACGTCAACCTGCCGAGCATGAACGGCCTCGACGTGCTCGCCCAGATCCGCGGCATGCTGCGTCCGCCGCTGGTGCTGGTGATGACCGGCGACGACACGCCGGAGCCACTCCTCGAAGCCGTGCGGCTGCAGGCGTATCGCTACCTTCGCAAGCCGTTTCCACTGCGCACGGTCATCGAGGCCATCGCCGACGCGATGATGACGGCGCCTCGCGCGGGGCTGCCGATTCAGGTCGTATCGGCGCGACCGGAGTGGCTCGAGATTATCGCGCCGTGCGTGATGGAGATGGCCGACCGGCTGCAGTCATTCATCATGCACCTCGAGGCCGACCTGCCGGAGCCGGTGCGCGAGTCAGTGGCGCAGGCGTTCCGGGAGCTCCTGACCAATGCGATCGAGTGGGGAGGCAAGCTCGATCCGACGCGCACGGTGCGGATCTCGTGCGTGCGCGCCAGGCGCGTGCGGATTTACCGCATTGCCGATCCGGGCGAGGGCTTCGCGATTGAGCGGCTGCAGCACGCGGCGATTTCCAATCCCGTGCACGATCCGCTGCAGCACATGGTCGAGCGGCAGAAGCAAGGCCTCCGTCCCGGAGGCCTTGGTCTCATGATGACGCGGTCGCTCGTTGACGAGTTGATCTACAACGAAGCCCACAACGAGGTGATGTTTATCAAATACCTCGATTAGCGGACAGGGTAGGGCGGGTCTTGCTCTTCAAGACCCGCCGGGACCCGCCGTGAGTTACGCAGCCGCCGACGTGCCCTGCCGCTGGAGCCAGGTCATCGCGTCGTATGGATCGGTGAACCACTGCGATGTGACGCCCTGCTTGGCGTACTTCGTGGTGAGTTCCTTGATCACTGCCTGACCGACCATCTTCGCCGGTGGCACGATCGCCCAGTACTTCCAGCCCGAGGCCGCCAGCTGCGGGAACCAGACCGCATCGCCCCAGTCGATGTCTTCCGGCCGGACCACAGGGCAGGCGCGATCGTCGGACAACCACTTTTCGCCGCCGTGCTTCCTCATCATCTCGCTGCCGGCGGTCAGAAAGTCTCTGAACGGCTGGCCGCTGAGGAAGCCTTTGATCTGGTGGTGCACGATCTTCGCGTCCGGGTAGTACCACAGCGACACGAGGTTGGTGTCGATGACGGTGACCTTCTTCATAAATGTGCGGACTCCACCCGCGCCGGTACGGATGGGGTTATCGGCGCGACAACTCCCAAACTCCAACGCCCAACTTCCAACCATTCCCAATTCCCAACCTCCAAGAACAACGTTGGGAGTTGGGAGTTGGGAGTGGTTGGTCGTTGGGAATTGGAAGTTGGGAGTTGAAGTCAGGGCAGACTCGAAGACGACTGCCCCGCAGCATCGAGCGCAAACGTGAGCAGCTTCGGCGAGAACGGCGTCGCCTGATTGCCCGGTCCTGCGTTGCCCAGCGTCACGTTGCCGACGCCGCCCATGAGCGCGACGTACTGCTTGCCGTCCAGTCGATAGGTGATCGGCGGCCCCATGCCGCTGCGCAGACCGGTTTGGATTTCATGCAGCTTCACGCCCTTGTCGGCGCTGTAGGCGACCAGGCGTCCATCGCTCAAGACCTGGAACACCAGATTGCCGGCGGTGGCGAGTGTGCCGCCGCCGATCCCGCCGCCGCCCGGCATGCGCCATCGCATCTGCTGCGCGACCGGATCCCACGCGACGAGCGCGCCGCGTCCACCCGGGCCCTCGATCGGCGGTGGTCCGATGGCTGGCGGTGATGGCTTCACCGGCGTCGGCGCTGGCCGAACCGTGCCCGTCATCGCGCCCGGCCGCGGGTCGAACTTTGCTTCCGCCGCGTACGAGAACGAATTCGCCGTTGACGTCGGAATGTAGGCGAGACCGGTGAGCGGGCTGAACGACATCGGCGACCAGTTGTGCGCGCCGCCGCCGCCAGGCGAGATCAGGATCGCGTCGGTTCCGTAGAAGGCTTCTTCGTTGACGATTGGCCGGCCGGTCTTTGGATCGATGCCCTTGGCCCACGTGACCTGCGAGAACGGGCCCGCCGAGATGAACTGTCCCGTGAGGCGATCGATCACGTAATAGAACGCGTCCTTGTTGGCCTGCATGATCACTTTGCGCTGACGGCCGTTGATCGTCAGCTCGGCGAGGATCAGATGCTGGACGCTGTCGAAGTCCCAGTTGTCGCCGGGCACGACCTGGTAGTGCCACTTCAGCTCGCCGGTCTCGACGTCCACGGCGAGGATCGAACAGACGTAGAGATTGTCCTTGTCACGCGACGATCGATGGTGAAACGTCCATGGCTGCGCGTTGCCGGTGCCGACGTAGACCAGGCCCGCATCGGCGTCGTAGGCAAAGCCGTCCCACACGGCGCCGCCGCCGCCGTTCTTCCACCACTCTTTATCCCAGGTCTCCGCCGCCTTCTTCAACGCCGCGTTCTCGAAGGGCTTGCTGGGATCGCCCGGCACCGTCCAGAAGCGCCACGCGCGCCGGCCGGTCATCGCGTCGTAGGCGTCGAAAAAGCCGCGCGTCGGCCGATCGCCGCCGCTGGCGCCGATGATCACCTTGCCCTTGGCGATCCGCGGGGCCATCGTCAGCGTGTAGTGATCCTGTGGATAGGCGACGCGCGCCTCCCAGATCACCTTGCCGGTCTCAGCGTCGAGCGCCTGCAGGCGGCCGTCAATCACCGGCACGAAGATCATCCCCTGATAGATCGCCAACCCGCGGTTAACGACACCGCAGCAGATCTCCGGACGCACCTGCGTCTGATTGACCCATGGATCCCAGCGCCATCTCTCCTTCCCGGTACGCGCGTCAACGGCGATGACGACGCTCCAGTTGGTGACGGTGTAGATGATGCCGTTGGCGACGAGCGGTGTGGCTTCCTGTCCGCCGCCGCCGGATTGCAGATCGAAGGACCAGGCGAGGCCGAGGCGCGACACGTTCGTCGTGTCGATCTCCTTCAGCGGACTGAAGCGCGTTTCCGATTGATTGAGTCCGTAGGTGAGCCAGTCGTCGCCACTGAGACCTGCGCGTTTCAACGCGGCATCGTCAATGCGCGCGCCCTGTCCGGCCACGAAGGGCACGAAGACGATCAGCCACAAAGAGCACAAAGACCAATAAGCCAATCTCTTCATGAAAACCTCGCGACTACTTCGTATTGCCGCGCGCCGGACCAGCGGTGTCGTTTGACGCGACTCGCTTCTTGAACTTCCAGCGTCCATTCTCTCTCACCAGTTCATCGTCGTAGCGGCCGGCCTGCGCGATCGTGGCGCCTTGCTGGCCGGGGACGACGAAGGCCCAGCGCGACCAGGCGGTGGCGGTGTCGCCCTTCACGGTGATCACGAAGTTCGAGAGCAAGTGATAGTTCTTCGCCGTGTTCTGGGTGCCCATGGCCTTTTCCATGAAGGCCTTGATGTCAGCGGCTGGGACGGTGCCGAAGCCGCCGATCCACTGGCCGTCCTTGGCGAAGAGCGAGGCGTAGCCGGCGAAGTCGCGATTGTCCAGATAGCGACCGTAGTCGAGGAGCACGGCCTCGATCTCCGCCTTGTCCTCGAATTTCTGCAGGCGGGCGGCGACCGAATCGCTGTTCGCGGTCTTCGGCGTCTGCGCGATGAGATTCACGAAGGCGACCAACGCGAAGATCGCGGGAAAGATAAGGAGGAACGACACGAGTCTCTTCATGGTGGCCGGAGTCTAGCGCCGCCGCGCGTCCGTGCCAAGGGGTGAGGGGGATAGGAGTTAGCGATCGCTGAAACTGCCCTCCTGCGCACGTGAGACTCGCGATCAGCTACGCGATCTGGGAATGTCGAGTTTTAGTTGGCGAATTGCGTTCTTGTGCTTGTCTTGCAGTCGAATGTGCGTCTGCAGACCGATGGTCGGCGAATCTGGCGAAAAGATGATCCCGAGCATTGCGCCATCAGGGGTCCCCCATTCTGCGACTGCGGCTCCCGTGAACGGTTCACCAGAAGGTACGGACTCAAGAATGTAGAAGTCGGGCGGGCGTCTCCGTCTTTGCAACTGGAGCTTTCCCGAAATGGTGACCTGGACGATTTGAGCCAGCCCGTGATTCAGCCTTAAAAATGCATTATCGTCGTTCACACATAGAGTGTGCGTGTGAGTCACCGCAGGACTAGTCAGGAATTCACCCTCCACCGGCGCGAGTTCAGGCGAGAAACCTCGCAACATCGTCTGGGCGGGTTCTAGCGGAAGCAGAATCTGCGTGGACCGTTGCAACAAAGCATTGGTGTAGACACCCATGTTGGGGGTGCTCTCGTGAAGCTGACCGTTGGCGTCGAACACGTGTGTTGAGTTATTGAACGAAAAGGGCGGCGGGTCATCAGGGACCACGGCGAAGATGTGATGGTCGATCCAGCAGAGGAGATCGACGTCGAAACCGCTGAACGATGGCGTCAGCCTCTCTCGGCCTTCAAATGCGCCGAAACTATTCGCAGATTGGCCCACCCACGGTTTGATGACAAGGAGATCGACGCTGTGAGCCTGGGCTTTCGCAATTGCACCGCTGGTGAAACTCGAAGCCGACACGATGGCTCGATGGGTGACGCTGGGCATGTCGCGAAGCTTCATGCATAGTTGTTCAACAACGGCTACGTCCAACGGTTCGCTCTCTCGCTTCACTTCGTAAGCCTTGAAAGCGCTCAGGCTCCCATCCGCTTCTCGAACCGTGACTGTTACGTCAACGTCGCGCACTTTCTGAGCGGCGACGTCGAGAACGAGATCTCCGACCGTGACATCGACTGCGTCTGGATTTCGACGAACGCAGCATAGGCCCACCAGGTACTGCACGAGCATTGGCGTCAACATGGTTGTTTGGCTGCGTCAGGCTAGGAAAGCGAAGTCTCGACTGCACCGCTCGCATATCGCGGCCGCTCTGCCTCCGGCGCTCATGCGCCAGCGTATCAACCTGCGGGATCTACTTGCTGCAGGATCCGAACGGGAGGCCGCAAAAGCAATTCCCAAAATGGGTTTTGACTCTGTTGCCCACGCCAGTACTTTCGCGCCAAATTGATCGCAGATGAACCACTCTTCCTGAGAAATCACACAGCGTTCAGAATGAGTCCAGTGTGGAACTTCGGTGACGACAACTATTTGTGCGTGGATCCGTCGTTTCTTCAAGAGAAGCTGTCATCCGGCGTCTACTGGACTGTCATGAACGCGCTGGACCACGATGACCGAGACGAATTTGCGCGTGTATGGGGTCGCCTGTTTGAGCTTCAGCTGTGGAAGACACTCGAAACGATCTTTCCCGTCAATCGAGTGTGGCGTTCTCCTCGATACGCAAACGATCAGAGTGAGGCGTTCGACGCAGTGATCGACTTGCAGACATGCTGTTCCGACTCGATCTGCATGTTCGGCCAGTTGTCTTCTTGCATATAGATGACCTCCACATGGTCGCTCAGTACGTCCGCGATGGCGACATCAGCTTGATCGATGCTCTTCACGATAAGCTGGCGAGAGATCGCGATCACATCGAATCATTTTCAGCTTTCTGGAAAGAGCGAATACGTCCAAGAATCAGGGCTGAATCCAAGGGCGACAAAATTCTCGCGGAGGAGTGGCGGCGATATTCCGATGCCGCAATGGGGCGCTTCAGGCTGGCGCCTACCAGTAAGCGTCTACTGTTTCAAAACCTGATTCGTCCGTTCCGAAACACGACGGGAGTTCAGACTGCCGTCGAGCCCGCTATCGTGCTGTAAGCTCTGTCGTACACGCTCTGAATTCCGTGGCACCGGATGCTGAATGGGGCCCCGGTTTGTTCAGCCTGATAGAACGCGATGCCGCGCAATAAAGCCTTCACATCGGTAATTGAATCACCGTCGCGCTTAAGCGGAATCTGCCATAGGCCTCCACCACTCACGCCGCCCCAACGTTGCGGCGTCACGTCGGGGTTCGTCCGCTCGTACACGAAATCAAAGTAATCGTACCCATCGCGGGACGTCGAAGGGTCAGGTCCCCCCAGGCCCGTAAAGTTGTAAAACCGCGTGGTTCTCTCGTGTGTGTGGAAGTTCTCGATAACTTGAGTCCGCTCGTTTAGCCAACCCTGGACGGCCCAAACGCCGTCATGAACATCGCCCGGCGCTTGAAGTGCTGTATCGCGCCACCGGTCCAGATTGTAAAAAGACTTCTTCGCTGCGAGCGAAGACGCGATGGAAGGCGCAAGAATCACTGCGGCGAGATCGGGGCCCTCCGCATCGACGGAACCGTGCGCGACCGAACGATACTCTAGCCCTATCGTATCGACCACATGGGGCTGAGGCGTCGGCTCCAAGAGAACACAGAGTTTTCCGCTCGTAGGCAGCAAAGGGAGTACGTGCGCTGTTGTCAGCACCGCGTGAACAGAGTCCGCTTTCACGAGGACGCCTGATCCAAGCAATTGTGGTTGGTCGCCTTGCGAGGACGGCGTGAGCCTGATGAACCCGATCGTATAGTGAGAAAGCCGGGCCGAGATCGCCGCGAAAACCGAATCCGGTAGCTCACGAACCTTCACGAACACACTTGCGGCAACGTCCATCAGCACCTCTTGCGAACTACACCGCGAATGCCCCACCACACTCGATCGTGCCCGTTCGCCCCACGGAAGAGCAATGCAAATCGTGCCAATAGCGTTCTTACGTGCGCAGGCCCTGGTGCCCTTGGCGACTAGTGAAGACCAATTTGCGCGAGGTCGCTCAGGCCTCGGACCGCTTGGGCGCAGACACAGCGACGGCGGTCCGAACAGGCATGCGCGGTGTCCAATTGGACGGCTAGTAGTCCGTCATCGAAGCCGCAGTCGGCCTCCAAGGCCAGTGGTCACATGGCACTCTTTGGCGGATCTACCTGAGGTGAGCGCATATGAGAAGTCGCAACCGCAGCCTGATGGCATCGTTCCTTCTGGCAATTCTGATAGCACCTGGTTGGGGCTCACTCCAAGCACAGCGTGAGAGACTCGGTGTCGAAGCGGCGTCGTCGCGTCCTGAGTTCGACGTCGCATCGATCAAACCGAATCGGTCAGTCTCCCCAGCACGCGCAGGGTTCCGTCCGAATGCCTTCGAAGCGGTGAATGCGACGGCGCGCCAACTCATTACATTGGCGTACGGCAGCGATCCACAGAACGTCGTCGATGAAGTCATCGGTGGCCCAGCATGGCTTGATAGCGAACGCTTCGACGTGTCAGCGCGGGGCGCCACTGCGGACGGGGTCGCCAACATGGCCCAGGGCAGAGCGATGCTGCAGTCGCTCTTGGAAGATCGGTTCAACATTCGTGTCCATCGCGAGCGACAGGAGCGGCCGGTCTACAAGCTTGTGATTGCGCCCGGAGACCGACCGGCCTCCGGGTTGAAACGAGCCCCCCTCGACTGCGGCACGCGCGCGGACACACGACCGGCCGGAACCCCCGGTCTCGCGTACTGCGGTATCGATCGTGCACCTGGCCGATCAACAGGGAGAAGTATGCCGATGCGGCTCTTGGCAGACACCTTGAGCTCGCGGGTCGGCCGGAAGGTCATCGATGAAACCGGCCTTCCAGGTGAATGGGATTGGGATCTCGAGTGGAGCCCTGCGCCGAGTGAGCCCGTCACGCCTGGCGACATCACGGCGGCGCCGGCGCCGGCGGACGGACCATCGATCTTCGCGGCCGTGCAAGAGCAGTTGGGACTGCGGTTGGAGTCCGGCCGTGCGCTCCTTGACGTGCTTATTATTGACGTGGTCGAGCGGCCGTCTCCTAACTGAACTAACGTCATCGTGCATGTTGGACTACTAATGAGTGACGGCGCAGGGTTTAGCTACGCGACTCACGCCTGATGACCGGCGCGCAACCTCAACGCGATGCTCACGCACGGAGGGCAGTTTCAGCGCGCGCTAGCTCCTATCCCGCCAAGGGGTGAGGGGGGTTAGCTATTAGGAGGGGGAAACTGCTACACCCCACACGCACAGGAGTGGAGTCGCTCGCCACTTGGCGACTACTCGTTACTGATGGTCCACTGAAGGCTCTCGACCTCCGAGACGCTTGCGTTAGCAGAGAACTACTCGCGTCGGTGTGCATACACGTCACTGCCCCCTTCGCGTAGAAGCACCTCCGTCGTCCGACCGTTGCCGTCCGCCATGAAGGTGATGTGAGTGTCGGTCCCCTTCAGAAAGAAGTCGTGATCCGTTTCGGCCGACAGCGGGATCCGCTGGTCCCTCACCTGGACGACCAAGCGGTCGCCCTCCCGGGCCATGACCATCGTGAAGTCACCCAGTTGGTAGGTGCCCACGTATGCGTCGAGCAGCGCCGGGGCCACGGCGATCTCGCTATGCACGTGTTCGGGGCGCCCTAACAGAATCCGGAGGACTTCGGTCGCCAGTCTGGGCGCCCCTACGGCATCGGAGTTGGTCAGCACCACTACACCTGCCCGTGCGTCCGGCGCGATCAGCATCATTGTGCTGGTCCCTTGCTGAGACCCACCGTGTCCGACGCCCGCGACATTGTCCGTGGTGCCCATCTGCCATCCCAGCCCGTACACCATTCGTCCTAGGCCGTCAGACGGCATCTGCGGCGTCCACATCATGTCGCGTGTGGTTCGCTTGATCAGTTGATCCTTAAGAATGGCAACCTCAAACCGCGCCATATCAGCGGCCGACGACAGCAGCCCGCCGCCTGGCACCTTGTAGCTGGCATCCAGGAACTCGGCGTTTACGACGGCCCCGGACTCGCTCTTCGAATAGAACCGCGTTCGATGCGGGACTATGGCGAAGCGGTCATCCGGACGCGTCTGGAGCATGCCCGCCCGAATCAGAACACTTTCGCGCACCACGTCCGCGTACTTCCGTCCAGAAGCGCCTTCTATCGCGCATCCGACCAGCGTGTAACCTTGCGTGGAGTAGTTGAAATGTGTTCCCGGCGACGCCACCAACGGATCGTTCGCAAAAAACTTCAGGCCGCCATCGATCCCGTCTTCGAAGTGGCGTGTATTACCCACTTCGGTATCGGTCTGCGATACGGAGTACGGAGTTTCAGGAACGCGGTAGTAGCGAATTCCTCCCAGATGCCCCAAGAGCTGGCGGGTCGTGATCGGCCACGGCTTCTGGGGAAACGCTGGACAGTACTTCTGGATTGGGGCGTCCAAGTCTAGCTGGCCGCGCTCCGAGAGCACCAGGGCGGCGGTGGCCGTGATGGGCTTTGAGATGGAGCCGAGGCGGTACAGCGTGTCCGCGGTTGCGGGAACGGAGTTCTCCAGGTCGGCCATGCCGAAGCCCCCTGACCACACGAACTCTCCGTCCTGGACGACGGCCACCGAGACCCCTGGCGCGTTGCTGGTCGCCATGAACTTCGAAACGGCACTCTCAATCTGGGCCTGCTTGTCGGGCGAAAGTCTTGTGGCCTCACCTGACGCACAACCGACGGCGGTCAAGGACGCGAGCAGGAGGAGCGTGGTGGCGATCCGCTGCGGAACTCTGCCAGCGACATCCAGCGCTGGCGTTTGAGGCTCCCTCCCGGGATCGTCGAGACATGGCAAATGCACATCAGGCATGGAGGCTGATGCTACCACCCGACACGCTACCGAGCCCGACTTCGATCTACGGTATCGGGTAACGGCGTAGGGTTTAGGAATCGGGGCCACCGGCTAATATCGCGATTACCCGTCGAAGCGTGGCGTGGCGCACGCGCCTCCCCGCACGAATCGCCTCAAGTGTGTGCTGGCTCAAATTCGTCGCGCGCATCAGCGCCCGCACTCCTGCTGTCGCCACTTGTTCGCGTAGTCTAACGTCCGCGACGGTCGTTCGCGGTCGGTACTCCATCGACTTCGATCGCAATATGCTCAGATCGTCGCCGAACTCCCATCGGCGATCCGTTTCTTTACCAACATAGTGTTGCTGTCCGGCGGTGACGCACGCGCGTTGCAGCAGGCCTCGCGTCCGGGCGTCGCACGGCGAACCATCAGGCGCGAGCGATTTTGACTCTTCACGATACGGGTAAAGGTGCAGGACGTAGCCGTAGGTCTGTGGGATCACCTTGCAGCGTCGCGTGTCATGCTCCAGCGACAAGTCATATGCAGTGCCATCCGCCACATCGATGCACGGTAGCGTCAGCCACGCGTCGCGGTCTTTCGAAAAGGGCGCGATCAGGGTGAACCGGGCGCAATCCACGCCTTGCGGGTACCCGACCGTCATATCAATCAACGGGCAGAACAGAAAGTTGTACGGTCGGGTGCGCCGATTGAGTCGTTCGAGCACGAACGGGGTACTGAGCACCACGCGCATCATCGCAGGCATAGCCATGTCGGGGGTTCGCGAACCTGTCGTCGCACCAAGTGCGCGTGCGTGCTGAACTTGGGTGACATTCCGGCCGAAGCTGGTTTGGCGTTATGCTGCGAGCCGTGGAAGGTCGGCCGAGATATGCCGGTCGGCCTACTATAGGTTGGGCGAACACCGTTCGATAGGTGCGCGACTCCAGTGAAGATCTGCGGAGCATGGTGTGAGTGACGGCACGGTTTTCGGCATCGCTTTGGTTTGGGTAGCCTTGGCCACTCTCGGGTTCTGGTGGCTGTGGCGTCA
>Ga0111538_10003057_pt1 | contig 23443 bp, 13 predicted proteins | sample SoiMethybrSBSTD1_FD_79669 | JGI IMG/M metagenome (GOLD analysis project Ga0111538, IMG submission 79669) | Bulk soil microbial communities from a Populus tree surrounding site in Tennessee, USA - Soil MetaG P. TD hybrid SBSTD1 (version 2)... | ecosystem: Environmental > Terrestrial > Soil >...
ATCGACGACGCCACCTCAGGCGCTCCGATGAAGCGTATCCGTCTTGACGTGAGGCGGAGCGCAGGAGGAGTCTCTCACATAGAACTGAACCTGGCGGCTACTCGCTTCGGAGCGCCGCAATCGGTTCGACCTGCAGCGCGCGCATCGCTGGCAGTGCGCAGGCCAGGAGTGAGATCAGCACCAGCACGACCGGTACCACGGCAAACGTGGCGACGTCGTGCGTGTCGGTTTGATAGAGAAGCGACGTCAACACACGCGTGACGCCGAAGGACGCCAGCCCGCCCGCTGTAAGCCCCAAGACCACGAGCTTCAAACCGTGGCCCACCACCATTCGAAGAATCGCCGGCGGCTCGGCCCCGAGCGCCACGCGCAACGCAATCTCACGGCGCCGCTCGGCGACACTGAACGCCAGCAAGCCGTAGAGCCCGATGGCGGCCAGCAGCAACGCCCCCACGGCAAACGAGCTGAGCGTCACGACGCTGAAACGCTGCGGCGCCACCAACGCTCCCAGCCGGTCCTCCATCGTCTCGACCGACTGGAGAGCGAGCTGTCGATCGAGGTTCGCGATCTCGCCGCGAATAGATGCGACGAGCGCACGCGGATCGGCCGTGGTGCGGACGGCGAGCTTGACTTGACGTCCGAACGCGCCCGGGCCATTGAACACGTCGTCAGGAAACTGACTGAACGGCTCGTACGCGTGAAGGTCGGGCTCGGAGCCGAGCGCGCCATTGGCGACGTCGGCCACGACGCCGACGATCGTGAGCCAGGGATTCCGGTTCTGCGGCGAATCCCCGCCCCACTTCAGGCGCTTGCCGAGCGCGTCCTGCCCTGGCCAGAACCGCCGCGCCAGCCGCTCGTTGACGACAACAACACCCTGGGGCTGGACATTCTCCACGTCGCTGAATGGCCGTCCCGCGGTAAGCCGAATCCCGAGCGTTTGAACGAACGGACCGTAGACCCACGACAGGTTGGTGGTTTGTGGAGTGCCCGAGCTGACAACGCCGTTTTCTGCAGTGAGCCTTCGCCGCTCGTACGGTTCGAGCGGAAAGTTGGTGAGAAGCGCCGCAGAACCAACGCCGGCCACGGACGACGCGCGCCGAAACAGCGACTCGTGAAAGGCGCGCACGGCGGAGGCCGACGGGTAGCCTTCGCGCGGCAGCGTAACGGAGGCCGTGAGCACGCGGTCGGGATTGAATCCAAGGTCGGTGGCCGTGAGAGCCGAGAGGCTTCGGAGGAAGAGCCCTGCGCCCACCAGCAGCACGAATGCGAACGTCACCGTCGAGACGACGAGCCCCGACTGCACGCGATGCCGACGTAGTCCTGGCGTGGTTCGCGACGCCTCTTCCTGAAGCGTCGAGCCCGGTCCTCGGCGATCGAATCCAAACAATGGAATCACCGCGAAGAGGATCGAGGTCAGGATCGAGATCGCACCCGTAAAGGCCAGGACACGCACGTCAACGGCGATGTCTCGTGCCGTGGGAAGAGTCGCGGTCACGGCCGCTGGCACCGCGGCCACGAGCCCCTGAGAGAGGAGGACTCCGATGGTGCCGCCGGCGATCGACAGGATCGCGCCTTCGGCGAGCAGGAGTTGAAGCAGTCGTCCACGGCTCGAGCCGAGCGCCGCGCGGACGGCAAGCTCCCTGCGACGCGCGGCCGCTCTGCTGAGTACGAGGTTCGCGACATTGGCGCATGTCACGAGCAGGACGAGCCCCACGGCCCCGAGCAGGAGCAACAGCGGGCGCTGGAGCGGACCCGACGTTTCCTCACGGAGTGGCCGAGCCGCGAAGGCGATCGAGGTATTCGGGTTCCGGGGTGGCGGGTAGCGCTCGTTGACGCGTCGCGCCAGGATCTCGAGCTCGGCACGCGCTTCTTCGATCGACGTGCCCGTCTTCAGCCGTCCGACAACGCTGTAAAAGAACTCGTTGCCTCGTACCTGCAGCTGCGTGTCAGCAAACGCCATGGGGACCCAGGCGGCGGCGGGTGTCGCGTTGAATCCACGGCCACGCAACGGGAAGCTGAATGCGGGCGGCATCACGCCGACAACCGTGTACGGCCTGCGGTCGAGCGCGACCGTGCGCCCGATGATCGATTGGTCGGCTCCAAACCGCGTCTCCCACAGACCGTAGCTGAGCACGGCCACGTCCACGCCCGGCCGGTCCTCTTGCGCCGTGAACGCGCGTCCGAGCATCGGGCGGACCCCTAGTACGTCGAACAGATTCCACGAGACCCTGGTGACGTCGAGCCGCACGGGCGCACCACTCCCCGACAGTTCGGCCGCACGTGGAGCGTAGGCCGCGATGCCGTCGAACGACTGCTGCTCACGCTGGACGTCGATGAAGTCTGGCGGAGAGAACGGGGCGTTTCCGGTACGGCCCGGTACCGGCTCTGTGAGCGCCACCAGGCGCTCGGGCTGATCGAATGGCAGCGGCCGGAGCAGCACGGCGTTGACGATGCTGAAGGTCGCCGTGTTGATGCCGATGCCAAAGCCGAGCGTCAGGACGACGACAGCGAGGAATCCCGGATGTTTACGGAGCGCCCGTGCGGCGTGCTGAAGGTCGTAGAGGAAAGTAGTCACGCCCATTTGACGGCGCGCCGCCGTGGCAGGTTGGCAACCACGGAGCCGTCATCGCCTCTATGAGGGCGGGTGAAATAGTGGAGAGAGCACCCAAGACGGCGGCTTTACGCGGCCTCGCGAATGAGCCAGCCCTCATCTACGCGTCGACAACCGCAAGGCAATCGGTGGTGCGCGTGCGTCCGCATTACACGGCGGCCCACGTGTCCATCTCTCTCAAGTTCCTACCGATGCTGCACTGCTCGGCGCGGGTGCAAACGTACGCGATCGCTCCGCGAGTTGTGTCGCTCAGCCGTCGTTGAATCTTGGTCTGCGGATGGTGACAGATGGGACACTGCGGCGGGTGGGCCGCATGGTCATTTCGTCTGGGCTGGTTGTTCATCACTCCTCCAGTCTGAACAGTGACGCGTGATGCGACAGGGCTGCGACGGAATGCCAAGTTGGGGAGGAATCCCCGCCAACCTGCTTTGATGAGGCTGGCGGCCACGAAGCCGGAAGGCTCAGGAAAGGATCACCAGTATACTCCGGTCACTCCGGGCGTTCGAACAAGACGAGATCGCTCAGCGTTTCCTGTCGGCCGAACACGAGTGACGAGCCGTCGCTCGTCCAGGTGATGCCTCGCGGCCTCACCTCCCCGGGAAGCTCGATCAACTTCCGAAACGGCACGGCGCTGTCCGGTTCAACGATCCAAATCGACGCGTTCGCACTGCCCGGGACGCCGACCGCCGCAAGCCGTCTCCCGTCGTGCGACCACGCCAGGAATCCATTTGTCAGCGCAGGACTATCGGGAAGAGTCGAGTACACCCTCTCTCCTCGAGAATTGACGAATTTCAAGTACGTGCGGCCCGGTCCGCGCGGCTCGAGATAGGCGATGACGTCGCCACGCGGCGACCAGGACGGCGAGTGAGCGCCATTCGGCGTCGGCAGTCTGTGCACCACTCCGTCATCCACGTCGACAATCGCGAGTTCCGGTGCATGGTCTGCAGGAACGGCGTATGCGATGCGCTGGCCGTCGGGCGACCACGTCAGTGTGTCGAGAACCGGCGTCCTTGTCAGTCGCCGCGGAGCCGCACCATCGCTGTTCACGATCCAGATGCCATGGTCACCGCCGCGATCAGAGACAAAAGCGACCTGGCCTGCGTCAGGCGAAAACGAGGGCCGCTCGTCGATTGCGGAGTCGGCAGTCAGCGGACGCGGGTGTGCGCCCTCTGCGTCGGCGGTCCAAAGATTTCGGCTGCCGGAGCGCGACGAACTCAACACCATCCGGTCAGTTCGAGGAGAAATGCACGGCTCCAAATCGCCGCCGAAGCCGTCCGTGAGCGGGCGCACTCGAGCGCCGCCGTCGAAGACGACCGGGATCGACACGAGCGCGCGGCGGTACTCAATCAGCGTGCTGACAAGTCTGCGACCATCGGCAGACATGCGTGGCTCGGCGTATTCGCCAACTCCAGTTGTCAGACGCTGCGGCTCGCCTTTGCCCGACGGACGCCACCACAGATCAAGATCGACTCCACGCGGGTTCGCGGCGTAGAACGTCCCCCCTGCGCTGGGAAGCGGGAACAAGGCCCGACGCGTCGTGTGCACGACGATCTCCGATTCACCGCCGCTTGCCGGCACGCGAACGATCTCGGATGGCTCGCCGTTCCACGTGGCGATGGTTTGAAAGAAGTACACGAATCGACCATCGGCCGACCACGCGGGCCAGTGAGTGTGCCAGCCGCCTCGCGCCGCGACGAGGTCTCGCGGATTGCCACCGTTGCCGTCGGCCACCACGATCGCATCGCCGCGGGTTTCGCCGGGACGGACATAGACGATTCGTGCTCCATCAGACGACCATCGCAGTGCGCCGGCGGTGTCAACGAACTTCCGGGGAGTTCCACCGAGTGGTGCGGGGACAAGCCACGTGTCAAACGTTGGCTTGCTGCTGCCTTGCTCCCTCGCCTGGACGGCGATACTGCCTCCATCAGGGGAGATCTCGAGGCCACCGATCGCGGAACGAACCTGTATTTCGAGGTTCATCGATCCGGTGAGGTTTGCCGGCTCTCCTCCCGCGATGAATTTCACCCACACGTCTGTAGGTCCGCGCGCGTCCGACAGATAAGCGATCCACTTGCCATCTGGCGAAATCGCCGGACCGAATTCGTGAGCGGGCGTCGTGGTGAGGCGGAGCGCCCGTGAAAACGACGGCGGAACCTCGCGATCTGGCACGGCGCGAATCAACCAGACAGCTGCGCCGCCAATCGCCATGCCGAGGGCAAGGACCACGGCCCTCCCGTGGGTCCACGACGCCGTGCGGCTTCGGCTTGCAGTTGTGGGGATCGAACCGACGTCACCCAGGTCCGCACGGGCGTCGCCGATGTCGCGCAGGCGCTGTTTCGGGTCCTTGGCAAGACAGCGTTGCAGCAGCCGTCGGACGCCAGGCGGCGTCGCGGCCGGCAACGTCGCCATGTCCGGTTCCCGTTCGAGGATCGCCGCAATCGTATCGGCGATGGTGTCGCCGGCGAACGCAGCGCGCCCCGTCAGCATCTCGTACACCACGCAGCCGAACGCCCAGATATCAGTTCGCTTATCAACCGCTTGGCCGCGTGCCTGCTCCGGGCTCATGTAGCTTGCGGTACCGAGAATGAGACCGTCTCGTGTTTCAGCGGTGTTCGCGGCTTCCGGAAAATCGTGGCGGTCCGTGTCAGGCGCGATGACTTTCGCCAATCCGAAATCCAGCACCTTCACCGTGCCATCGGGCTTGATCTTGATGTTGGCCGGCTTCAGATCTCGATGAACGATTCCTTTTTCATGCGCCGCCTCGAGCGCGTCGACAATCTGGCGGGCGGCGATCAGAGCCTCGGCGCTCGGTACGGGGCCGCGCTCCAACGTACTGGCGAGCGTCGGACCTTCAACGAATTCGAGGACGAGAGCGGGCCGCCCGCCCGCATCTTCGATGCCGTAAATCGCCGCGATGTGCGGGTGATTGAGCGAGGCGAGCAGGCGCGCCTCGCGTTCAAAGCGCACGAGCCGCTGAGGATCGGACGCGAAGGAGCGTGGGAGAACCTTGATCGCCACGTCGCGTGCGAGCTTCGTGTCGCGTGCGCGGTAGACGGTGCCCATACCGCCAACGCCCACGATCTCCAGGACCTGATGCACCCCAACGCGGCCTGTCAGCATCGAGGCTCCCGGATCGATCGACGGCGGAAAGCCCACGGCAGCCGCAGGCCTCCCGAGAAAGTTCTCAGCTGAAACCGGTTGTGCCAGCAGCGACTCGACCTCCTTTCGCATGTTCTCGTCGCTGCCGCAGGCCTCGCGCACGAACGTCTCGCGTGCGCGTGGGTCGCGCGCCAGTGCATCGTGATAGATCCGCGACACTTGCCGCCACCGCTCAGCCGTCATCGATCCTTCATTCCCGCAGGGCGCGGCGCAGCCACGCGCGCCCGAGCTTCCAATCGCGCATGACCGTGTCAGACGAGATTCTGAGGACCGCCGCGGTTTCCTGGACGCTCAACCCGCCGAAAAATCGCAGCTCGATCACGCGGGTTTTGCGCTCGTCCACTTTCGCCAGCGCGTCCAGGGCATCATCGAGCGCCACAAGATCTTCGCCCTTCTCAGAGGACAGGAGCAGATCATCGAGAGAAATCGGGCGCGCGCCGCCGCCCCGCTTTTGGGCGTGTCGCGCCCGCGCGAGGTCGACCAGGATTCGGCGCATCAGCCGCGCGGCCATGGCCAGGAAGTGCGCCCGGTTCTGCCAGTTCATGTACCGGGCGTCGACGAGCCGCATATACGCCTCGTTGACGAGCTCAGTCGCTTCAACGCTGCGATGAGCCCGCTCGCCCTGCATGCAGCGTTGGGCGATCTGTTGAAGCTCGGCATGAACGAGGGGCGTCAATCGGGCAAGCGCCGTCTCATCGCCCGCTTTCCACGCCAGAAGCAGCCCGGTCACGCTGCCCGGAGACGCCCGAATCGCGACATTCTGGCGAATGGCTCGACTCGCGCCAGTTTTCGGTCGCACTTTCCGCCTTTAAGAACGGAGGATTGTATGACCGATATCCATCGCGAGTCGACTCGGATGCCCATCTTGGTATGCTGCGTGTTCGCGGCCGCTCTGGTGGCTCCTGCGCCTCTGTCCGGACAAGCTGAACCGAACGGCGGCAATGTCGTCACCGAGTGGAACGCCGTCGCGCAGGACGCGATCGTCGCCATTGCCGCGCAGCCGATTCAGCGATCCCAGCTCTGGATGACACTCGTCCACGTGGCGATCTACGACGCTGTTGCCTCGATGACGGACGAGTACGAGCCGTTCAAGGTGACACCGGCGCACCTGCGACCCGCGTCTCGCGCCGCTGCCGCGATTGCCGCCGCCCATGGCGTTCTCGTCAGGCTTCTGCCGAGTCAGCAGGCGACGCTCGATGCGGCGCGGGAGCGTTCACTCGCCTCGATCCGCGATGGAGCGAGAAAGGACAATGGAATCGCGATCGGGGAGGAGGTTGCGTCGCGACTACTCGAGATCCACGACGGCGTGATCCCGACCGTCACCTATATACCCGGCACGGGTCCTGGCGTCTGGCAACCGACGTCGTCGGCGAATGCGCTGCTGCCCGGGTTCGCGCAGATTACTCCGTTCGCGCTCACCAGCCAGGCGCAGTTTCGCCCGGGTCCGCCGCCGGCCCTGCCGAGCCGTGCGTGGGCGAGCGACTACAACGAGGTCAAGGCGTTCGGCGTCGCCACCGGATCGCTTCGGACAGCCGAGCAAACCGAGATCGGGCGCTTCTACACCGAGCACGCCGTCGCGCAGTACAGCCGTGCTTTCCGGCGGTATGCCATCGAGAACGCGCTCGATCTTCAACGAACCGCACATTTCTTTGCGATGGCGAATACGGCCATCCTGGATTCCCAGATCGCGTGCTGGGACGCCAAGTTCCGTTACAACTTCTGGCGACCGGTCACCGCGATCCATGCCGGAGGCACCGATGGGAACCCAGCGACGGACCCCGACCCGGCCTGGAACGCGCTCGTCGCCACCCCTGCGCATCCCGAGTATCCGGCAGCGCACGGATGCTGGACGAGCGCAGTCGCCAGGATCCTCGAACACTTCAACGGCACGAAGGCCGTTCACTTCGTTCTCGACAGCGCGGTTACCGGGACGACGCACGTGTTCGAGGACATGGACGACCTCAGAACTGAAATCATCAACGCCCGTGTGTACGGCGGTATGCATTACCGGAATTCCGTTGTGGTTGGCGTCTCGATGGGTAAGCAGGTCGCAGACTGGGTCGCGTACCTCTTCCGACCAACGCGCGGAGAGAGTGACAAGCACGGTGCGCGGTTCGATGTCACGAGCGGGAACTGGCGCCCGAGCGCGTATCCTGGTTCACGCTGAGGTCAGTCTTCCGTCTCGCGAGGTCCGCCAATAGTGCGAGCGATTGAGGAGGGACGCCATGCAGCCAGTACGATTCGTTCGCGTGTGTCTCATCAGTTGTGGCGTCGTCGCGGCACTGGGGATTGCAGCCAATGTTCCAGCCGATGGCAACGCTCCGAACATGTTCGGGTTCGTCGATCCCACTGGCATCGTTCGCACGTTCAACGTCAACGGCGCCATTGACTTCGACAACGAGTTCTTCCAGCCCCTCGGCACCAACGGCCGCTCGTGTGGCTCGTGCCACCAGCCCGCCGACGGTTGGACGATCGTCCCGGCGCACATCCAGGCGCGATTCGAGGCAACCGACGGTGAGGATCCGATCTTCCGCACGAACGACGGATCGAACTCGCCGGATGCTGATGTGTCGACCGTCGAGGCGAGACGGTCTGCCTACAGCATGCTGCTGACCAAAGGCCTCATTCGGGTCGGTATCGGCGTGCCGTCGAACGCGGAATTCGAACTGATCGACGTGGACGATCCCTACGGCTACGCGTCGGCGACCGAACTCTCGCTGTTCCGCCGCCCGCTGCCGTCGACGAATCTCTCGTTTCTCGCCACGGTGATGTGGGACGGCCGCGAAACCTTTCCGAATCAATCGATTCATTTCGATCTGAGCGACCAGGCCAACGGTGCCACGCTTGGCCATGCCGCCGCGATCAATCCGTTGACCCAGGCGCAACGGAAGGCAATCGTGACGTTCGAGACCGGCCTGTTCACCGCGCAGTCCACGGACACCGCCGCCGGCCCATTGAATGCGCAGCGCGGGGCCGGCGGTCCGGTGTCGCTGTCCCGCCAGCCGTTCTACATCGGCATCAACGACGTGTTGAGCCCTGGGTTCAATCCGCGTGCGTTCACCCTGTTCGAAGCCTGGCAGAACCTGGCCAGTTCCGGGCGTGACGCCTATACCGATGCGCGAGAAGCGGTCGCGCGCGGACAGGAAACCTTCAACAGGCGCGGTTTCACGATCGCCGACGTCCGCGGCGTGAACGACGCGCTCGGCATGCCAGCGCTGCCCGGCACGTGCACGACGTGTCACGACACACCGAACGTTGGCAATCACTCGACGTCGCTGCCGCTCGATCTGGGCCTGACGACCGCCTCCATGCGCACGCGCGACATGCCGCTCTACACGTTTCGCAACAAAACGACCACCGAAGTCGTGCAGACGACGGATCCCGGACGGGCGCTGATCACGGGCAAGTGGAAGCACATGTCACTGTTCAAGGGCCCCATTCTGCGGGGCCTGGCCGCCCGCGCGCCGTACTTCCACAACGGCTTCGCCGCGACGCTGGCTGACGTGGTCGAGTTCTACAATGACCGCTTCAACATCGGCCTGAGCGCGCGCGAGAAGGCGGATCTGATTGCATTTCTGAAGGCGCTGTGAGCTCGCGTCATGCCGATCGGTGAATGGCATTCCGGAACATTACGGGCCGCGACCTCCCGGCAGCACAGCTGAATCGAACACTTCGACTGGATCGTCGGCTCGCAACGGCGTGCGGCACGTTTCATTGCGCTGGTAACGCGCGAGATTTTCGGCCAACTGCTTCACGACGTCTCTATAACCGGCCTTGCTGGCGGCCGCGATCACCTCGCGCTGCAGGGTCGCCGCTTGTTGAAATTGTCCCAGGTCGGCCAGTGCCATCGCCATCGTCTCTGCCAAATCGACTGTCTGCTGTTGTGCGAGCAGCTGCTTTGTCATCGCCATCGCCTGTCTGCCATCGCGAACCCGGTCGTCGGGAGCGGCAGCCAGCAGGCGAGCCAACGCGCGGGCAAATGCAGGTTGTGTGGGGTAATCGCGCATCCCTTCCGTCAATCGATCGCGGGCGTCCTGATAACGGCGGAGCCGTATGAACGTGATCGCGACGCCGAACCGCGCCTCTGCATCACGAGGAGCGATCACCATTACCTGCTCGTAATGCGAGAGGGCGTCTTGCAGGCGTCCACCTCGCCGCAAGACTTCGGCGAGCCTCAGGCGCCCTTCCACGTAGCGCGGGTCATACTTCACGGCTGCTGAGAGCTGCTCGATCGCATCGCGCTCGCGACCGCTCGACATCATGAGCACGCCGAGGCTATAACGCCCCTTCGCAAAATCAGGCGATTGCCGGACCACTTCTTCGAATTGCTGCGCGGCGCCCACGGCGTCGCCACTGAGATACAACGCCGTTCCCAGTCTGTGACGCACGGATGCGTTGTTCGGTGCGATTTCAACGCCCTTGCGCAAATACGCGATGGCTGCCTGCCACTCTTTCTTGTCGAGCGCGTTCTCTCCGAGCCTCTCGTATGCCAGTGCGCTCTGTAACAGCCCGTTCAATTCCGACATCAGCGGATCGGGTGGAACAGGATCGACCTGGCCCCGTTGTCGAAGGTGACTCTCGGCTTTCTCAATGTCGCCAAGCCCGCGATATGCCGTTGCAAGCGGATAGTGAATGCTGGACGCGATCTGATCCTGCGCGAGTGCCTGTTCGAGATATTTCACCGCGCCGGCGTAGTCCTTCTTCGCCAGGGCCACGCGTCCCAACCCGAACAGCGCGGCCCCCGTCTGCGGGCGCACAGTCAGTGCCTTCGACAACACCGGTTCGGCCGCTTCGGGCCGACCCTGAGCGAGATAGATCCCACCGAGCCAGACGAGCGCGGCCACATCGTCGGTCTGCAATCGGAGGGTGGTCTCGAAGAACATCGCGGCCTTCGTCAGCTCGCCGCGTAATCTGTACAGATGCGCGAGATAGTAGGGCCACCGCACGTCGGCCGGCATCAGCGTGTGCGCGTTGAGGAAGCAAGGCTCAGCGGCATCGCGATACTCCGACGCCATCAGGAGCTTACCCATCTCTCCGTACTCATTCCCAAGGACCGCGGGGGCGGTGTTGGCGTTTTCAGCTTTCAGCGTCAGCGACTCATAACGCGCGCGAAGCTGTTGTTGCACCGAGTCCGCTGCACGCGAGACATCGGGTAAGGTGACTTGCCGCAGTGGAGCCGCTTCGTGATTGCTGGAGACACATCCGCCGTTAGCGAGAAGAACCCATGCGATCGCGCCAGCACCGATGAGCGCGGTCCTTCCGCTCATCGTCCGCTGCCCTCGATCAACGTCGTGTAGCGATCGATCGGGACCGTTGACCACTCCTCCACTCGTCCGCTCGGCCAGACGACGCGAATTCTTGGTGCTTCCGTCGAATCACCCAGCCCGACGAGCACACGCGAGTCGTTCGCGGACGCGTAACTTCCATCCGCTCTCGCGCGCCGCCAGAGTGTAGGCGCGCCAGTCGTCCCTCGACTCGGCTCGGGACGAAAGACGGCCACGCGCGCACCATACATGTCGCGTCCCTCGACGAGCTCGGGACGCCCTGAGCGAGTCGAAGGGCGTTGTGTCGCTCCGACGAGCCGCAGTCCGAGCCAGTGCTGGCGAGTGCCGACGTTGTTGATCAGCAGTCGTGTCGACCCCGCATCGTTCCCGACGAGTACGTCCACATCGCCGTCATTGTCGATATCGCCGAACGCGGCGCCGCGGCCGACCTCTGATAGCTGGAACACCGCGCCGGCACGATCGGTCACCTCCTCGAACCGCCCGTTGGCCAGATTGCGAAACAACTGTTTCCGCTGCCGGAACGGAAACGGATCGTGCACACGTCGAAGCACCTCGATGGCCGCGATCGTTCCGTTCGCCGTCATGATGTCGAGCCAGCCGTCGTTGTCGAAGTCGAACCACGCGGCTCCGAAGCCCGTGTACGGGAGGCTGCTCGCGCCAAGACCCGAACGTGCACTCTGATCCTCGAATACCCCCGCGCCGTCATTGACGTACAGATTGGAGCCCTCGCCGGTGAGCTCGGTGATGAACAGATCCTCGTCGCCATCGTTGTCGAAGTCGCCGGCATCCACACCCATGCTTGCTTCAGCCTTCCCTTCGGCAGTCAAGGCTGCACCCGAGAGCAGCGCGGTGTTCCTGAACGTGCCGTCGCGTTGGTTCATCCAGAGCAGGTTGTCGTGATTGTCGTTGGCGACGTAGATGTCGAGCCAGCCGTCGCCGTTGAAGTCGGCAGTCGCGACGCCGAGCGCTGGTCCGTCCTCTCCCCCGACGAGGGCCTTGGCCGTCACATCGGAGAAGGTCCCATTACGATTGTTGTGATACAGCCGATCGGGCTGCGCCCTGTACGCTGTCGGCGGGCAGTAGTCTCGCTCACCGGAGATCAGGAAGCACTTCTGGTTCGCCTCGATGGTGTAATCCAGATAGTTGCCGACATAGAGATCCAGCCAGCCGTCGCGATCGTAGTCGACAAACGAAGCCGACACGGAGAATCCAGGATCGTCGGTCGCGGTCTGCTTCGACACCTCGTTGAACGTTCCGTCGCAGTTGTTGCGGAACATCTGGTTCGGACCGAAGTTCGTCAGGTAGAGATCGACGCAGCCGTCATTGTTGAAGTCTCCAACGGCGACGCCCATGCCGTAGCCGCGCGCGGTGATCCCACTGCGTTCGGTCACGTTCGTGAAATGCAGCGTCCGCGTCCCGTCCTTCTGAATCGTCAAATCGTTTCGGAGCAGCTGCTCCTTGAGCGACGAAGGACCCGCAGGCGGGAACACGGCCTGACCGATCGTGCTCGATCCGAGCATCCTCCCCTGCACGAGGTAGATGTCGAGGTCGCCATCGTTGTCGTAGTCGAACAACCCGACCCCCGGCGCCATACTTTCCGGAAAATAGAATTGCCCGGACATGCCGTTGAAATGGACGAAGTCGATGCCCGCATCGTGGGCACTGTCGACGAACCACTCGGGCTCTCCACTCTTTCTTGCGTCGAGCGCCCGGCTCGGTGCATCGGCAGCCCGTTCGGCCCTGCAGCCGATCAGCGACGCAAGAAGCACCAAAGGCAGCATGCGCCACCGCAGGCGGTCAAGCACGAACTCGAAACTGCCGCGCTGAATCTCTCTCACCAGGAAGGAAGATCAAACGCGGGGCCTGCTCGAGCAGTCCCCGCTCGGGTGCTCTCAGAACGTCAGATTGGCGCTCAGATGAAACATGCGTCCGTCCATCGTCTGAGACGGCCGCTGCCACGTGTTGCCGAAGGTGTTGTTCTGGCCGAGCACGTAGCTGCTGTTCATGACATTGAAGACATCCAGATTTGCCTGCAGCCGCTTGCTCGACGACACCTTGAAGCCCTTCCCGATCCGAAGATCGAGTCGAGTGACTCGCGGGTTGAAGAGGACGTTGGATGCGACGAGCGGAATCGTGGCCGTGGACGTACACGGAGTCCGTCCGCCGCACGCGGCGAGGCTTCGTCCCAACTCCGGCGCGACCACCGCGTTGGGCGCGGCCCAACTCGCCGTAATCGTGGAGCCCGGAAGATTCTGGATCAGGCCGCTCAGGAGCACGTCGCCCGGCAACGAGATGTTCCCGTTGAACTTCACCTGCGTATTGTCACCGTAGCCCTTGACGTTGTGGCAGTTCAACAGGTCCTGAGCACTGTCGACGATGAAGCAGTTGTCCGTCATCGAGCGCCCGAGATCGACGCCTCCAGCAAGTCGCGCGCGGGCGCCGAGCCGTGCGTTCATCGTGATCGCGAAGAAATCATTGATCTGCTTCTGGTCGCCATAGACAGAGGACTGCGAGATGCGAGTGAAGACCTGGCCAAACTTGTCCAACGACACGTCAGCGAGGTCGCAGATCCGGTATCCGCCGCCTCCGGGCAGCCGCGAATCCAACGGAGCAGTGACGCAGTACGACGTATAGTCGTCTGGAGTCGTCATCGTGTTCTTGTTGACCGTGAAGTTGCCAAACCAGTTCCGATAGTAGCCAGCGTTGACCGACACGCGCTGCGTGATCTCACGCTGCAGCTCGGTCGTGAAATCCCAGTTGTATCCGCGTACGCCGAAGCCGCGCAGCACGTTGTCGTCATAGATCGTGGTGATGTTGAGTCCGCCGAAGTTCTGATTCGACATCGCCTCGCACTCGCCGTTGGCGGCTCGGTTCGCCAGATCACAGTCCGGGACGTAATCCAAATCCGTGTCCCGCCACACCCGCGTGACGCTGTTGATCGAGGTCGTAATCGGGTTGTTGCTCTGCGTGATAGCGGTCGTCGTCTTGGCGACGTACCTGCCGAGTGAGACTTTGAGCGCCGTGCGGCCGTCGCCGAACAAGTCGAACACGGCGCCGCCGCGCGGATCGACGTCTTTCCACGATGGCGTCGATTTGACCTCCGCGAAGTCGCGCGCCGGCACCCATCCGTTGGGTGTGGCGTCGACATGCTGCGCCGGAATCCAGCCGTAGAAGTAATCGAACCTGAGGCCGTAATTGAGGGTCAGCCGCCCGACCGTCCATTGATCCTGAGCGTAGAGTGCGATGTCCCGGTTCCGGTTCTTTCGCAGCCACGGCGTCGCATATTGCGTGATCTGATTCGGAATGCGGTTGTTGAACCGGTAATTCACGTCGTGGTTCACTTCCTGACTGAGGTTCTGGATGCTCTGTTCGAGCTGGATCCCTGTCTTGAAGGCGTGCGATCCAGTGACGTACGACATCGAGAAGCGTTGCGTGAATCGGGGCACGTCCTGGATGGCGTTGTAGCTGGTCGCCGCGTTGTAGGTCATGCCGGTGGACTGCTCAGTGATGGAGATGTGGTCTGAGGTGACGCCGGGTTGCATCTCTGCGGGCCAGCTTTGCAATGCCCAGCCGGCGCCGGCCTCGAGCAGCAGCTTGCTCGTCCTCGGTGAGCTCCACGTCGCCTGATACAGCGCGTCAGGATCGAAGTGATAACCGAGCGTCGATTCGGGAGGATTGACGGACGTCGTCCTCACATTCCCATGACAGTTGCAGTTTCGCTGGCGATCCGCGAGGAAGTTGAACTTGTCTTTCGGGGACGCTTGCCAGGTGATGCGCACGGCCTTCGACTCGTACCACTCGGATCCGGTCGCCGGGCGGTCCGGGTCGGGGGTATAGAACATCGTGCCTTGTGTCAGGTTCCAGAACTTTCCGGCGCCCTGACCCTCGGTTCCCCATTCGCGGAACAAACCGAGAAACCAGATCTTGTCTCGCTTGATTGGGCCGCCCAGCGTGAACGTCGCATCCCAGACTCTGACCACTTCGTTCGTGGTTGTGAGGCCGCGCTCCCGCAATTCGTCGGTCAAGTTCGCCATCTGCAGCTTGCTGCCGCTGAAGAGCCCCGACACCTGACCCCTGAAGCTGTTGCCGCCTTCCTTCGGCACCATGTTGGCGACGACGCCATCCGCGTTGCTCTCGGCCGAGATGCCGCTCGTTGACAACGTCACTTCCTCACTGAGGGCAGTGTTCGGCGTGTAACCCATGTTGCCGGCCGCATGTTGAATCCCCATGCCGTCGAACGTGATGTTGCTGCCGCTCTTGCCGTGATACGCGCCGCCGCCGACCTGAGTTGTATAGCCGCCGACGACCTCCGCATTGAGCGTCGTGTTGAACCCAGGCGTGATTGTCGCGACCGTGTTCACGTTCTTCGTGCTCAACGGCAGCGTTTCGAGGAGTTCGTTCGACATCACGGTCTGCTTCCGGACGTTCTGCGTGTCGACCAGCGGCGTTGCCCCGCTCACGGTGATCGTTTCTTCGAGCGAGCCGACCTGGAGGTCACCATTCACGTTCGCGGTGAAGCCTGCCGCGAGCTCGATGCCCTCCCGCCTGAAGGTGTTGAACCCGGAGAGCGTGAACGTGACGACATATGTGCCGGGGCGTAAATCGACGATGTTGTACCGCCCCTCGGCGTTGGTCACGACCGTGCGCGCCTTTTCGATGAGTACCGGACTGGACGCTTCAACCGTGACACCGGGGAGTACGGCACCAGACGTGTCTCTGACGACCCCCGCTATGCCGCTTGCCGTCTGTTGGGCCGCAATCGCCGACGGTAGCAGCAGCGCGCACACGGTTGTGAAGACGGTCCTGGAAACCAGGGTTGTAAGGAAGGACCCTAACTTCAATTTGGGCGGCATCGCATATCTCCTTCAATGACGAGGAGCGGACCGCGATGGTGGGTGAACTTAGGCAGCCGGACTATACGTGAGGCTCAGCGCCGAGGTCAACAGAACGACTCCACGTAAGATTGACCGTCATCCCAACAAGGAGGCGTGACGTGCTACCAGCCGAGCGTTGTGTCTATTCGGCGATCGGAGAGCGACCGCGTCTCGCGTTGCCAGACGGCGCCAGGATCGTCTTGTGGGTCATCGTGAATATCGAGGAATGGAATCCGCTCGAGCCGATGCCACGTACCGTGCTCACGCCACCAGCCGGTGGATCGCCGATGCCGGACATTCCAAATTGGGCCTGGCACGAGTACGGGAATCGAGTCGGATTCTGGCGCATGCTCGAGGTGCTCGATCGTTTCCAGATTCGCGCCGTCTTGGCGATCAACGGCGGTGCGATTCACGCATACGGACCGATCGCGCGTGCGGCGTTGGAGCGCGGTTGGGAATTCATGGGTCACGGCTTCGGCCAGAAGAACATGCAGAAGGTTTCGGACGAGCGAGCTGACATCGCGAAGACGACTGACGTCATTCGTGTGTTTAGTGGCAGCAGACCGCGCGGATGGCTGGGGCCAGGGCTCACCGAAACATGGGAGACGCCAGACATCCTGGTTGAGGAAGGTTACGAGTACGTGTGTGACTGGGTGCTAGACGATCAGCCGGTCTTCCTGAATACACGCAGTCGGCCGATCGTCAGCATCCCCTACACGCAGGAATGTAACGACGTCGCAATGATGCTGATTCAGCACCACACAGCGTCGGAGTACCGAGACAGAGCGATCGACCAGTTTGACCAACTGTATGAGGATTCGCACGACTCGGCGCGTATCATGGCCCTTGTCGTACACCCGTACATCATGGGTGCGCCGCATCGGCTCCGCTACCTCCGAGAAGCGTTGGCTCACGTGCGTTCCCGGCCCGGTGTGCTGTTTTGGACTGGCGAGCAGATTCTCGACTGGTATCTCGGGACTCAGGTCGCGAAGTCGACGCTCTAGCGCACACTGTCCGACTAGAAGCGAGGCTTGTCCGGCAGCGTGAAGAGTAATGCCATCGTTGCCCAGCACGAAGCCGCATCCGAGACGAATTGATGCCAGCCGTTGGGGAAGCTCTCGAACGTATGCGGTTGGACCGGCACGGCGCGTGTTGGTGCGAACCACGAACCGTCCGCGAGTTGATTCCGCAGCAACCACTGCACACCCTTCTGGTAGACGGGATCGTTGGGCGGCACGCTCGCCGAAACATGCAAGGCGTATAGCGCCTCGCCCGTGGCATAGGCGTCGGGCCGGACGCCTGGAAGCTGACTCCAACTTCCATCTTGATTCTGAGCAGCCTTCAATGCGTTCATGAACGGAGCGCGTTCGGATTGCGACGCGCCGGCATCGGCAAGCGCATTGAGCTGCATCGATCGTTCTTCCGTGGAGAACGCCTTTGCGGAGAGCAGCCACCGTTTGGCCCGCTCCACCCGCTCCTTGAATTCGTCGCGGCGGCCGGGAATGGGATAGAGCTTGATCGACCGCAGCGCCACTGCCGACGTCGTGAACGGACCATACTCTGTCGGGGGTCTGTAGCTCGCGTTTCTGAATGAGCCATCTGGGTATTGGTTGATCGACATGAAATGAATATGCGCGTCGGTCAATGCATCCGCTGGAGCGCCGGCCGCCGCCATGCCCATGAGCGTGTAACCGAGCGTGTCCGACCCTCCTCCGATCGGTGAGGAGCCCAACCGATTCGGTTCAAGAACAGGTTCGTCGGTGGCGATGGCGAAGCCCAGCTCCTTCTTGGTTTGCTCCTCATCGACGGCGAACCCTTTTTTCCGAGCCAGCGCGACCGTCATTTGCGGCAGTGAATTGCTGTGACAGGAAACGCAGCGGCGGGCCTTCCACCCCGGCTCGCCGCTCATCTCAATGAGCGGGATGACCTTTTTCACCGCCGCGTCAACTGATAGAGCGCCGCCCGCAGGTGTGGGCCACTCTTCGTCAACCGCCTTTGCGCCCGCCTTCACCAGCAGATTGAGAGTAGAAGGGATCCCCACGCGCGCCGCCAGCACATACGCGGTATCACCTCGATCGTTTTTCGCGTTTGGATCAGCGCCTTTCGAGAGTAGCCACTCGACCATCTGGTCCCGGCGCGGTTCCATCGACAGCACGGCTTGCATCAGCAGCGTAAATCGTTCGCGGTCCGTGGACTCGAGAGAAGCGCCGCGCTCGAGGAGAAACTGAGAAAGCTCTGGCATTGCGCGCTTCGCCGTATCGTTCAACAGCCCTCCCGAGCTGGCTCCGACGTTTGTATTAAGTGTGCCGTTGGGTCGCAGTGCGTTGGCCGGTGCCCCTTTTTCCACAAGCAGCCGCGCGCATGCTTCACACCGCGCGGTGATCGCCGCCGAGACCGCGGCGCCGGTACGATCACCGGCAGGTACGCCGATGCTGAGGAGATACTGGATTGCTTCGAGATCGCCCGTGCCGGCGGCGAGGGTCATCAGCCGGTCCTCGCGTTCGGCTCCCTTGTTCACGAGAAGTTTCAGAACGGGAGTCGAGCCGAAGGTTGTAAGGGCGACGCTCATTGGTGTCGCGCCGCGTGTCCCTTTGACTTTCACCTCGGCGCCCGCATCCAGCAACACTCGCGTCTTGGCCAGGTTGGTGGCGGCGTACATCAATGCGGTGGAATCCTGAGAGTTCTTCCTGTTGACAGTGGCACCCTTATCGATCAGCAGCCTCATCATTTTCACGTCGGACTCGATGACCGAATGCATCAAAGCCGTGGTCCCGTCGCTATCCACAGTGTTCACGTCTCCACCCGCCTCAATCAATTTCCGGACTTGCGAGTGATCGCCATTCCGGATGGCCACCAACAGATCAGGCGGACCCGCAGCGAACAACATCGTGGCGGACGCGAACAGACTCGTCATCACGAATGGACGCATGTCGATTCTCCTTGAGTGCTGCTCGAGTGGATTGCCTCCGGCTGAGATCCTAATCCCGATAGCCGTCTCACGCAGACCTGTGGCGGAGCCGACGGCGATCCATGTTTGGTCGAACGTGGACGCCGCCCGCGGCTCACCGCCTGCAGTGGGTACCTCACGAACTGTTGGGGGCCGTCAGGGCGGGACGACGACTGATACGCATCTTTCCGACGGCGAATCCAACAGTTGAGTGGCCCATTCTTTGCCTCTTCATCGTCGCACTTGGTTGTGTGTACGTACAACTTGGAGGGAGAGATGGACACCAGGCGTGCGCGATTCGTGGCCGTCGTGGGGTTGATATCGGTGTGGTCCCTTCAGGCCAACGGTGTTACCCGGGCACAGGAGAAGCCGGTCGTCCAGATACCCCAGGCCGGCGTGCCGCAGGTTCAGACGATGGAGGGCAAGTTCGTCCGCGCGTCGTACAACCGGGAAGGCTACGTAATCCTCGGATATCAGGCATCCAACCGCTCCGTCGGCGAAGAGTGGATGCTCCTTGACGTCGGGATGACGGTGCTCGACAACGTACCGGACTATCGGTTGACGCGTGAGGCCTTATCGCTCGAAACACCTGATGGCAAAACGATTCCGTTGGCGACGGTCGAGGAGCATCGGCAGGGGAACCCGCAGGCGATTCAGCAGCGGGCGAAGGTCCAGCGCGATTCCATCAACTACTTTCCGACACGGGCAAGCCGGGCGTGCGCGATCCTGTTCTTTCCCGAGCTGGGATCGCGGGCGTTGCCGTACGACGTTGTTGATCTCAGCAACGACCGCGCCTGTCTCGGGCGCCTCTATTTCCAGATTCCTGGCGGCATTGCGTACGGCCAGCATTGGCTCAACGTGAAGTTTCAGAACAGCCTGGTGCGCGTGCCGTTTCGGATCCTGACCAAGGATGAAGAGCAGCTACTCTCGAAGAATTACAAGAGCATCGAGAAGCAGGTGAAGGACGCCTTCAGTCCGAAGAAGAAGTGACGGGATACCGTCATCTGATACTCGTGCTCCTGGCGAACGCACCGCGATCGACTTTGCCAAGGTGCGTACGCGGCAGCGCACCGAGCAACACCTTCGAATGTCAGCGCAGGATCAGCTTCTGCACCCGCCAATTCGAGGTCTCGCCGACGTACAGCTCACGCTCACTGGGGCACGCGAGCGCGTGCGCGCCTGAGAACTGTCCGAGGTTGCGTCCCGAGCGACCGATCACCCCCAGCACGGTGCCGTCGAGCGCAACCTTGAAAATTCGCCCAGGGTATGTCGATTCCCCAACGAAGAGCACCTGAGTGGGCCCGGGCGTCATGCAGAGCGAATTGGGTGCTCCGATCGCCTGCTTGAGACGTTCGCCGGTCGGTGTCGGACCGTTGACGGGGCGGGACGAGGGATCGGGTGGCACATCGATCGAGAACATGCGTTTGAAGTTGCCCTCGGTGTCGAACACCTGGATGCGATGGTTCGTGCGATCGCCGACGTAGATATTGTCTTGAAGGTCGATGGCAATGGAATGCGGGATGTCGAATTGGCCAGGGCCAGTGCCCTTCGATCCCCATGACTTCACCCAGTCGCCGTTCTTGTCGTACTTGGCGACGCGCGAGTTGATATACCCATCCGTGATGTAGGTGTTGCCCTGCGAGTCCCAGGCCACGTCGGTCGGCTGACGGAAGTTCCCGTCCACCGGCGGCAGCGGCGGATCGGGATGCCCAAGCGGCTCGGCGCCGTCGGCCGCTTCCTGTTTCCGTCCGAACACCCACACGACGCGGCCCTGCGGGTTGAACCGGACGACCATGTTCGAGCCCTTGTCGATGGCCCAGATGTTGTTGTTCCGATCGATGCGCACGCTGTGCGCCTCCGACCAGGCATAGAGACCCTTGCCGATCTCGCGCACGAAGTTGCCGTTCTGATCGAACTCGAAGAGCTGGGCCGCCGCGGCGCCAAACGCGGGGCCGTTGGCGCTGTTCGAGCGCGAGAAGACGAACACGTGGCCGCTCGAGTTCACGGCCACCCCCGGGACCTCGCCGAAGTTCATCCCGGGCGGAAGATTGGGGTAGTCGGGGACCGACGTGAAGCGGATCTCCGGCGCGCGCTGCTGCGCGAACGCAGACCCGGCGAAAAGCATCACCACCGCAAACAGATGTCTCTTCACTGTTTCCTCCCTTTCGGATGGGGATCCCCGGCGCTATGCTGTGCGACACGCGTATGAGAACACGATTCCGACGACGGCAGAACGATCTGAGCGCGCATCGTCATCGGTTGTACGGTTGCCTCGCGATCACCGCGATCGCCGTCGCGATTGCGGCTCCCATGCGCGCTCTGCGCGCGGCGGACGAGGCAGCAGACCTTGCCAGGCTCTCCCTGGAGGTCCAGCGTGCCGAGGATATCCGTGCCGTCAAGCGCCTGCAGATCTCCTACGCGCACTATGCGCAGTTCGGCCTGTGGAGCGAGATGGCGTTGCTGTTCACCAGCGACGCAGAGGCCGTCTATGGTGCCGACCACTTCAAGGGCCGCGCAGCGATTCGCACATATTTCCTCACGACATGGGGCAACGGCCGCGACGGTCTGCCGGCGGGTGGCCTGCACACCATGCTCGAAGACGCACCAGTCCTGAATCTGTCGGCCGATGGTAAGACCGCCAAAGGCCGCTGGCGCGAGTTCTCGATGATCGGACAACTGGGCGGACACGCGCGTTGGGAGCAGGGCATCAGCGAGAACGAGTACGTGAAGGAGGGGGGAGTCTGGAAGATCTCGCGTCTTGACTACTACCAGGAGACCGCCGGTCCGTATGAGACCGGGTGGGTCACCGGTGGCCGCGACGTCAAGCTCGTTCCATTCCACTACACATCGGCTGAGGCCGGCGTTCCCATTCCGCCGATTCCGGACGGCATGACGATCCCCGCGATCGCGGGCACACCGGCAGACACGCTCGCCGCGCTCGACCGTCGCATTCACGCGATGAACGACGAGGACAAGGTCGCCAATCTGCAGAACGCCTACGGCTACTACATCGATCGGAAGATGTGGGACGACGCAACCGATCTGTTCACCAGCGACGCGGTTCTCGAACTGGCCGACGTCGGCGTCTATGAAGGCCTCGCGAGCATCCGCCGATTCCACGAACGATCTGGTCCACAGGGTTTGCGCTACGGTCAGCTGAACAACCGGCTGATCTTCAACCTCCTCGTCGCTATATCGCCGGACAGCCGAGAGGCGCGCACGCGCGGTGTCGTGTTCAACATGCTCGGCGACTACACCTCCGGCACCGCGTCGCTCGGCGTCGACGTGATCGAGAACCGATTCGCCAAGGGCGCTGATGGAATCTGGCGGATTCGCGAGATGCGCATCTTCCCGATCATGGCGACCGACTACTACCAGGGCTGGGCCAAGAGTCGCCTGGTGACCGCACCCGAGATCGGTCAGCACGCGCCCGACAGGCCAGCGCCCGCCGCAGACCGAGGCACCCTCACGGATGGCGTCGTTCCGGACTTCTTCCTCAACCATCCCGTGACGGGGAAGGCCGTGCAACTGCCCGCGGGCACGAAGGTCGCCGGTGTGGGTGCGCTACTCCCTCCGCTCGCAGCCGTTCGAGATGCGGTGCATCCACCGAGTGATAGGCAGGCGGCGATCGCCGATGCGAGGCGCCGCCTCTCCCACTCCGTCGCATATCTTGCCGTCGACAACATCAGCCACGCGCTGGGCAATGACATCGACGACCAGCAGTGGCATGCGCTGGGTCAGCTCTTCGCCAAGGATGGTTGGCGCGCCAAAGCGGCCGTCGCCTTCTGTGTCGGTCCCGATCACGCAGAGGAATGCGAGCGTAACTACGATGGCGTCGCGGCGTTGCCACGCCAGGCGGCCCAGGGCCACTGGCTGATTCAGCCGGTGATCGACGTGGCGCCGGACGGCACGTCAGCACGGATGCGCCATCGTCTGCTGCACATCGACGCGGCCCCGGAATCGCGTGGGTTCTCCGACGGCATGTATCCCAACAACGCCGCGAAGCTGGAAGACGGCATCTGGAAGCTCGACGTCATGGCTCCTGATCAACCGTACTTCAGTTCCCCGAGTTTCAAGGACGGCTGGGCGCGCAAGGCCAGCTCGGTGGTGCCGAGGCCTGTCGCGAAGAACGCCATTGAGCCGTTGAGGAACTTTCCTCCCGACATTCCGCGCAGCTCGATGCCGCTCCGCCATCATGGTTCGTTGCCCGGCGACACGATCGTGTGGCCGGACATCAAGCCGATGTGGTTTGCCTACCGCAATCCAGTGAGCGGGCGTGTGCCTCCGCTGTATTGTCCCGACCTCAAGACCTGCGAACGAGACCTCGCGGCCAGCCGCTGACGCTTAGAGCGGTTCTAGTTGTCCGTAGTGTCCCAGCGGTTGTGGCCGCACGTAGGCCAATCGACGACGGTGTGGCTGGGACTTCGCTCCGGGTTCGACGCCTGCGCCCGCCTTCGCCAAGGCTACGGCGAGGTCTCGCCGCAGCTCGCGGCATTTCTCGCGAGCGGAGGCGGAGAAAAACGACTCGTCCGCGCCTGTGCTGACGATGGCGGCGGCGGCTGATCTG
>Ga0111538_10003058_pt1 | contig 23435 bp, 13 predicted proteins | sample SoiMethybrSBSTD1_FD_79669 | JGI IMG/M metagenome (GOLD analysis project Ga0111538, IMG submission 79669) | Bulk soil microbial communities from a Populus tree surrounding site in Tennessee, USA - Soil MetaG P. TD hybrid SBSTD1 (version 2)... | ecosystem: Environmental > Terrestrial > Soil >...
CGTGCGTGCCAGCAGGGTGCGCTGCCGGCGAAACCTGTTTCGCCCGTGAGAACGACGGCGGGTTCTGCGGGCCGGGGCTCCTGCCCGAGGGCTCGCCCTGCGGCTCGGCCCAGGCGCGGTCGGTCTGCGCGGCGGGTCTCACATGCGCGGAGCTCACGGCTTTCGCCGGAAAGACCTGTGTTCGTTACTGTCGGCCGGAAGTGTCACCCGGGTCGCACGAAGCCCACAGCGCCACCCGCAGCACCGATTGCCTGCCCGACGAGCTCTGCTTCGAAACCGCTTCGAGCGCGAGCGCGCCGTCGGCCACCGACTTCGCCTGCGTCGTGGGTACCCAGGTCGAAGCCTTCGGCTACTGCGGCGGCGATCGCTACTGCCGGCCGCCCGCGACCTGCACGCTCGGCGTGTGCGCGCCTTAGTTCGGGCGCTCGTCACTCATTCTGCTGACCGTCGGGAGAGCTGACCGCGGTGGGATTCGGTGCCTCGACCGGGATCGAGCGCGCGGTCGGGGGCGGACCCTCGGTCGCTATGGGAGCGACCGGGGGCGGAGCTTGAGAAGGAGGGCCGGCCAGGAAAAGCTCGGTCGAGCGGTAGTGCTGGATCGCGCGCGCCACGAAGATCTTGCCGACCGCGGCGGCCGGCAGCGCCAAGAGCACGCCGAGGAAACCGAACAGCTCGCCGCCGACGAACAGCGCGAGCAGCACCCAGACGTCGCGCAGGCCGACCGCGTTGCCGACCACGCGCGGCACGATCACGAACCCCTCGAGGGTTTGGATGGTGGCGTAAGCGAGGAAAACGCCGAGCAGCTGCGGCCAGCCGGCGCCGCCGATCAAGCTCATCAAGAGGCCCGAGGTCAGCGCGAAGGCGCTGCCGAGGTACGGCACTGCGGCCAGCAGACCGGAACAAATTCCGATCGGAATCGCGAGCCGGACTCCCAGCAGCGAGTACGCGGTGCCGTAGAGGAAAGCCACGATCACCATCACGATCAGCTGGCCGCGGATGAACTGGCTCAGCACCACGTCGATGTCGCGCGCGTAGCTGGTGACGACGCGGCGGAAGCGGCGCGGAATCAAGTCGCGGATGCCGGCGATGATGTTGTCGAAGTCGTAGAGCAGGTACACCGAGAGCACCGGCACGATCATCGCTCCGACCACGGCTCCGATCGCGGTCGCGGTGCCGCCCACGACCCAGGTCAGTGCGGTTCCGACCGGCGTCACCACGTTGCCGGCAATGTCGTCGGCGTGGCTGCGCAGTTGATCGAGCCATTCCGTGCTCGAGTGCGGAACCGTGATGCCGTAGCGGCTCAGCCAGTGCTCTCCGCTCGCGAACCAGCGCGTCGCGTGCGCGGGCAGCTCGTGCGCCACGACGGCGATGTCGGCGACGATGTTCGGAATCACCAGCACGACGAACAGCACGATCGCGGTCAAGGTGCCGAGCATCACGATCGCCACTCCCAGCGGGCGCGGCAGCTTCCACGTCTCGAGCTTGTCGACCAGCGGATCGTTGACGTAGGCGATCGCGAACGCCAGGAGGATCGGCGTCAGCACGCCTCTCAGCAGATAGATCAGGTAGCCGATGCCGAGGATCGCGACCGCGTTCAACAGCGGGCGGGGTAAGACGATCTCGCGTCGCTCCACGTCCACGGCAATTTCCTATCAGTTCTTGCTCAGGAAGAGCAAACTGAGCCAGCCGGCGAGGAAAGCGAGCCCGCCGAGCGGCGTGATCGCTCCCAGCTTGTGAACTCCGCTCAGCGCGAGCGCGTAGAGCGACCCCGAGAACAGCACGATCCCGGCGCTGAACAGCACGGCGGGCAAGGTGATCACGGTGCCGGTGGCGCGGGCGTAGAGCGAAAGCGCGAGCAGCGCCAGCGCGTGCAGGAGGTGGTAGAGGACTCCAGTTTGGAAGGTTTGTAAGAGCGGCTCGGCGATTTTTGCCTTGAGCCCGTGCGCCGCAAAAGCGCCGCGCGCGACGCCGAGAAAACCGAACAGCGCGGCGATCCGTATCCACAACATGCCCGGGGGATCCTAGTGCGAGCGCGTGCGAGCGCCCTCTGGATCGCAAACCGCCGGATTCAATGTGCTTTTCTGCTAGGCGCGCCGAGCGGCCGCCCGTTGGCTAAGAAGGTGATTCGGTCCTTGCGAGGGTGCGAAGGGCCGCGGTCGCCGAGCGCCTACATACGTACGCGCATTTCATGGAATCCGCCTCGATCCGCGAAACGCTCGCGAACATCGAAGATCCGCTGGCCCTGCTCGAGGGTCTGTTCGAGGCGGCGCCGGTCGCGTTTCAGATCTACGCTGCGGACGGTCATTGCGTGCTGGTGAATCGCGCGTTCCGCGAGCTGTTCGGATCGGTCCCGCCGCCGGAATACAACGTGCTCGAAGACGAGATCGCCAGCGAGCGCGGCGTGCTCGAGCTGGTTCATCGCGGCTTTCGTGGTGAAACGATTCACATCCCGCCGACCTGGTACGATCCGCGTGAGCTCAAGAAGTTCGACGCCGACGGCCGGCGCGTCGCCATCGAAACTTCGGTGTTCCCGATCTTCGATCGCAACCGGGAAGTCTCGCACGTCGCCTTCGTGTTCAAGGACCTGACCGAGATCCTGGATCGCGAAGCCAAGATCGAGCGACTGATCGATTCGAACATCATCGGCGTCCTGTTCTGGACCAAGAGCGGAAAGATCACCGAAGCCAACGACGCCTTCTTGCGCATGGTCGGTTACGGCCGCGACGCGCTCGAGCGCGGCGAGGTGAGCTGGCGTGCGATGACACCGCCCGAGCACGCGAGCGCCGATCGCCGGGCGCTCGAAGAGCTGGTGCACAAGGGCAGCTCGACGCCGTACGAGAAGGAGCTTTTCCGGAGCGACGGCACGCGGGTGCCGGTACTGGTCGGCGGTGCGACTTTCGAGGGAACTTCGGACAAGGGCGTCGCGTTCGCGATGGACTTGAGCGATCGCAAACGCGCCGAGGAAGCCTTCCGGCGCAGCGAACACCGCTTTCGTGCCATGGTCGAGAACAGCAGCGACGCAATCAAGCTGCTGTCGCGGGAGGGCCTCGTGATCTACGCCAGTCCCTCGACCGCCGCGGTGGTCGGCTACGCGCCGCACGAATACGTCGGTACCAACATCTTCGCGGCGATTCATCCGGACGACCTCGCGGACGCCAGGGTCGTGTTCAAGAGCTGCCTCGGGCGCCCGGGCGTTCCGGTGCGCAGCCAGCATCGGGTTCGTCACAAGGACGGGAGCTATCGCTGGGTCGAGGTGCTCAGGGTCAATCGCCTGAGCGATCCCGAGCTCTACGCCATCGTCACCAATTATCGCGACGTCACCGACCGCAAGCGGCTCGAGGACCAGCTCTTGCAGAGTCAGAAGATGGAGGCGGTGGGGCGCCTGGCCGGCGGCATCGCCCACGACTTCAACAACATGCTCTCGGCGATCGTCGGCTTTTCTCACATGATCATCGGCGACCTGCGAGAAGGCGATCCGATCCTCGGCGACATGCACGAGATCGCCGCCGCTGCCGAGCGCGCCGCTCAGCTCACGCGGCAGCTGCTCGCATTCAGCAGGAAACAGGTGATGCAGCCGCGCGTGCTCGATCTCGGGGCCCACGTGCGCGAAATGGACAAGATGCTGCGCCGGCTGATCGGCGAAAACATCGAGCTCGTGGTCGAAACCGCGAGCGGGCTCGACCTGGTCAAGGTCGATCCGGGGCAGATCGAGCAGGTGATCCTTAATCTGGTGATCAACGCCCGCGACGCGATGCCGAACGGCGGCAAGCTCGTGATCGAGACCGCCAACGCGATCCTCGATCAAAGCCACGCGAACGATCACGTCGGGGTCACGCCGGGCAGCTACGTCATGCTCGCGGTGCGTGACACCGGGCAGGGCATGGACCGCCACGTTCGCGAGCGCATCTTCGAGCCGTTCTTCACGACCAAAGAGGGCGGGCGTGGGACCGGCCTGGGACTCTCCACGGTGCTCGGCATCGTCCAGCAGAGCGGCGGACACATCTGGGTCTACAGCGAGCCGGGTCAGGGCACGACCTTCAAGGTTTACCTGCCGCGTTGTCAGGAACGGCTCCCGTCGGTCCCGATTCGCAGTAGCCGGGCCCCGTCGCTGCGCGGTCATGAAACGATCCTGCTCGTCGAGGACGAGGAAGTCGTGCTCACGTTCGCGTCGCGGGCGCTGCGCCGTCAGGGCTACTCAGTGCTCGAAGCCAGAAATGGCGACGAGGCCCTGTTGATCGCCGAGCGCCACCCGAAAGTCGTAGATCTGCTCCTGACCGACGTGGTGATGCCGAGGATGAGCGGCCCCGAGCTGGCAAACCGACTCAAGGCGCGGCGCCCCGAGCTCATCGTGCTCTACATGTCGGGTTACACGGAAGACGCGATCGTCCACGACGGCGTGCTCGATTCCGACGTCGAGCTCCTGGAGAAACCGTTGCGGCCCGAGCTGTTGCTGAGCCGCGTGCGCGAGCTGCTCGAGCGGTAAACTCAGCGGCGCACGGTCGCCGCCACCCAGTCCGCGTTGGACGTGAGCGCGAACGCCTTGGTCGAGGCCGGATCGACCCAGTTCGGCTCGAGCACGGGAACGCTGTCGAGGCAGTTTTTGCGATCGAACCAGCAGTGATCGGCGCTCGAAACCTGGCAGTCCGCCCGCCGCACGACGATCCAGCCGCTGCCGTTCTCTCGCAGGCATTGCCCGCGGCCGTCGTCGGGGCACTCGGCGCTGGTGAAGCCGGCGATCTGGTTCAGCACCGCTACCGTGCCGTTCGAGGTGTCACCCTCGGCGTTGACGACGCGCAGTCGATCCTTGGCGAGCGTGGCCTTGGGTTCGCCGCCATAGCCGGTCAGCCATGCGGCGCGCACGCGCGGCTCGTAGTTTGCCGCCATGTGCGCCACGTACGCGCCCTGGCTGTGGCCCCAGGTTACTATCCCCAGCTCGCAATCGACTTGCGGCAGGCGACACGCGACCTCGAGCACGCTGTCGGTCGGCTCATCCCCGAACATGCACGCGAGCTGATTCACGTGGTCGCTGGCCCAGGCGACGCCGCCGTTGTCGTATTCGACCCACAGCGCGACGAAACCGCGGCGCGCCATGGCACGATTGACCGCTTCGACCGCGGGAGCCGCCTGCTGGCGGAACGCCGCCGGATCCGAAAAGAAGTTGGTACCGGTGAAATACAGAAAGAGCGGGTGCCGCGCTTCAGCGGTCGCGGGCTCGAAGCCGCTCGTGACGTAGCTCTTGGTGCAGCCGGCGGCGTTGTCGACGGTTCCGAGGTACGTCGGCGGGTCAGCAATGAGTTGCACGGAGCCGATTGCGCCGGACCCGCCCGCGCCGCCGATTGCGCCGGACCCGCCCGCGCCGCCGGTCGCGCCGGAGCCGCTCGTTCCACCGGTCGCGCCAGAGCCGCTCGTTGCGCCTGTACCAGACGTACCCGCCATGCCCGCGCCGCCGCCGAAACCCGGTGCTTCGGATGGCGCGCGATCGTGGCTGCCGCAGGCGGCGATAGGCCAAGTGCTGAGCGCGCAGCACCATGCGAGCGCGTAGCGGACGCTCTTCACCACGTTGATGTAAACCGGGCGCGCCAGGACGCGCAACCCGACGCCGGTGTTCCGATCCTTTGCTTCAAGCCCGCGGCGCCTTGGCGTCCACTTCGTCCCAGATCGAGTGGCCGCGCGTCTCCGGCAAGAACAGCGCCCCGACGATGAAGGTGATGCTCGCGATCGTCATCGGATAAAAGAGCCCCGCGTAGACGTTGCCGCTGGCCGCGACGATCGCGGTGCCGATCAGCGGGGTCAGCCCGCCGAACACGCCGTTTCCCACGTGATAAGGCAGCGACAGTGACGTGTAGCGGATCCGCCCCGGAAATAGCTCGACCAAGAACGCGGCGATCGGGCCGTACACCATCGTTACGAACAGCACCAAAATCCACACCAGAACGCCCAGCACGAGCGGCTGCGGCGGCTGCGAAGCGGCTCGCATCGCCATGAAAACCGGCACGTAGAGCAGCACCGCCAGGAGATTGCCGGCGAGCATGATGCGCTTTCGGCCGATGCGATCGGAGAGCGCACCGAACACGACGAAGAACGGAGCGGCGAACAGCAGCGCGGTCGCCACCACGATGTTGGAGGTCTTGAAGTCGACCTTCAGCGTGTTCTGGAGAAAGTAGAGCGCGTAAAACTGCCCCGTGTACCAGACCACGCCCTGACCGGCGGTGGCGCCAAACAACGCCAGCAGCATCAGCTTCCAGTTGCGCTTGCTGCCTAGGCTGTCCCTGAGCGGCGCGGTCGACGCTTTCCCGGTCTCCTTGAGCCGCCTGAAAAGCGGAGACTCTTTGAGGCGGAGCCGGATGTAGAGCGACAGCCCGACCAGGAGAACGCTGAGCAGAAACGGGACGCGCCAACCCCAGTCCTTGAACGCCGCTTCTCCGAGCCATTCACGCACGGTCAGGATCACCCCGAGTGAGACGAACAGCCCGGCGGTCGCGGTGATCTGGATGAAGCTCGTGTAGAAGCCGCGGCGCTCGTCGGGCACGTGCTCGGCGACGTAGATCGCGGCGCCGCCGTACTCACCGCCGAGCGCGAGCCCCTGGATCAGGCGCAGCAGCAGCAGCAAAAGCGGTGCGGCGATGCCGATCTGCGCGTAGCCCGGGATCAAGCCGATCGCCGCGGTGCCGCCGCCCATCAAGATCAGCGTCACCAGGAACGCATATTTTCGTCCCACCAGATCGCCGATGCGTCCGAACACCACCGCGCCGAATGGGCGCACTACGAAGCCCGTCGCAAAGGTGGCGAGCGTGGACAGAAATCCAGCGGTCGGATTGTCCTTGGGGAAGAACTGGCCCGACAGCACCGTGGCCAGGCTGCCGAAGATGTAAAAGTCGTACCATTCGATCACGGTGCCGGCGGCAGCCGCGCCGATCACTCCCCACACGTTCACGCGCTGACCGACGGAGTCGGAGACTGCGTTTTCCATGCCGCCAACGCGTATCGCACCCCTCGGCGCGTCGGATCAAGCGGGGATGGTCCAACCGCTTCACAAAAGCGGTTGCGGGTCATCCCTCATGGGACGGCTCCTGCCGAGCCGTCGAGTACCGTGCGCCCCCGCGCGCCATCCGAACCTATCGAGAAATAGTGGAGGAGCCCATGTCACCGATGATCAGCGCTCGACCAACTTTAGTAACCGGTTTCGGCGCGACGGCTTTGCTGGCCGGACTCTGTGCGGGATGCGGAGCCGAAGCTCCCATCCAGGATCGCGACCAGAGCGGGGATCCTCGCCCACTGGCCGATCGGATTACCGACATTCAGCGCGAGCTCGGGCCGGGTGCGGAGGGGACCGACGTGCAGGCGCTGAATCTCTATCTGAAGCGGTACGGATACTTTCCGAACGAGGAACTGGCGCGGCGCTATCCGAGCTGGCGTCCGATCGTCGAGCCCGGGCCCGCCATCGACACCGTCTTCGACGACCAGACCGAGCTCGCCGTGCGGGCGCTCCAGCAATACGCCGGGGTGACACCGACCGGTATCGCAGACGAGCGGACGCTGGCCCGGCTGCGGGCGCCGCGCTGCGGGACACCCGACGGGATCGCGCCGCTGGATCCGAGCAACAAGTTTGCGGTGGGCTCGAAATGGAACACGGCGTCGCTGACGTGGCGATTGCTCAACAGCGTGGGCACAATCGCGATCGCTGACGCGCGGCGCGAGATCGCCGCCGCGGCTGCTACCTGGACTGCCGAGACGAACCTCACGCTCACTCAGCTGAGCTCCGGTACCGCGGACATCATGATCCAATTCGCGCCCGACGATGGGCCGAGCAACGAGCTCGGCTGGGCGTCCGGGCCGCCGTACGGCGACATCACTCTCGACAATACGGAAGCGTGGTCCGTGGCGCCGGCGCCCGCTCCGAGCGTGGTCGACCTCCAGAGCCTCGTCTTTCACGAGCTCGGTCACGCGCTGGGGCTGCAGCACTCGGGATTCAACTTCGCGATGATGTGGCCCTGGTACGAGGGCGGCTTCAAGCGCACGCCCGACGTCGATGACAAGGTCGCGATCAGTGTGCTCTACGACACCTGGCAGCAGGTCTCGTCCGCGGTCGAGGTCGCGGGCAACGGGGACTACCTTTGGGCACTGGGGCCGGAGGCGGGGTTCGGCGGCTACGCCATCAAGCAGCGCAGCGGCAATTCGTGGATCACGGCGAACGGGGTGGCCACGAAGATTGCGGTGACCAGCACCGGCGTTCCCTGGGTGATCGCGCCTGGTGGTGGCATCTACCGCCGCACCAGCTCGAGCGCGTCGACCGGGTCCTGGCAGCAAATGCCCGGGTGCGCGACCGACATCGCGATCGGGTACAACAACGTATGGTCGCTCGGCTGCAGCCAGGCGTTCGGCGGCTACGCGATCAACCAGTGGAACGGCAGCGCCTGGATTCCGGCTGACGGCGTCGCGATCGCGATTGCGGTCGGGCCGAGCGACGTCCCATGGGTCATCGCACCGGGTAACGCCGTCTTCCGCCGCACGACCGGGAGCGCCACGACCGGTTCGTGGCAGCAGCTGTCAGGCGTGACCGCCACCGACATTGCCGTGGACGTGGGAGGCAACGGCTGGATCGTCGGCACGAACGCCGTCAGCGGAGGCTTCGGCGTATATGTGTACGACGAGCAGCCGGAGATCCTGTATCCGCAGGGCGGGGTCGCCGCTCCGCTCCGCAACCAGTGGCTCTCGATGGCGGGTATCGGCGGAGTCCGCATCGGAGCCGGCAACATGCCGTGGGTCGTCAACAATACCAACGGGCTCCTCCGTTCGGTGAAGTGAGCCCGACTATTTCCTCACGACGCCGCTTCAACCGGCTGCAGAGCCGCCGCATCGAGTCGGTCGACGCGGCGGAGCTCCGGAAAACGCCAGGCGCAGAGCAGCACGACCAGGCACGTACCGATGCCGCCGAGCACGACCGCTGGCACCGTCCCCAGCCAGGCCGCGGTCAGCCCCGACTCGAATTCGCCGAGCTCGTTGGAAGCGCCGATGAACACCAGATTGACCGCGCTCACCCGGCCGCGCATCGCGTCCGGCGTGGTCAGCTGCACCACCGTGTGGCGGACGAAGACACTGACCATGTCGGAAGCCCCGATCGCGAACAGCGCGAGCAGAGCCACCGTAAAGGTCCGCGACACGCCGAAAATCACGGTCGCGACCCCGAACGCGGCCACGCACGCGAACAAGGTCGGACCCGCCCGGCGCCTCAGCGGGCGGTAAGCCAGAAACACGGCCGTAGCGGTGGCGCCAACGGCGGGCATGCTGCGCAGGATGCCGAGGCCCACCGGACCCGTGTGCAGGATGTCGCGCGCGTAGATCGGCAACAGCGCGACCGCGCCGCCGAGCAGCACTGCGAACATGTCGAGCGTGATCGCGCCCAGGATCAGCGGATGGGTTCGGACGTAGTGAACGCCCGCGACCAGATCGCTCCACGATGTCGGGCGCTTTTCACGAGAACCGGCGCGGGTCTTGACCGCGAGCAGGCTCGCCACCGCGGCGAGCTCGAGCAGAGCTGCAGTCGCGAACACGGCCCCGGCGCCCGCGGCCCAAGCGTAGAGCAATCCTCCCAGCGCGGGACCGGCCACGGTCGCCACGTGCCAGATCGACGAGCTCCACGCGACGGCGTTCGAGAAGTGCTCCGCGGGGACCAGGTTCGGTACCAGCGCCTGGCTCGCGGGTCCGGCAAACGCGCGGGCGCTGCCGACCGCGACCAGGATCGCATAAATCGGCCAGACGCTCGGATGCGGCGAGCGCGTCGACAGCCACAGCGCACCGGAGCACGCGGCGAGCACCAGGTGGCAAGCGACGAGCACGCGCCGGCGCTCGAAACGGTCCGCTGCGTGCCCCGTAATCAGCGCGAAACCGATCGCCGGCAAGAATTGCGCGAGTCCGACGTAGCCGAGATGAATCGGCTCCCGCGTGAGCGCATACACTTGCCACCCCACGGCAACCCCCTGCATCTGAAACCCCAGCGTCGCGAACAGCCTGGCGCTCTGGAAGAAGCGGAAGTCCGGATAGCGAAACGCCGCGCCTGCTTCGGACTGCACCGCGCGTGACTATCCAAAAAGCCGGGCGTCGGATAGAGATTTCAACGCGCGCACCCCGAGAAAAAACCATGAACGACGTACAAGGCCCCGCCCGCGGCGCAAGCTTCCTGTGGGAAACCATCGGCTCGCGTCCAGTCATGTCGCCGGAACGCTTCGACGACGAGCAGCGCGAGATCGCTCGCGCAGCCCACGAGTTCTCCGAAAAAGAGATCCTTCCGCGCATCGCCGAGATCGAATCGAAGAAGGCCGGCCTGATCCCGGAGCTGTTGCGCAAGGCGGGGGATCTGGGTCTCTTGATGGTCGACATTCCCGTCGAATACGGCGGCCTGGGACTTTCGAAGACCACCAGCATGCTGGTCGCCGAACAGTTTTCGCACGTGGGCTCGTTCGCGGTGTCACTCGGTGCCCACACCGGTATCGGCACGATGCCGATCCTGTACTTTGGCACGCCCGAGCAGAAGGCTCGCTACCTGCCGGATCTGGCGATCGGGAAGCGCCTGGCGGCTTACGCGCTGACCGAATCCTCCTCGGGCTCGGACGCGCTCGCCGCCAAGACGCGCGCGGTGCTTTCGCCCGACGGCAAATATTACCTGTTGAACGGGACCAAGCAGTTCATCACCAACGCCGGGTTCGCCGATGTGTTCACCGTGTTCGCGCGGGTCGACGCGCCGGATCGGGCGGCCGGCGAGCGCGCCTTTTCCGGGTTTTCCGCGTTCATCGTCGACCGAACCAGCCCTGGCCTCCTGGTCGGACCGGAGGAGCACAAGCTCGGGATCCGCGGTTCGTCGACGTGTCCGCTCACGTTCGAGGACGTCAAGGTGCCCGTCCAAAACCTGCTCGGCGAGCTCGGCAAGGGACACCGCATCGCCTTCAACATTCTCAACGTAGGGCGGATCAAGCTCGGCATCGGCACGATCGGGGCGAGCAAAGAGGCGCTCTTGATTTCGGCGCGCTACGCCAACGAGCGCAAGCAGTTCGGGAAAACCATCGGGAGCTTCGGCCTCGTCGCGGGCAAGCTCGCCGAAATGGCGATCACGATCTTCGTCGGCGAAACCATGGGGTACAGGACGACCGGGCTGATCGACAGCTTGCTCGCGGGCCCGCACACCGACGCCGAGCTGGTGGACGCGATCGAGGAGTTCAGCGTCGAGGCCTCGATCATCAAGGTCTTCGGCTCGGAGGCGATCGATTTTTGCGCCGACGAAGCGGTGCAGATCCACGGCGGCTACGGGTTCATCGAGGAGTACGCCGCGGAGCGGCTGCTGCGCGACTCGCGCATCAACCGCATCTTCGAGGGCACCAACGAGATCAACCGGCTGATCGTACCTGGAACGATTCTCAAGCGCGCCGCCAAGGGACAGAATCCGCTGCTCGCCCATGCCGGCCACGTCCGCAGCGAGCTCGCTGTGGGACGCGTTCCTGCCCGCGGTAGCGGCGCGTTCGCGCTCGAGCGGCAGGTGGTCGAGTTCTGCAAGTGGATTGCCATCTACACGCTCGGCATCGCGGTCGAGACGTTCCACGTCCAGGTCGCCGAAGAGCAGGAGATCCTCGGGGAGCTGTACGAGATCATCGCGCGCGTCTACGCGTTCGAATCGGTGCTCTCGCGCGTGATGCACTTGCGCGAATCGAGCGACGAGCGTCACATCGCCTTTGCCACCGACGTTCTGACCGCTTTCGGGCCGCGCGCGTACGGGTTCTGCATCCACACCGCGCGCCACGTGCTGATGGACATCTGCGACGAGCCGTCGCTCTCGAGCCACTTTGCCGCGATCGATCGGCTGCGCATGGACTGGCCGACCAAGGTGATCGAGGCGAAAAGGCGCATCGCCCGCGGCGTGCTCGAAGCGGGCGGTTATCCGCTCGACTGAGCGACCCCCGGGCACGGGGATTAATGCGCCGCGGGCTTTTGCTTCTTGAAGCCCGAAATCACGCACCAGCGTCCCGATCTGCGAGTGGCGGTAGAGCTCGGATTTTCGTCGCGGTTTCAGCGCGCTAGCGCTCGATACCCGAAGCCTTGCATGAGCACGGAATGTCACGCGCGCGTTTCAAATCGCGCCATCCTATTGCTGTGTAGGTCCATGTCCTCCATGTCTCACCTTGTCCTTCCATTCTCGAAGGCGTTGCACGTTGCCCTATTTCCATCCGGCGATTTTTGAGGCATGCATGTGCGCGAGCTCATGACCGTGGTCGACTCATGCAGGTTGCCGGACGACGGTCGAAACGCGCTGTTGCCCGCGACTTCGGAAGTCGAGCGTGCGGAGGTGACGAAGATGCTGAGGGTGGTATCTGCCGAAGAACTCGCGACGACGATCGAACCCGTGGCGCCCCAAGCCGGCGGCGACACACCGCTGACGCGCGAGCAACGCCGCTCGCGGCGCAAGCGAGCGGTGCGCGCCCGCACGATCAGCGTGCGCCGCCTCAACAAGCGGGACTTCGAACGCGACAGCGTTTGGGCCGGCGTGCTCGCGCTACGGCCGCAAACGCGCGCCGAGTGTCGCGAAGGTCCGCGGCCCTGTCCGTTCGTGTCGTGCCGCTACCACCTCTATCTCGACGTGTCGCGGCGCACGGGCTCGATCAAACTGAACTTCCCCGATCTCGAAGTCTGGGAAATGCCGGTCTCTTGCGCGCTCGACGTCGCCGAGGACGGCGGCGCCACCCTCGAGGACGTGGGCGCGATCATGAACGTCACGCGCGAGCGCATTCGCCAGCTCGAAGTCACCGCACTCGAGCGGCTCGCGCTGGTCCGCGACATGAAGCACCTGCGCGAATTCATGGGCTGAAGCACGCATCCCAGGTGCGTCGGCCGACGATGCCATCGACGGCCAAGCCCTGGTCTTTCTGAAAGGCGCTGCACGCTTGCTTGGACTCGAAACGCAGCGCGCCCGTACGGTCTGTCGGCAACGTGACGCAGCGCAGGCTCGGTGACGTCCTGGCCAGCGGCGGAAGCCCGCCGGATGCGCGACCTCATGTCGACGTGCCGAAAGCCCTGCGGCCAACTCGAGTGCCATCGCGCGGACTAGCGCAACGCGAGCCAGCCGCTTCGGACCATGCGCCTCACCATCGATTGAGCCCACAGCGAGCATTTTCCGGTCACGCTCTACTGCCGCGGACGTCACGGGCGCGTGATAGTGATGAGTGGACTGAGCGACAACGTGCGCATGCTGCACCTCTTGCAGCCGAGCGATCACGTGATTTGCTTCACGGTCGGCGACTATGGAGAAGGCGCCTATCGAACGATGCGCGGGATGATTCGAACGTTCGCGCTCGACGCTCAACGGGTTTCGGTCTTGTGCAACACTCTGGCCCAAGTCGCAACGGCGCAGGATTGTGGCTTGAATGCTCACTTCTGCAACGAGAATGCATTCATCGACGAGCGGGTTCATCTGGCGCGCTTGGTCGAAAACCTGGCGATCATCCGCGGGCACGAGCTCGAGCCTACCGACTACGACGACCCGGAACGGATACCGCACGCCTACATCAGCCGCGGGATCCTCAGCCCTCGCGAGGTCGTCCGCGTACTGTCGGCGAGCCGCGTCGGTCTGGCGCTCTCGAGCGCAGAGGGTGCGTGCCAGCGTCGAGCGAGTATCTGCTGTGCGGCCTACCCGTAGTCTCGACCCAGAGCACGGGTGGACGGGACATCTGGTACGGCGAGCACAATTCCCTCGTCTCCGTGCGCAGCAGCTGACCCTGCCAAAAGTGGCCGAAACTGCCACCGATGACACGGTTCGCCTGCCACCGATGGCACGGGGTGTCGGTGTTGCCGCGAACGACGGCGCGATCTCGTGATCGATTGATCGGGTACGGCTCTTGCTGATCCCGCTTCGCTCCAATGGGGGCAGGAGCGGCGGCTTCGCCGAATGATGCATTCGACGGAAAGGAAGAAGGCGAACCAAACCAGCGTACCCAAACCTACCTGAACGCACCTCGTTTCGTCGCACAGCGTGCAACGCGGCACGCCGAAAGATGCGGACGATCGAGCGTTCAGTCCGATCGAGCAGAGGTGCTTAGAATGGCGAAAATCGTGGGCCGGCGCGCGCGCCGGGTGGGAATCGGTCTGATCGGAATCCTGGCGTTGGCCTGCGGAACTGACGAGGGCATCGGCCATGTCGCGCCAGGCAGCGGCGGTCAGAACGACGATGCCGGGACGGGCGGCGAGGCCGGACAGGGAGGGCAAGCCGGCACGGCCGGCGCTGCCGGGACAGGCACGAACCCTTCGTTGCAACCCCCTCCCGTGAGCGACGGTTCGGTGCCGCCCGGGTGCTCGGCGCCGCTCGATCGCACGACGGCGCTCAGCTTCTACGACGCGGCTCGCTGTCTGTTCGAGGGTCCGCGTGCGGTGCAAAAACAGCTTACGGCAACGCTCGACCGCGAGCGCATCGCCGTCGTGCGCGGGCGCGTGATCGACAATGCAGGCCAGCCGCTCACCGGGGTGCGCGTTTCGGTGCTGCACCAGGAGCAACTCGGCTTCACCGAGACGCGCAAGGGCGGCTACTACGACCTCGCGGTCAACGGTGGTGGCGAGCTCACGATGCGCTTCGAGCTCGCCGGGCACATCACCGCGCAGCGGCGCCGCGCCACGGCCTGGCGGCGTTACACCACTTTTCCTGACGTGGCGCTCTTGCCCCCGGCGACCGCGGCGAGCCCGGTCACGTTCGCGACGCTCAGCAAGCCCACGCTGGTTCGCGGTCCGACGCTGCGCGATGCGAGCGGCGAGCGCGACCAGCGCGTGCTGTTCGGTCCCGGTACGCACGCAGTGGCAAAGCTCGCGGACGGCAGCGAGCGCGAGCTACCCACCGCCAGCGTCGTGATCACCGAGATGACGGTCGGAGAGCGCGGCGTGCAAGCGATGCCGGGCGATCTGCCGCCGACCAGCGGCTACACCTACGCCGTGGAGCTCGACGTGGCCGAAGCGCAAGGCCTCGGCGCCGAGCGCGTCGAGTTCGACCCGCCGCTGGTCTCGTACGTCCACAACTTCCTGGGTTTTCCCGCGGGGATCGCGGTGCCGCTCGGCTACTACGACCGCGAGCGCGATCGCTGGGAGGCGAGCGACAGCGGGCTCGTGATCGCGATCGTCGGCGAGGACGGCGGACACGCGCGCGTGGACGCGACCGGCGACGGGCAGGCTGAATCAGCCGAGGAGCTTTTGGCGCTCGGCATCACCGACGACGAGCTCGTTGCGCTCGCCGAATCCTACGATGCACCGGCGTCGCTCTGGCGCGTCCGGCTTCCCCACTTTTCGACCTGGGACTGCAACTGGCCGTTCGGTCCGCCCGACGACGCGGACTTCCCCGACGCCGACGGCGAGGGGCTCGGCGGTCCCGACGACTGCCGTCGCAGCGTCTTCGGCTCGATCATCGGTTGTGAAGATCAGACGCTCGGCGAACGCTTCCCGGTTTCGGGCACGCCGTTCTTGCTCGCTTATCAAAGTGAACGCGCGCCCGGCCGCGCCGATCGCAACGGCGTCCGGATCCAGCTTTCCGGCGCGACCGTGCCCGCGAGCCTGAAGCGGATCGAGCTCGAGCTCGACGTGCTCGGCAACCGCACGACCAAGACGTTCGATCCGCTGCCGGGTCAGAGCTTCGACTGGACCTGGGACGGGCGCGACGCCTATGGCCGGCTCGTGCAGGGACGCCAGCCGGTCGAGGCGCGCATCGGCTACGTGTACGACGGGAGCTACGAGCGCGGCGAGCGCTTCGGCCAGCCCGCGACCGGCAGCGTGATCCAGGGCAGCCGCACGCGCGAGGAAGTCGTGCTCTGGTCGACCTGGTCGGGCAAAGTCGGCGGCTTCGATCAGGCGCCGGCCGGGATCGGCGGGCTCAGCCTCGACGTGCATCACGTGTTCGATCCCGAAGGCGGCGCGCTCTACCTCGGCGATGGCACGCAGCGCACCGCGGAGCACCTCGGTGACCGCATCAGCCGGGTGGCGGGCTCGGAGGCGAGCGGTTTCGACGGCGACGGCGGTCCCGCGACCCAGGCCCGGCTCAAACAACCGCACGGCATCGCGATCGCGCCGGACGGCACCGTGTACCTGGCCGACGAAAACAACAACCGCATCCGTCGCATCGCGCCGAACGGCACGATCGATACCTACGCGGGCAACGGCGACGTTGGCAGCGCCGGCGACGGCGGGCCTGCGCTGATGGCTTCGATCGAGCAGCCGCTCGGCATCGAGCTCGCGCTCGACGGATCGCTGTACGTCGCGGAACGCGGCTCGCACCGCGTGCGCGTGATCGGAAAAGACGGCGTGATCCGCACCGCGGCCGGCGGTGGCACGCCCGCCGACGGCGTGGGCGACGGGGGGCCTGCGGTCGAGGCCGAGCTCGTCGAGCCGCATGACCTCGCGCTCGGCCAGGACGGCTCCCTCTACATCGCCGACAACGAAGGCAACCGGATCCGCCGCGTCGCGCCCGACGGCACGATCGAAACGGTCGCGGGAACAGGCCCCGCGACCTCGACCGGCGACGGTGGTCCCGCCGTCGAGTGCACGCTGAACTCGCCGCTCGGCATCGCGATCGCTCCCGACGGATCGCTGATCGTGGCGGAGTTCGACGGTAACCGGCTGCGGCGGATCACGCCGACCGGCGGGGTCGAAACCGTCGCGGGCACGGGCGAGAGCGGTTTCTCCGGCGACGGCGGCGCCGCGACGCTGGCACAGCTCTACCATCCGCACGCCGTGGACGTCGCGCCCGACGGCACGATCTTCTTCAGCGACGAGGGCAACCGTCGCGTCCGCCGCGTCACGCCGGACGGCAAGATCACGACCATCGCCGGAAACGGCAACTCGCCTTCGTCGGAGGACACCGGCGCGCCGCTCGGGACCGGTCTCACGCAGCCGCGAGTTCTCGCGCGCCACCGCGACGGCTCGCTCTGGCTCGGCGACTACAGCGACTCGATCGTGGAGAAGATCGAGCCCGCGCTGCCCGGCTTCAACGCCGGCGAGCACCTGATCGCGTCGGCCTCCGGGACCGAGGTGTATCACTTCGATCCCGACGGCCGGCACCTCGAAACCATCGACGCCCTGGTCGGCGTGACCGCTTACTCCTTCGAGTACGACGATGCGGGGCGCTTGAGCGCGGTCGTCGATCGCAGCGGCCAGCGCACCGCCCTCGCCCGCGATGCCGGCGCGATCACGATCACGGCTCCGGACGGCGCCAAGACGCGGCTCGAGCTCGGAGGCAATGGCTACGTCCAATCCGTGGCCGATGCACTCGAGCAGCACTTCGGACTGACATTCGGCGACACGGGCTTGCTCACCGAGCTCTCGCTGCCCGCGACGCCGCCCGACGTGCACCGCTTCGCGTACGACGCGCAGGGGCGTTTGATCTCGGACACCAGCCCGAGCGGCCTGGTGCAGACGCTCGAGCGCACCGCGACTGCAAGCGGATTCGAGGTCGCGCTGCGCAGCAACGGCAGCCGCGTGGAGCGCCACGGCGTCGAGCTCGGCACGAGCCTCGGCAGCACACGGCGCCGCTTGACCCACGCCGACGGCACACAGACCAGTGCCGAGCTTGCACCGGGTACGGCAACCTTCACCATGCCGACAGGGACGGCCAGCGTTCGCAACGCGGTGGATCCGCGCTTCGGCGTGCAGGCGGAATACCCCGCCGAGATCAGCGAGGACTTCGGCCCTTTCCGGCGCGTGACCAGCACGCTGCGCACGATCGAGCTCCGCGATCCCACCGATCCGCTGAGCCTCGCCAAGTGGACGGAAACGCGCACTGTCGACACCCGCCAGCAGACGCAGGTCTTCGACGCCGCGACGCGCACGGTCACCAACACATCCGCGCTCGGCAAGGTCTCGAAGGTGACGCTCGACGAGCGCGGGCGCGTGGCGTCGGCCGAAGTCGCCAATCTCGCAAAAATCAGCTTTTCCCGCGACGATCGCGGCCGAGTCACGCGCATCCTGAACGGCACGCGGGCGACGTCGCTCGAGTACGGCTCGGGCGGCGGGCTTTCCGCGATCGTCGACGCACTCGGTAACCGTCACGGCTTCGAGCGTGACGCCCTGGGGCGCACGCCCAGCCAGGCGCTGCCCGGCGGCGCCGCGGTCACGCTCGGCTACACGCCGCTCTCCGGTCTGAGCGCGGTCACGCCGCCCGGCCGCGAGCGTCACGAATTCAGCTGGGCGCCCGGCAACCTGCTGGCTTCGTACACGCCGCCGGCGCTCGCCGGCACGCGCGCGCCGATCACGTTCGGCCGCGACGCGTTCGAGGCCCTCACCTCGATCAGTTATCCCGGCGGCGCCAGCGTCGGGCTCGCGTACGCCCCGGAAACCGGCAAGCTCACCACCGTGAGCCTGGCAGAGGGCACGGCGCGCTTCGCCTACGACGCGACGCAGGGCCTGTTGCGCCAGGCAGCCACGGACGAGGTCACGCTCGACTACTCGTACGACGGGAGCTTCTTGGCCGGCGAGCGCTACACCGGCGCGATCGACGGCCACGTTTTCTGGCAGCGCGACGCGGCGTACCGCGTGAGTTCCGTCGACGTCTCGGGCGGGCAGGCGAGCCGCTACGTGTACGACGATGACGACCTGGTCACGTCGGCGGGCGACGAAACGCTCAGCCGCGCTACCGCTTCGGGTCTGGTGCTCGGTGCGGCGCTCGGCACCACCAACGAGCGCTTCGAGTACGACGAATACGGCGCGCTGGCGACGCAGACCGTGACCCAGGGCGGAAGTACGCTCTACGCGCGCAGCGACACGCGCGACGCGCTCGGTCGCGTCAGCTCTCGCACCGAGACCGTACAGGGTCAAACCAGCACGCTGAGCTACGTCTACGACGCGCGCGGCCGGCTGACCGAGGTGACCCGCGGCGGCAGCCTGGTCGAGCGCTACGCCTACGACGCCAACGACAACCGCTCGTCCGCCGAGCGCAGCGGCGTCACCACGCCGGCAAGCTACGACGCCCAGGATCGGCTGATCCAGAGCGGCGACGCGAGCTACACCTTCGACGCCGCGGGGAACCTCGCCAGCGTGACCCGCGCCGGGACGACGCGAAGCTTCCACTACGATGCCGCAGGAGTCTTGCGCAGCGCGACGCTCGGCGACGGCAAGAAGATCGCCTACGTCATCGACGCCCGCGGACGCCGCGTCGCAAAGAAGGTCAACGGCACACTCGCGCTCGGCTTCCTCTACCGCAACAATCTGAAGCCGGTCGCCGAAATCGCCGCCAACGGCAGCAGCGTGAGCGCCACCTTCGTGTACGGCGTCCGCAGCAACGTGCCCGACTACATGGTCAAGGGCAACGTCACCTACCGGATCATCAGCGACGCGCTCGGTAGCGTGCGCCTGGTCGTCGACGCGGCGACCGGCGCGGTCGCGCAGCGCCTCGACTACGACGCGTTCGGCCGCGTCATCGCTGACACCAGCCCCGGTTTTCAGCCCTTCGGTTTCGCCGGCGGGCTCTACGACCCCGACACCGGGCTGGTGCGCTTCGGCGTGCGCGACTACGACGCCGAGACCGGACGCTTCACGGGCCGAGATCCGAAGCTTTTCGACGGCCAGCAGGCAAATCTGTACGCCTACGTCGGCAACGACCCGGTCAATCTCGGCGATCCCCACGGCAGCATCCCGGCAGCGATCGCCGCGGGCGCCGCCTGGGGCTTCGGGCTCGACGTCGCGCTGCAGGTCGCCCAAAATGGCGGCAACTGGGGATGCGTCGACTGGGGCTCGGCGGCGACCGCGGGCGTGATCGGCGGCCTCGGCGGCGTGCTCGGCATTCTGGGCAAGGGCAAGGCGGGCTGGGAGTTCTCCCACGCCATTCCGAAGCGCTTCATCGGCCGCTTCGGCTTGCCGCCATCGATCATCAACAGTACCGCCAACGGGACTCACGTGCCCTGGTGGTTCCACGCCGCGACCGATCCCTATCGCTTCCGCTTCGTCCCCGCGGCGCTCAAAGGGACGATTCCACAGCTGCCCGCCGGCCTCGCTCAGGCTGCGCGCATCCCGCCATGGGTCATCAGCGGCGTGGTAGGAGCTGCCGCAACCGGCAACGACAGCGCCAGCAGCGACGACAGCGATGACGACGATTGAGACCGGTGCGCGACGCACAGTCGTCGTTTTCAGCTGTGACGCCTTCAACACCAGCGAGGAGCGCCCGTACTTCTTGAATCCGGGCTGCTACGGCGACGACGTCGCAGCTGCCCTGATCGCCGCACTGCGCACACAGGGAATCGCCACCGATGACGCGCCGGACCAGGAAGACTTCGGCTGGTACTTCGATTTCGACGTCAGCGAACCGCATTCGTTCGTGATCGGCTATCGCCCGGCGAGCGGGGCACAACCCGGGGTGTGGATCGGCAGCGTCGAGCGCGCGCGCGGCTTCGTCGGCTCGCTCCTCGGTCGCCGCAGGCACGGAGTACGCGCCGAGGCGCTGCGCGCGGTGCACGAAGCCGTCTCGGCACTGCCGCAGGTCAGCGCCATCGCCTGGCACGCCGAAGGCGAGAGCTTTTAGCCTTTGTAGGGCCGAGTCACCGCAGTCACCGACTCGCGACCCGGTCCAGGGGTGCTCGTGGTGGTCCCGCGCATCGGTCGGTGGCGCGTAGCCAGGCTCGAGACGAGCGCGCATTGGTCGATCACGGCAGCCAACCCGTCACTGGCGCCGGCCAGTTTCGCCACCCCGCGTTGCCACGCCGCCCAGGCAACTCGCAAGACTCGGCGGCTCGCGGCGCGCACGGTAGCGACAGGTCGCTCCTCCCTTTCGCCGAAATGATGTCCTTGCAACGGTTGCGGATGCATCGAATCGAAGGTGTCCTGCCGGCTAAGTAGTGAAACTTGCTGGCACGGGACTCCGCGGGGCATGGCGATCGCGTGCAGCTGGACTGAAAGCCTCGAAACAACGGGTTTTCGCGGTACGGGAATCGATGCTCAAGCAACCGTTGCCAGGCCATCAGATCCGAAAATGGGAGAGGGGGACTTTCGATGGTTTTTGGCGGGCGCGCCGACTTTTCTCGGACCGCCGGTTGACGGGTCTGCGGGCTTTTCTCGGACGGTCGCGTTGGCGAACCCCACCGACTTGGCCGCGGCGGGGGGTCCGGTCGCAGAGGTGCGACGCGGCCGCTAGCTCGCCGGCTTTTTGAAGTCGGTCCGGCGCGGAACCGCGGGTTAGCCGCAGCGCGGGTTAGCCGCAGTGCGGGATACCGCGCCGGAACGACAACCAATCCACTCGGTTCGGATGTGGGGTCGCTCGGCGATGTGCGGTTGGGTTGCCGTTGAGGAGTCTCAGAGCAGTTCTTGCACCGCGGCGGCGACCGGGTCTTCGGGAGCCCAGAGCGCTTCGCGGAGGCCCGAGGCGCGTTCGACGCGCAGGGCGATCGCCGCTTGCAAGACGGCGCGGCCTGCCACGAGATGCACGGCGCCGCGGGCGCGGGTGACGCCGGTGTAGAGGAGCTCGCGCGTGACGATCGGCGAGGGGCGCTCCGGGAGCACCAGCACGATGCGATCGAACTCCGAGCCCTGGCTCTTGTGCACGGTCATGCAAAACACGGTTTCGTGCGGCGGCAGGCGCGTGGGGAGAAAGCTGCGCAGGCGTCCGTCCGCGCCGATGAACCAGGCTTGCAAGATGCCGTTGTGATCGTGGGCCACGACGCCCACGTCCCCGTTGTAGAGCTCGAGCTGGTAGTCGTTGCGCGTGATCAGGAGCGGCCGGCTGTCGTAAAACTCGCGATCGACGACCAGGCCCGCGCGATCGATCAGCCGCTCTTCGACCCAGCGGTTGAGCGTCTGGGCGCCGAGCTCGCCGCGGCGGTGGGCGCACAGCACGCGGAAGCTCGCGAGCAGCTCGAGCTTCTTGCGCGGATCGCGCTCCGCGACGTAGCCGGCGAAACCGCGATCGATCATCGGTCCGACGCGGCGCGCGAAGTCCTCTGTATGCAAGAGCTCGATCCAGTCGAGCTCGGCGCCGCCGGGTTGGGCTTGACGCGGCTGCGCGAACTCGAAGCTCAGCTGTTGCGTGGGCTTGCGCCGGCCGCGCGGCGAGACGGAGTGGATGGGGCTGGTCGACCCGCGTTCGGCGGTGGCGAGCGCGCTGGTTGCGTCGCCGCCGTTGACGGCGCGAGCGAACTCCGCGATCGCGCTGCCCTCCGGGTAGCGGAAGCTCCGCGTCAGGTGGACGAGGCAGTCCTGGATGCTCGGCGCGGGTGCGCTCGCCGCGTCCGGGACGGCAACGCCGGTGGCCGCACGCAGGCGCTGGGCGAAATCGGAAGAAAAGCGCGGCTCGGCCTCGGCGTAGATGTCGCCGAGGATCGCGCCCGCCTCGACCGATACCAGCTGGTCCTTGTCGCCGAGCAGGACCAGGCGCGCGCTCATCGGTACGGCGTCGACGAGCTTGGTCATCAGCGCGAGATCGACCATCGAAGCCTCGTCGATCACGGCCACGTCGATCGGCAACGGGTTGTGGGCGTGGTGACGAAACTGCGTGGGGGTGCGCGGCTGGTAGCCGAGCGCGCGGTGAATCGTCGCGGTTTCGAGCGGGATCGATGCGGTGAGCGTGGGATCGCCGAGCTCGGCAAGCCCGGTGCGGATCGACTCGCCGAGCCGCTGCGCGGCCTTGCCGGTCGGCGCAAAGAGCCCGATCCTGAGCCGATCGTTTTTTTCCAACGCACGCGCCTGGCCGACCAACAGAGCGAGGATCTTGACCACGGTGTGCGTCTTGCCGGTGCCGGGTCCACCCGAAATCACGCTGAAGCGCCGGTGCGCGGCGACGGCGGCCGCCCAGCGTTGCAGCGAATCGTCGCCGCCGGGCGGCGTGCCGGCGAAGAGTCGCGAAAGGTCGCGCCGCAGCGCCGATGCGTCGACGGGCTCGAGCTCGCGAGCGCGGGCCCGCAGGTTCTCGGCCAGGCGCCGTTCGTAGACGTGGTAGCGGTAGAGGTAGAGTCGGCCCGAGGCGTCGAGCACGAGCGGCCGCAGTGCCTCGCTCGCGCCGTCACCGACGAGCGGGCTCTGTGCGAGGACCGAGAGCCAGCGTTCGAGGCCGGGGAGGGCGACGTCTTCGATCGGGTGTTCGTCCCGGTCGAGCAGGGGGAGCGCCGCGAGCCGTTTCAGATCGGCGCACACGTGGCCGTGTTGCACTGCGCGGCTGGCGAAGGCGGCGCCGAGCAACACCTCGGGCGGTGACGGGACGAGCCGGCCTAGCGCGGCGGCGAAATGGCGATCGAGCGCCGACAAGGCGCCGCGTTCACCGAGCAGGTTGACGAGGTCGCTCATGGGCGCAGCGCCTCGCTCAGGTACTCGATGCGCGCCCGCGGCGGCCGCTCGAAAAAGACGCCGCTGGTGGCACCGGTGGCGGGTGTCATGCCCTTGACGAACAGGTAGTAAACGCCGCCGAAGTCGCGATCGTAGTCGTAGCCGCGCAGGCGCTTCTCGAGGAA
>Ga0111538_10003059_pt1 | contig 23429 bp, 20 predicted proteins | sample SoiMethybrSBSTD1_FD_79669 | JGI IMG/M metagenome (GOLD analysis project Ga0111538, IMG submission 79669) | Bulk soil microbial communities from a Populus tree surrounding site in Tennessee, USA - Soil MetaG P. TD hybrid SBSTD1 (version 2)... | ecosystem: Environmental > Terrestrial > Soil >...
GAGCCGTAGTACGGGACGAACGGGATCTCGCGCAGCGCCGCCATCTCGCCCGTGCGCAGCTCGTGGAAGATCTTCCCCGGCTCGCGATCGGTGAAGTCGTCGAAGTCGGTCGCCTGGTGGCGCGCCTGAAACGACAGCACACCGCGCGCGACCTCGGGCATCCACGGCAATAGCTGCAGCGCCGTGATCGAGCCGTCGCGTCCAAAAGGCGCGCAGTACCAGGGAATGCCCGCGTAGGGATAGAGCCCCTCGGACGTCTCCGAGAGCATCGTCACGAGATCGCGCACCGCGCGAGCGAGGATCCGGTTCAGCCCGTCGTGATTGGTCTCGAGGCGCGGCACGTGCGCGAGCCGCGCGCGCGCGGGGCGTCGTGACGGCGGCGGCAGGCACAGCGCGGGCTTCGCGGCGTCTCCGCCGTTGCTGCTCGAGACGGGAGCCTCGGCCGGCTCGAGCACCGGCCGCACGCTCGCCAGCACCTGGCGGTCCTGCCCGGGACCGACCGAGAGGTGGAAGACGAAGCTCTGCCCGGCGCAGCGCGCCGCCGGCGGCTCGACAGCGATCTCGGTCCGGCGCACGCGACCGTCGAGCCCCTCGTAGGCGAGGTCGAGGCCGTGGGGCGAGAGCCGCGGCTCGAGGCGCTTGCCGCGCTTCTCGCGCCGCGTCCCGCGCACCTCGAACATGTCGGCGAAGTCGGCGTCGAAGGCGAGCGTGACGTCGACCTCGATCGGCTCGAGGTCGAAGTTGTGCACGACGATGCGCTGGTAGAGCACGTCGCGCTCGAGCACGATCTCGCGCCGGATGTGCAGCGAGTTGGCCGGCACCTTGCGCGCGCCCAGGGCGTAGGTCCCGCCGTTGGTCATCTCCGTCACGACGCGCGTGTCGTCCGCGCTCGGGCCCGCGTCGAGCACCAGCGGCAGGTCGTCGAAGACGCGCGCCTCCATGCGCGAGAGGAAGCGCGTGCCTCCGAAGTAGTAGCCGAACTCGCCCGGCACGCCGGGGATGTCGCCGCGCAGGTCGGCGACCAGGAACGCGTCGTTGTCCTTGACGATCTGCTTGCGCCAGCTGGCGGTGACGGCCGACGCCTTGATGTACCACTCGCCCTCGTGGAAGAAGACACCCGGCGCGGGCGACGCCGGGCGCTTCGCCTTGCGCGTCCCCTTCGTGGAGTCGCGCTTCAGCGGCTCATCCGGCACGAGCGACCTCCTTCCACGGCGGTCGCGGGCAGGAGGCGGCGATAGACGCGCTCGTAGTCGTCCGTCATGCGCTCGACGGTGAAGTGCCGCTCGAACGCGGCGCGGCAGCGGGCGCGATCGATGCGCTCGACGGCGCGGATCGCGGCGACGAGCTCGTCCAGCGTGGAGGCCACGCACCCGGTGACACCCGGGCGGACGATCTCGGGGACGGAGCCGCAGGGCCGCGTGATCACGGGCGTGCCGCACGCCATCGCCTCGATGAACGTGAGGCCGAAGGGCTCGGGCCAGTCGATCGGCAGGAGGAGGCCGCGCGCGCCGCCGAGCAGCTCGTCCTTCTCGCGGTCGTCGACCTCGCCGACGTACTCGATGCGCGGCGGATCGAGCAGCGGCTCGACCTCGCGCTCGTAGAACGCGCGGTCCATGGGATCGACCTTGGCCGCGATCACGAGCCGTACGCCCGCCGCGCGCGCGGCTTGCACGGCGAGCACGGGCCCCTTCTCCGGCGAGACCCGCCCGAGGAACAGGAAGTAGTCGTCGGGCCGTACGCGGAACGTCAGGAGGTCGCGCGGCAGCCCGTGGTGGACCGTGGCGTCGAAGCGGACTCCGGGGAGCGGCGCGCGCTGCGCGTCGGAGATCGAGATCAGGTGGAGCTCGGGATAGCGCCGGTAGATGTCGGGCAGCCACGGCAGGTCGAGCCGCCCGTGCAGCGTGTGCACCACCGGCGTCGGCGAGAGGCGCGTGAACGGAAAGGCGAGATAGTCGAGGTGCGAATGGACGAGGTCGAACTCGGTGCCGCGGCGAAAGACCTCGCCGAGCTCGATCAGGTGGTAGGGACCGTGATCGTTCACGCCCGCGAGGCGCAGGGCCTTCGGCGCCATCGGGACGAGCCGGGCACCGGTGCGCGAGTCGCCGCTCGCGAACAGCGTCACGTCGTGCCCGCGCCGCACGAGCTCCTCGACCAGCCACGACACGACGCGCTCCGTGCCGCCGTAGCGGCGGGGCGGGACGCTCTCGGCCAGAGGAGCAACGAATGCGAGGCGCACGGCGGTGGGTCGGGCGCGGCGGCTGCGTCCCTTGCGCCATCCCCCGCGGGGATTCAATCGAACGGGGCCGAGAACCGACGGGCCTTCGACGGCCGCGAAACCTCGCGCGCACGGGGGAGGAGATCGTCGCGCGTGCGCGCTACCGCGCCCCTGGATGCGAGGCCGCGCCGGGATCCCCCGTGACAGCGACGCGAATGCTGCGGTGCCCGGACCGGATGTTGCCCACCGCGCCGCGGGATGACCGACTCCGCGGCAACCGCGCTCCTGGAGCGCGTTCCGGGTCAGGCCCGCAGCTCGTTGTTCGCGCGAACGTTCGGCGCGAGGTGCATCCTCGTGCTCCCGGCGCGCCGCTTCGGCGTCTTCTTCGACGCGTCGGCTGCGGTCGTGGCGGTCTTCTTCGCGCGCGCACGGCCCTTCTTGTTCGCCACGAGCTTGAGCTCGACGCGCTGGCCGAGCGCGGCCGCGATCTGGCGCAGCTGCGCGAGCGACGTGCGCGGGCTCTCGCCGCTCTCGAGCTTCTCGAGCGCCTTCGCCGAGAGGCCGGCGGTGCGCGCGAGCTCCTTCGCCGAGAGCCCCGAGCGCGCGCGCAGGTCGTAGACCAGGCGCCCGATCTCCTGGCTCGCGCGCGCTTCCTCGAGCTGGGCGCGGAGCTTCGGGCTGTTCTCGAAGAACGACGGGTCGAGGTACTGGAGGGCGGCGGAGGTCTTCTTCTGTGTGGCCATGGGCTCAGGGTCGAAGGGCCGGGAAGGCGGAACTCTCGTCCCTGGATCGGAAGAAGGCCGCGACGCCTGAAGCCGCAACGGGTTCGAGATCCGTGGCTAGCCGCCCGCCCGCTCCACCAGCGCCCGCCACGGGCGATAGGCCAGCGCGCCGGCGGTCAGCACGGCGAGCCCCGTGACCTTCACTTGCGCGTTGGCCGTGTACAGCGTCCCGCCGACGACCAGCGCCGCCGTGGCCAGGTAGAGCACGGGAGCGAGCGGGTAGAGCGGGCTCCGGAACGGCCGCTCGCGCGCCGGCTCGCGCCGCAGGAACAGCATGAGCCCCAGGGCCGCGAGGCCGTGGAACACCCACTCGACGAAGACCACCGAGTCGACGAGGAAGCCGAGCGTCCCGAGGAGGTAGACGCAGGTGATCACGGCCTGCAAGAGGAGCGCGCGCTGCGGCACACCCGTGCGCGGATCGAGCCGGCCGATGGAAGCGAAGAACAGGCCCTCGCGCGCCATGGCCACGTAGAGCCAGGGCGTCGTGATGATGTTCACGGCGCAGATGCCGAAGGCCGAGATGCACATGCCCGCGGCCAGCACCTTCTCGCCCAGCGGCCCGAACGCGCGCTGCGACAGCGTGCGCGCGAAGTCGGCGTCGCGCGCGAGCCCGTCGATGCCGAGCACGGAGAGGTAGCTCGCGTTCACCGTCAGGTACACGAGCACGACGCCGGCGACACCCCACAGGATCGCGCGCGGCAGCGTGCGCGCCGGATCGCGGATCTCGGGCGCGATGTACCCGAGCAGCTGCCAGCCTCCCAGCGTGTAGAAGAGCGGCAGCAGCGCGAGCGTGAGCCCGCTCCACGAGAAAGACGGCGCCGCGGCCTCCGTCGCCGGCGGCACGGGCGCGACCTCCGAGCTCGCGAACACGAGCCCGCCGATCATCAGCGCCGCGATCACGAGGAGCTTCGTGATCATGCAGGCGTTCTGCACGAGCGCGGCGCGCTTGACACCGGTGAGCGCGACCGCCGTGACGAGCGCAACGAGCACCGCGGCCGCGACCGTCGCGCTGGGCGAGTCAGCGGCGCCGACGCGCTCGGGGAAGAGCACGTGCAGCCGCGTCGCGCAGAACTTCGCGATGGACGCGATCGCCCCCGTGGACTGCACGAACAGCACCACCCACGCGAACAGGAAGGCCGCGAAGCGCCCGAAGGCGGCGCGCAGGTACACGAACCAGCCGCCGGCGCTGGGAAGAGCACTGCCCCACTCGGCGAAGGTGAAGCCGGCCGCGATCGCCACCACGCCGCCGAACACCCACAGCGCGAGGTACAGCCCGGGCACCGGGACGCGCTCGGCGATCTTGTGCGGGTTGAAGAAGATCCCGACGCCGATGATCCCCCCCATCACCATCAGGGTGGCGTCGAGGAGCGTGAGCTTCCGCCCGGGAGCTTCCTCGCTCATCCGGTGATGGGGCTCATCCGGTGGTGGCGAGGTCGGTCGGAGTCCCGAGGCGTTGCAGGTGCCACAGTCGTGCGTAGACGCCCTTGCGCGCGAGCAGCTCCTCGTGCGTGCCGAGCTCCACCAATCGACCGCGGTCGAGCACGGCGATGCGGTCGGCGCTCTGGATCGTGGACAGACGGTGCGCGATGACGACCACGGTGCGGTCCTTCATCAGCTCGTCGAGCGCGCGCTGCACCTCGGCCTCGGACTCGCTGTCGAGCGCGCTCGTGGCCTCGTCGAGCAGGAGCAGCGGCGCGCCCTTGAGCAGCGCGCGCGCGATCGTGATGCGCTGGCGCTGACCGCCCGAGAGCCGCGCCCCCATGTCCGCGGCGTTCGTCGCGTAGCCTTCCGGAAGCGTTGCCAGGAAGTCGTGGATGTGCGCGGCGCGCGCGGCGGCCTCGATGTCCGCCTGCGAGCTCGAGGGCCGGCCGTAGGCGATGTTCTCGCGGATCGTGCTGTGGAACAGGAACGGCACCTGTCCGACCATCGCGTATTGCTCGTTCCAGTCCGCGAGCCGCAGCTCGCGCAAGTCCACGCCGTCGACGGTGATGCGCCCCTGTGACGGATCGATGAAGCGCGCGAGCAGGTCGACGAGCGTGCTCTTGCCCGCGCCCGACGCGCCCACCAGCGCCAGCGTCTCGCCCGGGCGGATGTCGAGCGTGACCTCGCGCAGGGCCGGCGCCTCGCCGCCCGGATAGTGGAACGTGACGTTCTCGAAGCGCACGCCGCTCTGGATGCCGCTCACCGGCTTCGGCTGCGCATTCTCGATCACGTCCGGACGCTCGTTGAGCAGCTCCTGGATGCGCGCGGCGGCGCCGATCGACTCCTCGACCTTGGTCCAGGACTTCGTGGTGTCCTTCACGAAGTTCGAGAAGCGCGCGATGTTCAGGAACCAGCCCGTGATCCCGCCCGCCGTCGGGAAGATGCCGAGGCGCACGCGCAGGTAGCCGAGCACGAGCACGAGCACCATGACCCCGGCCGTGCTGTAGAAGATGGCCCAGGCGTGCGCGAGCGCGATCGCGCGCACCATCTTCATCGTGCTGCGCAGGTAGGTCTGGTTCAGCTCGCGGTAGCGCTCGATCTCGCGCTCCTCGCCGCCGAAGGCCTTGACGGTGCGCACGCCCTGGAACATCTGCGTCAGGCTCTGCACGGAGTCGCCCAGGTTGCCGAGGCTCTTCCGCGAGCCCTTGCGCACGCGGCGCGCGATGCGCGAGATCGGCCACAGCGCGATGGGCAGGCACACGATGACGCCCGTGGTCGGTGCCCAGGCGATGACGAACGCCACCGCGAGCACCGCCAGCCCGTTCAGCGAATCGAGCACGATGCCCTTCATCACCACGTTGAGCGTCTCGGTCAGGTTCGTGACGTCGGAGCTGACGCGCGAGAGCAGGTCGCCGAGGCGCCGCTCGCCGTGGTAGCGCATCGAGAGCCCCATGATGTGGCGCGCCACGTCGGCCCGCAGGTCGACCAGCATCTGGTACGTGGCCTTGCGCGAGTACCACGTGAACATCCACTGCGTCACGGCCCCGATCAGCGCCAGGACCAGCGCCGCGCCGCTCACCGCCATGAGCACCGAAAGGCGCGGATCGTCGAAGGGCAGGTGCTCGACCGACCAGTCGCGCAGGACCTGGAACGCTTGCGCCAGCTTGCCGGGCACCAGGCTGGTCCCCGCATCGGCGGCTTCCTTCGGGAACAGGACCTGGTCCCAGAGCGGGATGATCAGCGCCAGCACCAGGGCCTGCGCGATCGACGTGATGCTCCCCAGCAGGAACGCCATGGCCAGCATCGGCCCGCGCTTCTTCGCGTAGGGCTTGAGCAGGAGCCAGGTCTGTAGCGGAACGGAGCTCACGCGCTGCGAATCATCGGGCGGCGGGGCGGCCACTGCAACGCATCGTCGAGCGCGGGAAAGAAAAAGGGCGCGAGCAGGCTCGCGCCCCGGCATACCCTTGCGCCCGCGCCCGCCGCGGCGGCGCGGGTCGCTCAGAACCCGTAGACCTGGTGCTCCTGGATGAGCTTCTGGGCGTACTGGTTCAGGTTCCACATGAGGTAGTCGTCGGCGATGATCTCGTTGTAGTCCTCGGGCTTGACCGGCAGGCGCTCGGGCGTCTTCGTGCGCCGGATCAGGCGCGGCAGGTACCAGCCGTTCGGGCCACGCATCGGGTCGCCGAGCGTCCCGACCTGCTGCTCGAAGAACAGGAAGTCCGTGATCGAGGTGCCGTCGAGGAACAGGCCGTACTCGGTCTCACCCAGCTGCCCGAGCAGCGCGTTGCGCTGGATGCCGCGGAAGCGGCCCTTCTGGGGCTGGACCTGGCCCTGGCCGCGCTGGCTGACGGGGATCGGCGCGTCGTAGAAGTCGGAGTACTTCTCGACGATCTCGTCCCAGGGGCGCTGCTCTTCCACGAGCAGGCGCAGCGCGTCCTTCATGCGCTTCTCCGCCTCTTCCCAGCCGTTCGCCTTCCACGAGTTCGTCTTGAAGTCGAAGGCCGAGGCCAGGATCACGTCGGCGTCCACGGTGACCTGCCCGAGGATCTTGGCCGTGCGGAACTTGGCGTGCTCGTCCAGCACTTCCTTGGTCATCTCCGGCGAGCGCATGCGCTTGAACGACTCGTAGAAGCGCCGGTACTGCTTGTAGGCGTCGACCGAGGGGAAGCGCTTGATCAGCACGGCCACGCTCTCGCGGCTGAAGAGCGAGTCCTTGTAGGGCGCGCTGTGCGCCTCGTACGCGGCCGCGGCCTCCTCGTCGCTGAGCCACGTGCCGGCCTTCTGGAACGCCTCGGTCAGCAGGATCGAGTTCGTGATCCACTGCTTGGCGCGGCGCACCTCGAACTCGGAGACCGGCTGGATGCGCTTCCAGACGTCGTCGACGGTGATGTCCTTGCCGTTGACGCGGTACAGGACGCCCGCGGCCGGGTTGGGCTCGATCGTGGCGTGCTCGTGCAGGTAGGCGACGATCTGCTGCACCATCGCGCCGTCGAAGGACATCTCGGCCACGCCGCGCTTCTGCTTGCCCTCCTTCTGGCGCAGGGCATAGGACTCGCGGTAGTGGTCGATGATCTCCTTGCCGCCCGACTGGGCCATGATCGCCTCGGTCGTGATCGGCGGGTAGTCGTCGGGGTTGTCGGGCAGGAAGAGCTTGTTGAACAGGCGCGTGAGCTTCAGGCGCTCCTGCGGGTCACCGCCCATGCCGCCGAGCACGTCGTCCATGCCGACTTCGCCCTCGGGGTACTCCTCCTTCACCTGCGCCTCGAGCTCGGCGAGGACGGCGTCCATCTCTTCCTTCGAGACGTTCATCGCGTCCTCGGCGGCGCCGGCCTGCTTCCGGCGCTCGATCTCCTGGTCCAGGTAGATGCGGATCTTGGCGAGCTCGATCTCGGCCGAGCCCGACTGCCCCAGGCACGCCTGACGGCGCACGTCGTCGAACGGGATCACGCGGCCGTCGATGACGAGCGGGTGCCCGAGCTGCGGATCGTCGGGCGGAAGCCCCGCGATCTCGGGACGGGCCTTCGGCGCCTCGGGCGCCGGGAACGTCGCATCCAGCGGCCCGTTGACGGAGGGCTCGTCCTCCACCGGGATCTTCGGCGCAGCGGGCTTCTCCGCGGCGATCGGCGTCTTGGGCGCGGCGTCCTTGGGCTTCTGCGCCTTGGCTTCCTTGTCGGCGGCCGGTTGCGCGGCAGCTGCGGGCTGGTGCGCCGGGGCCGGGTCGGCGACGTTCGCCACGCGCTGCGCGGCCGCGCCGTCGTCGGAGGAGCCACAGGCCGGCAGGATCAGGGCCGCGACCGAAGCGAGGGACAAGGGACGAAGGCCGAGGCGGAGGAACGAAGCGCGCATGGTGGACTCGGGTCTCGGGGAAGAATCGGGGACCGCTCTACGCAGCGGATACCGAGGACGTGAGGGCCGGCCCGGGCTAGATCGCGAGCTCGTCCTCTCCCCCTGGCATCGGGCGGAAAACGAGGGGCGAAAGTCTACCCGCGGCTTCCATACGAGGCACGATGGAGGGCGTCGACCCCCCGCCCGACGGATCGGCAACCCGGCCGCGGCCCCCTGCTATCTTCCAGGTCCGCCGCTTCGCCGCGCCGCCAGACACCCATGGCCTACACCCCCAGGACCATCGCCTACGGCTGCGAGCTCCTGCACTTGCCCCTGGCGCCGGAACCCCTGGCGCTCCAGAAGGTCCACAACCGGATGTTCGAGAGCGGGACGCCGATCTACCGCAACTTCTCGGTCACCGGGGAGGGCGTCGTGCTCTCGAACCCCACCTCCCTGCCCCAGGCGGTGTCGTCGGCCTCCTTCCTCAAGGACCGCTTCCAGTTCCGGGAGGAGCTCACGGGCCTCACGACCGAGGACTTCGTGCGGCGCGTGGTCGAGACGAGCGGCGAGGTGTGCGTGGCGCGCGGGCTGCAGATCTTCACGGCCCAGGTCGTGACGATCCGCACGCTGGTGAACCCGCGGCACTTCCGCGACTCGCGCGAGTTCCTGCGCAACGGCGTGTTCGGGTTCGGGGCCGAGCTCTCGGACTTCGGGCGCGAGGCGCAGCTCTTCGGTCTGCGCCTGGTGTTCCCGCCCTCGACCGACGCCCCCAACGCGTTCACGCTGCGCGTCGAGTCCTACGCCGGTGACGCACGCTCCCTGTTCCTCGAGAACCAGGGCAGCTTCGGTCCGACCGTGGTCACACGCGGGCTCGACCCGCTCGGAGCGAACATCGAGACGACCTACGCGTTCCTCGTGGAGCGCGTGCTCGCGTTCCTGGCCCACTTCGACGCGCGGACCGAGGCGTGAGACGTTCTCGCGCACGATCGCTGCGTGTGCGGAGCGCCGCAGGACTCCTCCTGCTCGCTGCGTGCCGGCCGACGGCCGCGCCCGCCGTGAACGAGAGCGCACGTGCGCCGAGCGCCGCCGGCGTCGTCCTGCTCGTGGACGAGGTCCCGCTGCGGGCCGCCGACATGGAGCCGCTCGTGGCCGACATCCAGCGGCTCTATCCCGAGTACACGACGGTGCACGCGCGCCGGCTCGCGCTCACGAACGCGTTCCTGCCGCGCGCGGCGCTGCAGTCGAGCCGCGCCGAAACCTGGGCGGAGGCGCGTCGCGCGTGCCGGTCGGCGACCGATCTCGACCAGCGCACGGCCTGGAGCGGCGAGGGTTCCTGGCGCGACCTCGGCCTCGAGCTGTGGAGCGCGGCGCACACGCTCGCACCAGGAACCTGGAGCGAGCCCGTCGAGCTCGTGGGCCGCTGGGTGCGCCTTCGTGTGGACGAGCTGCGGCCGGCGGACGACGCGGCCCGCGAGTGGCTGCGCGTCTCGCTGCTCGAGTTCGCCTACATGACCCCGGCCACGCTGAAACAGGACGTGGATCAGGCCGTGAACGGCGCGCGGCTCACCGTGCTCGATCCGAGCTGGGGCGAGGCCATCCCCGAGGACTGGAAGCACCGCATGCGCGGCGCGGAAGGCGGGAAGCAGCCGTGATCGCTCGACTCGGGCTCGTGCTCCTCGCCCTCGGGGCGCCGATTGCGGCGCAGAAGCGCGACGTGCCGCGCAACGATCCCTCGAACTGCCGCTGGTGCGGCGGCGATCCCGAGCGCATGGCCGCGGCGGGCGTCTTCTCGCACGGCGGCTTCCCGTTCGCGGCGACGGACACGGCGCAGGTCGACCAGCTGCTCGGCGGCAAGGACATCTACTGGATCGAGACCGCGCACTTCGAGCTCGGGCTCGCGCTCGCCCCGTACAAGGTCGGCACGAACGAGTCGAAGAAGATCCGCGCCGAGCTGACCGAGATCGCCGAGGCGCTGCCCGACGTCGATCCGAAGACGCGCGTGCTCGATCCCTTCCTGCGCACGCACCTCTACGCCCTGCGCGTCGAGAAGCTGTGGAAGCGCTTCCTCGACATCGTGCGCAAGACCGAGGCCGACTTCCCCGACGGGATGTCGGTGTGGCTGCAGGGCACGCCCTACCGCGGTGAAGGTCCCTACGTCGGACAGAAGGGCAAGTTCGAGCTGATCGTGCTGCCCACCGCCGCCGACCAGGTGACGCTGCTCAAGACGCACTTCGGCCTGACGATCGAGCGCACGCAGCGCTGGAACGCGCTCGAGCGCGACTCGCTCATCGTCGTCACGAACCTGATGGAGAACGACCTGTCGGACGACGAGCGCATCCACGGGCACGTGGTCTTCAACCTGACGCACAACCTGATCGACGGCTTCAAGCACTACTCGTACGACACGCCGCGCTGGCTGAACGAGGGCCTCGGGCACTTCACCGAGCGCGAGCTCAACCCGCGCTTCAACACCTACGACGCCTCCGAGGGCTCGGTCGGGATGAAGGTGAACAAGTCGAACTGGGATGCCGAGGTCAGGGAGCTCGTCGCGGCCGGCAAGGCGCCGCGCGTGGCCGAGCTCTCGGCGCTGCGCACGTTCGCCGAGTTCACGCTGGCGCACCACTACGCGTGCTGGTCGATGACCAAGTTCATGATCGCGACGAACCCCGACGGCTACGGCTGCCTGCAGGAGAAGCTGCACGGCATCAAGGGTGCCGACGGCCTGCCCGACGCGAGCAACCTGCCCGACCGCCAGCGCGACGCGTTCCGCGAGTGCTTCGGGATGACCTACGCCCAGTTCGACGAGGCCTGGCAGGCGTGGGCGCTCCTGCAGCAGTGACGCTTCCTTCACCGTAGTCGCCCGCAAAGGATTTCCCACTCCGCCCTCGCGCCGGCCGTCTATTCTTCCGTCAGCATGCGGAGGACGTGGATCGGAGTGGCGTTCGGCGTCCTGGCCACCGCCTGCCTCGCCCCGCCGCCGCCGATCGTCGTCGAGACCCCCTTCGGAGAGGTACGCGCCCGCGACGAGGGCAGCGCCGCCGAGGTGGCCGTGCTCCTCGAGCGCCTCCTGCCCGAGGTGCGCGCCATCCTCCCCGGCACGCAGGACCGCTCGATCGACGTCTGGGTGCAGAAGGAGCTGGCGGTCTATCTCTTCCACCGCCGCCCGGAGAGCGTGCGCGGCTTCACGCTGCTCGAGGACGAGTTCGACGCCAAGCGCATCCATCTCCAGGAGGGCGGACAATCGCCCTGGTACCTGGCGCACGAGCTGGTGCACGCGCTGATCGGTCCGTCCTGGTCGCCGCTCCCCGGCATCCTCGAGGAAGGCCTGGGCGACGTCGTCGCCGAGCGCCTGAACCCCGAGTACGAGAACCACATCCGCTCGCATCGCCTCCTGAACGCGAGCGCGTTCACCGACGGCCTCGCGCTGGACCTCCTGTACCGGCTGCCGAGCCCCGACCAGCCGCGCAGCGACTGGCCGACGACGCACGTGCGCACCTGCATGCGCTTCGCGGATCCGGTCGCGCCGGGGACGCTCGAGCGCCTGCTCGTGACGCCGCGCGGCCAGCTGCACGAGCACTGGGCCGACATCCCCGAGACCTTCTACGGCATCTCGTGGCTGATCGTCTCGCGCATGGTCGAGCGCGTCGGCCTCCAGGGCGTCCACGAGCTGTGCCTGCGGGCGCACGACGAGGGTCTCGATCTCGTGCCGATCGCCTGGATCGCCGAGGCCGCCGATCTCGACTTCACGCGTCTCGACCCGGAGTTCCTGGCCTCGTGCTTCGATCGCACGACGCTGCAGACCGCGCTCTACCTGCAGCCCGAGCCCTTCGCCGGCGTGCTGCTCGAGGCCATGGTCCCGTTGCGCGAGCGCCTGCCGAGCTTCCGGCGCGTGTTCCGCACCGCGACGCCCGTGCTGCGCCTGTCCGACGGGACCGAGGTCCCGCTCAGCTACTACATCGGCCCGCTCTACGCGGCGATGCGCGAGGGCTGGTCGACCGAGCAGTAGCGGCGCCGGCGCGGGCAGAGTTCGCGCCCTTGCTTGCGCCGGGTTACCGCCCCATCCACTCGACGTACGCCGGATGCTCGCGCAGCTCCGCGAGGTCGGGGTCCTGCTCCGCGAGGAGCGCGACGTCGAGACCGAGCGTCCCGGCCTTCTCCAGGAGCTCGATCGCCTGCTCCGCTCGACCGGCGAGCGCCTGCGCGCAGGCCTGGTTGTAGAGCGCCTTCTCGGCCTGATAGCCGACGCGTTCCTGCTGCTCGAAGGCGAGCAACGCCTCGTCGTAGCGCCGCAGGCCGAGGAGCGCGAGGCCGCGCTGCTTCAGCGCGGCGCCGTCATCCGGTCGCTCGGCGAGGAAGGCGTCGACGCCCGTCAGCTGGTCGGCCAGGACGCCGTGGTCGAACCCGCGCGGGATCTCCGGCAGCGCACGCCGGAACTCCGCGAGCGACGGCAGCGCCCAGGGCGGGAGCGCGATGGCGGAGAGCAGCAGTCCTCCGGCCGCGAGCGCGCTCGGCGCACGCAGCGTCTTCCTGTGCAGGATCTGCACCAGGCGCTCCTCGAAGTCGCGCGGGTCGGCGCCGATCGCCTGTACCGCGCGCGGGACGAGCGGCGCGGCGGAGGCGCGCTCGGCGGCGTCCACGAGCGCGGTCGCGTAGGCCTGGCGCTCCGCAGGAAAACGCGTCACGACCCAGCGGTCGCACGAGAGCTCCGCGCACAGGCGCAGGCGACGGCGCGCGAGGTGGAAGAGCGGATTCCAGAAGTGGAAACCCGCGACGAGGAGCTCGAGCCATGCGGTCCAGTGGTCGCGGCGGCGCAGGTGCGCGAACTCGTGCGCGAGGACGGTCGGAGCGGGCTGCTCGGCTTCGGGCAGGACGAGCACGGGCCGGCGCAGGCTCCAGAGGAACGGGCTGCCGGCCGCGGTCGAGACGCGCACGCGCGGCGCGGGAACGCCGAGGCCGCGGGCGATCGCCGCGACGTAGCTCGCGAGCTCGCGCGGCGCGCGCCGCGACGCGCGCACGCAGCGCTCGACCAACATGGCGCGCCAGATCTCGCGCGCGAGGATCGCGGCGAGCGCGACCAGGAACGCGACGAGCGCCATGCGCGCGCCCTGCACGGACCACTGCGGCCCGAAGACGCGCGTGATGCGCGCCACGACGACGTCGGCGAGGCCCGGCTCGGACGCGGTGACGAGCACGGGCCCCGTGCTCGACGCGATCGTCGACTCCCCGGGAGGGATCGGCGGCAGCACGAGGCGCACGAGCACGCACAGCCACAGCGCGTGCTCGAGGCCCGGCGTCAGCCACCGGCGCAGTGCCAGCGCGACGAGCGCCAGCGGCAGCGCGCACAGGGTGTTGTAGACGAGCCAGGAGAACACGGGTCGCCTACTTCGGGCGCTCGTCCCCTTCCAGCAGCTTGCGGAAGCGCGCGAGCTCGCCGCGCGAGAAGCGCCGCGTCTTGACCAGGCTCAGGACGAGCGGCGACACGGCGCCGTCGCACAGGCGGTCGGCGAGCGCGGCGACGTGGCGCGCGAGCAGCTCGTCGCGGTCCACACGCGCGCTGTAGATCTGCGCCACGCCCTCGCGCCGGCGCGCGACGAAACCCTTGCGCAGCAGCCGGTGCAGCAGCGTCTGCACGGTCGTGTAGGCGCGCTCGGCACCGTTCTCGGCCAGCTTCGCCTGCAGCTCCTGCGGCGTGGACGGCGCCTTCCACAGCTGCTCGAGCAGCGCCAGCTCGGCGTCGCTGACACCCTGGAAGGCTCTGGCGCGGCGGGGAGGCATGGAACGACAAGGCGTAGTCTAGCGGCGCGACGGAGGGCCGTGTCAGCCCCTAGCGAATCCGGAACACGCGGTAGTCCGCGCTCGGCACCGGGTGCGGGCTCCGGTACAGGAGCTCGAAGCCCTCCGCCGCCTCGAGCACCGTCCGATCCGTGTCGAGCAGCACCTCGGCCGCCGTCCCCGGCCGCGGCGCGCGCTCCTCGGCCTTCAACCCCGCCGTGTAGCGCGAGAGGTCCCACAGGACATGGCGGTCCACGAGCAGGTAGCGGCAGCGGAAGCGGTTGGTCATGAGCTCGCGCAGGTCGGCGAGCGAGCCCTGGAAGAACGCCGTCAGGAACGCCTCGGCCTTGCGGCGCGAGGCCTCGGTCTCGTACTTGGGCTGCAGGACGATCGGGCGGCCGGTGTGCGCGAGCAGCGCGGTCGAGTTCACGAAGTCCCCCGCGATCGCCTCGTCGGCGGGAACGTTCGTCCCGACCCAGTCGACGAGCGCGGCGAGCTCGGCCCGGCCCTCGCCGGGCAGGTACCAGTCGTTGCGGTGCGCGCTCACGAACGTGCGGAAGACGCCCAGCTCGAACACGAGCAAGAGGCCGAACGTCGCCAGCGCAACCCCGCGCCGGCGCCAGCGCGCGAGCACCAGCGCCACGAGCGGCGGCGCGAAGAGGCCGGGCAGCACCGCGAGCCGCCCGAACAGCCACGCGACGGGCAGCGCGATCGATAGAAGTCCGGCGAGCACGCGCTCGAAGGCGCCCGCGTCGCGTGACTGCACGAGCAGGACGAAGATCGCGGCGAGCACGACGCACAGCGGGATCCCGAGCCACGCGGCGAGATCGCTCCACGGCAAGGTCTCGAACGGTCCCTGCCACAGGAGGCGCGCGTCGAACGAGAGCGCGTTCGGGTCGGCCGGCAGATGCCCGACGAAGCGCAGCTTCGCCCACAGGACGTCGCTCACGTGCGCGTAGGCGCTGGACGCGAAGGGCCGCGTCCCCGCGAACCAGAGCACGGCGACGCCGAGCGCGAGCGCTCGCGCGCGCACACCCGACAGCGGCTGGCGCTGCCGGACGAGCGCCGGCGCCCACAGCCCGAGCGCGAGCGCCGCGGCCGGCGACGTCGCGAGGCCTCCGAGCCGCAGCGCGGGCACGACGAACGCGGCCAGGGCCGGGAAGAGGAGCGTCCACGCCGCGTTCGCTCCCTCGAGCGGGCTCGTCCCGCTCCGCAGGAATCCGAGCCACAGAACGCCGAGCTCGATCACGAGCACGAACCCGAGCGCGTGCCACGTCGCGAGCGCCGCCGCGAGCGCCAGGCCCGTGAGCAGGAAGTCGCGCCGCGTGCGCGTCTCGAGCGCGCGGGCCAGGAGGCCGATGTGGAGGGCGTACAACGGCAACGACAGGTCCTCGCGCACGAGCAGGAACCCGAGCGTGCGGTAGTTCGCGGGCGTGAGCAGCGCGAGCAGGACCGCGAGACAACCCCACAGGCGACTACCGCTCGCGGCGCGCACCGCGAGGTAGATGCCGACGACGAACGCCGCCGCGCTCACGGCCATGACCTCGAGGGCCGTGCGCGCGAGCGGCACCTCGCTCTCCGGGCCACGCAGCGCCTGCGCTCCGGCCACGAGGAACTCCTGCCCCACCGCGAACTCGGCCGCGAGGTCGGTCACGTCGGGATGCTGGACTCTCGGATCGGCGCGGAAGTCGTCGGGAACGAGCGAGCCGCGCTCGAGCCCGCCTTCGAGAACGCGCTCCGTGATGTAGTAGAGCAGTGCCGGATCGCTGCGCAGGAGCCCGCGCGAGCGCGCGAGGTCCAGATCGGGGTCGGAGAGCACCGCGTCGACCCGGATCCACGCGCCCCAGGCGATCGCGACGCACAGCCAGGCGAGCGCGACGAGCCGGCGCGTCACACGCGGCAGGATACGGTCCGGGCTCGGGTGCCGCTCTACCCCAGCGCGTCGCGCTCGCGCTCGAGCTCGCGCAGGAGCTCGACGTTGGCCTTGTACAGCACCGACAGGAGCTCCTTCTTCTTGGAGTAGTTGCGCTCCTGCGGGTCGAGGCCCTGGACCGTGCGGTAGATCGAGGCAATGCCCGGGTCGACGGACTTCTCCGTGACCATGCGCGCGAGCTCCTCCTCGCTGGCCTCGACCATCTGCCGCAGGCGCGTCATGCGGCCCTCGAGAGCCCGGATCTCGCGCTCGACCTCCTCGCGCGTCGCGCGGCGCCCGCGCACCTCGGTGATCGCACTCTGGATGGCCTCGAGCGCCGCCGTCTCGAGCGACGGGGCGCCGAAGCCCTGCTCTCCGAGCCAGCGGAACAGGTTCCCGACCTTCTCCTCGAGCGTCTCGCCCGCGAGCTCGCCGACGCCCGGCAGCGCCGGCATCACGCGCACCGGAGTCCGCGCGCGCGCCGGCGGCGGCTGCGGGAGCGCCGCTGCGACGCCTGCGGGCGCGACCCGGACGGGCTCGCGGCGCGGCAGGCGCTCGTACTCCTGGCAGCGATCGCCGCCCGCCCGCACGGCGGCGGCGAGCGCCTCGTCCGCGGCCTGGACGAGCTGCGCGAAGTCGCCGTCGGCCGTGCGCTGCGCGGCGCCGATCGAGAGCGTGGCCCGCAGGACGCGGCCGTCGCCGCGGAACTCGAGCGTGCGGCAGCCCGTGAGAACGCGGCGCGCGATCACGGTGGCGCCCTCGCACGGGGTGTGGGGCAGCAGCACGAGCAACCGCTGGTCGTGCAGGCAGCCGAGCGCGTCGCTGCCGCGCGTGGACTTGCGCAGGAGGTCGCGGACCGAGCGCACGATGCGCTCGCGCGAGTCGACGCCGTAGAGATCGTGCAGCGACTCCAGCCGGTCGATCTCGATCAGGAGCAGCGTGAGCGGGTACTCGTAGCGCTGCGACCGGGCGAACTCGATGTCCATGAGCCGCCGGATCTCCTCGCCCGAGAAGAGGCCGCTCTCGGACTGGCCGAAGTTGACGCCGGGCTGGCCGGGCAGCGAGCTGGTCATGAACGCGGCCGAGCATACGTTCCCGCAGGGCCGGCGATGGCAGTATCGGCGCGCCGCGGGCCCGGACTCGCCCTGCAGAGCACAACGGCCGGACGGAGCCAACGTCCGCGTGCGCCGGACCGTAGGTGCGGTACTGGCAGGGCGAGCGCCTTCCAGGCCAGAATGACCCGCTCCCCCGCCCTCCTGAAGCCCTCCAAGATGCGCCCCTCGATCCTGCTCGGTTCCCTGGCTGCCGTCGCCGCGCTGGCCTCGCTCCCTGCCGCCCAGTCCCAGTCCGGCCGCTGGAACCCGCTCTTCGACTACACCAACCTCGGGCCGAGCGACGCGGAGCTCTACAGCGCGCTGAAGGACCTTCCGGTGACGATGGACGCCGCCATCGGCGTCGCGCGCGAGAGCGAGAACGCGATCCACGTCCTGCGGGCCGAGCTAGAGCGCAAGGACACGCCCCCCGTATGGCGCCTGGAGCTGATCGCGGTCAGCCCGGAAGGGAAGCCCAAGCGCGTCGACGTCACGGTCTCCACGCAGGAGCCCAAGGTCGTCAAGCGCACCGAGCTCGAGGCGCTGCTCCCCGCCGACGAGGAATCCTGGCGCATGGCGCAGAAGCACCAGGTTCCGCTGGACGACGCCCTGCAAGTGGCGAAGGAGTCGCTGAACAAGGTCCCGGACAAGGTGGTCATCGTGGACGGTCGCGCGCTCGAGGCGCACTTCGCGGCCGTGGAGAGCGGCTCGCGCTGGGAGATCGACATGCCGGCCTGGGACTCGAAGCGCGAGATCGCGCGCCGCTACCAGGTCTTCATCTCGGCCAAGACCCCGACCATGCAGCGCGTCGTGATGACCGACCGCTATCCGGGCGAGCCGCTGCGCAAGTCGGAGCCCACGCCGCACGCCTCGGGCCTCCTGGTCCACGACCTGCGCGAGGGCGACGGTCCGAAGGTCACGGCCGAATCCAAGGTGCGCGTGAACTACCGCCTCTTCCTGCTCGACGGCACGAAGATCCACGACACGTGGGAGAAGCGCCGCCCCGAGACCTTCCTGATCTCCGAGGCGCCGCTGAAGGGCCTGACGCAGGCCATGCCCGACATGCGCGTCGGCGGACGGCGCAAGATCATCATCCCGTTCGAGTCCGCCTTCGGTGAGGCGGGCAACGAGGTCGCGCCGCCGAAGGCGACGATCGTCTGCGACATCGACGTCGAGGCGCTCGTGAGCGACTGAGCGGCCGGCGACCGCCGCGCGGCGTGGCGGCGACGGACGCGAGGGGTATGGGATGACGCGCGAGCTCCGCGCGCGTCCGAGCGAGAACAGGGCGCCATGCTGGCTCCGTCCACCGGGCGGGCCAGGGACAACGCTCCCCCGCTTTCGCATGCTGTCGGCGATGTCGCGCTTCCTCCTCGTCTGCCTCGGCGGAGCGCTCGGCACGGGCGCCCGGTACCTGATCTCGACCTGGACGCTCGAGCGCTTCGGCACGGCCTTCCCCTGGGGCACGCTCGCCGTGAACGTGGTCGGCTCGGCCGCGCTCGGCGCCGTGATGTGCTTCGGCCTGGAGACGGGTTCGCTCTCGCCGACGACGCGCATCGTGATCGCGAGCGGCGTGCTCGGCGGCTTCACGACGTACTCGAGCTTCAGCTACGAAACGCTGCGCTACCTGCAGTCGAACGAGTGGGGCGTGGCGCTCGTCAACGTCGCGGTGACGGTGATCGGCTGTCTCGGGGCGTGCCTGGTCGGCTGGGCGGGGGCGCGCTCGTTCGTCGGCGGCTGAGAGCTCGGGCCGGCCAACGACGGATCCAGAGGAGAGGTACCCTTGCAGCATGTCGAGACCTGCTCCGGAGAAGCGTCCCGCTTCGCGACCGACCCCGGCGCTGGCGCTCCTCCTGATCATCACTTCGGTCGCCTGCGCCAGGACGGACGACGAGTGGCGCGAGGATCTCGACAGCTCCGACCCGTTCGTGCGCGGGATGGCGGCCCTCGGACTCGGCATCCAGTCACCGCGCGAGGCCGGCGCCGCCGTGCCCGAGCTGTTGCAGACGATCGACGGGGTGGACGTGGGCCTCGAGCACGAGGCCGCCGAGGTGCTGGTCCACGTGGCGCCCTTTCACACGCAGCTTCTGTTGGACCATCTGGTCGACGAAGACCTCATGTCCGTGGAGAAGCGGCGCGCGATCCTGCGCGCTCTCGTCGCGGCAGGGCCGACGGCGACCGGGCCGATCGTCATGACCCTGCGCGGGCGCGGAAGCCGCCTGGTCGGCGACCTCGGAGAGGTTCTCCTCGCGATCGGTGAGCCCGCGGTCCCCGACATCGTCGCGCTGCTGGAGGAAGCGGAGGACGTCCGGTTGCGGAACTTCGCGGCCTTCCTGCTCGCGAAGATGGGTCCGCGCGCGAAGTCCGCCGTCCCGGCCCTGCGAGCGGCGACCTCCTCGGCCGATCCCGACCTGCGCAGGATGGCGGGCGAAGCGCTCGCCCTCATCGAGGGCCGGCCGCCGCAGGTGCCGGTTCCGGAAGAATCGAAGCGCTGACATGGCCGACGCGGCGGTGCAGCGGAGCTCGCGGACACGCCTGGCGACGCTGGGCCTGCTCGTCCTCGCGCTGGGGCTCGCGCTGCGCGCGCTCTTCCTGACCCGGACGCATCGCGTACCCCTGCAACTCATGCTGGGCTGGAAGCTCCACGCGCTCGAGCTCGGCCTGGGACTCGCGGTGGCGCTCGTGGTCCGGGCGTCGATCGAGGAGCTGCGTGAGTTGCGCGCCGGCGCGCCGCGGGAGCGACCGCTCGAGTCCCTGCGCTGGGCGTTCGTCGTCGCCGTCCTCGGCTGGCTCCTCTTCCTCTGGCTCGTCCAGCCCTTCCAGCGGATCTGGTTCGACATGGCGCTGGGCGCCGCGGCCGGGGCCTGGGCTCTCGTGCTGCTCGTCAGGACCGCGGTCGACCGGCATCGACGTCTCTTCCGCACCGTCGACCTCGTGATCTCGTGCCTCTGCGCCGCGGTCGTGGGGCTCGAGCTCGGCCTGCGCGGCTGGGCGAGCCTCGCGCCCACCCCGTTGAACACGCGAATCGGCGCGGCCCCCGGCGACCTGATCCAGCGTTTCCGTTGCAAGCCGGGTCAGGTGCACTTCGGGTTCGCGTGCAACAGCGGTGGCTACTACGACACCGAGTTCTCGCGCCGGTCACCGGGCGACCAGAGGCGCCGGATCGTCGCCATCGGCGACTCCTTCAATCTGGGCATGGTGCCGCACGCCTGGCACTTCACCACGCTCTGCGAGGAGCTCCTCGGGGCCGAGATCGACAACATGGGCGTGCCCGGGATCGGACCGCCCGAGTACCTCAACCTGCTCGTGGAGGAAGCACTGCCTCTCGCGCCGGATCTGATCCTGATCGGGGTCTTCGTCGGAAACGACCTCAACGTGGCCGACGTTCATGCCGAGCTGCCCGACGCCGGCTTGCGGTCGTGGCTCCAGCGCGATCAGGTCCTCCTGTTCGTCCTGCCCGAGCGAATGTCCCGCGTCGCGGAGCTCGACGAGTACACCGTGCTGGCGTCCGGACGACGCGCGCAGCCCATGGATCGCGAGGAGGCCGCGCGCGCCTTCCCCTTCGTGAGCGACCCCGGTCTCGAGGAAGCGACGTACACGTCGGAGAACTTCCTGCGGATCGAGACGACGCGAGCGCTCGACGTCTGCGCCCGCGTTCCACCCGCCTTCGACCTCTTCCAGAGGTCGATGCTCGACGCGAAGCGAGCCGCCGGTGACACGCCGCTGCGCGTGATGCTGATCCCGGAGGAGTTCCAGGTCGAGGACGAGCTGTGGGGCATGGTCTGCAAGGGCGCCGGGCGAGAGCTCGATCGAACGGCACCGCAGCGCCTCTTGACGACCTGGCTCGCGGAGCAGGGCATTCCCTGCCTCGATCTCCTGCCCGTCTTCCAGCGCGTTCCTCCCGGCCCGGACGGCAAGCGCCACCTCTATCACCAGCGGGACACCCACTTCAACGCGCGCGGCAACGAGGTGACGGCCGCGGCGCTGGCGGAGTTCTTGCGCTAGAGCGGACGGGAGGTACGCGGACCACCGCGCGCTTCCGAGGCGTCACTTCCCCGCGTAGCGCGGCTTGCGCTTCTCCGCGAACGCAGCCAGCGCTTCCAGTCGATCCTGCGTGCCCAGCACGCGCTCGTAGCAGCGGGCCTCGTGCTCGAGGCCACGCTCGATCGGCATCTCGGAGCCCTGGTCGATCGCGTCCTTCGCGGCGCGCACGGCGACCGGGCCGTTGGCGGCGATCGCGCCGGCGAGATCGAGCGCGGTCTCGCGCAGCTTCGCGGGCGGCGCGATTCGGTTCACGAGCCCGATGCGCTCGGCCTCCGCGGCGCCGAGCTTGCGCGCGGTCAGGATCAGGTCCTTCGCTCTCGAACGCCCGATGAGACGCGGCAGGCGCTGCGTGCCACCGGCGCCGGGGATGATCGCGAGCAGGTCTCCGTGAGCCCGAGCTCGGCGTGCTCGGCCGCGACGCGCAGGTCGCAGGCGAGCGCGAGCTCGGTCCCGCCGCCGAAGCAGAAGCCGTTGATCACGGCGACCGTGGGCTGCGGCATCGCGGCCACGTCGTCCATCAGGCCGCGGATGTTGCGCACGAAGTGCGGGACGCGCTCGAGCGGCATCGTCTTGCGCTCCTTCAGGTCCGCGCCGGCCGAGAAGGCCTTCTCGCCCGCACCGGTGATCAGGAGGCAGCGCAGCGCCAGGTCCTCGCGCAGCTCCTCGAGCAACGTGCGGAAGCGCTTCAGCGTCGCGAACGAGAGGCAGTTCATCACCTCCGGCCGCTGGATCGTGAGCCACGCGCTCTCGCCCTCGCGCCGGCACGTCACGAGCGACTCGTCGAGGGGCACGTCGGCGGGGAACTCGGCGGCGATGCGGCTCATGCGCGCATGGTAGCGGAGGCGGGGAGCAGCGCGAGCGCGGCCTCGACGACGCGCGCGGGCTCGATCGCGGTCCAGCAGCGATGGAGCTCGGCGCCCGCGAGCGGGCAGCGCTCGCGATGGCACGGGCCGCAGGAAACGGCGACGCGCACGAGGCTCTCGTGTGGACGCTCGCCCGCCGTGTGGCGCGGATCGGTCGGACCCGAGAGGACGAGCGTCGGTGCTCCGACCGCGCGCGCGACGTGCCGCGGTCCCGTGTCGGGCGTGACGACGAGCGCGGCCTCGGCACACAGCGCCGCGAGCTCCGGGAGTCGGGCGGCGGAGGCGAGCACGAGCGGAACGTTGGAGAGGCGCGAGCGCACGGCCTCGAGCGCCGCTTCCTCACCGGGTCCGGAGACGAGCACGAGCGGCGGCCCGCGGCGCGCCAGCTCGCCGAGCACCGCGGCCCAGCTCTCCGCGGGGTAACCCTTCGCCGATCCTGCCCGCGCACCGACGTTCGCGAGCACGTAGGGCTCGTCCGCCGCCAGTCCCGCGCCGGTGCGGCGCGCGCGCGCGGCGGCGAGGGCCTCGGGGCGCACCTCGATGCGCGGCCGCGGATCGCGCTCGGTCACGCCGGCGAGCGCCGCGAGCTCGGCCAGGCTGCGCTCGAGCGGCCGCGGCAGCCAGCGTGGTCCGCGACCGTGGATCCCGAGTCCTAACGGCAGCGCACCGCGCTCGCGCGCCGCGACGATCGAATCCGTGAGCAGGAAGCCGCGCCCGTCGCGCGCGAACCCGATGCGGCGCGGGATGCCCGCGCGCCAGGCCGTCCACGCGCTGCGGAACGAGCCCGTGCACAGGAGCGCGACGTCGTGGCCGCGCCACGCGCGCGCGTCCTCCGCCCCCGCGCCGTCCAGCGCGACGCGCCGGGCGTCGAGAAAGCGTCCCTCGAGGAGCTCGAGGTGCGGCGCACGCGCCACGAGCGTCACGTGGCCGCGGCGGACGCGTGCGACGAGAGCGCGCACGAGCGGCTCCGCCATCACGAAGTCGCCCAACCACGACGGCAGGCGCACGAGCACGGAGCCGGTGAGCGGCGGGCCCATGGCGCGGGATTGTAGAGGAGCTCGGGTAGGATCCCCCGCGTGCAACGAGAGGAGCGAGAGCAGCGATCCCACGGTCCGCGCGGCCCCGTCCCGCAGGCCGCGGGTACACCCTTCCTGCGCTTCCTCGCGCGGGCCGTCGAGCAGCTCGACGGCGTGCACGAGGAGGAGAAGGCGCTCCTGATCGGGCTGCGCCTCGCCCGCGAGGCCTTCGGCGCGGAGGAAGCGTGCATCGCGTGGTTGCGGCCCGGGACGCGGAGTCTCGAGGTACGCCTGCGCGTTCCGGCCGCCGCGAGCTTCGACGCGCGCTCGCTGTCCCACTTCCTCGGCCCGCGCCGGCCGCCGCTGCCGGCCGGCATGCTCGTGGCACCGATCGAGCGCCGCAAGCGGCCCTGGGGCCTGCTCGCGTTGCGCGGATCCGACGCCCTGCACGCGCGCACCTCCGTGCGCGACGCCGCGCGCGTGGCGCGGC